>Ga0207433_10001725_pt1 | contig 46259 bp, 54 predicted proteins | sample YelNatPaOPGAMG01_FD_187559 | JGI IMG/M metagenome (GOLD analysis project Ga0207433, IMG submission 187559) | Hot spring thermophilic microbial communities from Obsidian Pool, Yellowstone National Park, USA - OP-RAMG-01 (SPAdes) (version 3) | ecosystem: Environmental > Aquatic > Thermal springs...
ATTACAATGCTGCACTAAATATTCTTAAGTTAGGTTTGGAGAAATTACCGCAGGAACTGCGGGAATCAACGCCTGTGGAGATGGAGCAAACTCTGTCGTTGAAGCAGGAAGCTCCCTGCGAAAGCTGGGAGTAGTTCACATGATGGGGTTGGTTACGGCCTGGTGCACAAATCCGCAAACGAAACAGGTTTAAAAAGCGCGGAGGAATGGTATATGGTAAATATGGCGTTCGCGCGTGCTCAAAGCGCAGTGGAATTCCTTTTAACCTACGGCTGGGCGATTATGATAATGCTCGCAATCCTTGCCATCCTGTTTTACATAGGTGTATTTTCACCAGAAACTGCTTCTCCGAATTCCTGTGTTCTTCCAGCAGGTTTCTCATGCCGCGGATACGCCCTTTACGACGGCGGTTCTCTGGTGTTGGATCTCGGGCAGGCAACAGGCAAGGATATACGCATAACGCGGATCTCCTGCACGAGCGCAGACGCTCCTGTTGATGGCATCACCCCATACAATCTTTTGCAGAATGGCAAACACTACAATTTTACTGGAATAACATGTACAAAGGCTGATGGCACATCCGTTCCTGAAGAGAAAGAATTTTACAGGGGAAAAATTTACATAGACTACATAGAAGAGGAGACTGGGATTCCCCATAGCATATCAGGCGAATTGGCGTACAGAGTTGAAGAACCAGTTTAATTGAATTTTGCGCGTTTGGTGATGTAATGGAGATATATTGCAAAAAATGCAAATATCACATTGATTCCGCGCCCGGATGGACTGAAGAGTTAAAGGGAGGGTTCGTGTGGTGTATCAGATGGAATAAGCCTGTTCCGGAAAAAATGCGCGCCTTGGCATGCTGGCGCCAGTGCAGCCTTTAGTCTATCTATTTATACCTTTAAACAAAAACATTCCCCGATGACTGGTTATGGTAAAGGCGCACGCGGCGAGCGGGAATTGATCCACCTTTTCGCTGAGAAAGGCTACTCAGTGATAAGGGCTGCCGGAAGCGGGGTTGCAGGTGAATGCCCGGACTTGCTCGTTTTCAAGCGGGGGACGCAGTATGCTTTTGAATGCAAGGCGTGGAAAAGCAGCCGCATCACGATAGACAAAGAGCATTATTCTGCGCTGAAGAGATGGGAGGAAAACACAGGGATAACAACAATGCTTGCGTGGCGGATGGATAGGTTGGGTTGGTTCTTCATATACCTGGGCGAACTTGAAGAAAACCCGAGCGGTTATTCTTGCACGAAGAGCAGGGTTCTTGAGATAGGAAGGCGGCTGGAAGACGTGCTGCGCTGATAAAGTCAACTACCGACCAATAAAAAAGGTTAAAAAGAGCGCATTCAAACTTTTATGGGATTCCTATGAAAGAGCTGGTCATAGTTGAAAATGACAGGGTTGGGCTGCTTTCACAGATAGCGGAGGCGCTTGGAAAGGCGGACGTTAACATTGAGAGCTTAAGCGCAGACGTTATAGGGGAAAAAGCCATAATCAGACTTATTGTAAACGATGAGAAGAAGGGAAACGAAGCGCTTGTGAAAGCAGGGTTTAAACCAGTGGCTTCTGATACGATAGTTGTGACGCTTGAAGATGCGCCGGGTGAACTGTCAAAGGTCACGCGCATACTTTCCGATGCAAACATCAACCTGACCAATGCATATCTTCTCGGAAAAGATAAAGGAAAAACGCTTGTCGCGATAAAGGTTGAGAAAAAATATTATGAAAAGGCAAGGAAACTCTTGAAAGACTATCTCTGATATTATGCGCACCTATATATCGCATAAGACAAGCGAAGGAAATGCACTTCAGGCATGGCACAAAGTCAAGAACCCGCTGATTGTTGCATATAATTTTTTGTTGATAAGTTTGGCGAAGATATTCCCTTCACTGGCCGTGCGCAGGTTTCTTCTTCGCTTGACAGGGATGAGGGTTGGGAGGGGAGCGGCAGTTGGGTTGGATGCCCAATTTGACATCTTCTTTCCTGAGCTAATAGAGCTCGGCGAAGATTGTATCATTGGTTACGGGGCAACAATACTCGCGCATGAATATCTGATTGATGAATACAGGATTGGAAAGGTCAGGATTGGGCGCAGGGCGGTGATTGGAGCCAATTCAACCATCCTATGTGGTACCGATATAGGAGACGGCGCAGTTGTCGGTGCAGGGGCAGTGGTCACAGATAACGTCCCCAACAATACATTTGTTACCGGCATTCCAGCGAAAAAGAAGAGGTCATTTCATTGAAACTATCTCACCTTGATTTCGCGCTTCTTTCGCTTCTAGTTTCAGCAAATCTCGTTGGAACGCTTACCGGCATTCCAGCGAAAAAGAAGAGGTCATTTCATTGAAACTATCTCACCTTGATTTCGCGCTTCTTTCGCTTCTAGTTTCAGCAAATCTCGTTGGAACGCTTATTGGAGTAATTTATTACATGTCGCAATTGTTAAGCACAAGCCCGTTGCTCTGGGTTTTCGTTCCAGACTGCCCGCTTTATACTGGTCTATTTGCTTTTCTCATTCTCCTTGCAATTGCCGGTGTAAAGAGCGATTTGTTTGGTTTTCTCGTATCTGTTGGCTTGATGAAATACGGTGCTTGGACGCTCTTTGTACTCGCATTTTATAGCAATTACTTCTTTTCGTTCGCAACATACATCTGGTTGCAGAGCACAATTTTATTCATACTCCACATAGGCATGATGCTGGAAGGCTTTATCCTCCCTTTTAAGAAAGTCACTGCTTTGCAGATGGTGGTAGTGCTCGCGTGGTTTTTCATCAACGACTTCCTAGATTATTTCGGTCCAAGCGTTCACCCATATCTACCACAAGGGAATCCATTACCCGCAACGGCTTTCGCGCTGCTTTCAACATTTGCATTTACATTGCTTGCCGCAGGGTTTGCAAAAAACAATTACCGGATTCATATTCGTGGGCTTTCATAAAGCAGCCATCAGCGTTTTTTTGTTCGTGAAACACGCGGGATTTGCTTCTTTACAAAACGTTTTGCCACATCCTCTACGGTTAAGAAAGCAGCCCAACCTACAAGAAGCTCAATCATGCCGAATGCTATACACCACATAAAAAGTGCAAGCGGATTTACTGTTAAAAGGAGTTGGGTCGGTCGCAATCCAGTCAACGCAGGTCCAGAGTAGTACATATAAGTAGTTATGATTGCTGCACCACGGATTGGAAGCGCAAGGAGAAGCATCCAGCCAAGCGCAGAGCCGTTTGCAAAGAATAGTGAGTCAACCTTATTCTTATAATTGACCCAGCAGCGAAGAACGAACAATGAAAATAGCGCAAGGGAGACCGCAGGCATTATACCAAGCAGCAGCTCGCCGAAGCTGAGCACCACGAATCGCTCCTGTTGCGCTGCGGCAAGTGAATTTGGCGGAACAAAGAGGTTGCCCGCCTCTGAAGGAATGAATTGTGGTGAAAATATAAACACCAAAAGGGCGAGGTACAAGCCGAGGAAAGCATTCAAAACAGCAGTATTGAATTTAAATCCATGCATAGAGAGCGACTGGTAGCCAGCGATGCAAAGGAATGGAAGGACACCGACCAATCTAAGGATTGCTTCAAACCACGTTGCACCCAGCGCGAGAACCGCCAAGAAGGCAAGTATTGATATAAGAAGTGCATATTCAAAGCCAAAAACAAACAAGGCAAATAGCGCAGGGATGAATGCCAAATCAACCCCTATGCCAAAATCTATTGGGAAACCCGCAACATGCGAGAAAATTTCCAAAACAACAGCAACTGAAAGAAATGCAAGCACAACGCGCATGCTTACCTTCTCAGCCATTTCACTCACTATGGAATCATAAAATAAGATGGCAGCTCGCCCGCGGGAACTTTTAGATATTTACCGAGGGCAAGCCCATCCTTCTCAAAAGACACGTCACTCTACCTTTATTTCTGAGCCAGTTTCTTTGGTTGGCGCTTTCTTTTCAAGGCGCACCTCCAAGACGCCATTCTTATATGATGCTTTTGCGCTTTCCGGCTTTACTTCTGCGGGCAGTGCGATGGTTTTTGAATATCTGCGCGCCTCCGTTTCAACCTTTATATTCAGGTTTTTGCCAACCACTTTCACCTTTATATCCTCCTTTTCTACACCCGGCAGCTCAGCTATTACCGTTATTTGTTTTTCTTCATCTATGATATCAACCAGAGGTTCGCGTTCGCCAGATGGAAGCTCGCGGGATGGTGGCCGTATATTGCCGAATTCCTCTATTATCGGTTTTCCATCTGGTCCGGTGCGCATTGAGAACCCATATACATATGGGCCATATCTTTTCACCTTGCTGCCCGGTTGTTTACCCATCTCTTCAAACATGCGCTCCATATCCTCGCGCATGCGCTCAAATTCTTCATCTATTTCATCAAAGAAACTGAACCGCCTTCTCCTTCCAAATGGCCAATCCATCAAACCACCCCACAAATTTTACTGAAGGAGTATGGAAATTCCTTCCTCTTCCTTTAACATTGTAGGAAATTCCCCTCTTTTATGCATTATCCCCCTCATCTTACGGACTTGGAGCTTGGAGAAGGACTCCTCCTTTTCCGGATCGTATTTAAGTATAATCACACCATCCGCAAGGAATTCCGATACACCATCCCTGCTCAACCCAACCCCATTCTCCGGCATCTCCGTTATTACTAAGGATGTGAGCCTGAATGATTTGAGGCGCTTAAATAGCTCAAGGAGCGTTCTTCTCGTGATTGCGTCGCCAGTCGGCATGAAACCCGCCTCCTTGCTGTCAATTCCAATAAGCTCCAAAACCTCCATCCCAGTCATCAAATCCAAATGGACAGTAAGGGATGCAAGCGAGTCAAGGACCAAGCGCGCAGGCTTGTGCAGCGAAATCTCCTTTTCAATAGCCTCCCAGATTCTGGCCACATGCAAAGAGGTTCCGGCAAAACCCAATATCTTAAGAAGCCCTTTTTCCTCCAGTTCCTCCATCCCCCAGTTGAACTGTAGGCTTTGTTCAATCAACTCTTCTCTGGTTTGTTCAAATGACACGAAGAGAGAGCGGTCGCCATAATCGCGCGCGCCGAGAGCAGCGAATTGAAGCCCAAAAATCGTTTTCCCACAGCCCGGCCCGCCAGTCACCAGAACCACATGTTTCTCTGGAAGCCCTCCATTGAGGACAGCATCCAATCCGGGAATGCCCGTTTTCATCCGCACCGCACCAGTCCGCGTAAATATCTCGCGCCGCACGCCAGCAGCGAAGGGGTTATGTGCTTCTACCTTCGGTTCAATAGTTTTCTCCACCATGAAGAGGGTTTGCAAGGTTTTGTTTAAATCTTTTACACAACAACATAACATTATGGCAGAAAAAGAAATGGAGCTAAAGGTTAAGGAGGCGTTGCAAAGTGATGTTGGAAGGGGGATTGCGCGCATAGATACGAAGGCAATGGATGCGCTTGAGTTGGAGACGGGTGATGTTGTTGAGATAACAGGCAGCAGTGGAAAGAAGGCTGCCGCGCTCGTATGGCGGTCGCGCGTTGAAGATGAGGGGAAGGGCGTAGTACGGTTGGACGGGGTACTGAGGCATAACGCAGGTGTTAGCGTAGATGATACGGTAAAGGTGAGGAAAGCGGTTGTAAACCCTGCCAAAGAGGTTCATCTGGCACCTAACCAAGAAATATCCTTCCAACCCGATTTCGTCTCATATTTCCACGAGAAAATACTAAACTCTCCAATGCTGGTAGGAAACAGCGTACTCTTGGAGATAATGGGGCGCGCACTCATATTCACAGTTACGCACACAAGCCCTAAAGGGGTTGTTCAGATTACTCCAGAAACAAAGCTCAAGATTGCAACAAAGCCAATGAAAGTAAAGGCAGAAGTCGGCGTGCGTTATGAAGATATAGGCGGCTTAAAGGAGGAAACAGAAGCAATACGCGAGATGGTTGAAATTCCAATGAAGCATCCGGAGGTTTTCAAAAGGCTGGGAATTTCACCACCTAAAGGCGTTCTTCTGTATGGTCCTCCGGGATGCGGGAAAACCCTGCTGGCGAAGGCCGTTGCAACCGAGAGCGATGCGCACTTTATCGCATTGAACGGCCCAGAGATAATGAGCAAATGGTACGGGCAGTCCGAAGAAAACTTGAGGAAGGTGTTTGAAGAGGCTAAGGAGAACGCGCCTACAATCATTTTCATGGACGAGATTGACGCCATTGCACCGAAGAGGGAGGAGGTGACAGGTGAAGTTGAAAGGCGGGTCGTATCACAGCTTTTGACGCTTATGGATGGTCTGGAAGCGCGCGGAGACGTGATAGTAATCGCTGCAACCAATAGGCCTGACTCAATAGACCCGGCATTGCGCAGGCCGGGCAGGTTTGACAGGGAGATAGAGATTCGCGTGCCCGACAAAACAGCAAGAAAAGAGATATTCCAGATTCACACGCGCGGCATGCCGCTCGCCAAGGATGTGAATCTTGATGAATTCGTTGAAGTTACATACGGGTTCACAGGGGCGGATATCTCCGCATTATGCAGGGAGGCCGCTATGCGCGCGCTCAGGAGGGTTCTCCCCGAACTGAAGAAAGCCGGCGAAGGTGGGCTTTCAAAAGAAATCCTGAGCAAACTGGTGATTCAACGCTCTGATTTTGTTGACGCATTAAAGAAAGTGGAACCAAGTGCGATGAGGGAAGTGCAGGTTGAGGTCCCAAAAACAAAGTGGGAGGATATCGGAGGGCTTGAAAAAGTGAAGGAGGAGCTGCGTGAAACTGTGGAATGGCCCATAAAATATGCAGATACGTTTGAGCGAATAGGGATAACCCCTCCTAAAGGTGTTCTGCTTGTAGGTCCTCCGGGTTGCGGAAAAACCCTGCTTGCGCGCGCTGTCGCCACAGAATCTAATGCCAACTTCATATCAATAAAAGGTCCAGCAGTCATCTCTAAATGGGTCGGTGAGAGCGAGCGGGCTATACGCGAGATATTTAAGAGAGCAAGGCAAGTCGCCCCATCAATAATCTTTTTTGATGAGTTGGATTCAATCGCAGCAACGCGCGGTTCGGGGGACGCATCCGGTGTTTATGAGCGTCTGGTTGACCAGCTTCTCGTAGAGTTGGATGGTTTGGAGGAGTTGCACCAAGTTGTTGTAATAGGCGCAACAAACAGGCCTGATTTGATAGATCCCGGTCTGCTGCGACCCGGTAGGTTTGATAAAATCATCTATATCCCATTGCCAGATAAAGAAGGAAGGAAAGGTGTCTTTTCCGTGCAGTTGCGAAAGATGCCGCTCGCCAAGGATGTTTCCATTGACGAACTTGTGGATGCAACAGATGGCTTTACGGGCGCGGATATTGCTGCGCTGTGCAAAGAGGCTGGGCTGAGTGCGATACGGGAAGACAAGGCAGTGAAGGAGGTTTCAATGAGGCATTTCAAGCATGCGCTTGAGAAGGTGAAGCCGAGCCTCTCAAAAGAAGAGGCTTCCGAGTGGGAAAAGAAAGGCAAACAATATTCTCAAGGCCGCATGTAACTGCTGACAAACCCCCTCAACAAACCAATGAAGTTTTAACTATATCGGCGGGAAGTCCCCTTCCGTAAGGGAGGGGATGAGAGCCGAAACCTTTTATATTCCCCACAACTTATATCTCTTTCGTCAACCTGCAGACATAAGGTCGCATCACGTCTTGCATCCAGTAGCCCTATGTTGCGTAAAGTCGGAAGGGAATGCTGGAGGGACACAATAGGGTGGGAACCACCCTGGATTCAAGCCCGTGGAGACGCCAGCAGGTCGTCGTTGAAGCAGGAAGCTCCCTGCGAAAATTGGGGGTAGTTCACATGAAGAATTCCTAAACCGCTCGGAGTGGTTTCATTGAAAGCGCAACAAGCGATTGAATACCTTATCACATATGGCTGGGCGATTCTCATAATGTTGGCAGCGGTAGCGATACTCTTCTGGTCCGGTGTATTAAACCCAAAAACCCCATACAGTTCAACGTGCATATTCCCCGCAGATGTTTCATGCAGGGCAGCGGTGCTGAATACTAGTGGAAATATAGGCCTTGATTTTGGGCAAGCAACAGGCCATCCAATTAACGTGACAAGATTCAGGTGCACACAGGAAAAGAATCCATCGCTTGGGAGCAGTGATAATCTACCTTCCCCTGTTACCATTTACAATGGCGGACATGCGAACATAACCGACGGGTCCCAAGTTTGCTACAAGCTTGATGAGAACGGCAGCCCGGTAGTTGCAACTGGTAGGGCAGGGAACGTTTATAGAGGTAGAATATACATCGTATATGTTGAGTTAGACACCGGATTCACCCATCAAGTAGTTGGAGACGTCACGCTGAAATACGAAGACGTAGTGATTCAATGAGCATAAAAATAAACGAAAAGGCGCAATCAGCGATGGAATTCCTGATCACCTATGGCTGGGCAGTCTTAATCATGCTTGCTGTGATAGGCATACTCTTCTACCTCGGCGTATTCAACCCAAAAACGGTTGCGCCTTCAGGGTGCGTGCTTCCAGCCGGCTTTTCATGCTCCGGGTTTAAGATTCATGGAAGCGGCGAGCTCGTGCTGGATTTGGTTCAGAACACAGGGCACACGCTTTACATAAAAAAGATAGCGTGCAGCGATGAAGAAACCCCTGGGAATTATGATGATGTGAATGAACGGGTGTACAATGGAGAAAAACTGCGGATAACAACAACATGCTATAAATCCAACGGCAACCCGCCAGAAGAAGGGGAGTATTTCAAAGGGACAATCTATCTTGTTTATACTGATGAGGATACCAACATTGAGCATAAGATTACAGGCGAAATAGCATATAGGGTGGAAGAATCAACTTAATAGGTGGGTAAATGCCTGAATTAGATTTTTTAGCCCTCGCGCATCGCATTGGACAGAAGGCAATGCGCATCGTCCGAAGCGGTCAGGGAAGAGACATCGTTGCTACAAATCCATTGGGCCAAAAAACAATCAAGGCAGATAAGGATTTGGAGGATATTGTTATACGTGAATTAAAGCGTTCAGAAATCCCATGCACGCTCACTACCGAAGAAGCGGGTCTGGTCAAATTCTCAGAAAATCCGGAATGGCGTTTTGTTTTGGACCCTCTAGATGGCTCCGAAAACTACGCGCGCGGGATACCCGTTTATACATTGGGTTTGTGCTACGCGCAAGAGGGCGGAACGGTTTCAGATGTGGTGGAGTCCTACATTATTGACTTGGTGCGGGGAGATGAATTTTATACGCACAGAGGCAAAGGTGTTTATGTAAATGGGGAACGCGCCCGCCCAAGCACAGTAAAGAGTATGCGCGACGCAATAATTTCCCTTGACTTCAATAAAGAAATGCTCTACAGGCAAATCGGCGCAAAAGCACAACTTGCCCTAATGGGATGCAGGGATCACAGAAGGTTCGGACCGGACCTGTTTGATATGAGTTATACTGCTTGTGGCAGTATTGATGGGTTCGTTCACGCATGCGGGACACTATCTGCGGTGCACGCATCCGGCGTTGCGTTGTTGCGGGAGAACTGCATAGTAACCGACAGATGTGGAAAGCCAATAGATGTCGCATTGGATGTTAACGCGCAGATGAGCGTCGTTGCTGCAGGTACGAAAGAGCTCCATGCAGAGCTGCTCACTGCTTTGAATACGGATGATTTACATGGTTTTTAAATCAGGATTGCCAGAAACGGCGGAGAGGATAGGGGTAAAGTTAGGGGTAATATTTTCAAAGATACCTTTAACGCCAAACCAGTGGACTGTGCTATCGCTCCTACCTGCCCTATTCGGTTTTATCGCACTGGCATACTATCATGAGATGGGATGGAGTCTTGCATTCTTTGCACTGTCTGCTTTGGTTGATGCGATTGATGGGGGAGTCGCACGCGTTACAGGCAGGGTATCCAATCTCGGCGCATATCTTGATGGGATGGTAGACCGCTTAGTAGAGGGGCTTCTTTTGGGTAGCTTGATGTTCTTTGGTCTTCCCGACACTTTTGTTTTTGGCTACGCAGTGCCGATGTGGTGCTGGCTCGTGCTTCTTCTCTTCATAGGCAGCGCAATGGTGAGTTACGCGCGCGCATACGCGGATCACAGGAAGGTCATAACAGATGAAAAAAAGCTTAGGAAGATGGGTGGAATCCTTGAGCGCGCAGAGAGGCTATTATTGGTATTCATTGGGATGGCGTTGTTCTATGTTGATGTTGCATACCTGAATGCGGCGATAATTGTTGCAGCCATCCTTTCATGCATAACGCTGGTGCAGCGCATCTGGTTTGTTGTAAAAAATGCGGAGTGAGGCCATTGAAAATTGACTTGCATGTCCACACATCTATTTCTACAGACTCATGGATTAGCCCAGAAAAGCTCCCCGTAATCGTGAAGAAAAAGGGATTGGACGGGGTTGCAGTCACAGACCACAACCGTACGGATGCATGGCGGGTTGTTGAAGGTGCAGCAAAGAAGGCAAGCATAGCAGTGATACGTGGTGAAGAGGTACGCGTAAAGCCCGCTGGGCGAACCGTTGGAGAGATAATAGGGCTTTATATGACCGACAATGTTGATGGGACTGGGAAGACCGCTCTTGAAGTCATAGACGCTCTGAAAGCACAGGGCGCAATAGTTGTACTCCCACACCCATTTGACCGGTATAGGAAGGTGTTTTCTGAAGATGAGTTACGCGAGCTTTCAGTGAAGGTTGATGCTGTTGAAGTTTTCAATCCACGCGTTTTTGTCAAAGAATTCAATGATAAGGCAAAGGCATTCGCTTCAGAATACGGTTTGGCTGAAACAGCTGGCAGCGACGCCCACGTCTCATGGGAGGTCGGGAAAGCTTACACAGAAGCACGTGCAGATGATATTGAGGGCTTCAGGAAGGCATTGCTAGCGCATAAGACTAAAGCAATCGGGGCTTACCACCCTATTTTAACGCGCATCTTCCCCTCGCTGGCAAAACTAAAACACAAGATTTTTGGAAGAAGGTAATTCGCTCGCACAACCGCCTTACGTGATGATTCAATAACAATCTCTTCAAGAAATCTTTATGGAAGCGTTACATCCTCGTCTACAATCTTCTTCCTATTCTCTTTTTTCGCTCGCACAACCGCCTTACATGATTCAATAACAATCTCTTCAAGAAATCTTTATGGAAGCGTTACATCCTCGTCTACAATCTTCTTCCTATTCTCTTTTTTCGCTCGCACAACCGCCTTACATGATTCAATAACAATCTCTTCAAGAAATCTTTATGGAAGCGTTACATCCTCGTCTACAATCTTCTTCCTATTCTCTTTTTTCGCTCGCACAACCGCCTTACGTGATGATTCGATAGCGGTTTCCTCAAGAAGTTTTGCCAATAAGCGCACAGCATCCTTGCTAACCCTTTTGGCACCACTCCTTTTCATTATCCGCTCAACAACAGCGGTTGCAATCCTACTCAAACTTACCCCCAACATTTTTGGATGCACCTGTTTTTTAACTTGGCTGCGCAAATAAAATCGTGGAGATAAACCATAAGCTAATTGATTCATCCAAGGTGCAATTCCGCGAATACCAGGTAAGGATTGCAGAAGGCGTCCTGAACAACGGGAATTCGCTAGTCATTCTTCCAACCGGTTTGGGAAAGACAATCGTTGCATTGTTGGTCATAGAAAAGAAACTCCTTGAAGGAAAACACGTACTTTTCCTTGCGCCGACCAGACCGCTTGCAGAACAGCACCAAAAAACGCTTTCATCACTTCTCAAGATTCCAGAGGGCAGGGTCGTTTTGCTCACAGGAACAACACCCGCAGATAAAAGGGCAGGTATTTGGAGGGATGCTTTTATTGTTTGTGCGACGCCGCAAACGGTTGAAAACGACCTGCGCGCCGGAAGGATTTCGCTAGAAGGCTTCGGTTTATGTGTTATAGATGAATGTCATCGCTCTGTTAAGCGTTATGCATACACCTTTGTTGCTGATGAATGCAAGAAGAAAGGGGTCCAACTGCTCGGCTTGACCGCTTCGCCCGGGGGTAAAAAGGAGAGGGTAGAAGCCGTGACAAAAGCGCTTGATGTCACGCATATTGAGATTCGCACAGAAACCGATTTGGATGTTGCGCCATACGTAAAGAGGCTTGAAACGAATTGGGTGGAGGTTGAACTCCCGCCGGAATTCAACGAATTAAAGGAAAAGCTTGAGGAGGTTGTAAGCGAGCGCCTTGAGCCACTCATGAAGATGCACCTTATAAACACGACGAGCCCGCGGATACCGAAGCGCCTTCTACTTGATGCAGGGAAAAAGCTGGTCGCGCTTCCAGACTCAAACAAGCTGAAATTCGTGATGCTGTCACATTACGCTACGGCAATGAACCTTACGCACGCGCTTGAATTGCTTGAAACCCAAGGGATATCCGCTTTCCTTTCATTTTTTGAAAAACTTGAAGCGAGGGAACAGAAGAGCAAGGCAGTTAAGAGGATACTTGAGGACATGCGGATTAAGTGGCTAATCAGGAAGGCAAATGATTTGCGCAATAATGGCGAGCACCCAAAACTCGCAAAACTGGTTGAAATCATACGCGAAAGAAACGGAAAGAAGATAATCGTTTTTGTGCAATTCAGGGACCAAATCAAACGCATTGTGGATGAACTTATTGCGCACGGCATAACCGCCCGCCAGTTCATAGGCAGGAAGGACGGCGTTACGTTAAAGGAACAGAAGGAAACTATCCAGAAGTTCAGGGAAGGGGAATTTGATGTTATGGTAGCGAGTTCAATAGGTGAAGAAGGGCTTGACATCCCAAGCGTTGATTCCGTTATATTCTATGAACCTGTGCCAAGCGAGATAAGGCTGATACAGAGAAGAGGACGCGCCGGAAGAGCGAAGAGCGGTGAGGTAATCTTCTTAATAACAAAAGGCACTCGGGATGAGGCGTACTACTGGGCTTCAAAGAGCAGGGAAGCAAAGATGAAGAAGATAGTTAAAGGAATGCAGTCCGAACTGGCTATCAAGAAGTTTTTTGAAAAACACTTAGGGCGGAAGGAGCAGGAGGCCGTAAATTTAAAGCCAGGCCAGGCAAAAATGACAGACTTCTTTTAGTGATACGCATGGGAAACCAACTAAAAAAATGGATCGCATACAGGCGCGTGCTGCGCGAGGCAGACGTAGTTATCCATGTTGTTGATGCGAGAGACGTAAAGGGCACTTTAAACCGCTGGCTGAATAAGTACAAAAGCAAACTGTTGGTTGCTGTGAACAAATGCGATCTCGTGCCACAAACAGCCTTTGGTGAAATAGACACCGCATTATCTTCTTATAACCATGTTTTAGTCTCTGGAAAGACGGGCCTCGGAATGTCCGCTCTCTACTCCGCGATATCATCACTAGCCCGGAGGACGCCTGCAAAGGTTGCAATCGTAGGTTACCCGAACGTCGGAAAATCAACGCTAATGAACAGGATTTGTGGAAGACATACTGCGAAAGTTTCACCAATTCCCGGTGAGACAAAGGGCGTGCAGTGGGTATCTACAAGAGGATTCCTTTTCGTAGATACGCCGGGAGTAATACCGCGTTATGAGCGGAGGGAAGAAGATCTTGTGCTTAAAGGCGCAATAAGGGCAGATAACATTCTGAATCCTGAACCAATTGCAGAAGAGTTAATTGGGCGGTTTTTGGAGGAGAGCCCAGAAAAGATAAAGGAGACTTACGATATAATGGTTAGCCGCAGAGACACACCTTCAAAACTGCTTGAACGGATAGCGCGCAGGAGGGGATTCCTCCTTAAAGGTGGCGAACCGAACCTATACGAAGCTGCAAAACTAGTTATTCGCGATTACCAGAGAGGACGTCTTTCAATCAGCTAGCTTTGTTCCGCACCGCATGCAGTAAAATGCAGTAGGCGGATTAAGGGATTCACATCTCTTACACTTTACAACGCGCCTGCCGAGAACCGCTGCAAGTTCATCTAAATTTTCTATCCTCACTTCTACATCGGAAAAGAAGGCGTCAAAAACCATCCATATACCAACAAAAAGAAAAACCAAGCCCGCCATCAGGAGCCCCAAATCCCCAAGCCCACCGAATGATTTGAAAAGAAAAGCGATGCCACCAAATAACGTGATGAAAAGTCCTGTGACGATTAGCAAAATCCCCAAGATGACTTTGGCAGGCCCAAGCGAGGACTTCCTGAGCATTATAAATGCACCCCGAAGAATAGAAGCACAAGTATCGTTCCGAGACCGCCCAACCCGAATAATGCGATGGAGATAATAACTGGCGCTGTTATGGGAACCTCAACACCTATTATTTTTAGGAGCGCAAGCGCGAGTAAACCAACCAGCGAATTGGCAACCACTGCGAGGCCGAATTTAGTAGCATGCTTTATCAATGAGTAAAGAAAGGATAATACGGCAAATGCAGCTACGGCGAATATGATGATGGCTAGCGCACCAACCAACGCATCCATGACCCTGTTTTGTTGCATTTGATTTAAATATTCATCTTGCGTAGAATAAGGCTGCGAGTGGCGGATCGCAGCTTACGGAAGGCACCCATCAGGCGAAAGCAATGGGTCCATCTGAGGAAGTTCTGCCCACCACTGAAACGCCTCAAAAGCGTTTAAGGCGCATGCCGGGAACAGAAACGAGACCCGTTCCTGTGCGTTGTGCATGATGCTTCGGCTGACGTGCACAGGCGGGGTGAAACGCGCCCGGCTAGGCGGCGTGCGTAACAGCGCGTGTGGTGCAAGGCTCTTTTGAGCCGCTTAGTAGAATGCTGCGAAAACAAAAGGCAGACTATGGTCCGCCACTCTTCTAATATTTTGTCAGTTGTTGGGAGCATGCCTAACTCTACCGTGATTTTAGGCCAGCCAGTGCTGAATCTTGAACTCCTGCCCGATGAAGGCTGTGTGGTTCTGGAATTGGGCGCAACAGCAGGAGCGCACGCGATGACCGTAACAATGTTCCCAAGCGCAACTATAATAGAAGTCCAGCCCGGTCCGACAATTGATGCATCCTCCCGCATCCACCTCATACAGTTTACAGTGACCTTAAACGAAAAACTGCAGATTGAGCTATATGAAATACGTGGTGCTCTTCCAACGAGTGGGGAGGTTCACCTGCGAGTCAACAAGGATGGTGCTTTTGAAGTAAGCGGACATGTTTTCAGGAAAGGAGAAGCGGATTTGGCCGTGAGCGTGAATAGTGAAGGAAGGGTTGTAAAAACCGGTCTCTGGGACGGCGATGGGTACAGGGATATAGAGGTAAGCGACAGGGAAGAAATCTACTCCGAAGCTATGCGGTTCGCAGAGATGCTGGAGTCCGTTGCAGACGAATTTTTTCATATTGATTACGGGAGAATCGCACGGGAGATACGCCTAACTTCCGAGGTGGCTAATCTGCTGAGGAAACTCGGTTCTCCCGAAACCTTCAAGGATGTAATGTAACTATTTAAAATCTGGCTCACAAAAATTAATCTTGCTGCCATGGTAACTCAGCTTGGTTAGAGTGCCAGACTCATAAGCTCAGCTTTTTGAGTGTTGAGCCAATAAGGCGATGAAATAATAAGTAGTGGGCGTCATCCGCTCGCTGTGGTGCACTCTGGAAGTCGTGGGTTCAAAACTCTTCAAATGCGGGCGCATTTGCAGAAGAGTGGAATTCCCACCCATGGCATCTTTTTAACTTCAAACAAGTTTCCCTACGAACCTCACTTTCCTTTCTTATAGCGCTTTTCCTTTTCTGCGGATTCTGTTTGCTTGAGCCACTCCTCAAATTCGCGGTCTATCTTTGAATGGTCCACTGTAAGTTCCTCCGCCTTCCCAGATGCACTTGGCGGGATGCCAGGTTCCGCGCGGATTGCCTCTCCACCTTCAAGCCATTTCTTCCCAAACGAGATATAAAGCGCAGCGCCAACCACAATTATGATTGCTGCGATTACAACATAGCCGAGCGCACCGATAAATTTTGAAAGCATATCGGATTGAGGCGCAGAGGGGGCTTGCGGCTGTTGCGGCAAAGGTTGCGTAACCAGAGGTGGTTGGAGCGATGATGGGGGACATTCGCCCGATTTGTTCATAGAAGCATTAGCCGAAGCAAGCGCCTTCAATAAGAGCGTCTGTGCTTCTTCATACGCATCAGCCTCTATTTTCTTTGCAGATTCGCCATAATAGTAAATCGCCTGCGCCAGTTCATTTCGCGATTCCGAAACATTCGCCCCGCATGCCGCTTTTGCATAAAGTGTTGAATTTGCTTTTGAGATATTTGAGCGCGCATTCTTATACAGCTCAAGCACCACATTACACTTTCTCAGCATTTCCTCGTATGAGCCCTGTGCATGGCTCACGAGTGCAGAGGCTGAAATGGCATCGGATAGCGCCCCGGAGAACTCACATGTTTCCACTTTTCTCCTAGCCTCAGTGAGCAAGAACCGGGCTGTCTCAACATCGGATTTTGGCGCACCCATTCCGCAGCATATATCATCATCACAAACGGATGAAACCGCCAGTGATACATTTGTTAGTCGCGCTTCACTTGATGAGATAATTGACTCAATATTCTTCTCGGAGCTCGTAGCGAAATGCAATAGGGTAATATTAAACGTCTTAGAGCGCGTTTCAGTCATATTGTTCATAAACGATGCTGTGAGCTGCAATTGCAATGTAGTATTTCCATCCCCAGTATTACCCAGGCGCACCGGAACATCTGCCGTGCAATAGGTTGATTGGTGTAGAGGCACCGTACAAGCCCTCCCGCCGTCAACCATCATCGCAGTGGCAAAGTCATAATAGGAGTAGTTCACAGACATCGCTACATCGTACGGATTTGAGATGTAAAATCTGATATGATATAGTGCAGGACCGCCTGATGGATTGCAGTTGTTCACCTTTATAGTTTCTTCCCCAATGGAAACATCAAGCGGGACGGATGCGGAAAATGAAACCGCAGCAAACATTATAAATAATAAAATGAGCGCATATTTTACTTTCATCATATCACTGCTTTTATTTTACCCACCTCTAATATTTAAACCCTTAATAGAAAATCTTTTTATGCATGACATTCCAGCGAATCACCCCAGAAAAGTATCCCTTGAAACTAGGGGGCAATTGGTAAAAGGGTTTGAACAAGGCATCGTTTGCATTCCGGGGCTTATTGCGCATGGGCGGGGCGAGGCTTTTGATTACATTTTTGGTGAAAAAACGAACCATTTTGCGCAGAAGGCAATTGAAGCTTCCGCCAGTCTTCTCTTGCTCGCCAAAAAACCCGTCATCTCCGTAAACGGCAACGTTGCAGCCCTCTGCCCGGGCGAAGTGGTTCAGCTTGCCTCGTTATGTGGCGCAGAGATAGAGGTAAACCTATTTTACAGGACGCCGGAAAGGATGGAGGCGATAAAAAAAGCCCTATTCGCAGCAGGGGCGAGAAGGGTTTTGGGTGGGGAAGAGGATGAAGCCATTATTCCCGAGCTTTTCAGTGAAAGGAGGAGGGTAAGCAGGGAAGGGATCTATTCAGCGGACGTGGTGTTAGTTCCGCTGGAAGATGGGGACAGAACAACCGCGCTTAAGAAGATAGGGAAAAAGGTCATCGCGATAGACCTAAACCCGCTATCAGTGACTGCGAAGGCTGCAGATATAACAATCGTAGATAACGTTATACGCGCGCTTCCTGCCCTATGTACCGCAGTTAACCAACTAAAGCCCAAAGAGAAGCATACGCTTGAGCAGATTTTGGCAGGCTATAATAACAATATGGTTCTTGGAGAGGCGCTTGAGGCAATCTCTTTGCGGATGAAGGAATTGGCCAGGAGATGATGGTGTGGTTGATGGGATAACGCAAGCGCTGGCTTCGCTTAACGTTGAGCCATTCACACAGCTGGCAACTTTTTTAGATTCCTACTGCTGGTGGTTGTTCCTCCTGCCCTCTATCGCATTTTATCTATTATACCCAAACGTGCGGCATAACAAGCTACGGACTTTTTCTTTCGCTGGCGCGCTTATTTTAACTGCTGTTTTAATCATTTTTATAAAGTGGGCGTTCGCGCTTCCAAGACCATGCGCGGACATGGTTTGGCTGGCAAAGACAGGCCTATGCCCGCCAGATTACTCTTTTCCGAGCGGCCATACAGCTTATTCATTTGTATTCACAGGTGCGAGTCTAGGGACCTCATTTTTCCCATTATTCTTTCTGCTTTCAATCTTAGTTGCTTTGAGCAGGGTTTATTTGGGCGTGCATACATTCACAGACGTAATAGGTGGCGTGGTAGTTGGACTTGGGTGCTATTTTATCGTTGAAAACCTGTTGCGCGAGCTTTTCCCATCTATAGTTCCTGAGAGCGAGAGGAAAAAGATAGAAAAGATGAAGCAGGAAGGCGCACATCTTGAAATTCGGAGAGACATCGCGCACATAGCCTTTGGCACAGCAATTATTACATCCGTTCATTTTTTTGGTGCTGGTTGGACCGGATTACTGCTTCTGCTATCTTTATTTCTCGGGATGGCTGCGATGCATTTAAGGATGAAACAGAAGCCAATCCCTTTCATTGACCAACTATTTGACCTGCTTGAAAGACCAAGGGTAATGCCTGCAAAAGGCGCATTTATGTACGTGCTCGGCGCACTTCTTGCGTTATCCTTTCTTCAAGATGCCTCAAAATCATCAGCTGTGATTGCTGTTCTGGCGTGGGGAGACGGGATGGCCACAATAGTTGGCCAGTTATGGGGCAAGTATTCACCTTTACCATACAACAAGAAAAAATCTGCCCATGGGGCATTAGCATTCTTTCTCTTTGGAGGAACAGCCGCATATCTGTTTATAGGGCTCTCTTCTTTTCTGCTTGCCGCCATTTGCGCAATGATTGAAACATTGGATTTGAAGATAGATGACAACCTACTAATACCGCTTGTTGGCACACTATATCTTTTATTCTAGTCACACGTTGAAGGGAGCCCACCTGCCCCGCTAGCGCTGGGAAGCCTGCAGCAATACCGTGTTGAATTAGTATATACCACCTTTCCTTCATGGAGCGGGTCATTGCATGGAGCAGCGCAATAAACAAGTTTATATTCAAAATCAACGTTTTCCCTATAGACCTTTTCAGGAGTGAACTGCAGCCCTTTGAATTCCTTTGTGAATGTGAACTCCGTCTTTCCGTTGTAGAGCAGCGCACCGGGTGCATAGGATTGCGGCAATTGGGTTTCCGCAACAACCTCGTTGTTAAAAACTAGGAATATGGATGCTGGATAATCCGTGGGCTTTGTGCCGATGTTTGTTATAAAAAATGCCGCCGTCAGCGTAATCTTTGAGCCAGAGCCCTGTGGATACGTTGGTTCAGCCCCGATGAAACAGAATTTTGAAGGTTTTAATTGGGTATAGGTCGGCTGTACGTCCAAATTTATATCAGCATACCTTCCGCCGTTGCCATGACCATTGGTGAAAGCGAAATAAACCACTGCTGCAATGGCGACTATAATTACAGCGCCAATCAAAACCTGATTTTGTAACCTCTTCTGGGATGCTAAATCCATCATTCAGGTTTAAAGCATGATTGTTAAATAAATATTGTGGTAGATTTAGATTCCCCGAAAACATTCATTGTTTTTACTTTGATAGCGGCAGCAGTTTTATTCATAGCAACATTTTTGGCAGTGAGCCAGAGAACAACAGGTTCGATGGAGACAAGCGAGAACCTGACCGGAGGGCATCTGCTTTTGAATGAGGGTGACAGGCTCATCTATGTGGCAAGCCTGAACGACACAGAGTTCAATTTTTCGGTAGAGATGATAGGCATTGACCGCTTGAATAATTGCAGCCTGCTCAAGCAAACGTCTGCCTTTTACACCAATATCACCGGTTGCTATTCAGTTTCCAATAGCAGCCTGATATACGTGGTTCTTGAAAACAATACCATCTCCGGCGGAATATTCGCTGGCGGGCTTCCTGCAATACATGCTTTTGAGCCATGGATGGTTGCAGCCGAGAAAGGTTGGAGCGGGAGCACAAAGGTATCCCGTTTCACCAAACCAGATCTCATGCCTATGCTTGCATTTGAGGAGACTATTGAAACGCACTACTCCTGCAATGAAACAGAGATCATTTTTGGAAGGAGGGCGCTAAAGGTTGGAATTGAGACATTCAGGCAGGAGAGCGTTGGTGAGAACAAGCGCATTTCGCTAGTTGGAAGACGCACTGTATGGATTGACTTGGAAAAGAGAATCATGTTAAAAGAAGAGGCAAGCACAGGCAACGAAATTGCCACCTATTCTCTTTTGAGCGCACCATTTCCTCTGAATGCGAGCGGTTAACTTACTCCCTAATTACAACTAGCGGGATTACGCCTTTTTCAAATTCAAGCATCGCCAAGTCCACAGCGCTTACCATCCCTTTTGGAACCTTTACGAGAGGCGGTGCACCGCTCGCGAGCTGCAGTGCGCGAGCACCAATAAGCCTCGCTTTCTCAAATCTGTTTAAATCCTCATAAGCCATATGGTTACACCTGGAATAAGATGTTTATTTTTGGCTGGAATAATTAATAATGCTTTTCATGCGAGCGCCGAAATCGCTTTCACCAACCCTGGGCGGTCTATCAACAAGCGCGTCATCTTCCCAACCACCGCAGGGAAGTTGCTTTTCAATAGGTTATCTATATCCTTGTCATCCAAGTGGGCGAACACCGCATTCAAATCGTCATCACTCAGCTTCTCAAGAACCTTCCTGAGCTTGAGCCTCTTCAGGAGTTTTGGTTCGCGCACCTTCTTATATATCTCGGCGTATTCAAGGAGATGCTTCCGATCGCACGTTCCATTTTTGGCGTTCTTCGCTGCGACCTCTCCTGCGATTTTTCCCGCTTCCATAGCAAGGCAGATGCCACCACCATGGATTGGGTCTACCTGATGCGCTGCAGTTCCTGCCACTATTATACCTTCACCCACAGCAGCATCTGTCATGGGCGCGCCCACAGGTATAATTCCACCTTTGATAGCGACTGTTTTTGCCTTTGCAAACCGTTCGGGGTGGGCCTTTATCCACCTATCTAAATAATACTTGGCATTCGGCGTATGAAGCCCACCAATTCCGACCCCTACGTTTGCGACATCTTTGCCTTTCGGAAAAACCCAGACATACCCCCTAGGCGCATCCGCGACAGAGAAGTACACCTCTATAAGGTCTTCGCAATCCACATTCACCATTTCATATTCTACGCCAAAATCCGTGTCATAAAGCGTCGCGGTCGTATTTATCCCCGCGAGCCTTGCAACTGTTGATTCACCGCCATCCGCAGCAATAACAACAGGCGCCCTGAATTCCTGCGGCTTTCCATCCACATATGCTTTAACCCCTGTTACCCTCCCATTCTCCTTTATTACATCAAATACCTCGCTATGCACGAATATGTCTGCACCTGCCCTTCCCGCATCAATTGCCAAATCCTTGTCAAACACCTTTCTATCAACAACGAAGCCCTTCGTCTCCTTATTCCTTATCGTCACCTTATGCTTCCAGTCCGGCGAAACCAGCACAGAGCCGTTTATTTCCGCAGAAACAGCCTTCGCGCTTATTTTTACGTCCAATTCATCAAGCCAATGCAAGCCTATGCCTTCGCCACAGCGTACAGGTGCGCCGAGTTCCTTTCTCTTATCAAACGCAGCGACTTTGCAGCCCGCCTTAGCAGCAGCCTTTGCAGCCATCGCGCCGCACGGCCCGCAGCCAGCAACGATTACATCATAATCAAAACCCATGCAACCACCTTAAAGCTTCTTTTTCCCTTTATGAAGTGTTATTGCGCCCATCGGGCAAGCCTTCACGCATGCGCCACAATCTATACACTTCTCAGGGTCATGCTCTATCTTAATCTCCCGCAGCCTATTCGCAAGAGCAGGGCATACACCAGTGCATGAATTGCAGTATATACATAACTGCCTATTGATTTCAATCATCAACTTCACCTTCCCTTTCTACTTTTTACAACACTACCTTTAATTAGTTTCAGGGTTCTTTCAGAAGGCGTTATATCCGTCAGTTCTATCCCATCAACCTTCAAACCCCATTGCTCTGCGCGCGCGGACACGGATTCTCTGAGTTTCGCATTGATAAATTCGCGCTTCCCAATTAGTTCACCGAATGTCAATTCACCAACAATACTCCGCACAACGGTTTCAACAACCGCTTTAAGCGAAGCCTGCAGGTCAGCCACCCTTATAACAGCCAGCTCCGGTGAAGATATACTATAGCGCGCCACAACATCAACAAAAACTGTCGCATTCTCTTTCGTTATCGCTTTCAGCCCATTGAGCTCAAGCGTGCGGAGCCTCGTATCAACAATCACAGTTGTATCAATATATGGGAAGGTAAAGCCCGCACCCGGACCGATAACCTTGTCAAATCTTCCCAACCTGAAGCGCACCCCACGCTCATATTCGTTGTAGATACGGATGCTCTTCACTAGGAAGAGCGCCAATATAGCGAGCGCAAAAAACAACACAAAAAGTGCAAGAATGAACTCAAACAGCTCCATTTTCCTCAAGATATTTTGCTGCAGACGGATTTAAGAAGCTACTTAGCCGTAACCAACACTAAGCCTCTCTTACCATTCATTATATTCCATGTTGTTGAACTCGTAGATTATCTTCTTCTCTGGCTGTCTTACCTGCTTGTGGATGACCTCCTCGCGGGTTCCTTTTATACTTATGGAGTGGGTCGGGTCCATCAGGCAGAATTCCCCTTGGAATTCAAATGTGACAAATGCATGCCTCATGCGCTCCTGCGTTTCAACAACCACCTTTGCAGACTGATTTTCCAATGCTATGAGGATTGAGCAAAGGAATATTGCCTTGTCTATTTCATCCGCGGCTTTCAATTCAAATATCTCTTCAGGGGTAAGCCAGAACTCAACCGGAAGCTGTTCATTCTTTATCTCATCCCTGCAGTATCTGTACGCCTTTTCAGCTGCACTGGGGAAGTCGCGCTCGTAAATATACGGCCGGAAAGAGGACATTATCTGTTCGGCAATCTTCATAATGGTTGGATTATCTGGAACTACGAGCGTGCGGAGTTCCGTTATGGATTTGTTCTCGTTTGCTTCAATCATTTCCTTATATCTATCTATAATCTTTCTGTACAACGCAGCCTTCCGTTTGAACGGCTCGCAGTCTTCGCACTCATGCATCTCCTTCTGTTGCTCGTTTCCTTCAGGTTTTTCCTGTTTCGGCCTACCTTCCTCCTTTTTCATGAACGGCAGAGGGATATCAAGCATACGAAGAAGATTTGGCAGGCTGTTTTAAAATATTCATCTGTGTATTTAGTGGTTGGCGCCTGTTGGTGGTGAGTTTGATGTTTGAGCGATGCCCAAAATGCGGTAAAATGCATATCTTCAAACCAAAAGTCTGCGAATGCGGTCATGATTTCAGTAGCGGGCAGAGTTCGGAGGTATTTACCTGCCCCAAATGTCAAAGAAAGCTGACACCAAAAGAGATTGCGGAGAGATACACCTGCCCAGGCTGTGGGGAGGAGCTAAACAAATTGTTCCGCTATCCCTGCCCAAAATGCAGGACAATGGTCGGGATAAAGGACAATTACTGCGAAAATTGCGGAGAAAAGCTCTGGACAACAATCATAGCATGCGTATATTGTGGCAGGGAAATTCCAGCAGAGTCTATCACCTGCCCACACTGTGGCAAATCCATAACAACAGAACCCGAATATATTCCTGAGAAATGGTACTGTTCTGTTTGCGGTACAGAACTGCCTTGCGCAACATGCGCCTGTCCAATATGTGGTGGATAAATGGGCGATTTAAACGGATTTCTTGAGCGGTGCGAAGAGGTTCGGGAAGCAGCGGAGTCAATGAGCTCTCCACTAATTGTTAATCATTACGATGCGGATGGAATAGCCAGTGGTGCGTTGATAAGGCGCGCATTGGCGCTGAGGGGAATCCAAGCACGGAACTGGACGGTGAAGAAGCTTTCGCAGGAAGAGATTGCGCTATTGAAGAGAGAGAAGGAGTTAATATTCGCTGATTTGGGTGGCGGGCAGCTTGATTTGGTAGAAACGCTTGATGCAAAAATCGTCATAATAGACCACCACCAGACACGAGATTCCAGTATGCTGCAAGTCAATCCGCACCTATTTGGCTATGATGGCGGGAGCGAGCTTAGTTCCTCCGGCTGCGGATATTTCGTTTTCAGGAATCCCGAACTCGTGCAGCTAGGTGTCGTAGGAGCGGTCGGGGACATGCAATTTCCCCTGCACGGGCTCAACCGCATCATGCTTGAGGAAGGAATGAAAAACGGAATCGTTGTTGCCTCGCGCGACCTCGCAATATTTGGCAGGATGAGCAGGCCGCTCCTCTGGTTTTTACAATATTGTACAGAACCATTTCTGCCTGGTCTGACTGGGAAGAAAGCAAACTGCGCGCTCTTTCTGGAGGAACTCGGCATTCCGCTGAAGGAAGGTGAGGAATGGCGCAGGTACTATCAGCTTTCACATGATGAAAAAGTGAGGCTTGTTTCCGGTCTCGTCGCATATCTTTATGCGAAAGGCGCGGATGCTCAGACAGTTGAATCCCTTGTCGGAGAGGTTTATTCATTCCCGAAAGAGCAGATAGGCACGGAGTTCAGCGACGCGAATGAGTACGCTACTGTTCTGAACGCATGCGGAAGGCACGGGAAGCCAGAGGTCGGGCTTGGCGTATGCCTTAAAGAGGAATCTGCATTGAAGCAATCAAGCGAGCTGTTGGTCCTACACAGGAGGCAGTTGAGAGAAGCAGTCCAATTTGCATGTGAGGCGGTTGAGGATTTCGGGGTCTTCCACTTTCTTGACGCACGCAATGTCATAGATGACACTATTGTTGGTGTTGTTGCAGGTATGCTCTACGGCAGCGCAATCAAGCGCACAAAACCCATACTCGCGTTTGCCCTAAACGAAGAGAAGAAGGTGAAGGTAAGCGGAAGGGCAACAAGGAGGCTTGTTGATGATGGGTTAAACCTCGGCACGGTCATGAAAAAGGCATCGGAGGGGATAGGTGCCGGGGGCGGGCACGATATCGCTGCAGGAGCGCAACTTGAAAAAGGAGTGGACGAGTTCCTTTTAAGATGCGGCGAAATCATTCAAAGTCAGCTAGCTTCCTCTGCGTGAGCCTCTCAAAAGTCCCCCATTTCTTGCGTATATATTTCAGGACCTCCTCCTTATCCATGTTTGATTTCAAAAATTCAACCGTGCGAGGATCGGACGGGTAGCCAGAGCCAAAATCATATCCCCACTCGCGCTTTATCTTCTCTATCTCATTGTCGCGTTCAACCTTCGCGATTATTGAGGCGGCCGAAACCACCGGATAGTTATAATCTGCCTTATGCTCTGCCTTAATCTCCACTTCCTTATCAAGATATTTGCGGATGCGTTGCTCAAACCTCTTTGCCTCCGTATCCGGCGAATCTACGATTATACATTTTGGTTGGCTTTTCATCTGTGAAAGCAGTTCAGCTACCTTAATCGCCTCAATCTCGTTAAGTGAATGGTGTTCCATCAGTTCATTCAGCTGCCGTGCCGTGATAAAAATACATCTGTACTCCTTGCAAATCTTCTTAACCTGCTGATAAAGGCGCTCGCGCGCAGAAGGAGATAGCAGTTTGGAGTCTTTAACCCCGATGTTTTTCAGCTCGGTTTCCTTTCCCGCTTCTATTACTGCGATGCAGATTACAAGTGGGCCAATAATAGGCCCACGACCTGCTTCATCACAACCAGCGATAAGCTCGTGCATGGTATGGGATAGGACTACTTTGAATAAAAAGAAGGAGGTTTGGGTGGAATTTATGCAGCTAACGCTTTCTTATCCAAAATTATATAGTCGCCTGCAGCGAGCACTGCACTGTATGGAACCACGAGCAAGCCGTCCTCTTTCTTCATCTTGCGTGCAGTCGCGCTATCTGGGTTTGGCTCAGCAACAAGGCTGACAATCTTGCCAGTAACTTCATTGATTGTCAGGTCAACAAGCCTTCCAATTCCTTCACCGTCGTTAGAGACGAGTATCTTTCCCGCAAGCTGTTTTGCTATAACAAATTTGCCCACAAGAATCACCTTTTAACCAAGAGGTTTCTGTAAAGGCTTTAACGGCGGCTAATATATATAGCTTTCGTAATACACTTATCGAATTGTTCTGCCGTATTGGCGGATGATTTTCGTTAATCCCAAACCGCGAGGGGGCGAAGCCCCCTATGAGGTTTGTCTTGGGGGTGAAGGGGAAATCAAGGAAAAGGGGGTATGCCACCCCTCTACCCCGAGAAACCCTTAGCGGGTTTCTACGTTACTTCCCTGTGAAATGCCTTGGGGGATCAGGAAATCAAGGAAAAACTGAGGGGGGCAAAGCCCCCCGCGGTTTGTCTAGGGGGCGAAGCCCCCTATGAGGTTTGTCTAAGGTTGCTCCCACTCAATTTCGTAATACTCATATGGTGAACCGGGTAGTTCTATTCTCTTCACCCTATAATACGTAACAGATGTTTCGCGGTCTGCGATTGCGAGCATCAAATCCAATCCTATTTCTTTCGCTTGGGCAATTGCGTCCGCAAGCTCTGCTCCACCAATATATTCCTCCTCGCTCAGCGACAGCATTAGGAAGCGCGGTTTGTCCTCTTTTGGTGTTTCTATCCCTCCTTGCTTGCGATGGTACAGAAGGAAGTCAAGCTCAATCCTCGGCTTGTTCTTGCCTTTCTTCCCCGGTATCGCGAGGATAAACGTTTTCTTCACGCTGTGTGCAACGCGTATGGCGCGTGCCCATTCAGAGATAATCATCTTTGCACGGCGCGGGAAGACATGTATAACATGCTTGGAATGAATCCACTCGTCTTGGGCGCGCGCAGGTGACGCTCCGGGCAGGTACAGGCGGAAGTGCGTTCCGAACTTGAAACCAGTCTTCAGAACATATCCATGGATGCGCCAATCCTCATACACTTGGTACATCAAAGCGAAGTCCGGGCGTTTTCTTTTTGCAGCCTTTATAACATCTTTTTGCACAGCGTTCTTAAGGGTAAGTCCGCAGTGCTTCATCATAAAAAGCGTTTCGTATACATCAAGTTTTGATATCCTGCCGCGCTGTTCCGCTTTATATGAGCCGAATTGCCCAAGCCAATAATTCGTGTAAAGCTCTCTGCCAACCGTTTCATCATCTATTATCGTCATAAGGTCCTCTGGAAAGAATAAGCCACGTAACGCGTACTTGGGCGGCGTAAATTTGCCCGGCGGATATTTCTTAACAGGGTTTCTTTCATACCTTCCTTTCGCCTCGCTTATTGGGCGGATGATTAAGCCCCTGTCACGCCAGTCCTTAAACGTATGGTAACGCGCCATCAGTTTGGGCGAGTCAAAAGCCGCTGCAATATCATTAAACGTTAGCGTATTCAACGCAGTATCTGTGCAAACCCCGTTCCTTATATCTATAAGATAAAGCGCTTCCTCCGGCTTCAGGTAAATGACACCTTTTCTCATCTCTCCATAAAAACCGCGCGCGAGGGATGAAACCGATTCTGGCTCATCTACAAAAAGTTCCTTCGTCTCCGCGTTGAAAGTCAGCTTTACCCCCAATTAGACACCTCGACCCACGCGGTGTTACTACCGCATGGTTTATCGTGAAACACATATCTTTCGTCGTTGCAATTTAAAAGACTGCCTCCGTGTGAACGCATTGCTCAAAAGCTTTAAACGTTTGGAATGCGTAACCAACCTATATGATTTCTGAAGAAGAAAGGAAGGTGCTGAGAAGGCAGGGCTACAAATTGTTCGGGCGTAATTCTTCTGCAAAACTATGCCATTGGACTAGAAAATCCATTTATGGAGAGGGCGTTTGCTACAAGGAGCGGTTTTACGGCATTCACTGCCATCGTTGCATCCAGATGACACCCGCTACAACCTCCTGTACGCACAACTGCATCTTTTGCTGGCGTGCTGGTGACTTCTCCAAAATTGAGGTTAACGACCCCGACGAGCCGAAGGACATTGTTGAGGGCAGCATTGCGGCACAGCGCGAGATAGTTTCCGGTTTTGGCGGAGAGGCACGCGCAGACAAGAAGAAATGGATGGAGGCGCGCGAGCCAAAGCACGTTGCTATCTCTCTCAGCGGTGAGCCATTCGCATATCCCTTGTTGGGAGAGCTCATTTCCGAATTCCATAATAGGAGGATGACTACGTTTGTAGTTTCAAACGGCACGTTTCCCGAGCGCCTCGCAGAGCTAAACCCTCTTCCCACACAGCTTTACCTATCCCTCGTCGCTCCGAGCGAAGATATTTACTCGCGGGTTTGCGCACCGCTAATCAGCGATGGGTGGGGCAGGCTCAATGAATCGTTCGCTCTGCTGAATTCCCTCCCCTGCAGGCGCGTGATACGCATCACTGCAGTTAAAGGGTTCAACATGACAAATCCCAATGGGTATGCGAAGATGATTTTGAAGGCAGAGCCAGAATTTGTTGAAGTGAAAAGCTACATGCACCGCGGGTCCTCAATCCATCGCCTGGCGCAGTCAAACATGCCCAGTCACAATGAGATTATTGAATTCGCGAAGAGTATCGCAGCCGAATCCGGCTATACCTTTGCTGATGAAAGCCCACCTAGCAGAGTGGTTCTGCTTGCAAGGGACGAGAAGGCAGCGCGCAGCAGGGTGATAGCATTTGATTAAGGCAGTAATATTTGACTTGGACGGGACGCTCGTTGACAGCGAAGAGGTGATAGTGGAATTGTTTCAGCGCCTTTTTTTAGAGGCGGGGCTCACACCACCCTCCCCCGAAGCAATACTCAAAATCAAGGCGCGGGGAAGTGCGTACATCATCGCTTCCCTTCTTCCAGAGCATTTGAAAGGCGATGCAGAATTGGAGCGGAGGCTTCGGGAACGGTGCGCCGTTATCTCTAAGTCCTTGCTCAACAAAATAAAACCAATGGAAGGCGCGCGGGAAACGCTGGAATGGCTTCGCAAAAATAATGTTAAAATAGGCTTGGTTACGAACAGGGGCCCAAGCACAAATGAGCTTCTAGAACTTATCGGATTTGGTAGATACTTTGATGTGGTGATAACCGCGTACCACTCAAAAAATCTGAAACCCCACCCCGAGCCCATACTCACCGCGCTTGAGAAACTCGGCGTAGATAAGAGCGATGCGATTTACATTGGTGACAGCGAGGTTGATTACGCAGCAGGCGAAGCGGTAGGTATTAAAACGGTGCTGTTGAATAAAGAGATAAAAAGGCTCCAAGATATCCGTCGGTGGTTTGATGGCTAAAATGAAGAAGGTTGGGAAGCGCGGAAAGCGCATCGCTGCACCTGTAATTGAAGAGTCCACAGCACCTACACTTTATGGTGAGGTTTTCTGGTGCCGGGTTACCTTATTCGCATTAGTGATTCTGTTTACATCACTCGCATTTCTGTTCTATTTCAAGGTAATACCTAAACAGTTCTTCTATTCCACGCTCGTCCTGTGCGCGGTTGGTTGGTTCGCAATAGAATATGCAGTGTGGAAGGCGGAGATTGAGCGGATAAAGAAAGCGTTATTCGTCGGTTTGTTGCTAATGCTCTTTGATTTTGTTTTTGAGAATGCAGGGTGGCTTTTGGGTTTGTGGGCAACACATGAATCCATCTTCGCAATCGGTGTGGTGCCTATAGAAATCATGCTGGTCTGCGTTTTTGGTGGGGCGGCATGGGCTTTGTATCTTCCACGGAAGTTTGACCGCTTGCACTCTGCTATGGATATAATTGTAATCGCAGTATACGGTGCTCTTGGCGAGCATCTATTGCGCCTTGCAGGCCTGATGAGTTATTACGGCTGGTGGAATATCGGATGTGCGATGATTTCCTATGCGCTTACCTTTGCCTTGTTTAACTGGGTTAGATACCAAATAATGAAAGAGTAAAAGCAAGGCTAAAAGAAATAGGATGTTCTCTCTTTCTCCTTTCTTATCTCTTCCGAGATTATACTTTCAAGCTGTTCAGGCGATGGAACACCAACAAATGCAACCCTGCCATTTACTGCAATGGTTGGCGTTGCCGCCACATCAAACTCTTTTGCCCTCTCCATCCCTTCATTCGTGGCGATGCTTACCTCCATTAACACAATATTCTTTCTTTTCTTCGCTATATTCTTAGCTATGCGCAATGCTCTCGGTGAATGGACACAATTGGGCGAGGTTATCACTTCAACATATACGCTGTCAGCCACATGGTCACCTTTGTATTTTTTGCTCACATGCGGTATATAAAAGCAATAGCATCCGAAAGGGTGTTATACCTTGACTAATTCCAGATAGCGACTGCTTTTCCAAACCTTGACTACCGAGCCAGATTTCACATGATGGATATATTGCCCGTCAAACACCAAATCCGCATTATCGCTTTTAACAATAGCCGCAGCAACCATTGAATCCGGAACACTAACGTGCGTAAATGCACGCCGATATGGCGCGATTGCAACAATCTCATATTTTCTGGCGTGCTTTGAAAGCTCGCTCCCTCCGCTTGAATAGCAATATGCAGTTGAGCCGGTAGGTGTTGAGAAGATTACCCCATCCGCATAAAACGCAAATTTCTTTTCCCCTATTAACAGCTCAATATCTATAACGCGATGGTTGCGGGTGTGTATCGCCACCTCATTGAGCGCGTCCTCTATATATACATCATCCACCGAGCACGAAAGCATCATGCGTTTTTCCACTTTATAGCCGTTTGACAGGATGCGTGCAAGTTTCTCCCTCCAATTTCCCGCGTGCGATTGACAGATGAAGCTTTTTTCGCTGCCTATTGCGAAGATTGGGAGGTTATATTTTAGCTTGTTATACAGCAATGTTCCGTCACCGCCAATTATCACGAGCAAATCCGCATTTTTTGGGTTATCCACCACGCTCGCGGAACTTGAATTGATAAGCCCGCGCACCTCCTGTGCAAGTTCCCTAGCGTTCGGCTTTTTCGGGTTGAACACTACAAATATCTTGCTTGCTTTTCTCATTTGCCAACAACCTTCACAATCACGCGCCTCTCCCTCGGTCCATCAAACTCACAAAGGATTATGGACTGCCACGTACCGAGCTGAAGCGCCCCATCATCCACAGGAATTACTACGCTTGGACCAATGAAACCGCTTTTCAGATGCGCCTGCGCATTATCATCAATCCTGTTATGCAGATAATTTCCATTTGGGAAGAGTTTTTCAAAAACATCCCCAAAATCCTGTTTTATATTTGGCTCAAACTCATTGATTATGATTGCAGCAGTTGCATGGGGGACGTAAACCAAGCATATCCCCTCACTGATTCCACATTCTGAAACCAGCTCCTCTACCTTATCAGTTATATCCACCAAATCCTTTGCCTTTGTTGTTTTTACTGAGAACTCCATACCTCTCACTTCACAGCGTAAATCCCCAACGCCTCCTCCTCAGTGAAATGCAGTTTTCCTAAAACAATCATTATAAACGGCGCTTCCCCAAGTTCCGCCTTTTCCAATAATTCCAGCGGGCCATACGTAACCTTCTGCTCCTCGCTCCCAACGATCCGCCAAATCCTTTGCCTTTGTTGTTTTTACTGAGAACTCCATACCTCTCACTTCACAGCGTAAATCCCCAACGCCTCCTCCTCAGTGAAATGCAGTTTTCCTAAAACAATCATTATAAACGGCGCTTCCCCAAGTTCCGCCTTTTCCAATAATTCCAGCGGGCCATACGCAACCTTCTGCTCCTCGCTCCCAACGCGCGATAATGTGACGAGCATGGTTTTATCAGAGATAACTCCGCATTTTTTCTCCTTTTCCATTTTCCTAAGAAGTGAAAATGCCTCATGCGCGCGCATACCCACCCCATCCTTCAAATCAAGGAAAAGCAATGTATGCAAACCGCGCTCGCTGTTTTCTCGTATCACATCATATGTTGTTGTTGGCTTGTATTTCTCACTCCAAAAAGGAAGCGTTACAGGTCGCCCGAATTTATACGTATGGAGCCCGCTTTCCGATATAGCGGCAGAAAGGATGGAGGAGGAGTGAATCACTTTGAACGGAATGCCTCTCCGATGCGCCTCAAGTTTGAGCGAAACATGCGTTGTTGAAATCATCGGATCGCCAGCAACCACGAGTGAAACCTTCCTGCGCTCTGCTTCATCCATTATACGCTTCCCCTCTTCAACCTCTTCACGCGAAAGAACAGTTATGCCTTTTCCACACAGGGCTTCAAGCCTCTCAAGCGTTCCTTCCTTTTTTTCGCTCGTATAACGTTCAGCGTAAATTATGTCACTTTGCTTTAACGCATCCAAGCCGCGCAGCGAAATATCCCGCTCATCCCATAAGCCCGTGCCGACCAATATCAAGCCCATTCATCACACCCCGCACAGGAGCCTCAGCGAGTCGCGTACGCCGGGTGCCAAACCGAATATCACCAGCAACAGCATCACGTAATACCTCTCATCTTCTTTCACATCGCTGCTTTTCTCTAGCAAGTAAACCGCTGCGATAGCAAACGCCACTTTCACCAGATAGAATATCCAGAATCCCCCGAATGCCTGTGCAAGCGCATTTGTAACAACATGCTGTTCAAAATAGCTTATTGGTCGCATCTTAGAGAACACATCTATTGATACATATGTTGCAGCCCCATCAAGCGCATGCGAAAAAACCACAAGCCTGTTGAGGAATGTGCACTCCAATTTCAACGAATTAAAGATTACGTTTCCCAGTGCGGTGCCCAATGAAGCCAGGATTAGTATGAAGGTGAAGAATTCAAGGTGCTTGAAAAGCGGGAGAAGGAGAATGAACGATGGCAGGAACAAAGCGATTCCAACATAACTGAGTAGTTCAAGCCTTTTGGCAGAATATAACAGAAATATGGTTGCCAGCGTTATTAGCCCAACCACGATATATATTCCCGGGGTCGTTGTAAAATAATTGTAAGGAAGGATGTTTGCATCAACCACTACGCGAAGCGTTGAGCCGAATAACACAAACGGAACGATAGAGTATGCAAACCTCTTATCTGTTTTAATGCCAAGCCTTTTCAACGCCTTAAATATTATATATGCCGCAAGCAGCGCTATTGCTGCATACACCGCAGTATTTATTACATTATACCCTGAACGCTCTTCTATCGGTGCAAAGAAATATTCGCGGATAAACTCTTCTATGGACATAAAGATACTTTCCCCAAGCATCGTTAAAAACAATTAGTATCCAGCCGCTTCCACCAGTTATTTTTCCCATATCTCTATGAATCGTTCTACAACCTTGTCCAGAAAGCTTTCCTTATATGTGAGCATGGTGCGCATCACCTCGCGTGGTTTTGCTATAGAATAAAATACCTCTCGCCCTGCCCTTTTCTTCACAACAATCTTTGCATCAAGCAGTTTCCCAAGATACCATGATGTGGTTGCAGGTGAAACACCTGATGCGCTGGTGAGCTGCTTGTGGTTCGCCCTTTTTTTCTCAAGCAATAGAACGAGCATCCTGCGGATTGGTGTCTGCCTCAAGAACTGCAGCAGGAACTTATCCGTCTCAGTCACAGCCCCGACTGGATAGAAGCGCACATATTCCCCATCCTTAACCCCTGTAATGAGCCCATCTTCAATAAGCTGCTTCATATGGTATTGGAGGGTGCCTATAGCAAGACCAGAGCGGCGCTGAATCTCCCTGAAATGCATTCCAGGAAACCTTTGAATCAATTCGTATAGCTGTTGCCTAACTTCAAGGGCTTGGATGTTCATAGGCACACCGAAACAAAGCATTCATCCCCTGCGCTTTTTTTCGCCTTCGCCGCGCGCCACTGCAAAGAAGATGAAGAGAAGGGTAATCAAATCAAGTATGTCTGTCATGCTGATTATGATTGGCGAAACGCTTTGCGGAGCAACAATTTCCGTTAAGCGTATCACATCCCTGGCAAGGTACGCAAGGAATGCGATGGAAACAAGCAGCAATAGCAATCTCCTCCTTCGCTTCCACGCTTCAAATGATATATACGCCAACCCAAGTGCAAATAAAACAGTGAATGTGCGCACAAGGAAACCGAGGCTGAAGGGATCCAATCCACTGCCCACCTTAATCACCTGTTCAAACCTTCACATATTGTATGTTAAAAACCTTTAGCAAAGAAAGCACCTTCTCTCTTTCTGGCGCCTTAAGGCTCTTCCAGTCAATCAAAGCGAGTTCCACATCCCCACCACTTTTTTCAACCATCTGCCTCATCATCTCTTCATCAAGTTGTTCTATCATATACTTTGGGCAGATATGGCCTACTGCAATATCTGTGCGGAGCACCTCTTTTGAAATTTCATATGAGTAATGGATGCCGCCTATCCCTATTGCTATTCTCTGTTTTGCAGGCGTTTGCGTGCATGCTGCATAACACGCCTTTGCAACCAACTCCCCCGCATCCTGGCGCACCCATTCCTTCTCAGTGCTTCCAATCTCAACAAAAACAAACGGCGTCTTGAGAAGCGGGCCATGGTGCGTGCATTCCATCACAACATCAAATCCAGCGATCGGTGATTTCGCCAATTCCATCATTGCGGCTTTTAACGCCAGCGCAGATGTGGGCGCAAGCGTCCTTGGTTTGCCGCCATACTCTGGTTTGACCTCGCCGGACCAGTTTCCGCACGGATGTGCTGTCAAAGTAGGCCTGCCGCTTTCGCTCTTATGCTTGCTTGCAAAAACTATCAAATCGGTGTCAACGAGGCCGTCGATGTAATCGGAGGTAATGGTGGGGGTGTCTATCTCCAACAGGGATATTCCTGAAGGGTCGCGCCAGAATGACGCCTTGCCACCGGAGTCACCGCTCGGTTTGAACCCATACAGCCTTCTCAGATTCTCCGCTATATTGATCCCGGCGGAATCGAGATTCGAGTAGACTATCGCGGGCATGAGGATGTTTCACTGCTTTGGAATTTAAGTCTGCCAGTATCTTTTGGTGCGTATGAACTGCTTCTGCGCTTCAAGCAGATCAACAAACAGCAGGTCTTCATTCCTGTGCAGGCGTTGGAGGATGCGTGACGCGGTTTCTACGCCAACCCCATACACGGACAGCGCTGCAAGCGCGCGCCTGCCATAAGCCTGTACCAACCCCGCTGCGCGGAGCAGCTCCTTGCGGAGCTTGACCTCTTCTGATGTGAAGTTCCTTTTTCCCAATTTCAATTTGTTTTGGAGCGAGGAAAAAGCCTGCTCGCGTGGGCTGACTGGCGCCAACATCGGAGAACCGCAGTTTGGGCAATGCAACTTTTCGTTTTCTCCCACATCTGAAATTTTCCTATAATGAACGCTGTTGCAGTATGTGCAGAAAAGTTTCACCTGTTTTGCAATAGTCGCATATTTGAAAGAGCGCAGAATCTCGCTTGCAGGTTCAATTGGCGCGATTAATTCGCTTGCCACTGAGAGCTTTGACAGCGCAAGGCTAGCTATTGGTGAAGGTTCGGAAAGTTTTTTTGCGTGAAGCTTCACTTCCCCGCACTTCACAGATTCAAGCATGCGCCTCAGCGCCTTCATATCCAAATAGTCGTGCATGAACTGCCGCACCGTTTCATTATATATGGGCGAACCAGAGAGCGCGTCCATTATCTTCCTCATATTCAGTAGCTTATAGTCCGCATCCTTTGCTATCAATCCAAACGCTTTTGCAACATGGATAAATTTGTATTTGAAAAGGTTTGAGTTCGGGATTGATTTTTTCACAACGCTTTCCGCGTATTCTGGGGAGGTCTCGCGGATGATGCGCGCAACTGCGCTCGCCTCCAACTTCTGGGCTTGTATAATTATGCGGTATGGGTCTGCCTCAACGCGAACAGATTGCCCAAGATGCAGAGCCAGCGTTTGTGAAAGCAGGCGCGCAAATGCCTCGTTTCCTTTTGAGCCGAGCAGCGAATGGACAACGAGCGCATCAGGGGTTTGTTCTATCAATATATCCTTGTCATCTGGAACAAGCACCTTTGCCTGCTTTTTGATTAATGCCGCAAGTTTTTCCATCGCTTCATCTGACAGAAAATATTCGTTCTTTACATTTTCGCCAGCAGCAATTCTGCGCCTGAGCACACCGACCTCTTGTGCAACATCAAACGGCACCGGAATCTCTTCGCCAATCCAGTCTGGGACTGCAGCCGTTATATCCTCGCATGGCTCAACAACCACCTCATTATCACCTACATCCAATACCTTCCAAGGAATGCCGCGCGCTATTATCTTTGCGCCCGGCTCAACGAAATTTGCGACAAATCCCTCATCAAGCATTGCAACGTTTGAGTTCGTAACAGCGCTTTTCACAAAATATTTGCGTTCGTCAGGAATCATGCTGAGGTTTTCATAATAGTAATCGCGCGTGCGGCCGTTCTTTTTCACTGCCCCCGTTTTTTCATCAAAAAATACCAGACCCTCTTCATGCAACTGTTTTAAAACTGCTGAAACATGCTCCATACCAAGTCCAGCGAATGGATGCGCGCGCTTTATTACAGATGTGATTTCGCCCACGCTTCTTTCGCTCTTTTCCAACAACATTCCTGCAATCTGCTGGGCAAGCACATCAAGCGCACCGCTCTGTTCCTCCTCGCTTTCCAACAAGCCCTTTGTTGCGCGGCGTGCAATAACAGCTGCTTCAAACAAATCGTCCTCATCCGTTCCAATTACCACCCCTTTCGGCATCCTCGCTATTGAATGCCCGCTGCGTCCCACCCTCTGCATGAGCCTCTGAACCTGTCTGGGTGATGAATACTGAATCACCAAATCCACATGTCCTATGTCCACGCCAAGCTCAAGCGATGATGTGCAGATGAGCCCCTTGAACTCGTTTCCTCTGAATCCTTCTTCCGCTCTTACGCGCGCATCCTTTGACAGCGAACCATGGTGGACCGCAACCTTATTCACTCCACCCTCGTTTTCTAATAGCTTGAGCAAGCGGGAGCCCAGCGTCTCCGCAATGCTCCTCGTATTCACAAAAACAAGCGTGGCTTCATGGGCGCGTATCAATTCTTCAACACGCTTCAGTCTCGCAGCCGCAGAACCATCAATAAAAAGCTTCTCCGCAAGTGCATAATCCTCTTCTTTTGGGGCTGGTGATTCAACGCGCAGGTGCATCGCGCGCTCCACAGGCAGGCGGATAATTCTGCATTCCCTTCCAGTTCCGCAAAGGAACGCTGCAACCTCGTCAGGATTGCCTATGGTTGCGGACAAGCCTATCCGCTGGAACAGTCTGCCTTCCCTCTTTTCAAGCAGGCGCTCCAGCGCGATTGTGAGCTGCGCGCCCCTCTTATCGCCGAACAATTCATGTACTTCATCAATGACCACATGTTCAACATTTTTCAGCGCCTCCCCTATTCTCTGCGCGGGAAGGATTGCGCCCAGCGTTTCCGGCGTGGTCACGAGCATCTGCGGCGGGTGCCTCGCCTGCTTCTGCCTTTCGGATTGCGTAGTATCTCCATGTCTGACAGCTATTGAGATTCCAAGCGCATCTGCCCACCACTCCAGCCTTGAAAGCATGTCTCTGTTAAGCGAGCGCATCGGCGTGATATATAGAATCTGAATACCGCTTTTCTTCATCTCGCCCTTCGCGAACCTGTCAAACAGCGGAAGGAGGGCAGCCTCCGTTTTGCCCCAACCAGTCGGAGCGATGATGAGGCAGTTCGCCCCAGTTTCCACTGCCGGAATTGCAAGCCTCTGAATCTCAGTCAATTCGCTAAAGCCCTTCTCCTTCAAAAGCTGCAGAAGCCGCTCGCTGAGCATAGGAAGATAATTTTCGGCGTTCGGGCTAATTAATCTTCCTTAATCCTATAACTGTGCTTACTTTTGTATATAAACGGTCTACTATTCACTGCCCCGGTGGAGTTGTTCCTTCCATATTATTTACAAGCAGCATGCCCTTCAGGATACGGCTCTCGTTCGTATCCGCATCCGTGATGTTGACGAAGAGCTGTGCGCGGAGGAACATAAGCGTGCCTTCCATGCGTTCTTCACCAGCATAATAACATGGCTGTGTAATCCCAATAGTTTGATCAGGTTGGAGGGCGATTGCTTCGGTTAGCGCGAATTGCTGGGTCGGTACCTGCATCTCCTGCGTGCACTTGAAGCCCGTGATGCTTATCGGCTTTGTGCTGAGGGAAGTAATGTTGAGTTTCAGCGTGTTATTCTCAAATACTGGCGATGTGCATAGCAACGTATTCGGGAATTCGCAGAACGATAGTTGCGTCGGTGTAGTTCCCCACACATACTCCTCCACACCGGGAAATACAACACTTTTAACCACACCCAGCGCCGTTTCCCTAGCCTTCGCCATGTTCGTGTTTTGGAAAGGCGCGATGAAAACGACGATGGTATACTGCCCCTGTTTCCGCGCATATGCCTCCAATTCAACCTTCTCCATGAGCGCAGCATGCTCCATGTGGCATATGCTCCTATTTTCCTCGCTTATCATCTCACCCGGGCATCTTTCCGGGGTTAAAATACCAGCGTCAGAAACCATCAAGAGGAATGCGCTGTTGGAGTCGTTGAAGCCGCGCGCATAGAGCTTTTCCTTCCCAGAGCGTACGCTCGCCTCAAGCAGCGTAGTGTCATTCAGGTAAGCCTGTCCAGCAAGCGGTTTCGTTGCCCCAAGCAGCTCGCTTGCGTTCTTAGGGTCATATTCGTGTGCAATTATATCCATGCAGGTCGTGCTTTCGCCTATTGTGCTATTGAATACATTTACCTGCGGGAAATAGCGCTTGTACATCACAGCGTTGCCCCATCCTCCTTTTCTAAATAAGCATATGGAAGTGATACCATCCTTGGACTCAAGAACAACCACGCGGCTTCCATTTACCATTTCCTCCCTGCTTATCATTGAGCCGCCAGTAATCACTCCTGCTGCTGAGACAAACTCATCCCATGTGAGCGCCGATTGTAGGGTTAGCGCAGCAGCCTCTGACCCATTTGCATAATGCAGTATACCCAAATGACCTTCGTTTAGTTTGTTGAACAGCGTGCTATAAAACTCGGCATTTTCACTTCCTGAGCCAAGGATTCCTATTACCTGGTTTAACCCACCAGTTGAAGCATTGAAATAATACGCGCGAACGATTCCTTCATCAGGCAGCATCCTAAAAACATTCGGCTCTTCTCTAGGCAAGACCAGAATGGTGGAGGTGAATTCATTGTTTGATTCATCGGATTCGCTAATCACATTTCCGGCATCAACTACGATACGGACTGAATGGTTTCCCGGGGCGGACGCGAGCCACTTTATAGAGATTATAGCATTCCTCTGCGCTGCAACCGAAACGGTCTTCCGCGCAATTACTGCATTGCCATCTGAAACCATCACAAGCACCGAATCTGCGTCCTGCTGCCCAGTATTTGAAACAGTTATCTTGAACTCTGCCGCCTCGCCAGCGAACGGGTTGTCTGGGGAAACAACTACATTCAATGCCAAATCGGGCTGCCCTTTCACAGCAAAAATGCCAGAATAATATGCCGCGAGTGCAGCAACAGCAACCACCGCCACCACGACAGCATATCTTAGTTTATCCTCCATAAGCACCACTGGCCATATTTTCTACGACACATTTTTTATACAGGAGTTTTTTTTAATGAACTGCACGAGCTCAACCTCGGGCTGTTTCCGTTTTGATAGCAGATATGTAAGCTCTCTGAATGCCTCCTTTATCTTCGCCGTTGTTGTATCGCATCGTCTCTTATAGACATAATCAATTGTAGCTGAAAAATCGCCCTTTGAAGAAAGCGGCGAAACGGCAAATGAATACCTGCCCTTGCGCCGCTCTAGTAAACCCATATTTTGCAGTTTCAATAGATGATAACGCACTGCCTTTTCATTTGACCTGTCCCTCCCCAACTCCTTCTCCATATATTCAATAAGGTCATCCACGTTCGGATCCTGCTTTTCTGCAAACTGAAAATAGAATAGCGATTCAAGGAGGTCAATAAGAATTGTCCTGCTCTCGTTTGGCGAGACGAGCCCCATAGCCAGCGCGAGCCATCTGACAAGCGATTTTCTGGTTAGTTTTACCTCTTGGGGAAGCTGCATCTCGCGCAATGTTATTTCGCAATTAATCAAACCTGCTTCTGGAAAAGGCATCGTAATCGCCACTCTATCTCATTTCTAAAATTCTGTTAGATAATATAAAAATGTTTTGGTAAAATTGCGTAGGTGTTATATACCCCTACTAAAAAGAAAACAAAAGGGTGCATACATGTCTGTGCTTAGGATTTCAACACGCTTTCATCCGATACGGTTGACTGCCTTTATGCGCAACAATGTTGAGATGAGCATAGAGGTTGAAAACATAGGCAAAGAACCGCTATGGACGGAATGCGACGTAACTACTCCTGAGTCCATCTCCCTAGCGCCGGATAGGGCGCTGCATAGGGGCAGGCTCCGCATAGGTATAATCAACCCAGGGGAGATTTTGACAGGCAAATGCAAAATATACGCCAACGCGCAGAGCTATCCCGACATTTACACATTGAAGCTTACAGCATACGGCTTTGGGCGGGATGGTGTGATTGCAGCAAGAGAGGACAGGCAGGTTGAACTACGCTGCGAACAGCTCGGCAGATAATATGAATTTATAATTTTGCAGGCTGTAAATTCTCGTTATGGTTTTGAAAATTTATAACACGCTTTCACGTGAGAAAGAGGAGTTCAAGCCACTCCATGGCAATAAAGTAGGCATGTACGTTTGCGGGGTAACTCCTTACGATTATTGCCATCTGGGGCACGCCAGGGCGTACATAACTTTTGATATGGTTTTCCGCTATTTGCAATTCAAAGGATATGAGGTAAAATACGTGCAAAATTTCACCGATGTTGATGACAAGATAATTAATAAGGCGCGCAAGGAGGGAGACCCTTTCAAAGCAACGAAGATTGCCGCGAGATTTATTGAAGAATATTACAAGGACATGGATGCGCTCGGCGTGCTGCACGCGCACGTTTATCCAAAGGTTAGCGAGCACATACCAGAGATAATCAATCTTATCCAGCGGCTAATAAAACGCGGGTTTGCATACGAAATAGATGGTGACGTATATTACGACGTTTCAAAATTCAAAGAATACGGGAAGTTATCAAAGCTCAATAGGGAGCAGATGAAGGCAGGCGCCCGGATTGAGGTTGACGAGCGCAAAAGAAACCCAGAGGATTTCGCATTATGGAAAAAAGCAAAACCTGACGAACCGTACTGGGACTCACCATGGGGCAAAGGTAGGCCCGGTTGGCATATTGAATGCTCCGCCATGAGCATGAAATATTTGGGAGAAACGTTTGACATACACGGAGGGGGGATGGATCTCATATTCCCACACCATGAAAACGAGATAGCTCAAAGCGAGGGGGCAACCGGAAAGCCATTCGTCAAATACTGGCTGCATAATGGCTTCATCACAGTAGATCAGGAGAAGATGAGCAAATCACTCGGAAACTTCTTTACAATACGGGATGTGATGAAAAAATATTCCCCTGAGGCGATTCGCTTCTTCATCCTTTCAACCCATTATAGGTCCCCAATAGACTTCTCCGACGCTATGCTGGCAAATGCGGAAAACAATCTGAAGAAGCTGCACAACTGCATTGATAATTTGAAAGATGCGATGAAGAAAGCGGGCAAGGAAGAGTTGGATGGAGCTGAAAAGGCGTTACTCAATGAGATAGAGGTTGCGCGAAACGAATTCATAGCAGCCATGGACGATGATTTCAATACCCCTGTTGCAATAGCGACGATTTTTGAACTCACTAAGAAGGCAAACACGTACCTGATGAGGGATAAACACAATCACGCTGTTCTGCAGGCGTTTCTTTCAGCGATAGTTGAACTTGGGGGAATTCTTCATCTTTTCAGAGAAAAGGCGAAGCCAACAAAGCCAGCAGAAAGCGAATGGGTGACGGATAAATTGATTGAGCTAATCATAGCATTGCGGCAAAGGGCGCGTGAGAAAAAAGACTTTAAGACAAGCGATGAGATACGCCAGCGTCTCGCAGAGCTTGGGGTTGTTCTAGAAGACCAGAAGGACGGAACAGTGGGGTGGAAACGGACGGGATAGGCGAAGACAAGCGATGAGATACGCCAGCGTCTCGCAGAGCTTGGGGTTGTTCTAGAAGACCAGAAGGACGGAACAGTGGGGTGGAAACGGACGGGATAGGTGAATGCAACGCCAATAGTGAACTACTCCCAGCTTTCGCAGGGAGCTTCCTGCTTCAACGACGAACTGCTGGCGTCTCCACTGGCTTGAATCCAGGGTGGTTCCCACCCTATTGTGTCCATCCAGCACTCCCCTTCCGACTTTATGCAACACTGGGCTACTGGATGTGAGACTCTCATCCCCTCCCTTACGGAAGGGGACTTCCCGCTGATAAAGTTAAAAACCACTATGTTAAATGTCTATTGCGGTGATCGGGCATGGCTGATGAACTAATTGCGGTTTGTGGTCTTCTGCCACTTTTTGGGGCATTTGTGCCATTCGCAATAATGCTCCTATTATTCATTCTTGCAACATCCGTACGGATAATCTACCAGTACGAGCGGGGACTGCGCTTCACGCTCGGAAGGTATGATGGCCTTCTTAATCCTGGCATAAACATAGTCATTCCGTTTATTCAAACAATCAAAAAGGTTGACATGCGCATAAAAACAGTAGACATCCCAAAGCAGGAGGTAATGACCAAAGACAATGTTCCTGTCATGGTCAATGCCGTCGTTTATTTCAGGGTGGATAAGCCCGAGGCAGCAATACTGGAGATAGAGGACTATGTTTACGCAGTTGCGCAATACGCTCAAACCGCGCTCAGGGACGTTATAGGCAATGCCGAACTTGATTTCGTTTTGACTGAAAGGGATAAGATTGCAGAGTCAATAAAGGAATTGGTTGATAAAGAAACGGAAGATTGGGGAGTAGATATCACAGCAATAAAGGTTCAGGACATTGAATTGCCGGCAGATATGAAAAGGGCGATGGCAAGGCAGGCGGAGGCGGAGAGGGAAAGGCGCGCGACAATAATAATGAGCGAAGGAGAACTTGCTGCGAGCAGCAATCTTGCAGAAGCAGCGAAGAAACTCGGAAGCACACCGGGTGCGCTGCACCTCCGGACGCTGCAGACGCTCTCTGATGTCAGCCCAGATCCGTCAAACACCATAGTAATAGTTACCCCGATAGAGCTTCTGAAAGCGTTTGAAGGGTTCGCAGACATCGCTCAAAAGAAAGCGAAGGAGAAATAATGGCCGTTACCGCCCTATCGCACAGAGCGAACGCGTTGAAGAGCAGGATTTTAAGATGCTTCAGCGCAGTAAGCGCAATGGATAAAAGGCGGAGGGCGCAAGCGGAAGGTGAACTCGCGCTCGCAGAGGCGCATATAGAAAAAGGCGAACTATCTGCTGCGAGGAAACACCTTTCTAATATTCTTGTGCATGTTTGGGAAAACGGGCTTGCGTGGATGCATAGGGATACGACAGGAAGTATGCCTTTGCACGTGAGGGCATGGGAATTAATGGCAAAGACCTATTTTGATGAGGGGGACAAGGCCAGAGGAAATAAATGCATTGAACTGGCAAATCTCGCTGCGGCAGAGATAGGTTTGCTGCACAGCGGGATAAAGCAAATGGAAAAAGGAAAGCTGGGTAATGCCGTACAAAGTTTTGCAAAAGCACAGCTTATTGGCAAAAAATATTGCGCGCGGGTCTCAAAGCTGCTGGGCAGAAAGGCAGAAGGCGGAGGCTCTATGGCTTCCCTTTCTCTTGGGTATGTTTATATGATGGCAGGTGATTTTAACACCGCACTCGGCGAAGTTGAAAGGTCGCTCAAGCAATGTAGAAACAATTTTGAGGCATGGGCTGCAATGGCTTTCTTATTGGATATTAAAGGTAATGAGCGCGAGGCAGAAAAATGGTATTCTAAGGTTATAGAAAAATATGAAAAAGGCGCTTAATCACTCAATGACCCCTTCTTCTTTCAACATGCTCTCCAATTCCAGTGCCTTTTCAATCGCCCTTCCAACAAGCGAATATTTGCCTTTCCGAAGCGATAGTACAACTATTGCTTCATCCAGCGCAAATTCTATCCTGCTTGGTTCCGGCTCGTCTTCAACCAAGTCCAAACCCGACACATCAACCCTTCTGCGTAGGTGCTGGAGGTCAAGCGTCTCACCTGTGAAACCCCACGCGGGCAGATAAATTGCGCCAAAGCGCTCATATCTTCCAGGTTTTCCTCTTTTAAGTGGTGCCGCAACCCTTATTCTTAAGCCATAAAATGGAGAAGGACCAACATAAGCGCTCAAACCAGCGCAAACCGTCCCATCGTAATAATAGACCATCTTGTTCGGATGTGATGGAAACTCCATCGCAAACTCTTTTATGCCAATGCCCGTAACAAGGGTCTCACCAAGCGACGGGATTGCTATGAAAACACTCTTTGGCTTTTCTGGAAGAAGATTGATAACGGGTTTCAGGCTTTTATAAGCTGCATAGCGCTGCAGCACTACCCCATACTGTTTATTGGCGTACGCGAATAACGCAACAGTCATAAGGAAGAGAAGGAACGGTATAAGAATCACTGCCGAATAAAACGAAGCACCCTCAAGCGTTTGTATGAAAGGGATTGCAAAGAGCAAACCAACTACAGGAACGACGATAAGCAAACCGTAAAAAAATAGTTTCATGATTTTTGCAACCGCAACATCCACTTCGCTAGGAACTTTCGCCATATCAAAAGGCTGAAGATTCCTCGGTATTTTCTCCATGCATAAGGAGTTGCTAATGACTATATTTAAGCGTTACCAAAAAATCGTTTGAATGGATAGCATGTGGCTGCAATCGTGCATCAGTTGCGGGACCCGCTGCTGCAGGAAATTTCTTGTAGCACTTACACCTTATGATGTTGAGCGCATCTCGCGCAAGCTCAACAAACCGGCTGTTGAATTTGTTGAGGCATTCCCAGCGGAGAAATGCGCTTGCGTATATGCTCCCATATTTTGGCTTTACGATGATGAGTTTTATATTGGCATGAAAAGACGGGATGGTGGTTGCATCTTTCTCAAAGATGGCAGGTGTGCCATTCATGATTTCAAACCGCTTGTTTGCAGGACATTTCCTTATTGCATTGAAAATGGAGAGATTAAAAAGAACCCATTCTGCAAAAACGATGTGCCAAAAGAAGCGGATACGTACGCACTGCTTTTGCTCTACGAAAACAAACTCCGGCTTATGCGCTCTGATGCTATTGAATGGAATTTGCGCACAGCGGGTAAGCGAGGTTTGGCAGATTTGATGGAATTTTTACGCAAAAAGGAAAGGGAGAGGAATAGGATAACAAAATTGATCTCAAAATGCATGGTTGATTAATTTCTAAAAAAGTTATAGTTTTTCCAATATTTTCATAGAAATATGGGAGCAGGATTGGCGAGCCGCAAACTCTACGACGGAGGACTTTAGCAGCGGTGTTTTTGTTGCATTTGGGCGATATCAAGCGATGAAAAGATGACTAAAATTTTGTATAAAAAAACGCGAAGCAAACGCGCAAAACACGCTGTTTTCTATTTCCATAAACATGGAACAAATAACTAGTTCCTATTCGGTATTACGACGGCAAATAATGATTTATATATTGGATTCCATTTTTATGGATGTTTGTTTGCAACCCATTTTTCCATTTCAACCATAACTATGGAAAACTCTGGTTTTTAGTTAACTGTCCGTGCTTTCAAGCAAAGTTTCGCATGAAAAAATGAATTTCGGCGGTGCTCAGAAAATCGTTTCATAATTATGGTTTCAGCTGGAATTTTTCGCACGCACATCTTGTTATTTTCCATATCCTTGGAATAAATCCTATATGCTCAGCTTCATTGTAAATTTTCTTAAATTATATTAGCAAAACCAATAATCTATTAGAAAAATGAACAGCCGCTCCCAAGCCCCAAAATAGGCAATTTTTGTGAAATATATTTAACTTTATCGGCAGCAAGTCCCCTTGACTCGGCTAGGGACGGAAGCTGATAAGTATTTATAGTTGCTAAAAATGATTGTGACTATGCAGCTTTCCTATAAGTTCAGGTTATATCCTTCACGCAAGCATGAAGAAAAGCTATTGTGGACTTTGGATCAGTGCAGGTTTGTCTATAACGAAATGCTTTCCAAATTGAAGAAGCAAAAGAAGCCAGACAAGCTGAAGCTACAGTCACAGTTACCCAAGTTGAAGCGAAAGCATCCTAGATTGAGGGATGTTTATCCAAAAGTTTTGCAGTACGAGGTTCACAGGTTGTTTTCAAACCTGAGGGCTTTGGTGAGACTGAGGAAGAATGGAAGGAAGGTAGGAGGGCTTCGCTTCAAGGGCAGGGAGTGGTTCAAAACGATTACATATA
>Ga0207433_10001727_pt1 | contig 46209 bp, 46 predicted proteins | sample YelNatPaOPGAMG01_FD_187559 | JGI IMG/M metagenome (GOLD analysis project Ga0207433, IMG submission 187559) | Hot spring thermophilic microbial communities from Obsidian Pool, Yellowstone National Park, USA - OP-RAMG-01 (SPAdes) (version 3) | ecosystem: Environmental > Aquatic > Thermal springs...
CGTTAATGCTGCGCCAACCATATCCATTGGCAAAGATACAGGGGTTCCCTGGAAATTGGCACCTGTTAAAGTGAGTTTGTATTCAGCAAGAAATATAGGATTATCACCAACACCATTTAATTCTATCTCAACCTGTTTTCTTGCCCAGGAAACTGCATCGTGTGCAGCACCTATCACTTGTGGTGAAGAACGCATTGAATATGCATCCTGAACCTTTGTTTTTATAATACCTTTTAATAAATCGCTCCCCTCTATACATTTCATTATTGCCTTTGCACTCCTTATTGCACCAGGAAAACCTCTTGCTTCATGTAAACGAACATCATATGGTTTAAGATTTGCTTTCAATGCTTCAAGTGTCATAGCACAGGCAATCTCTGCCTGTTTTAGCAATCTATTTATATCATAAAGGTGTAATGCACTTACACCAGTTATAACATTTGAGCCATTAATTGCACCAAGACCATCCCTTGCTTTAAGCCCTGGTGGTTTTATACCTGCCCTTTCAAGTGCAACATTCCCTGGAAGCCTTTCTCCTTTATAATACGCTTCACCTTCTCCTAATAGAAGCAATGCTATCTGTGACATAGGTGCAAGGTCTCCACAAGCACCAACAGAACCCTTTGTGCAAACAACAGGTGTGACACCTTTATTTAACATCTCAACAAAAGTTAAAACAATCTCAGGTCTTACACCTGACCTCCCTTTTAAGAGGACATTCACCCTGCTCGTCATCGCAGCCCTCACCCATTCTATTGGCATAGGTTCGCCTATTCCAGCTGAATGGTTATAAATGAGGTATCTTTGAAATTGTTCAACCTGTTCGTCAGTAAGAATAACCTCTGAAAATTCTCCAATACCAGTATTGATTCCATACATAATTTCTCTTGCCTTTATTTTTTCCTCAAGCATTTCCCTGCATTTTTTCACACCTTCCATTGCTTCCTGTGATACTTCAATCTTTTCTCCATACCTTGCAATCCTAACAAGTTTTTCAATTGTAAGGCTCTTACCATCAAGAACTATTGACATATTTTCCTCCTATTCAATGTTAAATATACCTTTGTTCATTATTATTTTATCATCTACCTCAATAGTTGGTTCTTTAACAAGACCATCTATATGAGAATTAACATAAACATTTCCACCAAAGGTTGTGTTATTACCGAATGCAAAATGAACAGTTCCCATCACCTTCTCATCTTCAAGAATGTTCCCAGTTAGTTTTGCCTTTGGGTTCGTCCCAATCCCAAATTCAGCAATGTTTCTTGCCTCTTTTCCGCATCTTTGGAATATCTTTTCAAGATACCCGGAACCATCACCTTCAACACTTTCAACATATCCATCTTTCACTTCAACCTTCAATACCCTATTTAAAAGACCATAACCTGCTAATGAGCCATCTATAACAATAATACCATTTGCTGTCCCTTCAATTGGTGCTATATATGATTCACCTGCTGGAAGATTACCAAATGCACCAGGTGATGTTAATATACCAGTATCAGAATGTGCACTCCTACCTGTTATTGAAAATGTTATATCAGTTCCTGTATCTGTATAAACATGGACATTTTTACCTCTTGTTAGAATAATTGAAATTTTCTCTGATATTTCCTTCACTTCGTAATAATCAACATTCATTGTTCTTGTTAAAATATCCTCCGTTATTCCTGGAAGAGTTGCTATCCTTACACCTTTCTTTGATGCTTCAAGCCTTGCCTTCGTATGGCTTAAAGATTTTATCGTAGGAATAATAGCCACATCAACATCAAGCAGTGCATTTGCTATTGATTTAGGCGGTTCCTCACCATCCTGTAATCTTGGAAGGATTTCAACATAAATTGCTTCAGCACCAATCTCTATACCAACCTGAAAAAAAACCTTCCCGATGTCTTTAAGAATTGTATCAGTTATAACAAGTAGTGATTCATTCTTTTTTAGACCAAGACAATCTTTCAATGCTATCTCAGCAGATTTTTTTATCATCTTTCCTCCTTCATTTCGATTAATTTTTTTGCGTGTAAATATGCAGACTCTGTTATTTCTTCTCCTCCAAGCATCCTTGCTATCTCTTTTATTCTTTCCTCACCATCAAGTTTTTTCACAAATGTTCTTGTCCTACCTTTTTTGGTTTCTTTACCCACAAAGTAATGAGAATCGCCAAGTGCTGCAATAATGGGAAGATGAGTAATACAAAATACCTGTCTGTAATTACCTATCTCTTTCATTTTCTTTCCAACTATTTCAGCGGTTCTACCACTTATACCAACATCTATCTCATCAAATACAAGTCCTTCAACTTCATCATTTATACCTATCACGGATTTTAATGCTAACATAACCCTTGAAAGTTCACCACCTGAAACTATTGACTTTAAATTTCTTGTCCCTTCTCCAACATTTGGAGCAAAGAGGAAATAAACATCATCTATTCCATTTCTATCCATATTCTTTTCTTTTATCTCTACATAAAAATAAGCATCCTGGAAACCAAGTTTTTTCAACTCATTCGTAATCACTTCCTGAAATTCCTTTCCCTTTTCTTTCCTTATATCCGATATTATTCTACTCATTTCTTTCGTCTTCAATTCTAATTCTTCAAGTTCTTTTTTTATCCTCTCAATAGTTAAATCAAAATTTTCTATCTCTTCTATCTCATTCTTTATCCTTTCGCCATACTCAATAATCTCTTTTATTGTCCCGCCGTATTTCTTTTTCAGTCTCTGTATCAAACTCAATCTCTCATTCATCCTCTCTATCTCTTCAGGCTCATATTTTAGTGATTCTCTCTTCCTTGAAATTTCATAATGCACATCCTGAATTATACTTAATGCATCGCTAAGATTATTAACAGAATCAATATATACTTTATCATAACCTGAAATTTCTTGTAATTTCTTTATAACCCTGCTTAAAACAATTGTTACAGATTCTTCCCTTTCACCTAAATTTATTATAACATCATCAAGAATACCTTTTATCTTTTCAAAATTTGAGAGAACATCAAGTTGCTCTTTAAGTGTTACATCCTCATTCTCTATAAGTTTTGCATCACTTATTTCTTTTATCTGGTATTCTAAAAACTCTTTCTTTTTTAAACCTACTTCTTTTCTTTTTAAAATATCATCAAGTTCTTTTTTCTTTTCAATGTATTTGTCATATAAAGAACCGAACTCAATCCTCTTCTGTTCTATTTTCCCAAACCTGTCCAAATAATAAATATGTGAAGATTCATCAAGAAGAACCTGATGTTGATGCTGACCATGAATATCAAAAAGTTTTCTTCCAATACCTGTTAAAACCTTCATAGAAACCTTTGAATTGTTTATATATATGCTACCCTTACCATCCCTTGTGAATATCCTTTTTATAATAAGTTCAGAATCATTCTCTATCCCATACTCTTCAATTTCTTTCTTCAATCTTTCTGAAAGTGAGAAAACACCTTCAATTACAGACTCTTTCTCTCCTTCCCTTATATCATCAACATTCAGTTTCTCTCCCAATAATCCTGATAGTGCTTTTATAATAATTGACTTCCCAGCACCAGTCTCACCAGTAAAAACAATGAAACCTTCATCAAACTCCAATCTCAATTCTTCAATAAGTGCAAAGTTCTTAATATATATTTCCTTTAACATTATCCCCAGTTCAATTTATTCCTTAAGATCTGGGAATAACTTTTATTCCCCATCTTAAGGATTTTAACATTATAATCACCTCTTGTAATACAAACCTTTCCATTTGTATTTATCTCCTCAAAGTATTGTCCATCAGCAACAACAAGTGCCTCATTTTTTATAATTTTCGCCTCAATCTTAGAATCTTCGCTCAGAACGAGGGGCCTGAAACTCAATGTGTGAGGACTTATAGGTGTAAGAATTATTGAATTCATATTTGGTTTCAATATTGGACCACCGCAAGCAAGTGAATATGCTGTTGAACCTGTTGGTGTTGAGAATATCAAACCATCGCAGGAAACATCCGTTAAATACTCTCCATCTATTGTGAGTGAAATCGTTACCATTCTTATTGACTTTGATGTTATCGCTATTTCATTCAATGCAGTGAATTCTTTATTTCCTAAAACTGCCTTCACAGTCATTCTCTCTTCAATCTTGAAATCTCCCTCTTTTATCTTTTGTAAAGTTTTATCAACCTCATCAATTGTGATCTCTGTGAGATAACCGAGACCACCTGCATTTATTCCAACAATTGGTATGTTTCTATCCTTTATCTCCATTGCAGTTCTTAAAAATGTTCCATCACCGCCTATTGCAAAAATAATATCGCCTTCTGGAAGAAACTCTTTATATTCAATATTGTTCTCATTACACCATTGTTTTATCTTGTTAACTATACAATGTGCCTTATCTTTTGTCTCATTATAATAAACCGATATCTTCATAATACCTCACATTTTATAAATCTTTTTTTACCTGTAAAGTCTTTTAAAATCTCAAAACTATATTTTTTATCCTTAAAATCTATATCAAAATTATCTGCCTCAATAATCATAAAACCTTTCTTCTTCAAGAAAACAATACCTTCATCTATAATTTTTTTTATATAATAATTCCCATCTTCCTTTCCGTCAAGTGATAGTTTAGGTTCTTTTTTTACATTCTCAGGAAGTTTATCAATAAAATTTGAAGGGATGTAAGGTGGATTAGAGAGAATTGCATCAAAAATCTTCTTTTCCTTGAATGGTTTAAAGATATCACCTTGAATAAGAAAAACCCTGTTTTCAAGTTTATATCTTTTTATATTCTCCTTCGCAACCTTCAATGCATCAAAAGAAATATCAGTGGCAAATACTATTGCATCTTTTTTTAAAACTGCTATAGAAACCGCTATTGCTCCTGAACCTGTGCAGAGGTCACATACAAAAGGATTCTTCATATATTTTAAATTTTCAATTGCATATTCAACAAGATTTTCTGTTTCAGGTCTCGGTATAAAAACATTCCTGTCCACAAAGAGGTTAAGATTCATAAATTTTACGGATTTTGTGATATACTGGAGGGGTTCCCCATCTTTTACCATCTCAATTGATTCAAGGATTTCCCATGCAATATCATCATCTATTTCCTCAAACATTATCAGAGAATGAAAACTCTTTCCCGTTAAACTTTCGTATATCTCTTTTAAGATTGAAATATACTCATTATAATCCGTATCTTTAATTATCTCTCTTCCTTTCCTGAAAAGTTCCTCAATCCTCACCTTTGCTCCTCAAACTTATCTGGAGGTTCTCAATAAGTTCATCAAGTTCCCCTTCAAGGAAACTTTCAAGGTCATAACTTGTAAAATTTATCCTGTGGTCTGTAAGCCTGTTCTGAGGGAAATTGTATGTCCTGATTTTTTCACTCCTGTCTCCTGTTCCAATCTGGTTCTTTCTTATAGCACCAATTTCTTTCTCCCTTTTTTCCTTCTCAATCTGGAACAATTTTGACCTCAATATACTCATAGCCCTTAACCTGTTCTGGAATTGAGACCTTTCATCCTGGCAGGTAACAACTATTCCTGTTGGTATATGAGTAAGCCTCACAGCAGTTGCAACTTTATTCACATTTTGTCCTCCAGGACCTGATGCATTGTAAAATTCCATCTTTATATCCTTCTCTTCTATCTTCAATTCAAAATCTTCAAGTTCCGGGAGAACAGCAACTGTTGCAGCAGATGTGTGTATCCTACCACCTGATTCAGTTATAGGAATCCTCTGAACCCTGTGAACACCACTCTCAAATCTTAAAACCCCGTATGCACCCTCTCCTTTCACAAGGAATATAATCTCTTTAAAACCACCTATATCAGAAGGATGGCTTGACATAACCTCCATCTTCCACCCTTTCTTCTCAATGAACTTTGTGTACATCCTGAAGAGGTCTTTAGCGAATAAAGTTGCCTCATCACCCCCAGTCCCAGCCCTTATCTCAACAATTGCATTTTTTTCATCCTCTTTCTCCCTTATAAGAAGGGAGTTTATTATCTTTCTTTCAAGAATGCTTTTTTTATTATATAATTCTTTCAATTCATCCTTTGCAATCTCTTTTAACTCTTCATCATCACCTTCAATTAACTTCTCATCCTCATCTATTTTTTTTATAACATCCTCATAATCCTCGTAATTCTTTAAAATCTCTTCAATCTCCCTCAATTCTTTCTGTAAACTTCCCATCAATCTTCTATCTTTAAAAACCTTCTCACTCATCAATAGAGCATTTATCTCTTCTTTCCTTTCTATTTTCTTCTTTATTTCTTCTTTTATGTTAATCATAATCACCTTTTGAGATTTTTTTCAATTCATAGAGTATGTTAAGTGCTTCAATAGGTGTTATCTTTTCAGGTTCAATCTTCTTCAATCTTTCAAGAATTAAGTCCCTCTCATCTTTGAATAAGGATACCTGAAAGTATTTTGGTGGATGATGATAGATCACCCTGTCGTCTTTTTCAAGGTCTTTCAATATCTCTTTTGCCCTTCTTATAACAGATTCAGGAAGACCAGCAAGTTTTGCGACCTCAATACCATAACTCCTATCAGCCTTTCCCTTCCTCAATTTCCTTAAGAAAATAATTCCTTCTTCACTCTCTTTCACATCAACAGTGTAATTAACAATATTCTTATAATATGATTCTATATCTGTGAGTTCGTGATAATGTGTAGCAAAAAGAACCTTTGGTGGTTTAACCATTTTGGCGAAAAATTCAACACATGCCCAGGCGATTGCAAGACCATCATAGGTGCTTGTCCCTCTCCCTATCTCATCAAGTATAACAAGACTTCTTTCACTAACATTGTTAAGTATAACTGATGTCTCATTCATTTCAGCGAGGAATGTAGAAACACCCCTTGATAAATCATCAGATGCACCAATCCTTGTGAATATCCTGTCAACAACACCAATCTTTGCTTCCTTTGCAGGGACAAAAGAACCTATTTGTGAAAGAAGAACTATCAATGCAACCTGTCTTAAATATGTTGATTTACCTGCCATATTTGGACCTGTTATTATATGTATTATCTCTTCCTCATTCAAATCTGTTGAATTAGGAATATAATCACCTGGTGGTAGTATTTTTTCAACGACAGGATGTCTCCCATCTTTTATCTTTATAACATTCTCTTCTGTTATTTCTGGGATTGTATAATCGTTTTCATAAGCAAGCAAGGCAAAGGAGGAATAAATGTCTATCCTTGATATGAAATCTGATAATGATTTAAGTTTATCAATCTCTTCCTTCAATTCCTCTCTCAAATTTGAGAATATCTCCAATTCTATCTTTTTTATCTTTTCTTCAGCACCAAGTATTTTTTCCTCAAAATTTTTTAGTTCATCAGTGATGAACCTCTCTGCATTTGTGAGTGTCTGTTTCCTTATATAATGATTCGGGACTAAAGATAGATTAGATTTTGTTACTTCTATGTAATATCCAAAAACTGTATTATAACCAACCTTAAGAGAACTTATCCCTGTCTTTTCCTTCTCCCTCTTTTCAAACTCAATAAGCCACTTCTTACCATTTCTGCTTATATTCCTCAACTCATCAAGTTCTGATGAAACACCTTCTTTTATAAAATTACCATCTGATATTGAAACAGGTGGAGAATCTATTATTGTTTTCTTTATCTTCTTTGATATAAAATCAAGTTCCTCTATATCAATTATCTCTTTCTTTATTATTTCAAGATTTGATGATAGCAATAAATTTTTTATCCTTCCAAACGCATCAATTGATAAAGCGAGTGAATAAACATCCCTTGGATTTGCCTTTGATGTTGCAATCCTTCCTGTTAATCTTTCAATGTCCTGAATATTTTTTAATTCCTCCCTCAACTTATAAACGATTGATATATTATCATAAAATTCTTTAACAAAATTCAGCCTCTTTTTTATTTCATTTTTATTTTTCAAAGGGAAAAGAAGGTATTTTTTAAGGAGCCTTCCTCCCATTGGGGTTATTGTATAATCTATTGAAGATACAAGAGAACCTTCATATGAACCATCTATCTTCTTAAATATCTCAAGATTCCTTATCGTTGACTTATCAAGAAACATATAATCACTATTTGAATAATGCGTTATCTTCTTTATATGGGAAAGATTTGCTCTTTGAGTATCGCTAATATACCATATAAGTGAACCTGCTGCTATAATTTCTTTCTCATCTTCAAGCCCCAGAGATTGGATTGTATGAATGTTAAATTGTTTCTTTAAAACCTCTTCACAAAAAGAAAAATTAAAAATACTTTCATCTAAGAATGTCTTAGGAATATCTATTGAAATTGATTCACCTTCTCTAAGAACAATCTCCTGTGGGTTAATCCTCTGGATTTCAATTATAGGGTCTTCTGTTAATCCTGCGTAAAATTCACCTGTTGATGTATCAGCAAATGCAAGGCCATATCTTCCATTCTCGCCATATATACCCATTATATATATATTTGTTTTCTTATCAAGGAGTGAAGGAATTGTTATTGTTCCTGGTGTTATTACTTCTATAACATCCCTGTCAACAATTTTTTTCCCTTTCTGTGGTTCTTCAAGTTGCTCACATATTGCAACCTTGTATCCAGATTTTACAAGTCTTGAAATGTATGTCTCCGCTGACTTCACCGGAACACCTGCAAGTGGAACCCTTTCACTTTTACCATGATTCCTTGATGTTAAAGTGATATTTAACACCTTTGAAGAAAGTTCAGCATCTCCATAGAATGTTTCGTAAAAATCTCCTACCCTGAAAAGGAGAATAGCATCCTGAAACTTTTTCTTTATTGAATGATACTGCTTAAGCAAGGGTGTCAGGGTAGACATATATACTGTATGTATCCAATGTAGTTATTTTCTTTAAGCCTTTTTAGTTCTTCCTGTGCTGATGCCTTATCAGGGAATTTTCCCACAAAAACCTTTATAAGTTCCCCAATTTTCACAATATAAGCATCGTATCCTTCATCTCTAAATTTCTTCATATATTCCTTTGCAAATCTTTCTTCCCTGAAAGCACCTATCTGTATAGCGTAAACGAAATTTTTTTTCTCTTTCTTTTTCCATTCAAGGGATTTAGAAGTATCACCAATAGTTATATAGCATAGAGAAATCCAGTATTTTGCTGATTCAACAATTGTCTCGTCCTTTGATTTAAGTAGCAGGTTTAATGTGTTTATAGTTCCTTTATAATCCCCAAGGACAAAATCAAACATACCTATCCTAAGAATTGAACTATCAGAGAAAGGTGTTTTTGAATAATCAGATATTATCCTTCTATAAATCTCCATTGCCTTTAAAGGGTCTTCCTCTTTCCTTGCAATGTTAAAAAGGGAATCAGCAGGTGATAAAAAGAAAAGGATAAAAATCATAAATCCCTATTCCCCCTATTTGTTTGAATATAGAACTCAAACTTCAAATTTATTGTATCACCACCTGATTCCTCCATCTTAATCATCTTTCCATAAACATCTGAATCAGGTTTAAAGAAATAATACTTCCCGAAATCAAATGTTATCTCATTCTTTATATAATTGTTCCCGCTATCTTCTGGTGCTTCATCAAGGTCAACAGCACTAACATATATACCATATGGTGCTTTAATCCTCACATCTGAACTGTATTTATAGAATTCAATATACCCGTAATAATTATTATGGTAATAAAAATCAAATCTACCAAAATCACAAATAATTATTTCTCCTATATCAGAAATAACACCTTCAGGTAATTCAAGCCTTCCACATCCTGTAAAAAGTATCAATATTAAAACAGGAAGGACATTTAAAATCAAATTTTTCCATTTCATATCCGCACTCCTTACATTTATAGACTTTTCTATAATTTAAAATATTCTGGAGTTCGTCAATCTCTGATTTTATTCTGTTGAAATCAATAATGCTCAAAACTTTTATCCTTGTAACAACATTCTCTGGATAGAATCTTTCATCTTTAAGTAATGCAAGCAGATCCATAACTTTTATTTTATCTTTTTTCTTCGCCATCATCTCTGCGAACTTTGCAATAACTGAAACATTATCTTTATCCTTTTTTATAATCTCATTGAAGAAATCCTCAAGTTCACCAAATTTACCTTTCTGGAAGGATTTCTGTTCCAAATGTTCTATACATAAATCAAAATATCCTGGATTTTCAAGAATGAGTTCCTTCATCTCTTTTATTCCATCATCCTCCCTTCCAAGATGGAATAGATACAATGAAAATGCGTAATGAGCAAGTGGAATATCTGATTTTAATCCTGTCTTTATATATGAGAATGCACTTTGTGGATTTTTATTCAGCATTTTCAAACCAACATAAGAAGAATATGCTGCAATCTTCTCTTTATCACTATAAAAATCTTTTCCAATATTAAAAGCGTTCTCCCATTCCTCAATTTCTTCATAGAGATTCATTAGTTTTATCAGTGTCTCTTTTGATGTATCACCTTCTTTTAATGCGATATTTAAAGAGTTTATAGCCTCCTTTTTCTCCCCTTTCATAATGTAATCTTCTGCAAGGCTTTTAGATGTTCTTATTTTCATGTTGCTATCAAGTCCAGGTTTCACAAGGATATTTTTATGAACACCAATTGCAGCATCAAAATAACCTTTTTTCCTCAATATATCACCAACCAAAAGATATGCATTAACATTCTCAGGATTCCTTTCCCATGCAATATTTAAATAATTGAACGCATTATCATAATCAGAAGAAGCATATTGTTCAAGACCTTTTATATAATCCACTGGTATATTCTCTCTCTCTTTTTTTATCTTCGTAGATTTATATGCAACCCAGAATATGAGAAGAAATAAAACGATGAATGTGAAAATAAGCGGATAGTATATCATTTATTTCCCCCTTCTTTCTTAATCTCATTCAAAGGGACATTCCTCAATGCCTTTATCTCATCAGTTAATTCTTTGTTCCTCTTTTCAATTTCCCAGAGTTTCTGTCTTATTCTCAATTCATTCAATCCTGCAATTATTACTGCAACGATTATCCCTGCTGCGAATGATTCTATCATAACAAGGGTTAAAGGGACATCTTTAAAAATCCTTGTGAAAAGTGCAACATCTGTAAGGGTATTCCCATTCTGTATCCCAAGTATGGTAAGAAAAAGGATTGCAATACAGGATAAAAGGACTATCACAAAACCCATTATTCCTCCTTTTTTAATATTTTTCCTATAAGTGTATTTCCCTGAACATCTATTATTTCAACTTCCATCTCTTTACCAAGTTCTGCATCTTCATTCACAACTATGTTCTTACCATCAAAACCTTTACAAAGGATTCCTCCTTTTTTTGCATAACTTAATCCTATACATTTTTTTCTTTTACCGAGCATATTAAGGCTTTTTTCTTTTGTTATTACATATTGGATACCTATAACCTTTCTTAATCTCCTTTTCTTCTCTTCATCATCTATAAATTCATCCATAAGGGATGAGAGTGTTTTTTCCCTTGGAGAGTATCTGAACATAAATGCATAATCAAACCTTATCATCTTTATAAGTTCAACTGTCTTTTCAAAATCTTCCTCTCTCTCCGAAGGAAAACCTACGAGTATATCCGTTGTCAATGTTATATCATCCACAATATCCCTTATTCTTCCTATTAAATCAATATATTCCTCACTTGTATAACCTCTTCCCATCAGTTTCAAAATCCTATCCGAACCTGATTGAACAGGTAGGTGTAGGTATCTTGTTATATTTTCCCTTTCTTTCATAAGTCTAAATATATTTAAGTCTACATCTTTTGGATGAGATGTCAAGAAACTTATCATTTTTATTCCAGTATCAGAGACCATTCTTAAAAGTTCTGTAAAATTTACACCTTCATAATAATATTCATTCACATTCTGTCCTATAAGTATCACCTCTTTCACACCATTCTCCTTCAAAGTATGAACCTCTTTTAAAATAGAATGATAAGGTCTTGACCTTAATCTTCCTCTTAAATAAGGAACGATGCAGTAGGAACAGAAATTATCACATCCCCTTGTTATAGCAACATAGGATGAAATTGATTTATTCTTATATATTACATCATCATATAATTCATTCTCTTTCTCTATATAAATTCCTTCCTCAATAATCTTTACAGCATTTTTGTAATCATCTGGTCCCATAAGGAAATCAGCAGAATTAAAACCTTTATCCTTCAAATTCTTTCCGAGGCATCCAATAAAACCTATTTTAACACCATCTTTTTTGAGATTAAAAAACCTTCCTAAAGCCCTTTTTTCAGCATGCTCCCTAACAGAACATCCATTTATGAAGATGATATTTGCATCCCTTATATTTTCTGTGTAATTATAACCATTCAAGAGAAGTATATCTTTCAATATATTAGAATCATAAATATTCATCTGACAGCCGTATGTTATTATGTGAAAATTCTTATACTTTTTCTCCATATGTTCTATCATTTGTTATCTTTGTTATCCTCACGAAAACAGGTTCAAAAAATGGTTCTTTACTGAAAAGAACCCTTATGTAGTTTGGAGTGAATCCATAATATAACTTATCATCCTTATCAATCTTTCTAACAGGGAATACCTTATAAATTTTCCCAAGCATCTTCTCCCTGAATCTATAATTATTCCTATCTCCATATTCCTTCATTATCTTAGCCCTTTCTATCTTTAAAGAATCGGGTATCTTCTCCTCAAAAAGTTTTGCGAGTGTGAAAGGTCTTGGTGAGAACCTGAATATATGAAGGTATGTGAAATCTGCCTCTTCAATAAGTTTTAAAGAATTATTGAATGCCTCATCATCTTCATAAGGGAAACCAACAATGAAATCAGCACCAATATTAACATCTTCCCTTATCTTTCTAATCTTTTCAACAATCCTTAAAGTATCTTCCCTTTTATATCTCCTTTTCATCAAACGCAATATCCTGTTATCACCACTTTGCTGTGAAATATGAATATGAGGTGCAAGATTATCATAATGGAAAAGGTCTATCAACTTCTCATCTATATTATTTGGGGATAAAGAGGAAAGCCTCAAGTGGATCTTCTTGGAAAGTATCTTCTCAACAAGGTCTGAAAGTTTCAATCCATCATATTCGTAATTACCAATATGAGTTCCTGTTAAGATGATTTCGCAATAACCTCTTTGTATCTTCTTTTCAAGTTCCTCCATTATCTTTGAAGGAGGTATACTTATATTCTCTCCCCTTGCATAAGGAACAATACAATACGAACAGAAATTATTACAACCATATTGTATCTTTAAATAAGCCCTCATCCTCTCCTGGATGATATTCACATCATCATTTTTTATTTCAAAAAATTTAGCACCTTCAAATTCATAAGGGAAAAGTTTCGCATGGCATCCAAGGACAAAAATATTATCCGTTATCCTCTTTGCCCTTCTGAAAAGATTCCTTGATTGATGGCCTGCAAGTGATGTGACAGAACAGGTATTCACATAAATAAGATCAGGTTTATTATCAATACTCACAATTTCATCACCTTTTTTTATATGTATTTCTTTTATTCTTTCGCTCTCATACTGGTTTAATTTACATCCAAGTGTAAGGATTGCAACTCTCATATAATAAATATATAAAAATTCTTTTGAATGTCAAAGGTGATAAGAATAAGAAAAAATCATTTGAGCCATATCTTAAATAGAACCATTATTGCAATCACTGCATCCTTCCAGTGGATCTTTTTCCCCTCTTTTTCCGTCCTTCCTTTATAATGAATAGGTAATTCCCTTATCTTTATCCCTTTTCTGAGAAGTTTTGCAGTTATTTCAGGTTCAATATCAAACCTTGAAGATTCAAGTTTTAGACCTTTGAGAATATCTGTTTTCACAAGTTTATAGCATGTCTCCATATCAGAAATATTTCCTCCAAATAATATATCTGTAAGTATTGTTAGAACTCTGTTTGCAAAATAACTATGTGGCAAAAATCTCCCTTTACCTTTAAACCTTGAGCCATAAACAGCGGAAAGATTTTTTTCTATAGCATATTTGAATAATACTGGTATGTCTTCTGGTGAATATTCAAAGTCTGCATCCTGAATGATTGTGTAATCACCTTCTGCATATTTTAATCCTGTTCTTATAGCGCTCCCTTTACCTTTATTCCTTTCATGGAAAATCACCTTTATCCCATCTATTCTTTTTAGAATTTCCTGTGTTCCATCTTTTGAGAAATCATCAACAACTATAATCTCTTTCTGAATATCTATCCCTTTCACAATATTTACAAGTTTCTCAATAAAATCCTTCTCATTATATACTGGAATAATTATTGAAAGTTTCATAGATAAAGATTACATAAAAATAAAAAAAAGGCAAGGGATTTTTTAATTTCAAAGAGAATTATGATGATATAAGTTTTTTTGCTGTCTCAAAAAAATCTTTATGGATAAATATTTTTATCTCGCCAATCCCATCAAATGTGATATTTGCTATCTTCCCAAAAGATTCCTGTTTTATAAAATAAGGGATATTCTCGGATTTCAATAAAGATTCAATAACTTTCATCTCTGAAAGATTGTTATATTTACCAAATAGTATAAATTCATCTTCTATATTTTTCATAAAAATATTTTAATACTGAAGTTTATCAAGTCAACAAATTTATTTTATTAAAAATTCTTGACTTTATTATTTTAGGGATAAAATTAATCTTATGATGGAAAGAGAAGAACTTTACGATTTTCTCGTCCAGAATGAGATTTATCCATATTTCAGTAAAAAGGGGAATGTGTATTTCAAAAGTTCAAAAAAAATCCCTGTATTAAAAGAGTTCTCATTAAATATAATAAAAGAGTTTTCATTAAATTCAAAAGAAAAATGTGATAATCTGAGGGAAGAGATAAAAAAAGGGATTGAAAAGAGAAGGAAGAATATACCTATAAAAAATTGGGTGAAAGAGGAAAGACCAAGGGAGATGCTTATTGAAAAAGGACCTGAAAAGATGCCAATTTCAAAATTGCTCGCAATAATATTAAGAACAGGATATTCAGGGATGAGTGCTGAAGAATTAGGTAAATTCCTTCTTAATAAATATGGTTCATTAAGGGGGATTGATAATGCTCCAGTGGATGAACTTTTAAAGATAAAAGGTTTTGGTATCTCAAAAATAGCACAATTGAAAGCAGCATTTGAAATCGGAAAGAGACTTGCAAGGGAAGAGATAAAGAAAATGAAAAAGATAAGAAGCCCTGAGGATGTTATAGAATATGTGAAGAATTATTTCTCTTTCTACCTCAGGGATAAAGAAAAGGAATTTTTCTATATCATATTACTTGATGTTAAGAATAAACCTATTGATAATATCATTATAAGCCTTGGGAGTATTGATGCAACTATTGTTGACCCTAAAGAGATAATAAAATATGCAACATTGAAATCTGCTTCATCAGTGATACTAATACACAATCATCCATCAGGTGATGTTGAACCATCAAAAGACGATATTGATATCACAAATCGTGTAAGGGAATCACTTGAGATTATAAATATAAAACTCCTTGACCATATCATTATTGGGAAAAATCCCGATGATTTCTTCAGTTTTTCAAGAAAAGGTCTAATAAATAAATAATTTTCATCTTGACTTTATATTTTTTAATCATATATTTTTATTGCCAGCCATACTCAGGCGGGGAGCTAGCGGTGCCCTGAACCTGAAATCCGCTATACGCAGGGCCAAAAGCCCTGATTGAGGCTTTGAATTGTTATTATGGGTCTCTGCGGAATGCGATGAAGGTTGGGTCCACCAGAAGGATTTTTCTTGAACCCCGTCAGGTCCGGAAGGAAGCAGCGGTAAGAGATAAAATCCTTGTTGGTGGGGTGCCTGACTGGAGCAGGAAACAGAGATACCGATAACGATGAGAAGTCGAAACAGGGTGTATGGCTGGCAATAACAAATTATGAAAGAGTATCTTGTGCTTGCAAGGAAATATAGACCTCAAAAATTCAGTGAGGTTGTTGGACAGGAGCATATAACAAAGACACTCCAAAATGCCCTGAAGGAAGGTAAGATTGCACATTCTTATCTCTTTACAGGACCAAGGGGTGTTGGAAAAACAACTGTTGCAAGGATACTCTCAAAGGCATTGAATTGTGAGAAAGGTGTGAATATTGAACCCTGCAATGAATGCACTATGTGCAGGGAAATCACAAATGGGAGATCTCAGGATGTGCTTGAGATAGATGGTGCTTCAAACAGAAGGATTGAGGAGATAAGGAATCTGAAAGAAGGGATAGGATATGCACCTATTCAGGGTAGGTATAAGGTTTATATTGTTGATGAGGTTCATATGCTCACAAATGAGGCTTTCAATGCACTATTAAAGACACTTGAAGAACCACCTCCTCACACTATTTTCATATTTGCGACAACAGAACCTTACAAGGTTCCTTTAACAATACTCTCAAGGTGTCAGAGATTTGATTTCAGAAAATTAACAACAAGGGAGATATATGAGCATATTAAAAAGATTTCTGATATAGAGGGGATAAAGATTCAGGATGAGGCTATAAGATTGATTTCGGAAAGGGCTGATGGTGCTTTAAGGGATGCAGAGGTGATGCTTGATCAGTTGAGAACTTATACAGATGAAGAGGTTACTGAAAAAGATGTGAAGGATGTCTTTGGATTCATTGATAAATCTTTATATAAAGAGATAATGGAAGGTGTCATTGAAAAAGATGACAGGAAGGTTCTCCAGTTAATTGAAAATATATTTGATAAAGGGTATGATATTAAGGAATTTATTATAGGTTTTATTGAATTTATCCGTAATCTCTTCCTCGTTAAACTTGATATTCGTAATCCTTACATCATTGGAGAGGAACATACTTACAAGGGTATAGCATCTTTGATTGATGAGGATTCACTCACAGCAATATTCAATCTTGCTGTTGAACTTGAAAGGAATATGAGGAATATATCTTACTCAAAGGCTTTGATTGAACTTTATGTTTTGAAGATGGCAAGGGTTCAGTTCATTAAAAATATTTCAAACCTCCTCTCACAGAGTGAGGTCTTTAAATTACCTGAGATTGAGGAGAAAAAGGATGAAAAGGTTGTTGTAAAGGAAGAGATAAATGACCTGTGGGAAAAGGTGAAGGAAAAGATAAAAGAAAAACATCAAAGGGGATACATTGTTTATTTTGCAAATAGTGTGAAATTCGTTAAATATAATAGTGATACAAGGGAAGTGATTGTCGAGAATCCATCTGGATTGCATTTTCAGGATGAAAATGTATTCCAGATTGAAGAGGTTCTGAAAGAGATATTAAATGGTGAGGTGAGATTGAAGATAATAACAAAGGAAGTTGAAAAACCAAAAGAAAGCAGGGATATTTTGAAAAGCCCAGTTCTAAAAAGGGCAATAGAACTATTTGGGAGGGCTAATGAATAAGAGTTTTGAGACACTCATTGAATCACTTATGTTGCTTCCTGGTATAGGTAAAAGGTCTGCTGAAAGGATTGCATTTTATATAATAAATCATAAAGATGAAGGTTTAAAAATAGGTGGATCAATCATTGATGCTGTTAATAAGATAAGGAATTGTTCTATATGCGGTAATATCACTGAATCTGATATATGCAATATTTGTGCCGACAAAAATAGAGAGAGAAAAACAATCTGTATTGTTGAAAATATACAGGACCTCCTTGCAATTGAGAATACAGGGATTTACAAAGGTTTATATCATATAACAGGTGGTCTTATATCCCCACTTGATAAGATAGGTCCTGAAAAATTGAGGATGGAAGAACTATTTCATAGATTGAGTGAAGGCGTTGAAGAAGTTATTATAGCACTTAAAGCAACAACAGAAGGTGAAGCAACTTCTCATTATATAATAGAGAGGATAAAAAAGATGGGTTTAAATTTAAAATTGACAAGGATAGCAATTGGAATACCTGTTGGTGGGGATATTGACCTTACGGATAAATTAACAATAATCAATGCGATTACAAACAGGAAAGAGATACAATGATTGATATCCACTCACATATATTGCCTTCTGTTGATGATGGTCCTAAAACAATAGAAGAATCAAGAAGGATTTTGAAGATGATGAAAGAACAGGGGATAAAAAAGGTTATTCAGACAACACATATAAATGATTCAAACAAAGATGTTGATAGGAAAAAAATATTAGGACTCATAGATGAATTAAAGGATGAGATGGAGATAATAGAAGGATATGAGGTGAATCTTTCACACATAACAAAAGATTATGATAAATACACTATAAATGGTGGAGGATATATTCTTGTTGAGTTTTCACCATTAACACCATTTTCAATAATCTTGAAGATGTGTGAGAATCTTAAAAATAAAGGTTTTTCACCTGTAATTGCACATATAGAAAGGTTTACAAGAAAAATAGATGACCTGAAATCCCTTAAGGATAACAATATCCTTTTACAGGTGAACGCGGAGACATTTCTGAATGACAGGTTTTATAAAAAGATTGTTTTAAAAGACCTCATTGATTTTATAGGATCCGATTTCCATCCGGATAGGAAATTACTTATGAAGGATGCGAAAGATGAGTTAAATAGATACGATTGTTTACTCGCAGATAAGATATTTAATATAAACCCTAAAATCATATTAAAAAAGGAGGAAGAATGAGGTTAATAGAAGGTGTAAAGGTAAAAAGGTTAAATTTAATCCCTGATGAAAGGGGTTTTCTTATTGAAGTTCTGAGGAATGATGATGAAATATTTGAGAAATTTGGACAGGTTTATGTTACAACTGCATATCCTCAAGTTGTGAAGGCTTGGCATTCACACAGGTATCAGAAAGATAATATTGTGTGTATAAAAGGGATGATAAAACTTGTTCTTTACGATGACAGAGAAGGTAGCCCTACAAAAGGCTTAATAAATGAATTTTTTATTGGTGAAAGAAATCCATCACTTATTCATATCCCTGAATTCGTCTGGCATGGTTTTAAGAATATTGGGGATGAGTTATGCTATGTGATAAATATACCAACAAATACTTATAATTACGAAAATCCTGACGAGATGAGGAGACCTGCACATAATGATATACCATATAACTGGGAGAGGAAGGATGGATAAATATCTTATAACAGGTGGTGGTGGTTTTATAGGAACAAATCTTGTGCTTGAGTTGATTAAAGGGGAAAATAAGGTTATAATAATTGATAGTGTTGAATATGCTGCGATGCCAGAAAATTTCTCAACTTTAATAGACTTTGTGTATTACAGGGATAAAAAAAATGAATTCTCAATAGGGAAAGAGTTTATTATAAAAAGGAAGAAACATCTTGAAAGGAGGATAAAAGAGAAAAGGTGCAATATAAAGAATAAATTAGAAAAATTCTACAAATCAGATGAGAGATTGATATTTATAAAAGGGAACCTACTTGATTCATCCCTTATAGATACTCTAACAGATGGAATAGATTACATTGTCCATCTTGCAGCAGAGACACATGTTGATAGGTCTATTCTTTTCCCGGAGAGATTCATATTCTCCGATATTGTAGGGACATTTGTCCTTTACAATACGATAAAAGAGAAAAAATTCAAAAAGATTGTTCATATATCAACAGATGAGATATATGGTCCTGCCATAAATAGGAACTTCAAAGAGGAAGACCTCCTTATGCCCACAAATCCATATTCTGCATCAAAGGCATCCGCTGATAGGATTGCATATTCTTATTATAAGATGTTCCATCTCCCCATCGTTATAGCAAGACCATCAAACAATTATGGTCCTTACCAGTTTCCTGAAAAATTTATACCTTTAATAACGATAAAGGCATTAAGAGATGAAGAGATGCCTATATATGGGGATGGAAGGCAGAGAAGGGACTGGCTTTTTGTGAAAGATACTGTTTATGGAATAAAGATACTCTTAGAAAAAGGTATACCAGGTGAGGTTTATAATATATCTGGTAGGAGTGAGATAGAGAATATTGATGTTGCAAGGAAAGTTTTAAAGATATTGGGTAAGCCTGAGAAACTTATAAAGTTCATAAAGGATAGACCAGGTCATGATATACGATACGGGATGGAGGATAATAAGATAAGGGAGATTGGTTTCAAAAACAATACAGAATTTGATGAAGGTCTTAATTATACTGTGAACTGGTATAAAAACAATAGGGAATGGTGGGAAAAGATATTAAGAGAAAATAAAGATTTCAAAGAATTCTATGATAAATGGTATAATAAGAGATAAAAAAAGGGGGCTTAAAGCCCCCTTTTTGTTGTTGTGGTTTTAATTATGTCCCTGTCTGCTGTCCTGGCTGTAATGTGAGTGGTAATGCATTGCCAGACTTGTTCATACCTGTAATCCAGTAGAAATCCTGAGCGCTAGTTACAACATAATAAACATGCCCGGCAGTACCACTTGCTTTCGCAGAAGTTCCAGTTTCTAACTGAAAAACATCCGCGTATGTCTCTGATGAATTCCATGGGTTCTTCATATTCTGAGGAAGTTGTGCTTCAATATCTGCTTCAACATTTGGATAAGCACCACCAAGGTCAACTGCCATCGTCTCAACGGTAACCTGTGTGCTGTGCATATTCGCCTGCACAGATGATTCCCTTGCCTTTTCAATAATCCTAACAAAGTTAGGAATTGCAATTGCGGCAAGTATACCTATAATCACCACAACAACCATCAGTTCAATAAGTGTAAAACCCTTTTTCATAAATACCTCCTTTTTTGGGTTTACTATAAATAATATATAAAAAAATCGTTCCTGATTTTTCTTCTTTATCTTTCAATATGTTAGGAAATGAAAAATTGTGAAAATTTTTGCATTTTGCGAAATTTTTTGCATTTAGCAATCAGAACATATGCTTTCCAGGTGTTAAAACAAGGTCAAGTGGTTTTAATCTTCCGTTTATTCCTGTAATCCAGTAGTAATCAAATGTCTCATTCACTTTATACTCAACAACCCCCCTTATATCAGGTGCACTCTCATCCTGTAATGGAACATCCTGAGGATTCCAGGGATTTTTAAAATTTGGTGGATATGTGATAATACTTGCATTTGCAGGGTAATGTTCATTATTTATCCAGTATAATTCAACCTGAACCTGAATAGTATGCATATTTGACATAAGTGAAGCCTCTTTCGCTTTCTCAGATACCCTTATAAAATTCGGTATTGCTATTGAAACGATTATACCTATTATTACAACAACAATCAAAAGTTCTATCAATGTAAATCCTCTATTCATATTTTACCTCTCTTTTTTATCATTTTATATAAAAAAATTATTCCTGATTTTAAAAACTTCTAAAATCTGAAAATTTAACGCATCGCATCATAACCTGCATTGAATCCCTTTATATTTATTTCAAGAAATTTCTGTGGAACCCTTCTTTCTATCACCTTTAACCATAATTCCTTTTCAAAAGGTAGGATCTTTGATAATGCACCGAGCATTATCATATTCATAACCCTTATATTACCAATTTGAACTGCAATATCCCTTCCTTGAATAATGTATGTCTTTTTTGATATACTTTTTATCCTATCAATAACATCTTCAGGATAATCCATCTCACCTGATGAAACTGGTAGTGGGTCAAATCTGTAATCATTCACTATCATAATCCCATCTTCCTTTAGATAATCTATGTTTCTTAAACCCTCAAGTTTCTCAAGTGAAAGAACGATATCTGCCATACCTGGTCCTATAATAGGTGAATAAACCTTTTCACCGAACCTCACTGTTGTTATAACAGAACCACCCCTCTGTGCCATTCCATGAACCTCGCTTTTCTTAACATCAAGCCCATTCTCCATTGCAACGAGGCTTATTATATCACCTGCAAGGATAATTCCCTGACCTCCAACACCTGCTAATATTATTGATTTCGTCATCTATTCCCCCTTTACTATTGCACCAAACGGGCAAACCTGTTCACACAATGTGCATCCAACACAATAAAATTTGTCTATTATCGCCTTCTTCTCTTTCTTATCAAAAGAGATTGCAGGACATCCAACCTTAAGACATACCTTACAACCATTACATTTATCATTCAGAACAACAAAATATCTCTCTTTCTTACTTATTGGTAAAAGCCTGCAAGGTGATTCTGCGATGATACAAGAAGGCTCTTCTTTTTCTATCTCCCCTTTTAGAACATCTGTTATCTCTTTTAGATTGAATGGATTAACCTTATAAACATTTATACCCATACCTTTAATAAAATTATAAAGGTCTATGCTCTTTCCCTCACCTTTTAATTTCTTGCCAGTTCCTGGATGTCCCTGATGACCTGTCATTGCAGTTGTCTTATTATCAAGGATGATAATCTTTGTAATACCTCTATTGTATATAATATTTAAAAGACCTGTTATACCTGAATGGAAGAATGTTGAATCACCTATCACTGCAACAACCTTCTTTCTCATCTTATCATCTTTCATTGCAAGTTGTATACCATACGCATTACCTACAGATGCACCCATCTCAACACAGGTATCAAGGGCATTCAAAGGAGGATATGCACCAAGTGTATAACATCCTATATCACCTGTTGCTACGAGTTTTAATTTCCTTATCACATTGAAAACACCTATATGTGGGCAACCCGGACATAATGTAGGTGGTCTTGGTGGTATAAAGCCTGTATCCTTCTTCTCCAACTCTTTCATCTTTCCAAGTCTAACACCAACAATGTAAGGGTTTAATTCTCCAACAATTGGTATCTTTTCCTTCCCCTTCACCTTTATCCCCATGCTCCTCACATATTCTTCAATAAAAGGGTCATTCTCCTCAACAACATATAGTTCATCAACTTCATCCGCAAATTTTCTTATAATTTCATCAGGCATAGGCCAGGTGAGTGTTATTTTTAAGATGGATGCCTCTGGAAAAACCTCTTTCACATATTGATAAGAAATAGAATCTGTTATTATTCCCACCTTTGAGCCCTTCTCTATCCTGTTATATTCAAACCTGTTTGAAAATTCCTTGAGTTTAATGAGCCTTTCTTCGACAATAGGATGTAGTTTCCTTGCATTTGATGGAAGTATAATCCTCTTTGAAAAATCTTTCACATAACCTTTCACAGGAACATTTTCCCTCTCACCGAGTTCAACAATCCCGGAGGAATGGGATATCCTTGTTGTGAGTCTCAGAAGAACAGGTGTATCAAATTCCTCGCTTATTTTAAATCCAATTATTGTGAGGTCTTTTGCCTCCTGTGAATCGGATGGTTCAAGAAGGGGTATCTTCGCAAACTTTGCGTAATTCCTGTTATCCTGTTCATTCTGTGAAGAATGCATTCCTGGGTCGTCGGCGGATACTATTATAAGTCCACCTGTTGCTCCTATATACGATAATGAGAATAAAGGGTCTGCTGCAACATTAAGACCAACATGCTTCATCGCAACAAGAGCCCTTGCACCTGCAAAACTTGCACCTGCTGCGACCTCAAGGGCAACCTTCTCATTTGTGCACCACTCACCATAAATCTCCTCGTATTGTGCAATATTTTCAAGTATCTCTGTGCTTGGTGTTCCCGGGTATGCAGTTGCTATATGACAACCGCCTTCGTATGCACCCCTTGCTACTGCCTCGTTCCCTGTTAAAAATGCCTTCATCTATCCTCCTATTTTAGTATCCATTTAAATATACCTATTATCCCCTGTTTCCAGGGAACAGTATGAGTTATCCCTTCTCTCTTCTCTTTCAATAAACTTTCTCTTTTTTCAAGGAACCATTTGTAAGACCTTATAAGCGCCTCTGAATTACTGTATTTAGGTCTGAAATTCAGTCTTTCCTTCGCCCTTTCTATTGAAACAAACGAATCCTTATCAGCAGTTCCATAAACCCATTTATATAGTGGTGATATCCTTAGATTCCATGCTATCTCAAGGAAGAATTTTATAATCGGTGCAGGGGTTCTCAATACCTTTGAACCCGTGTTCGCAAAATTCAAAAAATCTGTTATATCTTCATAAACAGTCCTGAACCTTTCTGCACCTACATTAAATGTCCAGTTAACATCACTTTCGGGTAATGTTAAAGCACTGTATATACTATCAACGAGGTCTTCAACCTCAAGCAATTGATACCTATTCTTCCCATCACCAATTATCGGTATCCTTGAACCATTATAAACCCAATCGTAAAGTATGTAAAAGACACCCATTCTTCCTGTCCCTATGAATGTCTTTGGTCTTATTACAGGAACAATCATCCCTTTCTTCCTCTCTTCCTCACATATTTTTTCCGCTATTATCTTACTTTCACCATAAGGTCCTACACCATTAAGTTCATCGTCCTCATAGATTGGATGCCTTTTTGGTATACCATAAACTGCTGTGGAGGAGATAAAAACAACCCTCTCCTTCTTCAACTCCTTCGCTGCATTTAAAACATTCTTCGTTCCATCAACATTCGTTGTGAAAATATCTTTTTTACTCCAAAGAGGTAATGCAGCAGCACCATGAACTATTAAATCTGCTTCCTTCATCTTTTCAAGAACACCTTTGTAATCCCTCACATCAACATTATAAAACTCCACATTCTCTGGATACTCATCTTTATCAATAGGTGCAATATCTATGATAATAATCTTTTTGAACTTATCCTTCAATTTATTACAAATATGATAACCCAAGAAACCAGAACCACCAGTTACAAAAAGATTCATAAATCCTCCTTCCATAAATAATCTGAATTTTTTATGTAATTTAGATAATCTTCAACACCCTCTTCAAGTGTCCAGAATTTTTTATTATAACCTGCATCTTTGATCTTTCTTATATCTGCACAGGTGTAATACTGATAAGAATCCCTTATTTCCTCAGGCATATCTATGAATTCAATATCTATTTTCCTTTTCAATGCATAAGAGACGGATTGAACAATATCAATAAAACTCCTCGCAATCCCTGTTCCTATATTAAAAATACCTTTAAGCCTCTTCTCATAAACAAATATTATCATATCAACAACATCTTTTATGTAAATAAAATCTCTTTTCTGCTCACCATCCTTTATATCTTTCTTATACGATTTAAACAATCTTATCTTCCCTTTTTCCGCCTGTTTTATTGACTGATAAATGAAACTTGCCATTCTACCTTTGTGATATTCATTAGGTCCATAAACATTGAAGAATTTCAGTGATGCCCATTCATTGAATAAATTATTCTCTTTTATCCATATATCAAAAAGATGTTTTGACCTTCCATAAATGTTTAAGGGTTTAAGTGAGTAAATTTGACCTTCATCATCATTAAAATTATCCCCATTACCATATGTTGCAGCAGAAGATGCATATATAAGTCTTTTACCATATTCCTTACACAAATTCCCGAGCGAAACAGAGTAATTAAGATTATATTTCATAAATTTTTCTTCATCATTTGAAAGTGTATCTGTGATTGCACCAAAATGAAATATGACATCTATATCTTTAAATCTTTTGAATTCTTCAAGAAAATTGAATGGATCTAAAATCTCCCTGTATTTTAATCTTTCAACATTTTTATATTTTAAATGATTATCCTCCAATAGATCAACAATAATAATATCAGTTATTCCAATCTTGTTTAATTTATAGATTAGAGCGCTTCCTATAAATCCCAATCCACCTGTTATAACTATCATAAAAAGAATTTTAAAAGTAATGAATAATTAGTCAAGAAAAAGTTTGATTTTACTTGACAAAATCATAAAAAAATAAATAATATATAAAAAGGGGCCGTGGCGCAGCTGGTAGCGCTTCTGACTGGCAGTCAGGAGGTCACGGGTTCAAGTCCCGTCGGCTCCATATTGAAAGGAGTAGTGAATGAAAAAATTAATAACTGTTATAATACTTGTATTATTTGTTGTTGGATGTGGAGAAGTTGGTGGATTTTCAGACCAGGCAAAGATATTGAAGGCACAAAGTTCCATTGTGAAACTCAGGAATGCACTTGAAGAATACAGGTTTGAAAAGGGTGCATATCCTGGTAATAATTCTGACTGGTTAAAACTCATATCACCCTATTTCACAAAAGAGGTTGTTACCGAAACAAAAGAAATAACAGAATACAAGATGAAACTTATGGCTGCTGATAACAATATTTCCCAGATAACAGGTGTTATTTCAGAAATGAGAAGAAAAACATTGCTTGCAGATTCCTCACTTGCACATGAAATATTTGTTCTCGTTAATGAAATAGATAGTATACTTGGAATCATTGAAACTGAGATTAGAAGAGGAACAAAGATGGATTTTGATAATCCTATCCCAAAAATTGAAAAACTTGAGGCAATTATTGTTAGTATAAATGTAAATGAAAAGAAAAAAGATTTCCTGGAAAAGATGAAAGCACAGAAGGAGAAGATAAAAAAAGATATTGAATCAATGAAACAAAATATACAGAATGTTGTTTTATTAGATGATACGACGAATGAACTTATAGATTTTCTCAAACAGAGTATAGATACAATTTATATTAATACAGAAAAGAAGACTGGTGGTTTCAGTGAAAAAGGTCTCCCAAATACAGATATAGTTTTTAATAAAATAACAGGTCTTTTAGACCCTAAGAAAAATGTTTATGAGATAGAAATAGTTGAGAATCTCAGGAATGAAGTGAATCTTTACAAAAACAATTACTGGAATATAGAATTCCTTGATTATCTTAACATCTTCAAGAAAAAACTCCCAACAACAAAAGAACTACTGAAAGATTTTCTTATAAATAAAAGGGAGGAAACATATCTTGCAAACACAGTGATGAATGTTTATAATTATCTCGATAAGTTGAGGATTTTAGTTTCTTATTATAAAAATGCATTTGGTGGATTACCAACAGGTGATTTGAGTATTTATTTTGCAGATTCTATATATTTTAAAGAAGGTCTTAATCTTATCTCCTCAAATCCATATCTTGAAGCAAAAGAAGATGGTTATGTTATAAGGGCTAATGCGAATAATCCTGAAAAGAGCAAGGTTGAACTTATTGTGAATTATATTAACAGCCTTAATGATATGCTCAATGAATCCTTCTCTTCCACTCCTGAATACTACACACCTGATTCAACAATCACATTCTTTGTAAAAGCGCAGGCAAAGGATGTTCTAAAATCAATAGTTTCAACGAGACCAGAATTCACATTTATTCCAGAGAAAGAGACAACGAAGGTTGAGGTAAAAAAGGAAAAGACAAAATCAAGGAGGAAGAAGTGAGAAAAATTCTTTTTATAATTCCATTATTAATAATTCTTTCGTGTGCAAAACAGGAAATAAAAACTGAGGAAAAGAAGGAAGAGAAAAAAGAGGAGAAGGTCTCAAATGCGAAAAGGGACTTCAGTATTGGTTATGAATATTTAAAACAGAAGAGATACGACGAGGCAATCACAAACTTCTTCAAGGCTATTGCTGAAAGCACTGATTATACAGATGCCTGCATCGCACTTGGCAAGGCATTCAGGGAGAAAGGTGATTTTGCTGGTGCTGAAAGTGCCTATTATGAGTTCTTAAAGAAAAATCCAGATAACCCAAAGATACTCGGCTGTCTGGGAAATCTTTATACTCAGAAGAAAGAGTATGATAAGGCAAGAAATCTTTTCATACAGGCATTGAAGAGAGATTCAACGATTGCAGACCTCTGGGAGGTTTTTGGTGGTCTTGAAGAGGATTTGAACAATTTAAAAGATGCTGCAAAATATTATGAGAAGGCTCATTCTTTGAAACCCGATGATATGGGAATTGTTTTCAGACTTGGTTCTGTTTATCAGAAATTAGGTGAAACTGAGAAATCAATTAAATTGCTTGAGAGTGTAAAGGAGTATGCACCTAATGATATTGAGGTAAGGGTGAAACTTGGGGATAATTACTTTGATGCGAAGAAGTATGATAAGGCACTCGCAGAATACAATTATGTTATTGAGCAAATACCAAATTTTGTGAGTGTTCTCATAAAGATAGGAAAGACATACACAGAGATGAAGAGGTATGAACTTGCTGAAAAAGAATTAAATAAGGCATTTGAATTAGAACCAAATAACATATCTGCATATTATGCATTGATAGACCTTTACAATAAACAGAAACTCTATTTGAAATCAATAAATACAATAGAGAATGCACTTAAGATTTCACCCCAGGATGAGATACTATATTGCTTACTTGGAGATGCTTACCTTTTTTATGGTATTGAATATCTGAAAAAGATGGATTTTGAATCTGTCACAAAATCAATTGACCTTTTTGAAAAATCAATAAATTCATATAATAAGGCTATCGCTGTTTCAAAAGACCCAAACTGGAAATCTTATGCTGATAATGGTATAAAAAGGGCAAAAAAATACAAACAGGATGCACTTGATATAAGGTGGTGAGATATGAAAAGGTTAATAGGCTTTTTAATCATTATTGGAATCATTGGGTATGGTGTTTATGTTCTTATTGAGTATGTTCAGATGACGGTGAAAAAAAGAAGTCTTGAGGAAAAAGTTAAAGAAAGTATTGAAAATGTTTATAGTGGTATGCTAACAATTGAAAAAGCAAGGAGTGATTTGGTATCTTTTATAACCGAAAAAAATATAAATGTTGACACAACAGAAATTAAGATAGACAAAACTTACCAGTTTACATACATTTATATCCCTTACTATGATAGTGTTGTTTTACCTTTCTTTAAAAAGAACAAAATATATTACTTTGATTATGAGATTGCTGAAACGCTTTATGTGAAATAGTGCTTTTTTTTATTTTATCCCTTGAAATATTTTTAAAAGATGAAGGAATTGTCGATTCTCTAATAAAAGAGGGTTATTTAAACGCAGAGATTTTCAGAAAGAACGATTCAATTTTTGTGAGAACAGGTAATTTGTTCTATATTGGAAATGTAAAAATAAAATCCTCAATATTCTATGATACATTACTTTTAAAAAGATTTTATCTAAAAAGATTCAGTGAGAAAAATATAAATCTTTTAGCAGATTCTATATTATTTTACTTTTCTGATAATGGCTTCCCATTCTCTGAAATCATCCCTGAATTTTCTATAATAGATTCAATCGTTGATATAGAATTCAATGTGAAGATGGGAAAATATTACAGGATTTGTAAAATACTCCTGAAAGGGAATATAAAGAACAGAATTTTATTGAAGGATTTTTTTTCAATCGAAGGTAAACCATATTCAAGAAGGGAGATTATCAAGAATATAGAAAAAGTGAACTCTTCAAATTTTCTAAAGGTTGATTCATTTAAATTAAAAGAATCTGGTGATACACTAAATATAATTTTGTTTATTCAGGATGTTAATTATGGTGATATCTCTGGTGGATTATCCTTCCAGAACAATTCAGGATGGAATTTTCTTTTTTCTGGTGATTTCTTTAATCCTTTTGGTTTCGGGACAAGATGGAATATTAGATTTAATAAATTCTCCAATGAGAAGTCATTCTTAATAAAATGCATAATCCCGATACTTCTTTCAAAAAATTTTTTTAATCTCTCTTACTCTCTTTTTACAAGTTCTGATACCTTATTAAAGAATAATTTTAGATTCAGTCATATATATGTTATAAAAGATTTCAGCATAGGTAATGGTGTTAAGTATCAGGAGGTAAAAGGATTAAAAAAAAATTTCATTTATGAACTTTATCTTTCATACAGGAAAAGTTATCTTAAAATACTTACAAATTTTAATGATTATAATATTTTTTCTTTGAAAACAATCTCTTTTTTATCTTTTTTCTCAATAACAAATATATTTTTAATCTCAAATAAGAACTTGAAAGAAGAAGAAAACTTCTTCCCTTTAATCTCAGGTTATCCTAATACATATAATGAATTAGTTTTTTCATCCACACTATCTCTATACCTGTATAATAAGAATGGATATAAAATCTATACATTCTTTGCACAAAATTTTTATCCAGAAGGATGCAATTCAACAGGTGTTGGTATATCAAAAGATAGAATAACACTTGAGTTGTCATACCCGCTAAAAATGGGCATAAGGAACATTATGTTTGTTCTAAGTGTCTCACCTTTTTATCTCTTTGATAATCCTTAGAACATTATTGAAGAATATATTCTCTATATCTTTTTCAGAGAATCCTTCTTTTCTGAGTCTCTCTCTCAATATAAGAAAATCCTTTGGCTCTTTCATATCATCAGGTGTCTTTGAACCATCAAAATCTGAACCTATGGAAACAAATTCAGTTCCAACAAGGTTTGATATATATTTTATGTGATTTACAATCAAATCAAGACCACTCCCACCTTCTCCAAGAAATGTCTTACAGAAATTTACACCAATTGTTCCACCGGTATCTGCAATCTCTTTAATCTGATAATCTTTGAGATTCCTTGGATGTTCACATAGTGAATAAGCATTTGAATGGCTTGCAATCACAGGTAGAGATGTTGTATCTATCACATATTTAAATGATTTTTCTGATATATGTGAAACATCCGCTATTATTTTCTTTGAATCCATCCATCTTAAAAGATTTCTTCCATCAATTGAAAGACCTTTATTTTTTTCATTATCAAGTGCAGCATCAGCAAATCTATTACTGAAATTCCAGGTTATTGTAATATACCTCACACCTAACCATAGAACCCATTCCCAGGTCGGAAATATATCAAGTATTTCTGCACCTTCAATAGCAGGTATTCCAATCACTTTATCATTATCAATATTTTCTATAATCTCGTTCAAATCCCTTCCCCAGAACATATTATTCTCTTTCATCAATTTCACAACAGATTTGAGTTCCCTTGCGAGCATTAAAAAATTCTTCTCCCTCTGGAGGAGAAATATTGCAAAAAATTGTATTTTTACAGGCGAATCTTTTAAATTTTCAGGTGATGTTACACATTTTTTACCATATTTTATACAATGTAAAAAATCAGAATGGAGGTCTATAACAAATCTATTCTTTCCTGATAACATCCTTTATTCTCATAAGCCTTGATATGTTGCTCTTTTCAATCTCTGATAATTTGAGATTTATAAATTTTATAGTCTCTTCAGTTTCAGGTATTATTCTATATTCAAGCGCATTCACCCTCCTCCTTGTCCTCACCATCTCCTCTGAAAGCATTATTAAACCTTTCTCCTTCTCAGCAAGTTTTATCATCTTCTCTAAAACCTCTTCAAGTTTTCTTAATGCAATATCTATCTCACCTGATGTCCAGAGATAACCATAAGAAGCAAGTTTCCCTTTAAAAGTATGTTCAAACAATGGAATTTTTACATTCATAATATTCCTATAACTTGCCTTCACCTCAAACTCTGCTTCTTTTATTGCAAAGATATCAGAGAGAAAATATGGTTCAAGTGTTCCTTTAGCAAGTGCAAACCTTCTCATTGCCTCTCTTAATCCTTCCTCAACCTCCAATCTCAACTGGAATATCTCCTTCAAGAGAACCTGTATTGCCCTCATCAACTCATCCCTTTTATCCTTCAAAAGTTTATGCCCTCTCCTTGCAATAGCAAGTCTCTTTTTCTGATTCAACAATTCCATTCTTGTTGCATTAATCGTTTTCATTTTTCCTCGTAGTATTTTTGAATGAATTCTTCCCTTATCCTCTTAAGTTCAACCTTAGGAAACATTCTTAAAAGTTTCCAACCAAGGTCAAGTGTCTCAAATACACTCCTATCTTCATATTCTCCCTGGCTCACATATTTTTCCTCAAACTCCTTCGCAAATCTTAAATAAAGTTTATCCATATCTGAAAGCGCTGCTTCACCAAGTATCACTGAAAGTTCTTCTGCTTCTTTTCCCCTCGCATAAGCAGCGTAAAGTTGGTTATAGAGGTCTGCATGGTCTTCCCTTGTCTTTCCTTTCCCTATCCCTTTATCTTTCAACCTTGACAATGATGGAAGGACATCAACAGGTGGTGAAACTTTCTTCCTGTGGAGTGGTCTTGAAAATATTATTTGACCCTCTGTTATATAACCAGTAAGGTCAGGAATTGGATGTGTTTTATCATCCTCAGGCATTGTTAAAACAGGGACGAGTGTTATTGAACCTTTCTTCCCTTTTATCCTCCCTGCCCTTTCATATATGGTTGCGAGGTCTGTGTAAAGATAACCTGGATAACCTCTCCTTCCGGGTATCTCTTTCCTTGCTGCTGATATCTCCCTTAAAGCCTCGCAATAATTTGTCATATCAGTTAAAATAACGAGCACATGCATATCACAATCAAATGCAAGGTACTCAGCAGCAGTCAATGCAACCCTTGGTGTTGCTATCCTCTCAATAGCAGGGTCATCCGCAAGGTTTATGAACATAACAACCTTATGAATAGCACCTGTTCTTTTAAAATCCTCAATGAAGAAATTCGCCTCTTCATAAGTTATTCCCATAGCACCGAAAACAACAGCGAATTCTTCTTCCTTTCCTAAAACCTTTGACTGCCTTGCAAGTTGTGCAGCAAGCCTGTTATGTGGTAAACCTGAACCTGAAAAGAAAGGGAGTTTCTGACCCCTCACAAGTGGATTCAAACCATCTATCACAGATATACCTGTCTGTATAAATTCATTAGGATATTCCCTTGCGTAAGGATTTATTGGCGCACCATTTATATCCCTCTTTATATGTGATATTATCTCAGGACCACCATCAATGGGTTTTCCGAGACCATTAAAGAATCTACCGAGCATCTCCTTTGAAACAGGAATTTCAATAACTTTCCCTTTGAATCTAACGATTGTATTCTCAACATTTATTCCCTGAGTCCCTTCAAAAACCTGTATAAGTGCCTTATCTCTGTTTAGTTCAAGAACCTGTCCGTTCCTTTTCTCTCCGTTTGGTAAAATAATCTCAACAAGTTCACCATATTTTGCACCTTCAACCTCTTCTACGAGTAAAAGTGGACCTGCGATATTTGAAATAGTTTTATAGTGCTTTATCACTTGGAACCTCCAGAAGTTTGTTTATACCTTTTGTTATCTCATCAAACAATTTCTCTATTTCACCCAATCTTGATTCAGGAATATATTTCATCCTTGCTATCTTTTCATCTATATCAAGACCTTTAAGTTCATTCACTGTTATACCTTTTTCAATGGCATTCATACAAACATTATAATAATGTATGATATTTCTTAACATAAGATGCTGTTTCTTTATAGAAGTATATGTATCAACCTCGTGGTATGCATTTTGATGGAGGAAATCCTCCCTTATCATCTTTGAAACAAGGAGAATTAACTGGTCTTTCTGTGATAAAGATTCTACACCAACAAGCCTCACTATCTCTTCAAGTTCAGCCTCTTCTTCAAGGAGTTTCATCGCTAACTTTACATTCTTTATAAATTCTTCTGATACCTCTTTTGAAAAATATTCTTCAAGTGTCTCTGTATATAACGAATATGATGTAAGCCAGTTTATTGCGGGGAAATGCCTCGCGTATGCGAGTTTCGCCTCAAGGCTCCAAAAGACTTTCACAACCCTCAATGTTGCTTGAACAACAGGGTCTGAAAGGTCACCACCTGGTGGGGATACTGCACCTATAACTGTTAATGAACCTTCCCTCTTATCGGATGACAAACATTTCACCCTTCCAGCCCTTTCATAGAAAGATGCTACCCTTGTTCCAAGGTATGCTGGATAACCTTCCTCACCTGGCATCTCTTCAAGCCTCCCTGATATTTCCCTCATAGCCTCTGCCCATCTTGATGTTGAATCTGCAAGAAGGACAACTGAATATCCCATATCCCTGAAAAATTCAGCAATAGTTATACCTGTATAAACAGATGCTTCCCTTGCAGCAACTGGCATATTTGATGTATTCGCAATAAGAACAGTTCTTTCCATCAATGGTTTACCTGTTTTTGGGTCAGTGAGTTCTGGGAATTCAATGAGAACATCGGTCATCTCATTTCCCCTTTCACCACATCCAACATAAACAACAACATCAGCATCAGACCATTTTGCGAGTTGATGCTGAATTACGGTGTTATGGAAGATCATCGGTGAAGTTCCACCAACAAAGTTGTGTGAATAAGGGACTTCTAAGTCATAAACATCTTTTTCAGTTTCAATCTTTTCAATTTTTATAATTTTATCGCAGAAAATGCTATTAAGATGATTAAAGGCAAAACTTTTCAAATTTTTATCATTTATATATTCACAAAAAATGTTGAATATACTTTTGCTCATCATCTCACCATTTAAATAATTTTGTATTTCCACCCCTCTTTTTTTCAATTTCTTATATGATATATCACTTTCTTTGTATATTTCTTGCAAAACTTCTGCTGATATCGGAACCACATCGATACTTGTATATCCTCTTTTATTCTCGTTTAAATAATTTTTTATTTTTGTAAATTTTGTATAATTGCCAATGTTACAGTGTTCATAAAAGTTCTTAATTTCTTCACGTCCAGAAATAATGATTCTATAATAAGTCTTATTCTTGTTTACTTTTTTCTCAAGTTGTGATAAAATTCCTAACCTTAAACATAGATATGACAAACTTGTTGCCATCTTATTACTTTTTGTAACAATCTCAATTGTTCCTTTATTTTGGTCAAAATAACCATCACATAAATAATATGCTCCTAAAAATCCACCTATTACATCCTCAGAACTATTAAATATTTCTGTTGGTGCATAACAATTATTTGATTTTTTATATTCAGGAAAACCCAAATTTTTTAATATATCAGAGATTATTTTATTATGGCACACTTCAGTTTTTACATTTTTTATTATTTTAGATTGAGTTTTTATACCAAACAATTTTTTGACCAAAGAAGAATAAAGTTCCAATATCTTTCTCTCATTGTTGTAGAATAATATTGTATTTTTTTTCAAACTTCCATCACTATACAACAAGCCTAAAAACATCGCAAATTCTTTGTCAAGATAATAAGGAACTTTTATTTCTTTACTATGTCTTTCTGCTATTTTATGTATTTTGTTATTTTCTATTTTTAACTTTCTTGGAACTAATATATAGTCACCTTCTTTTAAGTTTTTTGCTTCAGTTTCTACTACTTCTAAATTTTCAGTTAATTTTAAAAGTTTGTGCTGTGGTGTAATTTCTCCCTCTCTTCCAGTCAGTGTCAAGATATGGATTATTTCGTTTGTCTTGCCTTTATACAAACCAGTTGCTTTTTGTAGTTTTATCTTTCCATCACAATATGAAAAAATTTCAATAGGTTTTTCAAGTTGAATATATTCTTCATAATCATTTTTAAACTTTTTACCATTATTTTTATATTGTTCAAAAATTTCTTTTATTGTAAGTATTCTTCCATCACCTAAAAATACAGGAGTTTCTGGAGAAACACATTTTCCACTTCCAAAAGGTCCTGGAACGCAAGCAGTCCCACCTTTTGAGATGGGGAAGAATGTATCTATTATCCTTTGACCAGTAAACATTGGTATTACAGGTGGCTCTTTTTCAAGATAAGGTCTTTCTTTCCTTACAGGCCATTTCTGGAGCATCGTTATCTCTTTTATCCCATCCTTTGTTTCCAACCTGCATATAACATCCTCAACTTTAAAATCACCTTCTTTTATTTCAACAATTTTTCCTGAAATAAGATGAGGAACCATTATCATTGTCTTTATGGTATCTGTCTCCTGAACATATCCAAGAAAGTCACCTGCTTGAACCTCTTCGCCTTCTTTCTTTAATGGTATAAATCTCCAGAGTTTCTCTCTATCAATTGCAGGAATATGAATACCCCTTGTAATAAAATCTCCTACTTGGGACCTTATCTTATCAAGTGGTCTTTCTATCCCATCAAAAATTGAACCAATCAAACCCGGACCAAGTTCAACTGATAATGGCTCACCAGTTCCATAAACAGGTTCACCAACACCAATCCCTGATGTTTCTTCATAAACCTGGATAGAAGCGAGTGTTCCTTTCAATTCAATTATTTCTCCCATCAATTTCTTCTCACCAACAAATGCAACATCATACATCTTTGCATCCTTCATACCATCTGCTATAACAAGTGGACCTGCTATTTTTATTATTCTTCCTTCAATCATTTAATCCTCCCACATCTATACCAACTGCTTTTTTTAAAATCTCTCTTAAAATACTTTTTCCAATTCCTTCTTTCCCTGTGATACCAGGGATAGGTAACAAAGTTATATCTGGAAGATAGATATAGTCCCTGTAATTTATATCTGCAAGAACATCCTCTGATACAAGTATCAACTTATAACCATTTTCAATTATTTTTTTCAATTCCTCTTCGTTTTTTTCACCTTTAAAGAATACATCTATCCCCAATCCTTTGAATGTCAAAACAAGTTCTTTCGGACCAAAAACAGCAACCTTCATATTATCCTCTCCAAAATCTCCTCACCTTTCACATTATAAAATTTTCCCAATATTGTTAGTCTCACATTCTTTATCTCATTAAGTTTTTTTAATATAAATGCTATAACAGGTTCAGGACCTAACGATTGATATTTTGTTGTTTCAAGGTAATCAAAGAGAAGTTTGTTCAAAAGATTCTCCAGTTTCACAAAAGATTTCTTCTCTTTAAGATACTTTGTACCTTCGTCAAGTGGCTTCCAGTATATCCATCTTATCATCTCTTTAGGTATTTCTTCAAGTTTAACAAAATATAGATTTTTAAGTAGTTCAAAAGGTATGAAACCATTATCAGAGAAAACATAATCAATAATATTTTTATCTTCTTCAAAATATTTAATCCTTATAAGAGTTATAAGATTATGAATATCTGAAAACATCCTAAAATAATCCTGCAAAAATGGTGGATAAGATGAAGAAGAAACATAATTCAGATAAGATTTATCAAAAACAAAATCAATGTATCTCTTCTCTTTCTTTTCATAATATATTCTTATACCTTCCTGAACAGCATCCATTATCTCTTTAGGAAGCAAATTGTATTTTTCCTCTGCAAATATAGACTTCATCACCTCTGGTTTTATATTCCCAAATCCCGACAATTCCTGAATATGTGTCTCAAAAATCTTTTCCAAAAGTAATATCTTCGCATTGTAAAAATCGTTCTCAACCCTTAGAAAACTTCTCACCCTTTCATCATATATCAACTCATCCATAAGTTTGAATATATTCCTCTTATGAATATCAAGAACCTTTTCAAATGTCTCCTCTTTTAATAAGAGATTAACATCTATTGAAAAATCACTCTCTGTAAGGACTTTCAATACATCATTAATATCACCTTTTGCCATCTTATCATAATCAGAATGTTCAAGTATATGAACTTCAAGGCATCTTATCCTACCGAGTGCAAATGCATATTCAGGGTCTTCAATAAACCTCTTTGGGAATCTATCAAGAACCTTTTCCAAAAATCTCCTCCACTATCATTGTCTCCTTATTCTCTCTTATCTCCTCAATGATATCATCAATTGTGAACCTTTTCTGTATCCTCTTTTGATTAACAATAAAACCAAATTCAAAATCACCATCCTTCTCAAGAAGATTGAATTTTAACCCTTTATTTTTTGAATATTTTTCCAATGCCTTTCTTAAACTTTTTGAATGCATCTTTCCGATAGCAATCTCATCCTTCTCATTATTTATGCAGGATGTGATATTTTTCATAATAAAATCAATGTATTTTTTCTCACTCCAGGAAAGCATATTTTTCCTGATATTTTCAAATACTGCATCTAAAATCTCTTTCTTTTTCATAAGGATTAATCTATTCTCCTCAATCTCTTCAAAAATTTTCTTCCTTTCCTTCTCTTCTTTCACAATCTTCTCTTTTTTTACATTTGCATCTTTCAGCATCTTTTCCCTTTTCTCATTTGCATTTGATATCACTTTTTCAGCCTCTTTTTTTGCTTTTTCAATAATTATTTCCGCCTCTTTTTTAGCATCGTGTAATATCTTTTCAGAAACCTTCCCCATCTCTACCTCATAGTTTTAAAACAAGGAAAAGGGATGTTAGAAGCCCTAAAATAGCATATGTTTCAATCATCGCAGCATAAATAACCGCCTTCATTGATGCCTCTGGTTTTTTTGCAGCCATCTCAACACCTGATTCACATGCCTTTCCCTGCAATATCGCTGAAAAAAATCCAACAAGACCAACAGGAAGACCTGCCACAAGATATTGGACCCCTTTTAATACTGGAAGGTCAAACTGTGGTGTCCCTAATAATCCAAGTTTTAGGATAATAAATAATGCAATAATAAAACCATAGAAACCCTGAGTTCCAGGGAGTGCAACAAGCAAGAACAACCTTCCAAACTTATTTGGGTCTTCTGACATAACCCCATCCGCTGCCCTTGCAGGATAACTCACACCAAGGCTTGAACCAAAACCTGCGAATAATGCTGCCACTACTGCACCTAACATAGCGATAAAGAAACCACTCATTATACCTCCTTTTTTAATTTTTTCATAATTATGAATTTTTCCGATTTCCCAAAAGGTTCAAATGGTTCTCCACCACCTTCATAAAATTTTGTGAAGAACTCAACATACTGCAATCTCAATGTATGAACAAATGCTCCAAGAACATTAAGACCTGCACTCACAAGATGTCCTAAAATAAATATTATAATTGCGACAATATAACCTATGATAGGTATCTGTTTCATAAGATTAACAATTATGTTTATTGACATCGCAATACCACCTGAAACCATTCCTAAAGCCATAATCCTTGAGTATGAGAGAACATCACCTATCATACCAAAAAATCCACTATAAAGCCTGTAAAAACCTTTTAAAAATGATATGAATATATTTCTTCCTCTCCATCCAAAAAGAAGTATTAAAACAACAGGTAATATTAAAGGTAAAAGATATAAAGGTGAGAAGGTTATCTTTTTCATAAATGAAAGGAGCAATATTATAATAAAATATAACCAGAATAGAATCCATGAAAACTCATTACCAATAAAATCAATATATTCTTTTCTTTTTATCTTGAATATTCCTCCTATAAAAAAGCCATAAAGAATCTGGAATATGCCAAGACCAAGTGATAAAAGGAAGAACTTTATAGGGTCTTTGAAAGGGTCAAACCACATAACCCTTTCTTTTATATTTTTCAAAAATGGGAGGACTGAATCAATATCACCGAAGAAACTTCCAAGCAGTATACCTGCGAAAAATGTGAAAATACCAGATATTATAAAAATCCATAGATACTTTTCACCACCTTTTAATTTCTTCAAAAGGAATAGGCAGACAATTGAGAGAATAATACCATATGCAGCATCTGAGAAACAGAATGCAAAGATTATTGCAAAAAATGGAGCAAGGAATGTTGAAGGGTCAACCTCATTGTATTTTGGTAATCCATACATACTCGTAACAGCCTCAAATGGCTTCGTTAATTTTGGATTTTCAATAATTACAGGTGGTTCTTCATCAAAATTTTCACTTATCTTAAAATCTATGTTTGAATAATTTTTACATAATTTTACAAATTCTTTCTCATCCTCTGATTTTATCCAGCCAATTATAAAAGAAACATTATCTGATTTGAGAAATTTATTCTTTATAAAAACCCTTGAGAGTTCTGTATTAAATTTTTCGTACGCGGCAATGAGGTTCATCTTCTTTGAACTCAATTCTTCAAGATTCTTTCTCACATCTTTTAATCTCTCTTCTATCTCTTTTATCCTTTTCTTTATTCTGATGAGATTTTCAGATATTGTCCCTTTGAACATTGAGAAATCAACAATCTCGTAATCTATGTTTGATAATGCCTTTAATAGTTTTTCCTTTTCACCCTTATCATATACAAAAAGAACACCAATCTCATTCCTGTTTTCAAAAATAACAACAACATCAACAATTACATCTTTCAGTATATCCAGCAATTCATCCTTCTTCATATTCATCACATATGCAAGAAACATATTGAATTTTGTCCCTTCTTTTATCTCTTCAACAGGTATTTTTAGATTTTCCCACAATAATAGTTTATCAACATCTCTCAACAAACTCTCGTGTTCCATTATGAGATGATGTTCCTCTTCCTTCAAAGAGAGGATTTTATCAATTAATTTTTCATCAAATTCACCAAGTAATTTTTCATAATCCTCTTCGGTTATCTCAAACCTTATATCAACAAAATTAGAAAGAAGATCTTTTTTCTTCTCATACATATCAATTATTTTAATACACTCTTCTATTCTTTTAACCTTTCCTTCAATTTCCTTCTCTTCTATTTCAAATGGTTTCAAGTATTCATCTGAGATTTTCTTTGTTATATCGGATATATGAATTATTTTTTTATCCTGAATATCAAGAAGGAATATATCAAGTTCAGAGTTATGTATTACAATCTCAACCTTTTTTACTTTCTTTACACCCATTTATTCAAATTCTTTCAAAACCTTTTCAACAACCTTATCTATCTTCTCTTTTGCATTTTTCTCTATCTCTTCTATTTTTTTTGGGAGTTCTTCCTTCATCTTCTTTACAATCTTTTCGCCCTCTTTTTCACCTATTTTTTTCGCCTCTTCAAGGATATTTTTAATCTCTATCTCTGTATTAGAAAGGATTTCCTTTGCTTTATTCTCTGCCTCTTTTATCATCTCATTTGCCTTCTTTTTCGCCTCTTCTATAATTTCTTTTGCTTTATTTTCAGCCTCTTTAATCTCTTTTATCATTTCGTATTCCATTAACACTCCTTTTCTAAAAGAGTAAAAAAATAAAATTTTTTGTCAAGATTTTATTTAGAAAATTTCATGCGTATAGGGCCAGGTTATAATCAGGGTTGATGTTATAGGTATTTTTTTTCTTAAGATTTTACATTTAATGCCATAAACTAAATAATAAAATATCTTTTTCATCTTAGTATTCTTTCAAGTTCTTTATAAAACTTCTTCATACCATTCTTATATAGATTCATATATAAGATATCTGGTTTTCTATCAAAGATTGTCTCCTGATAATAATGGACGAGGCTTCTTGAAATTGTATCCTTTATCTCATAATATCCTGTTTCAGCAAGAACATCGGGAAATATTTTATTATTTCCAATATACTGAATGAGAAAAAATCTTACTATTTTACTATCATTATCTTTTTCCCTTTTATAAATTGCAATTGGTTTAAATAATAAATAATTGTATTCAAATCTAACGATTTGGAAATTTAATCCACTATCTACAAGATAAATCCTCATAAGATTTTCATTTGATTTCATTAAGGAAAAATCAAATAATCTTTCAATAATTGTATCTTTGTTCAATTCTGTTATAAAACTATGTTCAAAAATATATTTTTCTTTTGAAAAGAGATTTAGAATAATAAATAAAAAAATAGATAGTTTTCTCATAAAAATAAAAATGCCCTCTCCCCTATTCAAAAAAACAGAAGGAGAGGGCAATATTCTTTACATCTTTTTCAGAATATCATCAAGTTGTTCTATAAGCCATTTCATATCATTCATAGTGAGATCGCCCATATGTGCAATCCTGAATGTTTTCTCTTTCAAGTCTCCGTAACCATTCGCAATGGCAGCTCCTCTTTTCGCAAGTTCTTCATTAACCTTTGCAATACTAATTCCTCTTGTATTCTCACCTGTTGTTAATGTTATGGATTCGTAACCTTCTTCAGGGAACATCTTGAAGTTCTCTTTCACCCATTTCCTTACAAAATTCGCCATCTCAATGTGCCTTTTGAATCTGTTCTCAAGCCCTTCTTCATTCAGGATTTTATCAAGTTGCTTATTAAGTGCATATATGTGGGAGATAGTAGGTGTTGTATGTGTCTGATGATTTTTTGTATCCCAATATTTCTTGAACTGAAGAATATCAAAGTAATATCCTCTATTTTTCACTGTTTCTGCCCTCTTTAATGCCTTATCACTAACAACTGCTATTGCAAGTCCTGGTGGTAATGCAAAACACTTCTGTGAACTCGTTACAAGAAAATCTATTCCAAGTTTGTCCACTTCAATTTTTACACCCGCAGCAGAAGAGACAGCATCAACACAGAATACTATATCAGGATATTTCTTTAGCAAATCAGCAAAAGGTTCAAGCGGATGCATAACACCCGTAGCGGATTCATTATGCGTAAGGAAGAATGTATCATATTGTCCTGTCTTTAATTTTTCTTCAACCATCTCTGGTTTTATCGCTTTCCCAAGCGGAACTTCAATCACATCGTATTCCTTTCCATTTGATTTTGAAATTTCTGCCCATCTCTTGCTGAATGCACCACAAACAGTATGTAATGCTTTTTTGTTAACACAGCATCTCACTGCCGCTTCCATCATACCTGTTCCAGAAGATGTTGAAAGTATTATGAAATTATTTGTATAAAAAACCTTCTGAACCTTAGGAACAACCTCATCCATAAGTGCTGTAAATTCTTTCATCCTGTGGCCTATCATAGGTGTTGCCATTGCTTCAAGAACATGTGGGAATACTTCTGTTGGTCCAGGAATGAATAATTTTTTGTGCATCAATCCTCCTTTTTTAGGTTTTTGTGTTTTTCCATCAATTCCCTGTATAGAGGGAATTGTTCCGTTAACATTTTAACTTCTTCTCTTACTTCTTCATAAACTTTTTCATTATCTATGTTTGTAAGAACCTTATCTATCAATCTCACAATCTTTTTCATTTCATCTTCTTTCATACCCCTTGTTGTTAAAGCAGGTGTTCCAACCCTTATACCACTTGCAATGAAGGGCTTTTCTTTATCAAATGGAATGGTATTTTTATTAACAGTGATATTTGCCTTATCAAGTGCTTCTTCTGCCTGTTTCCCTGTTATTCCTTTACTTTTTACATCAACGAGAAGGAGGTGTGTGTCTGTTCCACCAGCAACGAGCCTCCATCCAAGTTTCTTAAATTCTTCTTCCATAGCCTTTGCATTCTTTACTATCTGTTTCTGATACTCTTTAAACTCTTCCGTCATTGCTTCTTTAAAGGCAACTGCTTTGGCAGCGATTATATGCATATGTGGACCACCCTGCAAACCAGGAAATACTGCTTTATCTATTGCTTTTGCATGCTTCTCTTTACAAAGAATAATTGCACCCCTTGGACCTCTCAAAGTCTTGTGTGTTGTTGTTGTAACTGCATCTGCTAATGGAACTGGATTTGGATGAAGACCTGCAACGACAAGCCCTGCAATATGAGCAATATCAGCGACAAAATATGCACCTATATCATCTGCTATTTCCCTGAATTTCTCCCAGTGCAATATTCTTGGGTATGCACTTGCCCCTGTCATTATCAATTTTGGTTTATGTTCCTTTGCAAGTTTCCATAAATCATCGTAATTTATCTGTTCTGTTACAGGATCAACAGTATACTGAAATGCATCATAAAGTTGACCTGTAATACTTACAGAATATCCATGAGAAAGATGCCCACCATGAGAGAGAGAAAGCCCAAAGATTTTATCATAGGGTTTTAAAAATGCAGTATAAACTGCAAGGTTTGCAGGAACTCCTGATAGTGGCTGGACATTTGCATGTTCTGCGTTGAATAGTTTTTTTGCCCTTTCAATCGCAAGTGATTCTGCAACATCAACCCATTCGCATCCGCCATAATATCTTTTTGCAGGATAACCTTCTGCATACTTATTCGTCATTACAGAACCCATTGCCTCCATCACTGCATAAGAGACGAAATTTTCAGATGCAATAAGTTCAAGTTTAGAATTCTGTCTTTCTGCTTCCTTCATTATTGCTTCTGCTATTTCCCAATCCACTTTTATCAAATGTTCCATAGTTCCTCCTATTTAATAAGGATTCCAATAGGTATTAGAACAAGGTAGCCAAGAACAAGAAGTATAGGAGAAAGTGTTATAGAGCCTTTTGCAAGTGTTATGTATCCTAATATGATGGATAAAATCCCTGCGAGGAGAAAATAAAAATTTTTCTCCTTAAAGTATAATCTTTCTATCTTTCTTTCTTCTTTTTTCTTTTTTCCCATAATTCCTCCTATTTTTCACTGATTTTTTGAAACTTACCATTTTTTACATTGAAAATACTTACCTTTGAAATATCAAGTTTAGGGTCAATTGAGCCAGCAGAAAGTTGAATGTTATTATAATTTATACCACCAAAACCTTTTGTAATATCACCTGATAAAACAAAATCAAGCAGTTTCATTGCGTCATAACCAAGTTGTTTAAGTTTAGACTCTTCTTCTTCATTATTTTCAAATACCCCTTCTTTCATTTCCTTTTGAAATATTATAACACCTTCAAAATAATCCTTACCAATCTTATTGATAAGTTCAATAGATTTCCATCCACTATTCCCGAGTATATTTGCCCTTACATTATAAAATTTTATCTGGGGTATTAAAAGAATAAGGTCTTCAGGGTTTCCTGGAATAAAAAGAACCTCTGCATCGCTTCTGTTTACTTCCCTTAAAACATCCTTGAAATCGCTTTGCTTTCTCAAAAAACTTTCAAAGTATACAATCTTCCCTCCGAGAGATTCAAAGTATTCTTTAAAATCGCTAAACGCTTTTCTCCCAAAATCACTCTCTGGAAAGATTACAGCAGCCTTTTTTGCGTTGAGTGTATTAAAAGCATAATCAGCAGCAGCATAACATTCAATAGTTGAAGATTTATTTATACTGATGTAGAAATCTCCAAATATATCAGGTAAATTTGATGTTGCAGTGGGTGATACCATCGGGATATTATAAATATTAGCGAATATTGATGATATGACAGCATTATTTGAAAGTAATGGTCCAATAACACCATCATACTTTTTTTGTGAAATCTCTTTCATTATCTCGTATGTTTTTAAAGGGTCTTCCGCATTATCATAATAAAATAATGAGAAACGGGAAGAGGAATATTTCTCAATACCTTCTTTTACAAACTTACCAAGTTCAGAGTAATCACCTGTTAAAGGTAAAACAACGGCAATCTTTTTAATCTTCTCTCCTTTCAAAAAATTTCTCGCTTCATTTGCCATCGGATGGTCAGGATAATTGCTCAAAAAAATCCTGTAAATCTTTGAAGCGCTCTTTGCATCATTTTCCTTTATATAATTTCTTGCTATTATTATAAGTGCATCTGGTTTTATCTTTTCAGGAATACTTTTAATCTCTTTTTCAACAATAACGGGTTGAAGGGTATTTAATAGTTCAAGGAATTTTTCCCTGTCACCAAAACCAAGATTAAATGCGGATGAATAGAAAACAATTGATTCCCTGTATTTTTTATTAATTTCAGCAATTTTACCCAAATAGTAAAACGATTTACCTATCACCTTTTCATCCTTTGCATTCCCAATTATTATCCTGAAAACAGAATCCGCCTCTTGAAACCTTTTCTGGGTATAATATTCAAGACCTTTCTCATACAAAATATTAAAATCAATCTTTTCTTTTATCTCGGGTTTTTTTATACACCCTATCATTCCTATTATAAGGAAAATATTTAAAATCTTTTTCATAAAAAGATTTTAAAGTGAAAAAAATTTTTGTCAATAAATTAAATCAATTATTGACATAATGATATTTATGTTTATATTTATAAAAATGGAGGATATATGATTGTTATAATTTTTACTTTTATTCTTAACCTTCATCTTTATAAGGATGCAAGGGGAATTAAGAAAATGGATAATTCTATCTATCTTACAGGTGGTTTCAATGGTGGATATGTGCTATATGAAATTCCTTTGAAAGAAGGAACATTAGGTATAAAATTAAGGATGAAAATGAAAAATCTTTCAGGTTCTTCTCTTGGAATATATGTGAAAAATTATGGAAATTCAAAATCAATTGTTCTTCCACCTGTAATTTTGAAGATAGATTCTACTTTTTTCTTATGGGAAGGGACTGATAAAGAAGAATGGAGTACATCAAGACCTGAATTTCTCGAAATTTATCAGAATGATATGACTATATTTGCAAAGAATAAAAAGATGGAAATTCTTATTTATGCCGGGGGTGGATTTTTTAAAAGAGGAAGATTTATCATTGAAGAGATAGAAATAATAGAAAAAGGGTTAGAAGAGGAGAAATTGAGGATTCTTGAAAAGGAAGGGTTTACAATAGAAGAAAATTATATTTCAACTGAGGTCTTCTTCCCATACCAGAAATCTCTAAACGATGCACAAAAAAGGGCACTTGCTTTAAGGGGTGCAAAGGTTGAAGGAGAAAGAAAACTTCTAAAAACAATTGAAGAACTTGGGCTTAAAACAGACAATAGAATTTATTTTACTGATATTCAGTATATTGAAAATGGTGTTAAGGTTTTAGCAAAGGCAAGATTCTTTTTTTAAAATTTTTTTCTTGACCTTGA
>Ga0207433_10001729_pt1 | contig 46178 bp, 36 predicted proteins | sample YelNatPaOPGAMG01_FD_187559 | JGI IMG/M metagenome (GOLD analysis project Ga0207433, IMG submission 187559) | Hot spring thermophilic microbial communities from Obsidian Pool, Yellowstone National Park, USA - OP-RAMG-01 (SPAdes) (version 3) | ecosystem: Environmental > Aquatic > Thermal springs...
CGAAAAACGGAGCCGCCAACCCCCTCGAAATCCCTTAAAAAAACAGCCCTGCGTCGAGCAGCCGCCCTCGCTTGGGCTATTGTCTTGCCGCACCCAGAATCAGGGGCTTGATCAGAGACTCCCTAAAGCAACTTTTCTCCCCATAGGTAATGTCGTGTTTATTTTTTCTTGAATTCTCATGAGTCCTGTCACAGAATGAGTACTCTCACACAGCTACAGATTCGGCCACAGGTGCGTTATCGGCCGAAGGATTCATGACTGCAGTATTTTCCTGGAGGTAAAGTGACACGTTTCTATCGCGGTCTCGTTATTGCTCTTTTCCTTTGCGTGATGTCGATCCCAGGCTTGGCCCAGGTGGCCACGACTTCGGTTCATGGCGTTGTGCATGATCCCAGCGGCGCGGTGATTCCCGGCGCAAAGGTAACTCTGACAGATACGGTTGACAACAAGGCTCTTTCCGTTACAACGGATGGTCAGGGTGGATACAACTTTGTGCAGCTCACTCCGGCGACCTACACCATTAAGGTGGATGCCACCGGTTTTGCCGCGCAGACCAAGGAAGCCGAGCTGCTGGTCAATCAGCCGGCGACCATTGACTTCACCATGTCACTGAATGCCTCGACACAGGTGGTCAACGTCAGCGCTGAGGCGCAAACGCTGAACACCACCGATGCTTCGCTGGGCGGCGCGATGAACAATGCGACCATCCAGGCGCTGCCGAGTGAAACGCGCAATGTGCCGGATCTGCTTTCGCTGCAGCCGGGCGTGCTCTATCTGCCGCAGCAAAGCAATGCTCCGGGAGACAGCCGCAGCGGCTCAGTGAACGGCGTGCGCTCTGACCAGAGTGACGTCACCATTGACGGCATCGATGACAACGATCAGCAGCACAACTATGCCTTCACGGGCATTCTGCGCGAAACGCAGGACTCGATTCAGGAATTTCGCGTCACGACGGGGAACGCGAATGCCGATGCCGGCTACTCGGCCGGAGCGCAGGTGGCCATGGTCACCAAGTCCGGCACCGATCACTTTCACGGTGCTGCGTATGAGTACTACCGTCCACCGCTGACGGCGGCGAACAACTGGTTCAATAAGCAGGCCCAGATTGCCAGTGGAGAACCAAATATTCCGGCCAAAGTTCTACGCAACATTTTTGGTGTGGACGTGGGTGGCCCCATTCGCCGCAACAAGCTGTATTTCTTCGCGAATTATGAGGGCTACAGAAAAGCCGAGGATGCAGAAGTCATTGAGACTGTTCCGACGGCGGCCTATCGCCAGGGGTACCTGACCTATACCGGTGACACGGCCAACGGTAGCACGGAGAATGTGGTTCTTTCGCCCTCGCAGGTGGCGCAACTGGATGCAGGCTGCCAGGTCTGCAATACGGCTGCCTATCCGTACGGGCCGGGTCCGGACCCTGCCGCGCAGCAGTACTTCAATTCCATGCCGCTGCCAAATGGTCAACTGACGGGGGACGGTGTCAACGAAGGGTCCTACGCCTTTGCTTCCCCCAATCCTGTGTCGCTGAACACCATGATCGTGCGCCTCGACTGGACGCCTACCGCGAACCAGCATTTTTTTGTTCGCGGCGGCTTGCAGAAGGATACGACCGACGCCGTGGAGCAGTTTCCGGGGCAAGGGCCATCGTCAGTGGATGAGGACAACAGCAAGGGCATCATCGCTGGGGATACCTGGATCATTTCGCCGAACCTGGTGAATGATCTTCGCTATGGCTATATCCGCCAGGGATACAGTGATCGTGGTGTCGGCTCCGGCGATTACGTGGATTTCCGCTTTCTCTCGACAACAACAGCGGAGACGCGCACCACGATTGTTTCCGTTCCCGAGCACAACATTGTCGATAACCTTAACTGGAACAAGGGGCGTCACAACTTCCAGTTTGGCGTGAACTATCGCTTCATCACGCAGAACAGGTCGTCGGACGCAAACTCCTTCCAGAGCGCGACCAGCAATCCTTACTGGCTCGGTGGCAGCCCGCCGGACCCCAACGCGATGCTGGGATCTGATCCGGTAGATAGTGGATTCTCCAACTCTTACCAGATTGCGTTTGCCAACCTTGTGGGCACTGTTCCTTCGGTCACGAACATTTACAACTACCAGATCACAAGTCCTACCTCGGGCTCATTGCTCGCGGATGGCGCATTCATCAACCGTCACTACCGGTCGCAGGAACTGGAGTACTACCTGCAGGACACCTGGAGGCCGACGCCGAACCTGACAATCACATTCGGCATTCGTCACACTCTGCTGGGTACGCCCTGGGAGACCAGCGGGCAGGAAGTTGCACCTACAATTGATACGCACACCTGGTACCAGAAGCGTGAATCGGCAGCGCTGCAAGGTCAGATCTACGAGCCGAATCTGACCTTTGCCCCGGCAGGTTCGTATTACGGGAAGCCGAATTACTATCCGATGCGGAAGAACGATATTGCACCCCGCCTGGCGATTGCTTACGCGCTGGGCAGCAAGACGTCGATCCGCGCCGGTTTTGGCATCTACTACGATCACTTCGGTGAAGCCCTCGTCAACACCTTTGACCAGAACGGATCCTTTGGCGTGAGCAGCTCGATTACCGATCCGGCCAGTACTTACACCACTGATACCTCACCCCGCTTCACGGGACGGAACAATTTACCCTTTAACAATGGTGCCCCTGCAGCGAACGCAACTTTCCCTTACGCGCCGCCCAGCGGGGCCAATGGCTTTGCTGTTACCTGGGGCCTGGATAGCCAAATGAAGACCCCCTATACCGAGGCCTTCAACCTCTCCGTGCAACGTATCCTGCCCGGTGGCTTCACGCTGGAGACAGACTATGTGGGCACCCTGGGACGGCACCTGCTGCAAGCACTTGACCTGGCCGAGCCGACCGATTTTGTGGACACGCAGGGCGGTGGCGACTATTACGCTGCCGGTGATCAACTCTCCCGGGATGTGGACCAGAACGGTGGCAGCGCCAGCGCCCAAGTCACTCCGATCAAGTACTTTGAGGATGTTTTCCCCTGGATGGCGAACCTTGACTACCAGGGGGAGAGTGCGACACAGGCGATCTACACCAATGAATGGGCACCTTATCGCGTGGGTCTTGGCGCCACCTCAGCCCTGGCGGATGTAGATTTCTACGGTCCGATCTTCGGCTTCTATCCCGCTCCCAGCAACTGGGTACCGCACTTCTGGCAGCAACAGTTCTCCTCGCTGTATGCGCTCTCAGCCATGGGTATGAGCTACTACAATGCCGGGCAGATCATTCTGCGGCATCCTACCTCACACGGGTTGCAGATGACGATCAGCTACACCTTCTCGAAGTCGATTGACGAAGGTTCTGACGCGGAGCGCAATACGGAATTCAGCAATCCGAATGGTTCCTTTAGCTCCATCATCAACACCTGGAAGCCGCAACTGAACCGGGCCGTTTCTGACTTCGACACCAAGCATCTGCTCACTGTGGATGGGGTGTATGAGCTTCCGTTTGGCCGCGGCCGTACGCTGTTTGCACACGACAATGCGATCACGGACTTCTTCATTGGCGGCTGGCAGTTGACCGGCATCAGCCGTGTCAGCAGTGGTTTGCCCTTCTCAGTCTTCGAGCCTGGCTGGACGACGAACTGGCAGCAGGAGGGCTTTGGCATCGTCACCGGAAAGGTCAAAGTGCATAAGCACTTCGACAACAACGGGAACCCGCAGTACTTCGAGAATGTCGATGCCATCAACCAGGGAGTCTCGACGGGCGGACCAATTCGTATTCCCTATCCCGGCGAAACGGGCGAGCGCAACAAGTTCCGTGGCGATGGGTACTTTGACATCGACTCGGGCCTGGACAAGAACTTTACACTGCCTTACGGCAAGGTGGAGTTCTCCTGGGAGGTCTACAACGTCACCAATTCAGTGCGCTTTGACCCGGCCTCGATCGGCAACCAGTTGACCTCTGGGAACCTGGGCATTGCGAGTGCTACCTTAACCCAGTCGCGCCGCATGCAATTTGCGCTGCGGTATGACTTCTAGCCCTTTTTTCTGCTGAAAATGACGCCGGGAGGCTCTCCCGGCGTCATTTTCTTTTCCGCCTATTGGCCCGGGAAAAGCAGCCAAGGATGCCTGCTAAATGCTTTAATGAGAGCACAGGCAAATTTCCGGCTTTTCTGTCCTCGAGTGGCAGTGAGTCATGGAGGGCTTACAGGTTCATGTGGTTTCGCAAGTGTTTCGGGTACGTCGTGTATCCGGCTCTCGCCCTGGCGTTCGCTTTTCCTCAGCTTTCGCGCGCGCAGCAGTCGCTCACACCGTCTTCCTCGCAGGATCAGATGCAGCAGTATCAGCCGCCGCAGGCCACGCAGCAGCGCGCGCTGGTGCTACAGGAGGCGCAGCGCCGTCTGGATGCGCGCCGCCGGCAGCGCATTCATCAGCTTGATATTCAGACGTATAACCATAAATACGAGCTCTTCTTCGGCGGCGGTTATCTGCGTTTTCGCCCGGGGCAATACTTGCAGCACAATCAGCAAGTGGCCTGGAATCTGGGCCTCACGGATTATCTGAAGGGCGATCTGGGCATCACGGGCGAGGTTCGCGGCTACTACGGGTCCGCCTACACGAATGCGCATCCGAACGGCATCAACCGAGGTTACCAGCCGAACATCACTGAATATGTTTACCTGGCTGGCCCCACGTACCGCTTTTATCATGGTCAGCATTGGGGCTGGACGGCGCAGGTGCTCGGCGGTATGGGGCAGGGCAGGTTTGGGATTGACACCAACGGTCTGCCTCCTCAGTACGTGGGACTCTACAAGGATCAGTGGTCTCCTTATCTCAATATAGGTATGTCGGTGGATTACAATCTGAGTCCTGGCTTGGCAATCCGGCTGACGCCGGACTACGTCATGAGTCACTACGACAGCCAGATTCAGAACAACAAGGGCTGGCAGATTGATCTCGTCTACCGCTTCAAGCACCGTCGGAACTACACCTTCGGCGCTCACCGGAAGTAGACGCTCTCAGTTCTGCGTCATAAGAAAAGGCCGTGCTTCGCGCACGGCCTTTCTGTTTTGGTGCCTGTCTGAAGGCAGCTTACGATTTCACCTTCTTGTCGCGCTCCTTCGCTGCATCCAGAGGATACTGCGGCTCGGTCATGCGCGCCGGGTCGAGAATCTCTGAGATTTCTTTCTCGCTGAGCAATCCCTTTGAGCGGGCAATGGAAATGATGGACTGGCCGGTGGCGACGGATTCCTTCACGATCTCAGCCGCTTTGGCGTAGCCGATATAGGGGTTGAGTGCCGTCGCCAGAGAAACTGTGCTCTGCGCATATTGCGCGCAGCGCTCGGCATTGGCCGTGATGCCGGCCACGCAGCGGTCGTTGAACTGGCGCAGCATGTTGGCCAGAATGGTGATGCTCTGCAGCACGCTGTAGGCCATGGTGGGCATCATGACATTCAGCTCAAGCTGGCCGCCCTGTACGGCCATGGCGACGGCGGTATCGTTGCCGACGACCTGGAAGCTGACCATGGCGGCCAGTTCCGGCATGACAGGGTTGATCTTGCCGGGCATGATCGACGAGCCGGGCTGGAGGCTGGGCAGGTAGATTTCAGCAAAGCCGGTGTTGGGGCCAGAGGAGAGCAGGCGAAGATCATTTGAAATGCGGATGACTTCGAGGGCAATGCCGCGCAGCGCGGCGCTTACGTCTGCCATGCAGGCGTTGGACTGCATCGCCCAGCGCATGTCCGCGGCCGGGGTCAGCTTCTGGCCGGAAATGCGGCTCAGCGCGGCCACGGCCTTGGCGCGGTAATCGGGATGGGTGTTGATGCCCGTGCCGACGGCGCTGCCGCCGAGGCCAAGTTCGCGCAGGGAATCGGCCGCCAGCGTGAGGAACTTCTTGCCCTTTTCGATGGCCAGACCGTAGGCCGCGAACTCCTGCCCCAGGCGAATCGGCACCGCGTCTTGCATGTGCGTGCGGCCCGACTTCATCACGTCATGGAATTCTTTTGCCTTGGCCTCAAAGGTTGCGGCCAGCTTGTCGAGCACGGGGTAGAGCGTCTCCAGAGCAAGCAGAGTGGCCACGCGCATGCCGGTCGGAAACACATCATTGGTCGATTGGCCGTAGTTCACATGGTCGTTGGGATGCACCTGCGCGTATTCGCCCAGCTTGCCGCCCAGAATCTCATTGGCGCGGTTAGCGATGACTTCATTGGTGTTCATGTGGAAGCTGACGCCCGCGCCTGCCTGAAAAACATCCACTACGAACTCGGCATTCCACTTGCCGTCCATCACTTCCTGCGCTGCCTTGCGGATGGCTTCGGCGCGGGGGGCTTCAACCAGGCCCAGCTCCTGATTGGCTTCAGCGGCGGCCTGCTTCACCATGCCGAAGGCGCGGATCAACTGCGGATGCGCGCGCATGCCCGAGATGGGGTAGTTTTCCACTGCCCGCGCCGTTTGCGCGCCGTAATAGGCTTTTGCAGGCACCTCGACAAAACCCAGTGAATCTTTCTCTTTACGCGACTCCGTCATGCAGACATCTCTCCTGATCGAATGGCAATGTTGTGGTTCAAAAAGACACAAAAACAGCCGTTGAATGCCAACTTTTGAGTATAGCGAGTTACGGCTGCGGTTTCAGGAATCGGCCCAGCCGGACTCCGCATCGTCTAAGCTACTGTTATGGAAAGCTCCAGGTCCAACACTACCGACGTGCTGGTGATTGGCGCCGGCCCAACGGGGCTTGCCTGCGCCATTGATGCTCAACAGGCTGGGTACCGCGTAATTGTGGTCGATAAGGGATGCCTGTGCAATTCGCTCTTCCACTATCCGTCGCACATGACATTCTTCACGACGTCAGAGCTGCTGGAGATCGGGAATATTCCGTTTCCGAGTCCCCATGCCAAACCAAATCGCAATGAGGCGCTGGAATACTACCGCAAGGTCGCGATGCATCACCGGCTGGACGTGCGGCAGTATCAGACGGTGCTTTCCATTGCCGGGGAGGATGGAGATTTCTGCGTTACGACGGAGGACCGCTTTGGCCGCAAACGTGAGTACGCCACGCGTAAGCTGATTCTTTCCACGGGCTACTACGATCTTCCAAATTATCTGGATGTCCCCGGCGAAGAATTGCCGAAGGTGATGCACTATTACACCGATCCTCATCCCTACTACGACCAGGATGTTCTGGTGGTCGGCGGCAAGAACTCGGCGGCGATTGCGGCGCTGGAGTTATGGCGTCACGGCGCGCGTGTGACGCTGGTGCATCGCGGGCCTGAGATACACCGGCATGTGAAGTACTGGATCAAGCCGGACATTGAGAACCGCATCAAGAATGGCGAGGTTCAGGGCCTCTTCAGCACGCGCGTGGTGGAGATTGGGCTCGACACGGTGACGCTGGAAACGCCGGACGGGCTGCAGGTGCTGCCAAACGATTTTGTCTTTGCCATGACCGGATACAAGCCCGACTTCAGTTTTCTGGAATCGCTCGGCGTGCGAATCGAGGGACCGGACCGTATGCCGGTCTTTGATCCTGAAAGCCTGGAGAGCAATGTTCCAGGCATCTATCTGGCGGGCGTGATTGTTGCCGGTTCGCGCACGAACGAAATCTTTATAGAGAACGGCCGCTTTCATGGGCGGCAGATTGCACGCGACCTCGCGATCAAACTCGGCGCGCAGCCGCAATCTATCGCGGAGGTGCATCCGGGAAGATGAAGAGCCGATTGGCATCGTGGCTGCGAAGACTGAGTCCTCGCTCGGTGCGCGGGCAGCTCATCGTCGGCCTGGTTGTGCTGGAACTCGTCGTCCTGGGACTTTTCGTCATGCTGTTGCTGCGTGCCGAGCAGTCGGAGCTGCGTGTGCGCACGGGGCGGCGTGCCATGTATGAAGCCAGTCTCTCGGCAGCCGAAGCCGCAGCCGCGCTGCGAGACGGTGACACCGGAGACCTGGCAGGCGTGATTGCAGGAGCACGGCATGATCCTGGGATTCAGGGCATCGAGATTCTAGACCCCTCAGGCGAGGTGCTGGCCGTCAGTCTCTCGGGCAAATCTTCCTTTCCGGCGCTGAGTTTGAGCCAGGCAGCCGGATCAAGCAAGCCGCTATTGAGCATCCGCCACGGCAAGGTCAACGCTGCGATTACGGCAATGCGCGTTCACGGTACGCTGTATGGCTATGTGATTGTGCTGCCCTCTGAGGCTGCGGATCGCCATGAGTTGCATTCCACGCTGCGCATTACCTTTTTTGCCGCGGTGATTGCGCTGGCCGGCTGTACGTGGCTGGCGGGCATCCTGGCCAATAGCCTTGCGCGTCCTCTGGTGCGCCTGCTCGATGCCACGCGCCAATTGATCCTCAATCCAGAGGACAAGACCGCCTTGCCGCTCCCCGCCAATATCGATAACGAGATTGGGGAACTCACGGCAGCCTTTCACCGCCTGATCATGATTGTGCAGGAGCAGCGCGCTCAGTCAAGCGAAACACTGGCGCTGCTGGACTCGATTCTGGCGAATGCGCCGATCGGATTTATTTTTTTTGATCGCAGGCATCATGTGGTGCGTGTGAATACCTTTCTGGCCGGAACGGATGCGCATCATCTCTACCGATATGTCGGCAAGACAGCCGTGGAGATATTCCCTGGCAAGGCGGGCGCAACTCTCGAAGGAGCAGTGGATCGTGTGCTCGCGAGCGGCGAGCCCGTGCGTGACCTTGAATTGACTGCAAGCTTGCAGGGCAATGCCGCGCGCCCTAGAACATGGATTGCCCATCTTTATCCCATCCATACCGAATACGAGCAGGTCCGTTGGGTGGGGGCTGTGCTGGTGGACACCACCCAGCGTCACCAGGCCGAAGAAGCACTGCGCAAGAGCGAGAAGCTCGCAGCGGCTGGACGTTTGGCTGCCTCCATCGCGCACGAAATCAACAATCCGCTGGAGGCTGTGACCAATCTGCTTTATCTGCTGCATCAGGCTGACCTTGATGAAGACTCCGCGCGCTACGTTGAGATGGCACAGCACGAGGTGGCACGCGTCTCCGAGGTGGCACAGCAGACGCTGCGATTCTACCGGCAATCGACCCTGCCGAGCGAGGCAAGGCTAAGTGAATTGATGGACTCCGTGCTGACGCTGCATCAGGGGCGGCTGGTGTCGTTGCAGATCAAGGTGATTCGCGAATACGAAGACACGGTACCCCTCTTCTGCTTTGCCGGCGAAGTGAGACAGATATTCACCAACCTGGTGACCAATGCGGTGGATGCCATGATGCCCGGCGGCGGTCATCTCACTGTGCGCATTCGCCCCGCCCGCAGCCAGAGAGAGCCGGGCAGGTGTGGCGTGCTGGTCACCATTGCCGATACCGGCTGCGGGATCGCACGCGATCATCTGCCACACATCTTTGAGCCGTTTTACACGACCAAGGATGCGACAGGAACAGGCCTTGGACTCTGGGTGAGCGCACAGATTCTACGCAAGCATCAGGCGGCCATGACGCTGCGCAGCTTTGCGACCGAGACAGATCGAGCGGGTAAAGCCACTGGCACTGTCTTTCGCATCTTCTTTCCGCATCTTGAAGGGCCAAAGGCTTTTGCCCCAGCGCCGGAATAGGCTTCGCAGCTTCAGTTGCGTGGCTTCCAGGTTTCAGACCGCATCCCGGACAGGGAGCAACTGGAGGGGATAGGCCGCTGCTCGTGGCGCTCGCGGGTGACGTGAAAGCGCCGCAAATGCAGATAGCGCACGCGCAGACCATCCAGTGTTGCAGGCTGATGCCGAGGAATGCGCCCCACCTCTACCAGAACCAGCAGCGCAGCTTCGCTGGGGCGGTCCAGGCTTTGTGCCACGCCCACTCCCAGAATGGCCGGGTCACGCATCAGTTGCCGGGTGTGCTGTTGCGCGATGCTTTCGGCGTGCGCCAGGCTGCTGGCAGATAAATGCAGTCCTTCCGGGGCGGCGGGCGCGCCAGGGGCCTTCCCTTGAGCGACCGCCGCAGACGTGGTGACAATGACCTGCGTGCGCACACCATCGATCAGGCTCGGAATGGGCATGTTGCTGTGAGCTGCGCTGACGTAAAGAATCAGGGCGGGTCTGCCGCGCTCGTCCAGGCTGGCTCCCGCGGCAGTGCCCAGAATGGCTCCGGGCCGGGTACGATGCAAAAACTCCTGATACTCCGCGGAGGCGAGAACAGCCTGGATACGCCCCCGCCATATCTCAGGAATCACCGGAGTCCGGCGGCCTGCCGCTTGCCCATAGTGAATGCAAGCAATGGGATGTGGCTTCGCGGTTCCGACCAGTTGCAGGGGACTGCCTATCTCGCCGCTCAACTCTGAGAGGACATCGTGGATCGGGTTGACCAGGCTCAGCGCGTCACCATCGCCGTTGGTGCCGCCGGCAAAATACATGCCGATGCCCTCAGCGTTTCTGGCATCGAGCACCAGTGCGCCCGAGTCACCGCTGTCTGTGAAGTCCGCGCCCTCAATGGCGATTTGCCCATGGAAGATCTTTGATTCGTAGGGCTGTGTCTCCGCGCAGTCTTTGTAGTAGTTCACCTTGACGGTCAGATCGACCGCGCTGATGTGGGAGCAAGTCAGACCCGTGGTGCGGCCGCTTTTGACCACCGGCATGCCAAAGTTGTCCGGTTCGAGCGTTTCTCCCTCGCCCGCCATGGGCGGAGCAGACGTAAGAATGCCATCGTGCAACGGGCCTAATTCAAGAATGGCGCCGCTGGAGTTGATAGCTCCCGGATCGATGCTGGCCAATGCCGCATCCACGTTGGTGGAGCGTGCGCTCAGTGGTAAATAGGCGCGGAGCCTGCCCACCGCATGCAGCCGGGTTGAGGCATCGCTGAGCGGAATGCAGGCGCCATCCATCAGGCCGGGCTGGTCGATGACGTCGCCGATCTTTGCCTGGTCGGACTCGGCAAAGACGTGGTTGTTGCTGAGGATGAACTTTTGCCCGGCGGCATCTTTTACCAGCGCGCCAAGCGTCCCTCCGCAACAGTCGGCGATGTAGCTCTTGCCCGCAGGTGTGGTGTACGTGTCGTAGTCGTTGTCATTGCCTCCAGAGCCGCCCAGAAGAGCATGTTTGCCCTGCACGGCCTGATGTGCTGCCGGAGTGCTGTTGAGCCCATGATCGTTGATGAGGATTCTGCTGGGGGCGATCGTCTGCGTGCCGTTCACGGCGGCAATCAGATAGACCGCAGGCACAGAAGGCAGCCCGGCCGGCGCGGAATAGGTCACCGTGCAGGTGGTGTACTGCTGGTCAAAGTGCTCGCAGTTGCTGGCCGTGAGCGCGCCCAGGCCGCTGCTGGAGCCGGTGCCCGCTGCATCCGAGGAGAGTGACCAATTGACGCTGCCCGCGCCGACTTCCGTGATCTGGGCGCTGGCTCGCAGAGAGGACCGAAGCGAGAGAGTCGCTACCTCCGGCAGCAGCGGTTGAACAAATCCCGGATGAATGCGCAGAGAGATAGAGACAGACCGGGAGGGATCGCCACGCCAGGCCGCGCTCACTTTTACGGTGACCAGATTACGCGACAATGCATTCGGAGGAGTGTAAATTCCTTTGGCACTGATGCGGCCCTCGCCGAGTGTGCTTGCATTGTCGCCATCTTTCACTGACCAGACCACCGGCACGGCCTCGCCGCTGAACGACAGTGCGCTCAGAGATACCTGCTGATTGGTGCTCAAGTCCGAGGCGGTGGAGGTGATGAAAAAACCGGCCTGAGATGCATCGGGTGAATAGCCCAGACCTCCGCAGCCAGCGAGGGCCAGAAGGCCAAGGGGCAGCAAACTGAGCAGCCGTGGCCAGAGATGCGAAAGTTTGCGAGGCTTCATTGGAAACCGCTTCCTCAACGGCTGTAAGCCGCAGCGGCGAGCGGGTAATTTATGAAATTACCCGCCGCAGAAATCCGCGTACGCCCAGGTAGCCCAGCGCAGCCAGCGAAAGCAGCAATGCGCCCACAATCGCAGCGTAGCTCATGTGGGGCACATTGGGGGTGAGCGCGGCGCGCAGCCCTTCGCTCATATACACAATGGGATTAAAGAGCACAGCAATCTGCAGCCAGCGCACCTTGGCCAGCAGCGCCCAGGGGTAGTAAACGCAGCCCAGAAACGTGATGGGCACCACGACAATCGAGAAGATCAAGCCGATTTGCTGCGGCTTGACGTTGGCGCCGATGGTGAGCCCCATAGCACCTGAAACCAGGCTGGACAGGAGCAGGATGGCCGCCAGCATGAACCAGTTCTCAATGTGTACCTTCACCGGTGAGGCTGGAATCAGGTAAGCCAATGGAAGCACCAGCAACGCGGCCAGAATGCTCTGGATGGCGCTGAAGCAGACCTTCTCAATGGCGACAGCACTGACAGGCAGAGGGCACATCACGCGATCATCGATTTCGCGCGTCACTCCAAACTCAGTGGAGAGTGGCAGCGCCACGCCGGCAATGCCGCTGAACATGATGGCGACCGCCATGAGCCCGGGCAGCAGCACCGTGGCAAAGCCCGCCCCGCCCATCGCGCTCGACTGGCCGATCTTGGGGAAGAGATAGGTAAACACAAAGAAGAAGAGCAGCGGCTGCATTACCACTCGCACCATGAACGCGCCCAGCTCGCGGCTCAGTACGCGCAGGTCGCGCCGCACCAGCCCCAGAAAGGCTGTTGCAAAGGAAACACGATGTTCGCTACTCACGCAGGTCCCTCCCCGTCAGGCGAATGAAGACAGTTTCGAGAGATGGCTCGCTGATAGCGATGTCGCGAACGCCGTAGGGCTGCGCCATCTGCACAATTTGCGGCAGATGCTCCCCGGAGGCTTCGCCAGAGCCCTGCATGAAGAGCCGCAATCCCTCGGGCGTCGCTTCCACGCAGTTCACGCCGGTCAACTGCTCCAGTTGCTGTTGGAGCGATGCCCGCTCGGTTTGTAACAGCTTCAGATCTAAAATGCGGTCGGCGCCCAGCGTGCGCTTAAGCATTTGCGGAGTGTCGAGCGCGAGCAGCTTGCCGTGATCAATGATGGCCACGCGCTCGCACAGTTCATCCGCCTCTTCCATGTAGTGCGTGGTGAGTACGACTGTGATGCCCTCCTGCCGCAATGCGCGCACGGCATCCCACATGGCGATGCGGCTCTGCGGATCGAGTCCGGCGCTTGGCTCATCCAGAAACAGCACGGCGGGCCGGTGCGCAATGGCTCGGGCAATCTGAATGCGCTGCTGCAGGCCGCCGGAAAGCTGCATGGGGAAGGCCTTGCGCCGCTCAAAGAGCAGAAACTGCTTCAGCAGAGCCTCAGCGCGGTCGCGCGCCTGCCGGGCAGAGAAACCAAAGTAGAGGCAGTGGTAGTAGAGGTTTTCATAGATCGTCAGGGAGCGATCAAGAGTGTTGTACTGCGGCACTACACCGATGCTGCGCCGCGCCAGTGCGGGCTGCTCGACAACGTTCACCCCTGCAATGTTCACGGTGCCTTTGGTAGGTAAAATGCGCGTGGTGCAGATGCCGATGGTCGTGGTCTTGCCCGCGCCATTGGGCCCGAGCAGCCCGAACAGCTCGCCTTCTTTTACAGAGAGATCGACGCCATTGACTGCCGTCACTCGCTGTTGCTTGTCCTCATAGATCTTGCTGAGCGCTTCTATCGAGACGATCAATCGTGACCTGCCGGAAAAAGGGTTCGACACATTATACGGGCGCGCCCTTAGGGGCGTCGCAACGGTCAAGCCAAAATTGCCGGGCTCAAGAGCGGATTATGCCGCGTGATTTTCTGAGGAAGAAAGCATGGAAGGCGAACCGGGGGAGGCGAGCATCACGCGTACCTCCCCGGCATGGGCAGCACGCATGCGCCGCAACTCGCGAGGGCTCAAGGGCCGCAGGGTTTCGAGGGAGTAATAAATGTGGGAGCCGCAGTCCAGGCAGACCTTGTAGGTCTCCTGCTTGAGGGTAAACATACGGGTCAGACGCTCATGATGGCATCCGAAAAAGAAGTTGACGATCTTTGCCAGGACGTCTGCCAGAAATTGCATGCCCAGCCTCACTTTCTGCGCGCCCTCGGAATATTCGAGGGCACTGTTGCAGGTATTTGATGCTTGCTGGCTTTCTAAAGTCGCTCACGCGGCTTAGTCCATCGTCTGCACAACAATCTTGCCAAAGTGCTCGCCGGCCTGCATGCGCCGCAACGCGTCAGCAAGTTCGTGGAAACCAAAGACTTTGTCGATGACAGGACGGATGTGATTCTGCGCGAGCGCGCGGTTCATCGCTTCAAAATCTGCGCGGGAGCCGACATAAATTCCCTGTACATGAACCTGCTTGTGCAGGATGGCCGGGATATGTAGGGGCTCCTTCGACTGGCTGAGAACGCCAATCTGCGCGATCGTGCCGCCCATGCGCACAGCCGCCAGGGATTGTGCAAAGGTGCCTGCGCCGCCCACCTCCACCACCACATCGGCTCCTTGGCCGCCGGTCTGTTCCAGAACCCACTTGGCCCATTCCGGTGTGGTTCGATAGTTGATGCCGGCATCGAGCCCCAGCGCCTGGGCGCGGGCTAGCTTCTCATCGCTGCCAGAGGTGCCGATCACCCGGGCTCCCATCGCCTTGGCCAGTTGCAGCGCAAAAATGGAGACCCCGCCCGTGCCCTGAATCAGCACGGTCTCTCCAGCGGCGAGGTGGCCTGCCCTGATGAGCGCATTCCAGGCCGTGAGGGCGGCGCAGGGCAGCGTGGCGGCCTCTTCAAACGAGAGATACTCAGGGAACCGGACGACGCCCTCGGCGTTGAGCAAAACGTCAGTGGCGAGCATGCCGTCCATATCGCCGCCGAGCGCGCCACGCACTTTTTCGGGAGAGGGTTTGCCGTCCAACCAGTTCTGCATGAAGATGCCGCAGACGCGATCCCCCGGCTGCACGCGGGTGACGCCTTCGCCCACGGCGGCAACAATACCGGCTCCATCAGAAGCAGGAATGCGCGGCAGGTGCATCTTCGGGTTATAAAGCCCGAGCGTGACCATCAGGTCACGGTAGTTCAAGGATGCCGCCTTCACTTCCACCAGAACCTGTCCGGGGCCTGGCTGCGGAGTAGGCCGGTCTGTGAGCGCAAGATTCTCAATGCCAAAAGCGGGGATCGTCCAGGCTTGCATGGGGGTTCTCCTTATTCGTAACGATACGAGTGACCAGAAGAGTGCCGCGCGCGTAGCATGGAATCATGGCACGCGGATGGGAAAGCAAATCGGTAGAAGAGCAGATGGCAGAGCAGGCAAGCAGCCCCGTGAAGCCTGCGGTCAAAGATCCGGCACGCGAACGCAAGCGGCGCGATCTCGAGATGCAGCGGGAGTACATTCTCAACCAGCGCACCTCGCATGCTGACCGGCGCGCGGCGCTCGAGGCGGCGTTGCAGCAGATCGAAGATCAGCTCAAAACGTTCGACTGAGGTCCGCGCGCCCATCGCCGTTTACTCCCGGTGAAAGAGCAGGGAATTGGCCTGGTGAATGGAGGTCAGCAGTACGTGCGCCACGTTCACGTGTGCCGGCCGGGTAGCTGCCCACACAATCGCATCCGCCACGTCGGCCGCGGTAAGCGGCGTGAGCCCCTGGTACACCTTGCCCGCGCGCTCCTTGTCGCCACGGAAGCGCACTTCGCTGAACTCGGTCTCGACCATGCCGGGGTCTACGCTCGTAACGCGCACCGGAGTGCCAAGCAGGTCCATGCGCAGGCCGTCATTGATGGATTTAAGGGCCGCCTTGGTCGCGCAGTAGACTGCGCCGTTCGGGTAGGTCATTTCACCGGCAGTGGAGCCGAGATTGATGATGTGGCCTCGTCCGCGCGCCACCATGCCGGGCGTCACACAGCGGGTGACATAGAGCACGCCCTTGATGTTGGTGTCGATCATCTCTTCCCAGTCCTGCAGCTTGCCGGTGTACAGCTTGTCAAGACCGCGGCTCAGGCCGGCATTGTTCACCAGGATGTGGATGTTGCTCCAGGGCTCAGGCAGCGCGCCAATGGCCGCTCCGACGACATCGGAATGACGCACGTCCAGTTCGATGGTGCGCACATCGGCCGCACCGGCTTCGCGGAGCTTCGGCTCCATTTCCTTGAGGCGTTCCACGCGGCGTGCGGCCAGCAACAGCCGCACACCCTCGGCCGCGAAGGCGTGGGCACAGGCTTCACCAATGCCGGCGCTGGCGCCGGTAATGAAGACGACAGTGTCTTGCAATTTATTCATGGCATTCATCCTAGCTCAGTTCCTGGGCAACTTAGTCGTTTCCATGCTCGCGGCCTGCAACTGTTTTGGCGAGCTGGTAATAGCCGCCCGCCCAGTCGGCGTTCTGCATCCCTTCTGCCATCGCCTGTTTCAGGTGCTCATGAAACTGGTGCGCTAACGGAGCGGGCACATGCGCGCCGCGCGCAGCGTCCAGAAAAAGTCGCGCGTCCTTTTCGCCAAGAGCGATGGTGCCGCCGGGCGTCTCCGGCGGATGCAGCATGAGGCCGCCATACATCTCGACAAAGGGGGACTGGAAGAGCCCCTGATTCACCACTTGCAGATAAGTCGCCGGTTCGATGCCGTTCGCTTCAGCAAAAACAAATCCTTCGGTCAGCGAGGCGATCATCGCCGTAATCATAAAATTGCCGCCAACCTTCATGGCGTGCGCACTCCAGGGCTGCTTTCCAACGACCGTCACGCCACGGCTGTAGCGCTCCACCAGTGGCCGCAGCTTGGCGAGCGACGCGTCTTCTCCCGCAAGCACGCTCCAGAGCTTGCCCGCCTCGGCTACGTGCGGACGTCCAAAAACCGGCGCGCCGATGAAGTGCTTGCCTGCTTGCTGGTGAGCCTCTGTCAATCGTTGCGATGAGGCGACGCTGATAGTGCTGAGGCAGGCATGGATGCTTCCTGCCGGCATCGCTTCGAGCGCACCTTGCTTAAGAAAAACATCTTCCACGGCGGCATCGTTCAGCAGAATACTGAAGACCACTTCCGCTTCTTTCACAGCTTCCTGAGGAGTTGCCGCGACCTTCACTCCTTCACCGCGAAGGGCTTCCGCTGTGGACAGGGTTCGATTCCAAACGGTGATTTCATTGTCCGGCAGCAGATGTTTGAGGATAGCCACCCCCATCTTGCCTAATCCCAGAAATGCAATGCGCATAAAGCTCCTTCGTCTTGCAGTGAAACGAGACCTGCCTGCTGTTTGGATGAATCTGGATCCTTGCAGGAATCAAACCTGGGAATTTCATCCCGATTGCATAAAGACTTCGGGCCGCCTCAGCAATGCTGTTGCGGCCCGAAAGAGGTGCAGCCTCCACTCAATACGGCTGCGGCGGATTGGAAACTCCAGTAGGATTTGCCGGTGGCGGTGGAGTTACAGGCGGAGGGGCCTGTTGCTTCGTCCCGATGGCGGCACCGCTTACCACCAGTTGCACGCGGCGGTTTTTGGCGCGGCCGGCGGCTGTCTTGTTGCTGGCCACCGGATCGGCCTCGCCATAGCCTTTGGCGGAGATGCTGTTCGCCTTCACGCCCTGCGAGATGAGGAACTTCATCACAGCATTGGCGCGTTGGTCTGAAAGCTTCTGATTGAAGCCTGCCGAGCCCACGTTGTCGGTGTAGCCCTCCACTTGCACCTTGAGGCCCGGGTAGGTCATCAGAATGCCCGCGATACGGGCCAGCTTGATCTGCGCGCTGGTCTTGATCTGGTAGCTGCCCGTGGCAAAAACCACGTCAGACATATTCACGATCAGCCCGCGTGCGCTTTCACGCGTGGCCAGCACCTCATTCAACTGCTGCTCGAGGCGGTTGCGCATCTGAGCGGTCTGCCGTTGCGCAGCGGTTGCCTGTGCCTGCGCCTGCTGAGCCTGCTGCTCGGCGGCCTGCTGCTGCTGTTGGGCGTGCTGCGCGGCCTGTTGAGCTGCCTGCGCCTCTGCCTCTGCCTGTTGCTGCTGGGCGGCTGCCTCTTTGGCGGCAAGGGCGGACTGGGCGGCCCTTTTTTGGGCTTCGATCGCATTCTGCTGCGCGCGTGCTTCTTGAGCTTCGCGTGCGCGGCGCTCCGCGGTAATGCGGGCATCTTCGGCGGCCTGGACAGCTTCCCGCGCCAGGGTCGTTTCGGCATTGCGCTGGCTTTGGTTCTGATCAAGCGCCACGGCCCGCTTCACGTCCTGCTCGGCGCGCGCCAGCGCTCCGGCCGCGTAGAGGCCGGCCTGGGCAGCGCGAGCAATCTGGATGGCATTCCTGGCCTCATAAAGCTCCAGAGGAGATTGATTGTCGCTACCGATGGGATAGGTGACCAGGTGGCTGCCTTCACTCTGTACATAGGCTCCGCGCGGCAGCACGGAGTATTGCGTGGTGCCCGGCTGACCGTTGGCGGATGCATTCTGCAGCACCACCACGTCGCTGGGAATATTCACGGCAAAATAAGGTTCGGCGCTCACCATCAGGCCAAAGGATTGCAGGCTGGTGGTCACTTTCAGATTGCAGCGGCCCTTGTGATCCGGCATCACCTCGGTCAGGTTCTGGGGGCGTCCGTCGGGGGTGATGGCCCACAGCACATACGTAAGATATTCGGGGCCAAAGCTGTAGGCCGGAATCAGGCCATCGAGCTTCAGGTGAATGGAGGTGAGGCCGCCACGCACATTCACAATCGCCTCGCCGCCCGCCCCGGGCAGCAGGGTCGTGTTCTGCATGGGTACCTTGACCGAACGACGGATCAGATAGTTCATCGCCGGAATGGTGCGCGTGACCTGTTTTGCCTGGTAAAGCGGAATCGCCGGGCCAGATTGCGCCGTCGCGGCCACTGTAGAAACCAAAGCCAGAAAACCTGCTGCCAAAAGGGTTCGCATCTGCGATTTCATTCCTTTCACAATTCCAACTGGGGACACTATAAGGCTAAATGTCCAGACAGCGCTTGACACCTGAAATGGATGCCGGAAGCACCCACCAGGGTGCCTGTTTTCAGTCGGATACGTAAAAGAAGAGGCGGGAGGGGGGATCTCCCGTTGGCCAGAGGCCTCTGACCTGCCCTCAGCGGAGAATCTCAGACGCTGGGGTCGACCAGATGGTGCGCGATGGCGAACATCGCCAGTTCAAGTCTCGTGGAGACACCTGTTTTGTCAAAAATATTCGAGAGGTGGCGCTTGACGGTCTCCTCGCTGAGCGTGAACTGCTTGGCGATGTCTCGATTGCTGCAACCTTCGACAATGCAGCCCACGACTTCCATCTCGCGCGGCGTGAGCCCGTAGGTTTTGCGCTCGGGCGTCGCGGCCTTCTGCATCAGGTCATGCAGTGCGCCAACAAGATTCACAACGCGCTTGCCACCGATCCAGTAATCGCCAGAAGCCACAGAGAAAATAGCCTCATTCAGATGGTCGGCCAGTGCGTCTTTGAGCACGATGCCGCGTGCGCCAATCTGCAGTGCTTCGATGATCTGCTGCGTGCTGATCTGGCTGGTGAGCAGAATGATCTTCACTGAAGGCGAGCCACTCATGATCGAACGCATGGCTTCAAGACCAGGCAGGCGTGGCATGGCCAGGTCGAGCAGCAGAATGTCAGGTAGCAGTTCGAGTGTCTGAGTGATGGCTTCATCGCCGTCCCCAGCCTCGCCTACCACCTCCACCTGCTCTTCGCTGGCGAGCATGTTGCGCACGCCAATGCGGACAACGGGGTGATCGTCAGCCAGCACGATGCGGATGACGGAGGCGCCTCCGCGACGCAAAGGAGAAGTCGTTTGAGATTTCGGTTTTGTTTTCATAGCAGCTTACTCGCAAGAATAACGGATACCCTCTGATACTCCGATTTCAATCTGGCCAGTCCGTGTTTGAGATCATCCAAAGAGTCAACCTCAACTTCGAGACTGCGGGCGGCTTCTTTCAGCGCCCAGGCTCCTGCCATGCCCGCCGCGCCCCGCAAGGTGTGCGCCTCTCGTTTGGCGGCGGCGAGGTCGCCAGAGTCCAAGGCTTTTTCTATCAGTTCCATGCGCTTGACCGCGTCAGCAAGCATGGCGTCAAGGAATTCTCGTAACGCCGCGGCCTGCATACTGCTTTTGAGTTTGAGGAAGACGCTTTCGTCCAGAGCGGGCAGTTGACGTTTGCTGCCTGATCGAATCTCACCGCCCGGTGCTTCCTTGGGAATGCTTGAGGCACCCGGCACGGCTTTACACAACGTTTCCAGCGTCGCTCGCAGGCCCTCGAGCGGCAACGGCTTCTGCAGTACGGCGATGTAGCCTTCCACCGGCCTCGGGGTGGCAGCGGACATGGCAATGCGAGCCGCTCCCGGCCACCGCAGCGCCAACTGCTGGGCCAGCTCCGGGCCGTGCACCCCGGGCATCTGCAAATCGGTAAGGACCAGATCGGGCTGCCATCCTGCGGGCAATGCTTCCTGGCATGCGCTTTCACCGCTGGTCCTCTGCTCGACCTCTACACCTTCTGCCTCCAGCAGCAACGCAGTCACAGAGAGGCTAACCGGATCGTCGTCGATCACCAGAACGCGCCGAAGAGTGCCGATATTTGGTGTCACAGAAGGCAGCATGCCCGGCCCCAAGGAAGTCGAAGAGCATTCTTTCATATCTGCTCACCCTGCGTACAAGTGGGCGCGATAATCTCCTGCTACTCTTCCCGGCACTTCTATCGGCATCTCACAGCCAACAAGCTGCGGCGAATTGCATTAAAGTGGCGAGAAGACGATGACACCTGATCCCGTATCTCCCAATCCGGAAGAGAGTGATCTCCAGACGCAGATTGCGGAGCTTCGCCACCGTGTGATGCGGTTGGAAGAAGCCTTGATCGCGCAGTCGCAGTCTACGCCCGTGGTGCGCGCCGGCGAAGGCTCCGATGTATCCACCGGAACTTCCGCCATGGCCGTCGAACCTTCGCTTGAGAGCAGAATCGGTTCGCAGTGGCTGAACCGCGCAGGCATTCTGGCCATGCTGGTGGGGGTGGCGCTCTTTCTCAAACTCGCGATCGACAATCACTGGATGGGGCCCACAGCCCGCGTCAGCGTGGGGCTGGCGGGCGGTATTGCCTTGTACCTGCTCTCAGAGGTCTTTCGCCGCCGCAATTACATCGGCTTTTCGTTCTCCCTCAAGGGAATCGGCTCGGGTGTGTTCTATCTCACGCTTTGGGCTGCCTTTACGCTGCTCCACCTGCTCTCTGCACCGCTGGTGGCTGCCGGTATGTTGGTGGTGACGGCGCTCAACGGTCTGCTTGCCTGGCGGCAAAACTCACGCGTGCTCGCCTATTATGCATTGCTGGGCAGCCTGCTCACGCCTCTGCTGGTCGCCGATCATCGCAATCATGAGGTAGCGCTCTTTGCCTATCTGCTCATGATGGCAGCGGGCGCGGCCATACTGGCGCTGCTGCGTGGCTGGCATGCGTTGCTGCTCACCGCATTTGTTGGCACTACGCTTTATGGCATCTTCTGGGCCTGGATTTATTACCGTGCAGCTGAGTTCACGGTCACGCTTGCATTTGGTGCGCTCGCATTTGCACTCTTCAGCGGGTTGCCGATCCTTCTGGCTGGTCATACAGAGCGCAGTACCAGCCTCACGGCTCTTTCATGTCTGAATGCGCTGGCCGGCATCGTCATGGCGGCGGAGCTGTTCACCGGCTGGCCGCGTGTCATGGTGATACTGCTGCTCGCTGCGTTTTATTTTGCCTGGGCGCGCACGCACTTTGGCCGCGAGGCAGATCCACTGCCCGCCTGGGTCACGGATATGAACGCAAATGTCGCGCTCCTGGCCGCCGTCAGCTTTGCCATTCACCGGCTGTGGCACGGCGCAGTCTCAGCGCCGGGTACGCACACCGGAGAGCAGCTCAGCTATTCCCTCTGGTTCATGTGTTTTGGCACAGTGCTGGTTGCGGTTGGATTCCGTCGCCGGACTACTGCCCTGCGCTGGCAGGGGCTGGTGCTGCTGTTTCTGAGCATCGCCAAGGTCTTTCTCTTTGACATTCGCCTGCTCAGCGAGACGTCGCGCGTCTTCAGCTTTCTGGGACTCGGCTTGCTGCTGCTGGTGGTGAGCTTTGTCTACCAGCGGGATTGGCTCAAGCTGCGCAACAGTTGAGCCAGCCGCCTGCCCAGCCTCGGTTTGGATTAGCGTATCGCCTGATCCACTTCATTCAGCCAGTCGGGAGACTTGAGAATCTCGCGCGGCCGCGAGCCATCGGCCGGCCCTACGATGCCATCGCGCTCCATCATGTCAATCAGGTGCGCGGCGCGCCCATAGCCAATGCGCAGCCGCCGTTGCAGCAGCGACGTGGATGCCTTGCCGAACTCCAGCACCAGCCGCACGGCATCCTCAAACAGCTCATCGTTGTCGTCGTCTCCGCCGCCGTCGCCATCCAGCTCGCGGCCGCGGTCGTCCTTGGGCGCATCCAGGAAACCCTGCACATATTCTGCTTCGCCCTGCTTCTTCCAGAACTCCGTGACTGCAGAGATCTCTTTCTCTGTAACGAAGGGCGCATGCACGCGCTGCAGGCGTGAGGTGCCCGGCGGCAGAAAGAGCGAGTCGCCGCGGCCCAGCAGCGATTCCGCCCCGTTCGAGTCGAGAATGGTGCGCGAGTCCACCTTGGTCGCCAGCCGGAAGGACAAGCGCGACGGCACATTGGCCTTGATGAGGCCAGTGATCACATCCACCGAGGGCCGCTGCGTGGCCAGCACCAGGTGAATGCCGACGGCGCGCGCCATTTGCGCCAGCCGCGTAATGGCCTCTTCGACGTTGGCCTTGTCGAGCATCATCAGGTCGGCCAGCTCGTCGATGATGATCATGATGTAGGGCAGCGGCTTCTGCTCAGGGTCGTCCTCAAAGAGCGACGGATTATCGAAGAGCTTGTTGTACTGCTCCAGGTTGCGTACGCTGCGCGAGGCCAGCAGCTTCAGGCGGCGCTCCATCTCACGCACTGCGTTGCGGAGCGCGTTCGCGGCCATCTTCGGCTCGGTGATGATCGGTGTGAAGAGGTGAGGAATGCCCTCATACATGCCCAGTTCCACACGCTTCGGGTCCACAAGAATCAGGCGCACCTGATCAGGCGTGGCTTTGAACAGCACCGACATGATCATGGCATTGATGGCCACGGATTTACCGCTGCCGGTCGAGCCGGCAATCAGCACGTGCGGCATGGTGGCCAGATCGCTGGTCACCAGTTGCCCGTTGATGTCTTTGCCGAGGGCCAGCGTCAGTTTGCTCTTGGCGTTGGCAAAGTTCTCGGCCTCAATGATCTCGCGTAGCCAGATCGTCTCCCGCGTCTCATTGGGAACCTGGATGCCGACTGTGCTCTTGCCGGCCATGCGCTCAATCAGAATGCTCTCGGCCCGCATTGCCAGGCAGAGGTCATCGGCAAGGCCAGTGACACGGCTGTACTTCACCCCCGGTTCGGGGCGAAATTCAAAGGTCGTCACCACCGGGCCGGGATTGATGCGCACCACCTGCCCGCGCACATCAAACTCCGCGCACTTTTCCACCAGCACCTGGGCCTCGGCGCGCAGTTCCTCTTCGCGCACTATCTGCGTGTCATTGCTCTTGTGCAGCAGCGTGCTTGGCGGCAGCCGGTATCCGCTCACCGACTTTGGAGCCACCGTGACGGTGCGCAACCCTGCATCGGCGCGCTCGCCCACGGCGATGTGCGGAGCCGGTTCGGGTTCCTGCTGCCAAACGGGCTCGACCGGTACCTCCTCGATAGGCTCGCGGCGAGCTGCGCGGGGGCGTGGTTCCACGCGCAACTCGGGCACGGGTTCCGATTCAGCTTCTGACTCCCAGGCAGGCTCCGTGGGAAGATCCGGCACGGCAAAGGGACGCGTGGGAGCCACGGCTTCCTGCGGTGGAGCGGAAGCGGCTTCTTCAAACTCTGAGAATCTTGCCTGCCGGGTATAAACAGGCAGATTTTCGACTGCGCTGCTGTCTTCTTCGGGCGAAAGCTCCTGGCCTGAGGATTTGGCCCCAGCTTTCTTCTGCCGGGCGAGCGCTCGTTCCTGTTTTTTCGCAAGCTTCGCTGCGAGTTTCTCCTGCTTGCGGCGCGCGCGCTCCTGCCGCCAGTTTTTCATGCGGTCGCGCCAGGCCAGCACAAAGGCCAGCCGTACGGCGAGCCATTCGCGGGCGGTGTTCAGGCTGAATGTGGTGCAGAGGTAAACGGAGGCGGCGGTCAGCGCCAGCGTCACAATCCACGCGCCGGTTGCGTTCAGCAGATGCGCCAGCGCATCCGCAACGATTCGGCCTGTCAGGCCGCTGGCGGGCAGTCCGCGCAGCCCCGGCACCGGGTGAGGGAAGAGCCCAAAGAGGGCCGGCACAAAGAGCAACGCCAGCGCCGCGCCCAGCAGCTTCGATTTAGGCGAGGCGATGGGCTGCGAACGCAGCCAGGCAAAGCCAAGGCCACCCAGCAGAAGCGGCAGCAGAAAGGAGGCGAGACCCTCCAGTTGCAGCAGCAGATCGCTCAGGTAGGCGCCGGTGATGCCGATCCAGTTGTGGATGGGAGCGGATTTTTCCGTTCCGTGCACAGCACCGCGCACCGTATCGAACGAGGAATCTGTGGGATGGTAGGAAACCAGCGCCAGCAGCAGCAGCGTGGCGGTGACGAGGATCAGGAAGCCGATCAGCTCGTTGAGCCGGCGGTTGCGCGTCGGAGTAATGACAATGCGTATGGGCTTCATTTGGATAGGCACACGAGCATATTTCCTTCCGGCGCTCTGAAAATGCACCGAAAAGGCAATAGGCCAGAACCCCAGAGCAAATTCATTATCCCAAAGATAGGCGAAGGTTCTGCGAAAAAAGCCGGGAGGGTATCCGTAGAGAGAACAGCAGGGAAAAGTCTAAGGTTGGGGACTGCCGTAGACCGGCATGCCCTGCCGGACCTCAAACACCATCACCGCGGCACGGGTGGCATAGCTGGATTTTGGGTACTTGCCCTCCAAACGGGCGGCGATGCCGTTGGCATATTTGCGGTCTTCAGCGGCGCGCTTCGCGTTGCCGTCAGCCTCCCACATGTCTCCGGCAGCGGCCTCGCGCCAGGCGGCTTCATACAGCGCCCGTGCCGCACGGGGAGAGTCTGGGTACTTATCTACATAATGCAGGTAGACTTGCGCTTCTCTTTCCGGGCACTTCTCTGAGCCCTGCCAGTCGCCGCAAAGTTGGTTATCGAGCAGTGCATAGGCGGCATCGTCTGCCCATTGCGTATGCGGGAACAAATGCATCACGGCGCGCATCTCGTTCTCGTCCATCAACTCGCGCATGTAGGGCTGTTGCGTGTGCGCGGAGGGCAGCGTCGCGGCATCGGCCTTCTGCAACTGCCAGCGAATATCCGCCGCGCGCCACATGGCCTTTGGCGTCAGCGGCGACTTCGGAAACATCTGGTACACGCGCTGGTAGAGCAGCCTCGCTTCCATTGCCGCGCCGGGCGGAGGGTCCAGGTGCGAGGCGGCATCTTCCTCGGCCTGCGCCGCTCCAAAGAGAATCTGGTCGCCCTGCGGGGTCGCCTGGGTCACGAGCCCCTGATTTCGTATCCATCCGGAGAGCGGTACGGTCTGGGTCTGAGCGGGCAGATCCGGTTCATCGATTGCCATGGACTCCTGCTGGTCCACCTTGGCGAAGACGCGCACCCATGCTCCGTTCTCATCATTGATCACAACCTCGCGCCCGGGCGAGACCGTGGTCAGCTTGCTCGACGAGGAATCCGGCTGCAGGTAAAGATTCAATGGCTGAAGGAGTGTGGCGAGCGCGCCGTTCGGAGCAGGAGGCGCGGGCCGGTGCCTTGCCAGTGCGCAGGGCGCAAGCGCCAATGAGGCAACGGCGAGCAGCGAAAGCAGACTCCTGTGCATAGGGCCTCCCGCGAGTGCCTTCAGCATAACGCTGCCGCTCAGTCTGCGATGAGTTCCTTCAGTAATGCCGCCTCGACATTGCCACCGCTCATGATGGCTGCGGCCTTGCGGTAGGGAATCAGCTCGGTACCGTGAAAGAGCAGTGCCGCCGTGGTGACCGCGCCGCTCGGCTCGGGCGTGAGCCGCGCCTCAAAGAGCAGCCGCCGCATGGCCGCGCGAATCTCTTCTTCGGTGACGGTGAGGATGTCGTCCACAAACGCGCGCACATGCTGAAAGTTCATCTCGCCCAGGCTCTGCGTGCGCAGGCCATCGGCAAGGGTGCGTGTGGTCTTCTCCGCAGGCCATGCAACCAGCGTGCCCGTGCGAAAGCTCTCTTGCGCGTCCGCGGCAAGCGCGGGCTCGACGCCGATCACCCGCACCTCAGGCCGTGTGTGCTTTACAGCAGCCGCCACGCCGCTCAGCAAGCCGCCACCGCTCACCGGAGCCAGCACCAGATCCACGCCCGGCAGGTCTTCCAGAATTTCGAGCCCGCAGGTGCCCTGTCCGGCAATGATGGCTGCGTCATCGTAGGGCGGAATCACGACGTAGCCCTCACGTGCGGAAAGCTCTTCGGCCTTGAGCTTGCGTTCAGAGCTGGCCGGGCCAACCATGACGATCTGCGCGCCCAGCGCTTCGGTCGCGCGCCTTTTGATCTCCGGCGCATTCGATGGCATCACGATGACGGCTTTGGTGCCGACTGCTCGCGCCGCATAGGCGACGCCCTGCGCATGATTCCCGCTGGAGTAGGTGATGACGCCCCGCCGGCGTTCTTCGTCGCTGAGTTGCGCAATCTTGTTGTAGGCCCCGCGCAGCTTGAAGCTGCCAATGGGCTGCAGCCCCTCGGCCTTGATCCAGACATCGCCGGGAAACTCCTGCGCGGCGAGCCGCACCAGCGGAGTGTGGGCAGCCACGCCACGAATGCGTGACTGCGCCTCCTGAATCTCGTTGAGCGTGACCAACACGTTGCTATCCTTGGCCCGCAACGGTGCCCGCGCCTAAATCTCCAGAATCACCGGCATGATGAGCGGTCGCCGGCTGGTGTTCTTCTGGATATAGCGCTTGAGATCGATGCGGATTTTTTCCTTGATGACCCCGTAATCGGCTTTTTCTTCCGCGCTGGACTCTTCGAGCGTGCGCGCCACGACCTGCCGTGCTGTCTCAATCAGTTCCGGGTCGCCCCCAACAAATCCTCGGGAAATCACCTCTGGCTGCCGTTCGACCATCCCCGTCAGCTTGTTGATGGTGAGAATGGGAATCACGAAGCCGTCTTCACTCAGATGGCGGCGGTCGCGAATGACCAGATCTTCCACCACGTCGCCGGTCGAGCCGGAGTCGATGCAGACGCGCCCCGCCGTGACCGTACCGGTTTTGCGAATATCGTCTTTGGTCAACTCCACGACATCGCCGTCTTCGATCACCATGGCGAGGTCCACGACACCCATGTTCTGCGCGATCTCCGCATGCTTCTTCAGGTGCCGGTAGTCGCCATGCACGGGGATAAAGAACTTTGGCCGCAGCAGGTTGATCATGAGCCGCTGTTCTTCCTGGCTGGCGTGGCCGCTCACGTGAATCAGTCCAGCGTGGCCATCATCAAAGATGACGTGCGCATCGCGCCGGTAGAGATGGTCGATCACGCGATAAATGCTCTTCTCGTTGCCGGGGATCACACGCGAGCTCAGCAGCACCGTATCGCCGGGGGCGATGCGGGCGTGCTTGTGGTTGTCCACGGCGGCGCGGCTCAGTGCGCTCATCGGTTCGCCCTGCGTGCCGCTGATCAGCACCATTACATTTTCAGGAGCATGATCGGCGATCTGCCCCGGGTGAATCAGCAATCCATTCGGAATGTCGAGATAGCCCAGGTCCTGCGCAACCTCTGACGACTCCACCATCGAGCGCCCGATGACCGCCACCTTGCGGCCATGCTGAAAGGCAAGGTCCATGGCGATGCGCATGCGGTAGATCGACGACGAAAAGCAGCTGAAGAAGAGCTTCTTCTTCGTGCGCGAGAAAATCTCGTCCAGGCGCGGCTTCACTGACCATTCGCTCGGCGTGTATCCCTGCCGGTCCACATTGGTGGAGTCCTGCAAGAGCAGCAGCACGCCGCGCTTGCCGTACTCGGCAAACTTGTGCAGGTCAAAGGCCTTGCCATCGGGCGGCGAAAGGTCAATCTTGAAGTCGCCCGTATGCACCACCACGCCCACCGGCGTTTCAATGGCCAGGGCGACGCAGTCCACGAGGCTATGAGTGACGCGGATCGGCTCAATCGTGAAGGGCCCCAGCGTAAAGCGGCCGCCGGGGATCATCTCAATCAGTTCGGTCTCGTCGAGCATCTTGTGCTCTTCGAGCTTGCCTTCTACAAAGGCCAGCGTGAATTCGGTGCCATACACCGGCACGTTCAGCTCCGAGAGAATCCAGGGCAGGCCACCAATATGGTCTTCGTGGCCATGCGTCAGCAGAATGCCACGCACGTGCTCTCTGTTCTCAATCAGGTAGGTAATGTCGGGCACGACAATATCGACGCCCAGCAGTTCGGACTCGGGGAACATCAACCCCGCGTCGATGACGACGATGTCGTCCTGCCAGCGGAGGGCCATGCAGTTCATGCCGAACTCGCCTAACCCGCCCAGAGGAATGATCTGTAATTTTCCGTTAGTCATGAATTCTCTTCAATGCTAGCAGGGTTCCGCCGCCGTCTTGCGGGCCAAAATGCGTTCTGGGGCTGTCGCAGGCAACTCTTTTCGACCGGACAGCGCCCAATTGGCTCTTTTGCCCGTATCCCATGCAATTCCGCAAACGCGGCGCAGGGCCTTCCGGGCAGGGAATTGCCTGGGAGCCCAGCTCTTGACCAGACACTGCGCACCGGGACCGCCTGTCGCTAGCGCAGCAAATCTTCGAGCGCCAGGCTCAGCTCGGTCTTCTCATCGCGATACTTCACAATGACCGGCGTGTAGACGCTCAGACCCCAATCCGCGCCCATGCCTTTGCTGATGGCTCGGCCGCCGGGCACTACTACGGCATCCTCGGGGATAATGAGCGGCTTGTCGCCTTCGGCGCGAATCACCGTACCGTTCACCACGTCATAGACCGGAGTGCCGCGCGTCAGAATCGTTCCTGCGGCCAGCACCGCGCGCTTGCGCACGATTGTGCCCTCGTACACGCCGCAGTTGCCGCCCACCAGTACATCGTCTTCCAGAATCACCGGGTTCGCATTCACCGGCTCAAGCACCCCACCCACCTGGGCGGCTGCGCTCAGGTGTACCCGCTTGCCAATCTGTGCGCAACTGCCCACCAACGCATGCGAGTCAATCATGGTGCCCTCGTCTACGTAGGCGCCCACATTTACATACATGGGCGGCATGCAGACCACGCCGGGCGCGAGGTAAGCACCGCTGCGCACCGAAGAGCCACCGGGCACGACGCGCACCTGATCCTGCGTCGCAAACCGGCGAGCGGGAAAAGTATTCTTGTCCACAAAGGAAAGATCGTTGCCGGACGCGGTCATCTGTCCTAGGCGAAAGCCCAGCAGAATGCCGCGCTTCACCCACGCATTCACGCGCCAGCAGGAGGGAGCCGCCGCGTCCGGCTGGGCCGCGCGTACCGTGCCCTCTTCGAGCGCGCTGCGCAGGTCTTCAAAGGCCGTCATGGCCCCGGCATTGCCTACGGCGTCAGCGCCGGCTGCAAAATACTTCTCAATGCGGGAGTAAAGATGGTTCTCGGTCACACCCTGAAGTTTATCAACTTGTGAGGCTGGCAACCGCAAAGCTCTTTAGCAAAGTTGCCTTTAGCGCTGCGGGGCAGGAGTCTCCACCAGCAGCCCAAGCTCACCTGCCAGCCGCTCAAGCCGCGCGCGCGTGGCAGAGGAGACAGGAGTCATCGGCAGCCGGTAATGCTCCTCAATCCTGCCCATCATGGTCAGCACGGCCTTCACCGGCCCGGGACTGGTCTCCAGGAAGTTGGCCTGCAACAGGCGGAAGTACTTGCGATGCAGTTGCCGCGCCAGAGCCCAGTCATTCTGCACAGCCGCCTTCACCATCTCGGCCATCTCGCGGGGAATCTCGTTCGACGCTACCGAAACCAGGCCGGCTCCGCCCAGGGCAATGGTGCCGAGCGCCATGTTGTCATCGCCAGAGTAGACCCGAAATGACTCCGGTGCGCGCGTCAGCAATTCGCCAATTTGCGGCAGATTGCTGCTTGATTCCTTGATGGCTGCGATGTTCGGGGCCGCATCCACCAGTCGTAACACCGTCTCCGGCTCAAGGTTGCAGCCGGTGCGGCTGGGAATGTTGTAGAGCACCACCGGCAATTTAACGGCCTTCGCCACGGCCAGAAAGTGCTCATACAAGCCCTGTTGCGTGGGCTTGTTGTAGTAGGGGTTGGCCATCAGAATGGCCGTTACGCCGGGAATCTGCGCGGCCTGCCGCGCATTTTCGACGGCCTGGCGCGTCGCGTTGTGGGTGCATCCGGCCCACACCGGCACGCGTCCATCGGCTTGTTCGGCAATGATGCGAATCACCCGCAGCCACTCATCGTGGGTCAGCGTGGGTGTTTCTGCCGTGGTGCCGCAGGCCACCAGCCAATCAATTCCACTGGCAATCTGCCAGTCCACCAGCGCGCGCAGCGCCGGTTCGTCGATGCTTTCGTCCGCACGAAACGGAGTGATCAATGCGGTGCCGCAACCAAAAAGGTCCATCACCAGACGAGTCTATCGCAGCTGCGGGAAGCTTGCAGCGGCTTCCGCGAGGCAATCTTTATCGTCATGCAGAGCATGCAGGGTAAGATACCTTCTAAGCCGCCATGATCTCTGTACTGATTCTTACCCGCAATGAAGAGCAGGATCTGTCAGGATGCCTTGCCTCCGTTGCTTGGTCTGACGATGTGCATGTCTTTGACTCCATGAGTACGGATCGCACGGCAGAGATTGCGCGTGAGCACGGAGCCCACTTCACGCAGCGCACCTTTGACAACTATGCCGGCCAGCGCAATGCCGCGCTCGAAACGCTGCCCTTTCTTCATCCCTGGGTCTTTATTCTGGATGCCGATGAACGGCCGACCCCGGCGCTCGCGGCAGAGATGCGGCAAACCGCCGCCAGCGCGGCCGAGTCTATCGGCGGCTTTCGCATGCGCCGCCGAGACTTTCTGAATGGAACCTGGCTCAAGCATGCCCAGCTTTCGCCGTTTTACATCCGGCTGGTGCGCCCGGGCCGCGCCCGCTATGTGCGCGAAGTGAATGAAATCCTCGAAATTGATGGTGAAGTGGGCCAGTTGCGCGAGATGCTCGACCATTTCCCCTTTTCCAAGGGCATCACGCACTGGACGCAGAAGCACAATATCTACTCCACCATGGAGGCGCAGGTGGTCGCCGCCGGTGTCAGCCGTACTGAAGCCTCCTGGAAGACAGCGCTCTTCGGCCGGGATTTTCACGAGCGCAGGCGTGCCCAAAAGGCTATTTTTTATGGAATGCCCGCGCGTCCGCTCATCAAGTGGTGCTACATGATGTTTGTGCGAGGCGCAATTCTCGATGGTGCGGCCGGCATCACCTACGCCAATCTACAGGCCATCTATGAGTACACCATTGTGCTCAAGACGCGGGAGATTCTGCGAGGCTCACAGGAGACGCAGGCCCTCCGAAAGAGTGCAAATTAGCCAAGCTGCGCGGCAATCTCCTGAAACTCCCACACGCCCTGTTTGTCGGCAATCCACTCGGCGGCGCGCACGGCGCCTTCGGCGAACCCGCGCCGCGAGAAGGCTTCGTGCCGCAGTTCCAGGCAGTCGCTCTCTGAGCGCGCCTGCACCACATGCAGGCCAGAGGCGTCGCCTTCGCGATGCGAGGTGATCTCCACCTGGAGCGCGGGGTTTTCGCTCTCGAGAATCTGCTTCAGGGTCAATGCCGTGCCTGAGGGCGCATCTTTTTTGTCGATGTGATGCGTCTCGGTGATCGAGTACTGATACTGCGGCAGCGCTTTGGCCAGCTCGCGTGTCAGCCGGAAGAGAGTCTGCACTCCCACGGAATAATTTGTGCCATAGAGCAGGGCTGCATTCTTGCGAAGCGCAAGGGAGCGCATGTCATTCAGGTGTTGGTACCAGCCGGTGGTGCCCACGACCATCCGCGCGCCGTTGGCCAGGCAGGCTCGCATGTTGGCCACGACGGCTTCTGGAGTGGTGAAGTCGATCACCGCGTCAAAGCCTGCCAGGAACGGGGCCGTAAGCGCTGCAGCGTTGCGGTTTTCTTCTTCGCCCACCACGCGGACGCTGTGGCCGCGCTCATGCGCCACACTCGCCACCAGACTGCCCGTCTTTCCACGTCCAAGCACCAGCAACAGCATGGAGTTTCCTTTCCGCTTCTCTATGAGCCTCAGGCCTGCGCCTTGCTGACTGTGTCCAGGTCAAAAATCTCCGGGTCGGCATCGGCAAAGAACTCCGCATGCAGCGCGCGCACGGCTTCCTCTACATCATCCTCTTCAATCATGAAGCTCATGTTGATCTCTGAGGCACCCTGCGAAATCATGCGCAGATTTACATCCTTGACCGCCGTGAAGACGCGGCCGGCAATCCCATTGTGACCGCGCACATTCTCGCCCACCAGGCAAACCAGCGCCTTCTTGCCCTCGTACTTCACATCAGCCAGCTTGCTCAGGTCCGCGGCAATCTCGGGCAGCTTTTCGTTCGAGTCCACGGTGAGCGATACGCTGACTTCTGAGGTCGAGACCATATCGACCGCGCACTTGTGCTTGTCAAAGATGTCAAAGATCGCCTTCAGATAGCCGTGCGACATCAGCATGCGGCTCGCCACCACGTCGATGATGGTCAGTTTCTTCTTCACCGCGATGGACTTGAAAGGGCTGCGGCAGTGCGGCGCCACGGCCGTGATGCGAGTGCCTTCGTTCTGCGGATTGCGCGAATTGAGCACCAGCACCGGAATATTCTTCTTCACCGCCGGCAGAATGGTGGCCGGATGCAACACCTTTGCCCCGAAGTAAGCCAGCTCGGCGGCCTCTTCAAAGCTGATGGTCTTCACGCGCAGCGCCTCGGGGCACATCCGCGGGTCCGTCGTCATGATGCCGTTCACATCGGTCCAGATTTCAATGGACTCGGCCTCAAGGCCTCCGCCGACCAGCGCCGCCGTGAAGTCAGAGCCGCCCCGGCCGAGCGTCGTCGTCACGCCTTCCACCGTGGAGCCGATAAAGCCGCCCATCACCACCACACGGCCTTCCTGCGCATGCGGCAGCACATGCTCACGCAGCCGCTCCTCAATTAGTGCATCCTGCGGAATGCCGCGCCCATGCTGCGCATCCGTAATGATGCAGCGGCGCGCGTCCACATGCGTCGAACTCAGCCCGCGATGCGCAAAGCCTGCGGCGATCATGCGGCTTGAAATGCGTTCGCCGTAAGAGACCACCATGTCATGAATGCGCGGCGTTAATTCGCCCACAGCCGAGAGCCCGCGCAAAATCTCATCGAGCGCCGCAAATTCGGTTTCCATCCACCCTTCGACTTCGCCAATGGCCTCGGCCGGAACTAGCTTGCCCGCGGTTTCGAGATGCCGGTTGCGCAGCCGCGCCGTGATGGCCAGCGCGCCGTTCCGGTCGCCGCGCGCCGCAGCCTGCGCCGCCGCAATCAACTGATCAGTGACCTTGGCCATCGCGCTTACCACCACGATGGGCTGCAGGCCCCGTTTGACTCGTCCGCGCACAATGCCCGCGGTGCGATCAATGGCGACGGCGTCCTCGACTGAGGTGCCGCCAAACTTCATCACGACCAAAGGCTTCATGCGGGGACCGCCGAGGGGTTCAATTTGCCCAGAGACACCAGCAGTTCGGCATTCAGCAGGGCCGCGCCGGCTGCGCCGCGAATGGTGTTGTGCGAGAGCACGGTAAACTTCCAGTCCAGCAGCGAGCAGGGGCGCACACGGCCCACGGTCGCCGCCATGCCTGCGCCGCGCATGCGGTCCAGGCGCGGCTGCGGACGATCCACCGCCTCTACCGTCTCCACGGGCTGCGCGGGGGCCGTCGGCAGATCGCGCCCGGCCAGAGGAGCAAACTCCTGCCACGCGGCCAGCAGTTCTTCGCGCGTTGCCTTGCGCTTCAGCTTCACGCTCACGCTCTCGGTGTGGCCATCTTCCACGGCCACGCGGTTGCAGTGAGCGGTGATCTTCGCCTCCAGCGGATGCACCTGATTCGACTGCAGTTTGCCGAGCAGCCGCAGCGTCTCTTCCTGCAGCTTTTCTTCTTCATTCTTGATGAAGGGCACCACGTTACCAAGAATGTCGAGCGAGGCCACGCCAGGGTATCCGGCACCGCTCACGGCCTGCATTGTGCTCACAAAAATGCTCTCGATGCCAAAGCGCTCTTCGAGCGGCTTGAGCGCCAGCACCAGTCCAATCGCCGAGCAGTTCGGATTGGTCACGATGTAGCCGCCCGACCGTTTGCGCCACTCCTGCTGCTCCAGCAGGGCAAGATGATCGGCATTCACTTCGGGAATCACCAGCGGCACATCAGCCTGCATGCGGAAGGCGCTGGAGTTTGAGATCACAGCGCATCCTGCGACGGCAAACTTCGGCTCCATCTCACGCGCAATGTCGGCGTCGAGCGCGGCAAAAATCACCTGCGGCGCACCCTCGGGCTGCGCGGGCGAAATCTCCATCGCGGCAATGCGCTCGGGAATGGGCGTATCGAGCTTCCAGCGCACGGCATCGCCATAGCGTTTGCCGCTCGAGCGGTCGCTGGCGGCCAGCCAGGCCACCTCAAACCAGGGGTGATGTTCCAGGAGTTGAATGAACCGCTGCCCGACCATGCCGGTCGCGCCAAGAATGCCAATCTTTTGCCGCATCGAGTGTAGGGTCCTGCCTGAAGAGAATTGCACCGCTGTTACATGACAGCTTCGCCACGCCATCGACGGAGACAACGCGCGCTTGTGGGCTATCTATGGCTAATAGTGTAATCGGCGATGCCTTTTCTGTGACCCGCGATTCTTGCGATCCTTCCGCCGCAAGCGAGGAAAGGTGTCAAAAAGAGAAAGGTCCCGCGTCTGGCGGGACCTCTTCATGGTTTATTTTCTGTTCTGTCTTTAGTGTCCGGCAGTTTCGAGCGCCGCGATCACGGCGTCCGCAAAGGCGCTCGTGCTGGCGCTTCCGCCCACATCGCGCGTCAGTGTCTTCTGTTCGGTGTAGACCTTTTCCAGCGCTGCATGTACGCGGTCAGCCGCCTCGTCCTCGTCCAGATGCCGCAGCATGAGAACCGCCGACTGCAGCAGCGCGGTTGGATTCGCAACGTCCTTGCCGGCAATGTCGGGCGCGGACCCATGCACCGCCTCAAAGATGGCGGCGTGTTCGCCCAGGTTGGCGCCGGGCACCAGTCCCAGGCCGCCCACAAAGGCCGAGCAAAGGTCGCTCACGATGTCGCCATAAAGATTTTCAAGCAGCAGCATGTCGTACTGGTAAGGATTGGTAACCAGTTGCATGCAGGTGTTGTCGATGATGTGCTCGCCGTAAGCGACTTCCGGATACTCCTCGGCGACCTTGCGAGTGCAGCGCAGAATCAGGCCGTCGGTGAGCTTCATGATGTTGGCCTTGTGAATGCAATGAATCTTCTTGCGGCCATGCTTGCGCGCGTACTCAAAGGCGAAGCGCGCAATGCGCGTGGAACCTTTTTCCGTGACAACTTTGAGCGCCGTCGCGACGCCTGGAACAATCTCCTGCTCCAGGCCCACGTAGAGTCCCTCGGTGTTTTCGCGAATGATGATCAGGTCCACGCCGGGATAATTCGTCTTGATGCCCGGCAGGTTCTTGATCGGGCGAAAGTTCGCATACAGGTCAAACTTTTTGCGCAGGGTCACGTTGATAGACGCAAAGCCGCCGCCTACCGGCGTGGTCACGGGCCCCTTCAGCGCGACACGGGTGCGCTCCACTGACTCATAAAGGTCGTTAGGAATGTACGTCTTGAACTTCTCGAACGCCTCGGCTCCCGCCGCATAGCGCTCCCAGGCAAACTTGAGGCCCGTTGCTTCCAGAATCCGGACGACTGCTCCGGTCACTTCCGGACCAATGCCATCGCCCGGAATAAGAGTCACTGCATGTGTTTTCTGATTATTCATCTTGTGTGCTGCCTGCTTTGCCGGTCCTTCTGCGGCTGAGGGGTTCTTTTGAGGTCAGGAGCTGTTCCAGCTCTTCCTTGAATTCGTTGACGTCCTTGAAGTCGCGATAGACGCTGGCAAAGCGAATGTAGGAGACAGTATCGAGATGTTTGAGTTTCTCCATCAGCAGCAGGCCAATCTCGGTCGTGCTCCGCTCGCGCTCAGCTGAGTCCATCAGGTAGGCCTCGGTCTCGTCTACCAGGTTTTCGAGTTTCGTTGCCGAGATGGGCCGCTTTTCGCAGGCGCGCAACAGGCCAGAGAGCACCTTGTGCCGGTCAAACTTCTCCCGGCGGCCATCTTTTTTTACCACCATGTAGGGAATTTCATCGATGCGCTCATAGGTGGTGAAGCGCTTGTTGCAGCGCTCGCATTCGCGCCGTCTTCGAATGGAATCCGCTTCTTTGCTTTCGCGGGAATCCACGACGCGATCCTGGGCAAATCCGCAATAGGGGCACTTCATGGGCTTAAATCCGATACTACCAGTTCCAATCGGGCCATCTGTGATCGGGAACACGCCCTGCTGTCAAGAAATCTGAATGCCCTGAAGGTGTTATGCCCTTGCGACTCCTGAGCCATGCAGTCCCCCGGCTGTTGAATATGGCCCTCCGGGAAGTGGTATGGCCAGCTCGCCGCCTCGGGCGCAGGATGGTTTCAGTGAGGTTGGTTATGCACTTTGTCATGCAGTTTCAGGGGATGATTCTCGGTGTGGTTTTCCTGGGAATGATTGTGGCCCCGGCCATCGTCGCCGCGCGCAGCGGCAAAGAAGAGTCGCAGCCCGAAGCCATTCATGAAGATGTAGCCGAGATCAAGGCCCAGCCCTCTCGTCCGGTTCGCAGCGCACCTGTGCGCTCGCAGGAAGTCATCATGCCCATCTCGAAGGCGCAGGCCGCGCCGCACTACACCAGCACCGTGCTGCCCATTCATGGCCGCATGGGCATGGCGGGCCGCTAAACCTGAGGGTCTTGTCTGCCGCCAGAGCAGTGGGCCTGTGAATTGCGTTCTTTCTTCTGACTCCGTTCTCCTCAAAGCCGCCTCCGGGCGGCTTTTGACGTTTCAGGTTGACCTTCCCGGCTTTTCTTGCCGCGTTCCTCTCAGTTGCTGCCCTCCAGTGAGTGAGCGCACTCGCCAGCCTCCAGTGGTCATGTTTCAGGAGTGTCCAGAAGTAAAGGACCGAGCAGCGCCGCCTCGGGATTGCTCTGCACCGCGCTCTCTTCGGGCTTGAGCCTTGCCGGTTACGTCAAAGCAAAAGCCCGTCCGGTAAGGGACGGGCTTTTGGCACTTGCGTACTGCTGCTGGCTAGGTTGTGGTGCGGGACTTGACCACGACGAACTGCGCCGCCGTCGGCTTGTTGTTTGTGTCCACCAGGTTCGGGGTGATCGTTTCAGTGTCCTTCAGCGTGGAGGAGTTCACGATATGCACTAAGTTATCCCCCGTGGTGCTCACAAAGAACAGGCTGCCATCGGGGCTGAACGCTCCATCAATCGGAGCCCCCGCGCTGCCAGAGAGTTGCACATTGCTCAGCGTGCCCTGCTGTTTGGCCGTGGTGGAAGGCTGGTACGCCGGCAGCAGGCCGCTGGCCGAGGCCGACTGGTACGTAACAAAGGCGACCGAAGAATCCGGCGACGTCACCACCTGATCAATCTCAGAAGGCGCGATGCCGGTAAACGGCGTGCTCACCGTGTACGGATACAGCGTGAAGCCTTGGCTTGTGGTGGGCGTCGGTTGCGGGCAGGCTCCCGTCGGCGGTCCCAGAGTCGTCTGTCCCGCGTCAGAGAACACCCACATATCCTGAATGCCGGTGTCCGTAGCGCCGATCATGTGCTCGCCATCCGGCGTTGCGCCCAGATGATCCGTCGCCTGCGCCACGGTTGCAGCTTGCGGGTAATAAACCGGCGGAGTCACCGTAGTGTCAGGGCAGAAGCTGTATGCGTTAGTCGCGCTGCCGGTGACAAAAGGACCTTCCTGCGGCACCATCAGTGCCAGGTCGCGGCCACAATATGGGTCGGTGCTGGCATTATTGAATACCGGTGTGCAACTGGTGCTCTGGTTGTTGTTGATCGGATAAGTGGACCATCCGGTATTGGTATTGTGAACGTACAGCGCATTGGGCCCGGTGATGTAGACCGTCTTGCCATCCGGCGAAAACTCCGCATGCGTGGCCAGACCTACAATGCTGGTGTTGGTGCCGGTCGTGATCGAGTAGAGATAGATCACCTTGCGCAGTTGGTCGTTAATCACCAGTTGCGTGTTGTCTGCCGAGACTGCCAGCACCACGCCCGGTACCGATACATCTTGCTTTGCCAGTGAGTTGCTGTGGGTGTTGAAGACCATCAATTCACGATAGCTGCCCAGGTACAGGTCATTGGCCCCTGCATCCGCCACCATGGAGTTGGGCACGTAGGGCAGTTGCACGCTGCTGGCCGTGGTGCCGGTTGTCAGGTCGACCGAGCTGACATACTGCGATTTCGTCGAACCCATCCAGACCTGCTCGCTTGCACGCGCAGGAGCATGGATCGTGAGATCGTTTGAGACGATCGGCAGACCGGTGCCATAGACGCCAATCTGATTGATCGGCGCTGGATTGCAGTCCGTCGGCTGGCAGATCGCGTTAATGATCGCGGTGCTTGGAAAATTCTCCGTGATCGCGCCCGTAGAGCTGACCTGCAGATTCTGCGGTTGCGTCGAGCTGTAGTCGAGAGCGACGCCCGTAATCTTGGCCCCATTCTTGTCCGTCATCGTCGCATTGACTGTCGGCGAGGAGTTGGGCGTGATCGTCACGTTGGTCGAACCATTCACAGTCAGCGCGATTTTGGTCGGCGGGCAGGTATAGAAGTAGCCCGCAGCGGAGCTGGAGCTCGCGACCGAAGCCGTAATCAGCGTCGAGCCCGGATACTTCGCCGTCACCGTCCCGTTGGGGCTGGTGCCAGTGGTGGTCTGCGACGTGTTGTTGATGGTCACAATGTCAGGATTTTGCGCGGTGTAAGAGATCGTTCCCACGTCACTTGCCGGAATCTGGCCGTTCGAGCCAGAGACAGTCGTCGCACTCAGCAGTGTCGTTGGTACGGTCACACCTTCTGAGAAGCATCCCGTCTGCGTGGCCGATGTGGGATCAATGACGATCGACGTTATAGGTGGATGCACATAGACATTCACCGGATTACTGGGAATGCCGTCCCCCGTGGCCGTCACCTGGGTCACGCCGCACGCAGAATTCGGAGACGCCGTGCTGCCGCAGCTGCCGGCCTCCGCGCCGGTGGGCGGCGTGCAGACCGTGTAAGGCGCCACCAGCCCCTGGCTGTAGCGGTTCCAGGTGCCCGCACAAACCACACCCGAGGGCGAAATATCAGCCAGCGTCGGGTTCAGGGATCCGTACGTGTAGTTCGTAACGGTCTCAGGATCGTTGTTGCAATTGAATGCGGCCGGCTCGTTCACCGACTCCGTCTGGCCCCACGCCAGCGAGATGCCGGTCGTCTGCGGACCCATCGTCACGTACGCCACCTGGTTGGTCTGCAGACCATAGGCGTGGCCGTTTTTCAGGCAATAGTTGTTCGTGTTGTGCCCGCACCCTGCGATGGAGAGTCCAACCGGTAGCGAAAAACAGAGCAAAACAATCAGGACAAAAAACCGCTGCATGCAACCTCCCCGTCCGCACGCTTCCGCGCAGACGGTCTCTTACCGCCTCAGAATAGCCGGGTGCCCTTAAGATAACAGGCCATGGGTGCGCCAGAACAGCGCATCCGTACAAGGATTTGCAGGTTCGGCCCGGAACCCCGCTCAGAGCCGGGCCGAACCCGCGATCACTACTTTTCTGCCGGCATGTATTGCTCAAACCAGGCAAGCGCCCGTTCGAGCACATTGCGCCGGTCGGCCGGCTTGTAAAAGCCGTGCCCTTCGCCCGCATACACCACCAGTTCGGTCGGTACATGCATGGCCCGCAGCGCATGCCAGAACTCATAGGACTGCGGCGCCGGACACTCCTTGTCGTTGGAGCCCACGACGACCAGCGTCGGCGTCTTCACGTTCTTGATGAAGTTGATCGCCGAGCTCTTGGCATACACCGCCGGATCGTTGTAAACCGATGCGCCAAAGAAGGGAATCATCCACTGGTCGATTGAGTTTTCGCCATAGTAGCTCTTCCAGTCCGAGATGCCCGCCCCGGCTACAGCCGCGTGAAAGCGATGCGTCTGAGTCACGGCAAACATGGTCATAAAGCCGCCATAGCTCCAGCCCGTCAGGCCCACGCGATTGTTATCCACCGGCACCTGCTTCTCCACTGCATCCACGCCCGTCAGAATGTCACGTAGGTCGCCATAGCCAAAGTCTTTGCGATTGGCCTTGGTAAAACGCTCACCCTCGCCATAGCTGCCGCGCGGATTCGGCATCAGCACGAAATAGCCCAACGCCGAAAAGGGAACCGGCCCGTAACCGGCATAGGGCCAGTGCGCCAGGTTGGCATAAGCCGGGCCCCCGTGTACATAAACAATCAGCGGATACTTCTTCGCCGGGTCATAGTTCTTCGGATACAGGAGCCATCCCTGTACATGAAACCCTTCGTTCGTCCACTGGACGGACTCCGCCTTCCCCCAGAGCGGCTTGCGGTCACTGTTTGCATGGGTGATGGCGTGCAGCGTGCCACCCAGCCGGCCTTCATAGACTTCCGGTGCCTGGGCAAATGAGCTTGCAATCAGCGCCACTTCGCCATTCTTTGAGAGAGAAACACTATTGAGCAGCCGCCCGTCGCCAACCGATTGGCCCTTCGGGGCCAGCAGAGTCTTGACCTGTCCGGTCGCAGGATCAACGCTCAGAAAGGCCGTCTTGCCTGCGGTAATGTCAGAGAAGCCCAGCCGGTTCGGCCCCAGCCAGTGCAGCCAGGTCGGCGTGCTGGCAATGCCCGGCGTAATGTCCTTCGGCTGGCCGCCCTGGGCTGGAATCAGATAAATATCTCCGCCCGTCACGCCCTGGTCTGACATCAATCCGCCAATAAAGGCAATCTCTTTGCCGTCCGGCGACCAGCGCGGCACGGCAATCTGCAACCCATGCAGCGCGCCGCTCACCGTGTTCGGGTCCAGCACCACGCGCGGAGCTTTCCCCATGGCCTGCGTGTACATCTGCGCCGTCCACCAGTTGTCATCCCCGGGCGGGGGAGCCGCTACATAGACCAGCTTCCTGGCATCCGGCGACCACTCGAACTCGTACACATACAGGCTGGCCGGGGTAATCTGTGCAATTTCTCCGCCCTTGGCCGAAACCGTCGCTACACGCTGATCCTGAATATGCTCGACGCCAATCACGCCCGAGGGCGCTGGTGACGGAGCGAGCGCATTCACCGGTCCCGCGGAGCCCTTCACATAGATAAAGCTCAGCTCATGCCCATTGGGTGACCACGCCAGTGAGTGCGCGTAGCCATCCAGCTCCGCCAGCAGCTTCGGCGTGCCCGAACCATCGGCCTCCGCCACAAATACGCCCGGCTTGTGATCGGGGGTGCAGTTGGAAAAGAACACGATCTGCTTGGAATCCGGCGACCACACCGCATCGCTCTCGCGTCCCGGGTTGCCCGCCTTGCACGCGGTGATCACGCGGGCCGCCGCAGGATCGGCTACGCTTGCCACCTTCAGGTGAGCGCCGTCTCGCCCGCCTTCGGCCCAAACAATGCTCTGCCCGTTGGGAGACAGGGCGGTTTCGCTCACCGCCGTGGTCTGCTGCAGGGCGTCAATCAGGTGGTTGATTCTGGCATGGGCCGGAACTTGCGCAAAGGCTCCGGTCGCCAGGGAGATGCTGACAATCGCGGCAGAAAGAGGAATCTTCATGGACAGGTTTATATCAGTTGCCCAGCCTGCAGGGGAACGTGGCTCCCTGGCCGAACCATTATCGATTCCCGGTTGTGGTAACGTCCGGGCATTATGACCTCCGCCTCTCTCATTCGCGCCGCACGGTATCACGACCCTGACGATCTCGGCCTTTGCCGCATGCTGATGTGCGAATACGCGACCGCTCTCAACGCGAGCGCCGGCGGCGGGCATATTTGCGTCACTTCGCTCGATCAGGAGCTGGCGGGGCTCCCCGAGCCCTATGCTCCGCCCACCGGAGCACTACTGCTGGCGTTTGCCGGCCAGCAACCCGCAGGAGTGGTCGCGCTGCGGCCGCTGCCGGCATCCCGCCCTGCGTTGGCGTCTGAGAAAGCCTGCGAAATGAAGCGCCTATGGGTGCGACCCCCATTTCAAGGGCAAGGCCTGGGCCGCCGGTTGGCCGAGGCCGTTCTTGAGGAGGCGCGGCACCTGGGCTACCAGGCCGTCTACCTCGATACGCTCCCGGCAACCATGCAGCGGGCCTACGCTCTCTATCAGTCGCTTGGCTTCTCGACGCTGGTGAATCCGCCCGCATCCCAGCTCGGGCCGCAGGTCCTGTATCTTCGCCGTTCGCTTGAGCGCGCGCCGGTTAAAAGTTAGCTTTGAAGCCCGTGCAGCCATGGCGCGGATGCGTTATGCTCTATATATCCGCTTCGGGCGCAAAAGTACTGCGAAATTGGGAGAGAAAACTCTCTCTATCCGTTGACTCTGCTCGAAGCTGTTGGTAATCTTAGAGGGTTCCGCGATAGTGCGCTTTGGTGTGTAAGGAACAGGCGCATGAGAGGAACTAGCACGAAGCGGCCAGTGAGGCGCTCGTGAGCCACTGGCCGGTCTCGTAACGGCAGGGCAACATCGCATCGGAGCCTGCGACATCCATCACCTTGGTGGACTATGTAGGCCGGAATCAGCGAAACGGAGTTGGCCAGCTTTTCTCAAATTAGAGAGGGCTGCGCGCGGCCACCGTCCTGATTCTCGTCTGAGAAGGTAAGAAGGCAGACGCGAAGCAGAATCAGGGCTTCGTGCGGGCATGGGTCGCCTCTCAATGGTGGCCGGGAGAACCGCGCGACTCGAGGATGCTGCGCGCCTGACAGGTTTGAGCAGGTTTAGGACAGGTAAGGAGTTTCAGTTTGCCTACATTCAGTCAGCTCGTTCGCAAGGGTCGCACCGCGCCTCGCTACAAGACGGCTTCGCCTGCGCTGCAGGGCTCGCCCCAGCGCCGCGGCGTTTGCACCCGCGTATACACGCAGACCCCCAAGAAGCCCAACTCGGCGCTTCGCAAGGTTGCCCGTGTTCGCCTGACCAACGGCATTGAGGTCACCACGTATATCCCCGGCATCGGCCACAACCTGCAGGAGCACTCGATTGTGCTGATTCGCGGCGGCCGTGTGAAGGATCTCCCGGGTGTCCGCTATCACGTGGTGCGCGGCACGCTTGACTCGGTCGGCGTGGCGAACCGCAAGCAGGGCCGCTCCAAGTACGGAGCCAAGCGCGCCAAGGGTGGCGCGGCGGCCGGCAAGAAGTAGCGGTCAGCGTCAATAGATTCGCGCCCGCCGGAAGATGGCTGGCGCCGGTAGTGCGAAAGTTTTCAGCAGTTCGGAAGAAGGAACAGGTTTTATGCCGAGAAAAGGTCACATTGCGAAGCGGGAAGTGGCTCCCGATCCGGTCTACGGTTCGACGCTCGTCACCAAGTTTGTCAACTCCATGATGTGGGGCGGCAAGAAGTCGACGGCGCAGGGTATTTTCTATTCCGCCATGACAAATCTGGAGCAGAAGGGTGGCGACGAAGCCATCAAGCTCTTCAAGAAGGCGGTTGAGAACTGCAAGCCGCTGCTTGAGGTCAAGACCCGCCGCGTCGGCGGCGCCAATTATCAGGTGCCGGTTGAGGTCAATCCTGAGCGCCGCACCTCGCTGGCGATTCGCTGGCTGGTGAGCTATGGCCGCGCCCGGGGCGAAAAGGGCATGGTCGAGAAGCTGACCAACGAGCTGCTCGATGCCGCCAATGGCCGTGGCGCCGCGATGAAGAAGAAGGAAGATGTTCATCGCATGGCCGAGGCAAACAAGGCTTTCGCGCACTACCGCTGGTAGTTTGCGGCGATTTATCACTGGGCCGGAGTTTCCGGCCTGAACCAGGGATTTAATCGCGGAGAAATCCGCGGGAAGCAGAGAGAGATTCACAGTGGCTCGCCAGGTACCTCTGAACCGTTGCCGGAATATCGGAATCATGGCGCATATCGACGCCGGAAAGACGACGACGACCGAGCGCGTCCTGTTTTATACGGGCATCACGCACCGTATTGGCGAAGTGCACGAAGGCACCGCCACCATGGATTACATGGAGCAGGAGCAGGAGCGTGGCATCACCATTACTTCGGCGGCCACCACCTGCATGTGGAATAACATCCGCATCAACATCATCGACACCCCCGGCCACGTGGACTTCACGGCCGAGGTGGAGCGTTCGCTCCGCGTTCTCGATGGTGCCGTGGCTCTCTTTGATTCGGTTTCCGGCGTGCAGCCGCAGACTGAAACCGTATGGCGTCAGGGCGACAAGTACAAGGTGCCGCGCATTTGCTTTGTCAATAAGATGGACAAGGCCGGTGCGGATTTTGAACACGTGATCGAGACCATCCGCAAGCGCCTCGGCGCTCGCCCGGTGGCGATTCAGATTCCGATCGGCGCCGAAGCCAATTTCAAGGGTGTTGTGGACCTGATCGAGATGCGTGCCATTCTGTGGCACGACGAAACGATGGGCGCCAAGTACTCCGTCGAAGAGATTCCGGCCGACCTCGTCAAGAAGGCGGAAGCCTTCCGCATGCAGTTGATTGAGACCGTCGCCGAGAATGACGACGAGATGCTGCACAAGTTCCTTGAGGGCGAGACGCCGACCGTCGAAGAGCTGAAGAAGGCGCTGCGCAAGGCAACCATTGACATGCATGTCTTCCCGGTGCTCTGCGGTACGGCCTTCAAGAACAAGGGTGTGCAGACGCTGCTCGACGCGGTGGTCGATTATCTGCCGAGTCCGCTCGATGTGCCTCCGGTTGAGGGCATCGACCCGTCTGACACCTCTGTAGCGCTGACCCGCGAAGCCAAGGACGACGCGCCCTTTTCGGCGCTCGGCTTCAAGCTCATCAATGATCCCTTCGGCAAGCTTGGCTTTATCCGCGTCTACTCGGGCGTGCTCAAGACGGGCGACACGGTCCTCAACCCCCGCACGGGCAAGACCGAGCGCGTGGGCCGTCTGGTCAAGATGCACGCCAACAAGCGCGAAGACATCACCGAGATCTACGCTGGTGACATCTGCGCCGCGGTTGGCCTGAAAGAACTGAAGACCGGCGACACGCTTTGCACCACTACGGACCCGATCGCGCTCAGCGCCATCGACTTTCCGGAGCCCGTCATCTCGGTTGCAGTTGAACCGAAGACCAAGGGCGACCAGGAGAAGATGGGTATCGCGCTCTCGAAGCTCGCCGACGAGGATCCTACCTTTAAGGTGCGCACCGACGAGGATTCGGGCCAGACCATCATCAGCGGTATGGGTGAGCTCCACCTTGAGATTCTTGTGGATCGCATGAAGCGCGAGCACAAGGTCGAAGCCAATGTGGGTGAGCCGAAGGTCGCCTTCCGCGAAACCATCCGCAAGACTTCCGAGGCGGAAGGCAAGTACATCCGCCAGACCGGTGGGTCGGGTAACTACGGCCACGTCAAGATTCGCCTGGAGCCGAATGAGCCGGGCAAGGGCTTTGAGTTCATCGACGCCATCAAGGGCGGCGTGGTTCCCCGCGAGTACATCAAGCCGACCGAGCAGGGCATCCGCGAGGCGCTGCAGAATGGCGTGCTGGCTGGCTACGAGATGGTGGACGTCAAGGCGACGCTCTTTGACGGCAGCTATCACGATGTGGACTCGAACGAAATGGCCTTCAAGATTGCTGGTTCCATGGCCTTTAAGGAAGCTGCGAAGAAGGCAAGCCCCGTGCTGCTTGAGCCGGTCATGTCGGTGGAAGTGACGGTTCCTGAGGAGCACATGGGCACCATCATCGGCGACATCAATTCGCGCCGCGGCCGCATCGAGGGCATGGAGCACTCGGGTGGTTCGCAGGTGATCCGCGCAATCGTGCCGCTCAAGGAAATGTTTGGCTACGTCAATGACATTCGCTCTTCGACGCAGGGCCGCGCCTCTTACACGATGCAGTTTGCTCGTTATGAGGAAGCCCCTCGCATGATCAGCGAAGAGATCATCGGGCGCAACCAGGGCAAGTAAGTTTCAGCAATTGGCCTCTATGTGGAGGCCGCAGTACGAACGAGTTTGAGAAAGGTTCAGAGAGGGACACATGGCGAAGGAGAAATTTGATCGTTCGAAGCCTCACGTGAATGTGGGGACGATTGGTCACATCGATCACGGGAAGACGACGTTGACGGCAGCGATCACGAAGGTGTTGTCGAAGCACAACCCGAA
>Ga0207433_10001741_pt1 | contig 45993 bp, 89 predicted proteins | sample YelNatPaOPGAMG01_FD_187559 | JGI IMG/M metagenome (GOLD analysis project Ga0207433, IMG submission 187559) | Hot spring thermophilic microbial communities from Obsidian Pool, Yellowstone National Park, USA - OP-RAMG-01 (SPAdes) (version 3) | ecosystem: Environmental > Aquatic > Thermal springs...
TAAGTTTTTCTTAATAAATATAAAAGCACTCTATACTCATATGGGGATAAATTTACTTTCCAAAGTGCTTCTAAAATTTCATTAGCAATAGAAGTATATCCATTTTCTAATTGGGGTGATGCCACACATATTATCTCCACCAAAAACAAAGGGTCTGTTAGGTGGAAGCGTTCCGATCTCTCGGGGGCAGGCTTTCCTAACAACCCCTTGCTTTTGGTTTTTTGTTTTTTAGGTTTAACGTCTTCATACTGCCTGCCTCTTTATTGAATCTAATTGGGATGATGCCATACATTATTTTTCGATATTTTTTAAAAGACAAAAATTTTCAATAGGATAAATTCTAATTCCATTTTTTGTATCGTAATATTTTCCGTTTTCTAATATATCTAAATATTGCCAATAGATATTATTAGTTTCTTTTTCAAACGTAATTAAAATTGTTCTCAATCCTGTTAATTTAAATAAATGAGTTCGTAAATATAATTGTCTTTTTTCCAATCCTGTTCCCCAAAAGGGTGGGGGGGAAAATAGCTCTTTTTCTTTTATTTCAAAAATAGTTATTTTGTTATTTTTTATTCCAACCCAATCTAATTGTTGAATCTCATATCCCCATTTTTTTAATAATATTCTTGCTCTTTCTTCTGATTCATTCATTTAAATTTCATTTCCCCAACTATCAAAGCCATCTATTTTGCGTCTGCCAAACATATCTAATCTTTTACCAGCAGTAACTCTGCGTATCATCTGGTAAAATTTTTCTGGTTTTTCACTATGTTTTCCACGTGGTGCTTCAAAGCAAGTAAAAAAATCTTTAGTGTCAACAAACTTAGGGCTTCCCACCCTGCAATATAAGATAAATTCACAATTGTATTGTGGTAATTCAAAAGGTTGAAAACCTCCTGGTTTATGCCATACAAAAGTGCAAATATATTTAAATCTTCTATTTTCAATCATTTTAAAAGCAGATGGTAAAAATTTTTGTGTAGTCCATATCCATATATGACAATCTTTTGCATGAGGTATTTTTAAATTATGAATTTCTTCTTCGGTCATTACGGGATAATCCATTCCCACCTGATTGGGGGTTACGTCACGTTCAATCTTTTGGATCGGCCAGGGCGGGTCAATAACGATAACATCATATTCATCTAAGATAGGATTTGTTTTTTTGGCCTTTATGGATTCTAATTTTTTAATAATTTCTTTACGTTTAATTTCTCTTTTAACATCTGCTTTTGTAAGTTTACCTTCAACAACTTCTTCTTGTATTTCTTTTGGCAAGCTTGCAAGTAACTGTGCTTCTGAAGATTCCTTTTTAGTGAGGCCAAGTTCGGTAAGGGTAGGTTTATCAACTTGGTTACTTGAGGATACTAAGTCGGTTCGTTTACCCCTTGCCCTTTCTGTTGCTTTTAGCAATTCTCCAAGTTTTATTTCAGCCCGAATAGCATAACTTTTAGCATAACGGATGGCTTCTTCACCCATATTTTTTCTTTTTGCCCAATCAGCGGCAGTTAAAGCAAGGTCTTTTAATTCTTTTGCTTTTTGAATGGTGTTTGCTTCAGCTAACATTTGAGATGCTTTAGTAAATATTATTAAAGAATTTTGTTCCATATTTAACCCCCCGAAAACAAAAAAACCCTAAGAGGGATGGACTTTACAAGATTGGACAATCTTGCGGGAGGCACCCTCAAAGGGTCTTTGTTTTCGGCTTCTTATTTTTTTGTCCATTACGCCTCCCTTATAGGTTCTTCGCTCATTTTACTTAGTTTATTTTAAATTGTCAAGTCTTTTTTTTAAAATTTTATAACAAATTTCACAAACGCTTAAAATCTTTTTATTTTTTGATCTTATATCAATTAAAAATGGAACCTCTTTTTTACATCTATCGCATCGATAGAATTTCATTTTTTACTCCTTTTTTCAACTAATTTCTGTTTATTTGATTTAAATCTGCAAACGAGTTCTCCATTCTTTTCTTTGAGATGCCTACATTTTTTTTTCAAGCAAATTAGAAAAGAAATTCTTTGTTGTCTTTTTTCGCACCATGTAAAGAGTCCGTGGTCATGAATATATTCCATTTTATCCTCCTTAAAGGGGCTCAGGATGAGGAGGAATTCGGCAGTAGAAAGGAGGGGTGAAAACCTGCCGAATTTGAGCCCCTTTTAAGATAATTTTTTAATTGTAACTTGCCAATATTTTAATTCAGGCACAGTATAACTTTTTTTCTCAACCCATTTACCTGTAATTTTCCAATTTCCAATTATTGATTCTGGCACTTCTTTAAACTTTTCTTTAATTTCTTTATCAAGTTCATTATATTCATCTACAAATTCTTTTAATTTTGCTCTTCTCTCAAGTTTGATTTCAATTTCAGGGTCATCTATTATAGCTCCTTTATGTTCAATTAAAGGTAAGCAGATATGCATGTATCCGCAATCTTCACATATACCAAATTCTGAAAAGATTCTATCGGGTAAGGTTTGATTTTCAATATGTAAGTTTATTCTTTCAGCCTTTTTAATTAAAGATTCTGTATATTCGTAATCGAGTTTAACTTCAACCTGTTTAAGCAAACCGCTTTGTTTATTTTTTAAGATAAACATTCCTTCTTCTTTATCATCCATTATCAAATATAAATTTATCTGTGCAGGATATTGTCTTATCCAATGAAATTTAGAATTTTTCATATCTTCTATTGAGGATATAGATTTCCATGTCCAATCAGACATGGATTTAACCTCGAAGGGTATAACTGTTGAACCATCAATTATTTTACCGTCAATATGTCCAGTGATTTGGTATTTTTTCCATTCAAAGGGTCTTTGCTGTTCTATGATTTTTAAGCCCGCTTCTTCTAACTCTCTAATAACTGCCGATTCATGAATAGCCCCTTCATCAAATATAAATTGTGTTATAACATCATGAAGTTTTTTTTCTGCCCATCTTGTTCTTTCATAAACAAGATACCTCTCGCAAGGATGTCCTAATGTAGACGCTCGGTTAGACCTTACAGGCCATTGTTGTATTTTTTTCTTCTTTGATTCCATAACAATACTTACAATATCAATCATTTTCTATCTCCTTTCTCGAATTGAGCTCTTCGTTTAAAGTCTTTATAACTTTTGAGGCTTCCTCAAAGGTTAGCAATTTCAATGATTCAATAACTTTATCATAATTCAATATTTCAGAAACTTTTTCATGTCTTTCATATTCATCTTGAATCTCAAGTTTACTCAATAAAGTTTGGATTGCAAAAATTTGTTTTTGTGTAGCTTTTTCTGGAGGTTTTTCAGAAGGTTTTTCTGAAAGTTTTTGAGTATGTTTATATTCTACTTTAGTTATTTTAGAAATGTCTATTCCACCTTCTTTTAAATCTTCCCAAGTTAAATTCCTTATCCCTAAAATTCTCGTAATACCGTTTGCAATTGAATTTGTAATAGCTGATTTTAAAACATCTCCTGCATCTATTTCGCTTGGTGGTATTTCTATTTTTTCTTTTTTACCATCTGGTAAGGTTTTATATCGAGTAGTAAAGAATGGGTCTTTTGAAGACCTTGAACCTCTTACTTCAATAGCAGAATCTCCTAAAATAAACTCCATGGATACTTCATACCTGAAGTGCCCATCTTCTTCTACGAATTTTTGAGGTTCACCTATAAAACGCCATGAGATTCCAAAAAGGCGGGCTATTTTTTCAGCTCCTGAAGATTGAAGATAGGGTCTACCGCCTTGGTCTACCCAATCTCCTTCATTTGTTAGCCGAAGAGCTTGTTGTTTTATTTTTTTAACAGCTAAAGCTCTCTTCTCGGCAATCTCTGCGATGGTAATGAGTTTATCGCTTGATACTTCAATTTCATATTTTTCTTTATCTTCCATTTTAATTACCTCCTTTTAAATTTATTTTATCATATTAAAACAAAAAATAGGTATATATTCTTTAGGTCCTTCAATCTAAAACTCAATCACATCTTTTCATTTGGTTAAAATAACTTTTTATGAACTCTTCTATCTCTTCAAGATATAATGTGTGATAGCCTTCATCCTCAAAAAGGATTTTGGCTATCTCAAGAGCTCTTAACCAATTTTTCATTCTTTTTGAGTCCATCATATTTCTCCCTTCTCCCCGTATAGCCGTTAGGTCAGCTTCTCTTTCCTAATCATCTTCATCTTCATCTTCATCTCTGTCTCTTGCGTCTTCACAAGATACAGGCGAATATTCATCGGGCCCTTCTATCAATTTATCATCTTGAAAAATAAAAACATCTTCTGCTACGCTATACTCTGCACAATATTTAGTTAGCGTAGTAATTTTTATGATAGTCTTATCGTCATCTTCTTCAATCTCAACCCCTATTTCAGGATTCCAAATGTTCAAAAATTCCCCACAGAGCTGGATTGTTGTATAATTAAATACATTGTTCGCGTCAGGTCCGAACTCCCATTCTAAAATATTTTTAAACTCTTCTTTAACAACTTTGTTTTTTATTAAGTTTTCAAAAGTATCGTTTTTATCAAAAGTATCAACAACTTCGATTTCATCTTCGTTGTAAGATCGAAGTTGTTCTTTTGTGAGTATGTCATGATTTCCTGTTACGATGTTTTCAAATTCTGTATCATATCTTGCTTCTTTCAAAAATTGCACTAAATATACTTTCTCCATTTTTTTTCTCCTTTCTTGAATTTTTAAAATAAAAAGGGGTAGCCAGTCTTTCGACTAACTACCCCCTTTCTCGGTTGCTTATTGCAGTGAGGTGGGGCTAAATTATTCTAAAAGTTGCTCAAGCCCCTCCTCTTCTAAATTTTCAATTCTTCCGTCGGGGAATAGCTTGTAGCTATATTCCCCTTGGGAAACCCTACGCCCAGTTATTGAGGCATGAACTACCAGCTCTGGGCTCTTAACATTAATCAAAGCCCAAGCTGTTTCCCCCAAATTGCCCTGGGGAGAGTGGTATTCCTTCCCTTCGGCAACTATCTCATAGTCGCCTTTAAGAGAGAAGTTTGCACTCCCCCTATACCCTGATCTTTCCCTAATCAGGGCAACCCAGCCTTCTGCGGGGCGAAGGACAAGAGCCCCTTTCTCAGTCTTGACAACTTGGGCTCCTTTAATTGGAAATTTTATTTCATCAGGAATTTCACCCTCAGCAGGGTGAGTAATTTTTAGCCCTTCAACCTGATACCTGCTGCTGCATTTATAGCAGGTCAGGTCTCTCTCCCCTGCCCCTTTTAGCCACTCTGGGGAAGTTTCTGTTTCCCTTCCCCTATGAGGGCATGGGACGAAACTAACAAAAGCTTTGTTCACCCACACCCGAGTTCGGATGTGGTCGTGGCTTCCCGCCACGAGGGTGAAATAATGAAATCCCTTTCCATTTGTGCTTAGTTCCATTTTACCCTCCCTTTTGGGCTTCCGACCTATCAGGTCTCCCACCCTGGTAGCTTTTTTAGGTTTTACCTGTATGACGCTCAGGCTTCAGGGGCTTTGCTACCAGAACCCCTACGGGCAGGTTATCGGGTATCCGACCAACCCCTATATTTTTTAAATAGTTGTATCAGAGCCATAAATTGCCTTAAAAAGCTCTTCGTTATAAAAAGTCTTATAATTGTCATGCCATCCCTCTATATCATCCCAAACGGGACCTTTGTCATCATGCACCTCGTATCGCTCATTGCGAGAACCTTTCCAAGTATTGCTGTTTAGCTTTCTTGCGAAATCAACAGCCCTATCTAATTTTCTAAATCTCTTTACAACTTTATCCCCATATCCCCAATTGCTGTGCTCTACTACTTTATACATATAAAATCCTCCTTTCTATTTTATAAACTTATCTATAACCCCTTTCAGTTCTGGGGGAAGAGGCTCTTTCCCAGAATGGTCGACCATCCAGGGTTCCCCCTTGATGATTTCCAAACGGGGTCTACAGAGACCCCCTCTCCCTGTTCCTTTGAGGTGAGCGATGTAAAGCTCACCTTCGGGACTGAGAAAGGCAACCTTCCCTGCAGGTGACCCCCAAACTTTTAGCACCCTGAGCCTGGGTGCGTCAGGGTGCTTCCGCCAAAATTTCTTAAAATCCCATAATTCCATTATTATTCCTCTTTCCTTACAAACCGAGTCACGGCAACTATATTGCCGTGCTCATCCCTGATGCAGGTCTTCCCCGTGTCAGGGCAAATAAGGTCAGTCCTCTCGCTTGCCTCGAAGACAAGCGAGGAGACCAAATAAAAAACCCCCTCGCAAGGTTCGGGAAGTCCAACCACTCTACCCATCCTGCGGGCTATGGTCGGCACTCCCTCTACCTCAACAGAGGGGGTTTCAATCGTCTCCACCCGCGGGACTATGCCCTCAGGGGAGAAAACAACTTCTTCACCGTCAGGTCTCCTCACCCTAATTGGGTGAGGGGTTAAATTCTTTATCATTTTCCTCCTCCTTTTTAGAATAAAAAAGCCCGCCCTCGCCTTGAGCGAGAATGAGCTTTTTGTTTTCATAAACCCAGCGAGCATGCTTACACAGATGCCCACTGAGTGCGTGGGGACAAGAGCACTTAAGACTCTTTATCCCCACAAAATAAAATTGGCCGGGGATAGATTCAGATTCAATCTGAACCGTCCCCGGTCCCATTAACTTCCAACTTGAGGGGACGAAAACTTTCATTCCTTCCTCCTCCTTCTTATCGCATACACCTCTGGCATATACGGAACTCCATATGAGTATATGCCAGATTCCCAAGTTTCATTCCATTCCTTGTGAAACTCACTTGGGAATTCGTATATTCTTTGCCAATGCTGATTATTGCCATCTTCATCAACATTGGCAATATAGACCTCTTCATGACGCTCAAAAAACTCCTCATGCGTCATGAAGACAAAAAAAGCCCCTTCACCAGGGAAGATTGGAAGGTCGTGGCATGTCGTTATTGCCCAAAACCTTCCCCCTGGTTTGGGGCCTTTATGAAGTTTTGGGAACCCAGACCTATATAGCCTGATAAACCCAGGCTCGAGTTCCCCGCAATCCCAAAGGTTTTTCAAAATTTTCATACACTAAAAATTAAGCAATTCCCATGCCAAAATCAAAAAATCCAATATTTTCAAGCACATGATACTTTTTGCATAGCCGAAAAACCCAAAATCAATACTACAAACTTGAACAAATTTAGAACAATTTTGAACATCAACAAAAAGATTAAAGAATTTCAATAATTTACTCAATGTTCAATCTTGAACAAAAAAATTACAATTTTGAACTATAAAAAAAATTAATGATTATAATTAGTTTTAATAAATAGTTTAAAAAAAATTTTGTTATTGACAAGTTTATATATTAATTTACTATATTTGTAAAAAAATTTAAAGGAGGATATTATGCCAAAAAGAAGAGGCCTTGAGTCCATCGATTCTTTAATTGAAAAAAAGGTTAAAGATGTTGTTGAAGAAAAAATTGGAGATGAAGATACAGATTATTTAGAACAATCCGATGACCCTGCACTTCAAAAAATCCTATCATCCTTCCCTTCAACTGAAGGTTATTACGGTAAGCTATACAAGATATTGCCTTCAGGTAAAGAAGAAATGAAACATACCTTTGAGGCTCTTGAAGAGATTTCAGATCCTGAAATTGAAGTTTCTCATCTTGCGAAAGAAAGAGGCTGGGGAAGTGGAGATTATAGATTAAGAGTATATAAACATGATAGTCCAGGTTTACAAAAAAGTTTAGCGATACGGATTGATGTTGGAGATACAAATAAGAACCAGCAGGGTTTAATACAACCTCAAAATATTTCAGATACCATTAAACAGACCCTTGATGTTGCAACTGCATTAAAACAAATATCTCAACCTGAGTTACCAATGCGTGAAATTAATGAGGCAATTTCAACTGCATATAAAACGGGTATTCAAGTTACAAGAGAAGCACTTCTTCCTCAAATACAAAATCAATCAGATTCAGCAATAAAAGTTGTTTCAATGCTTAAAGAATTAGGTCTTTTAGAAAAGAAACCTCAAGTTTCAGAAATGGAAGTTACCGAAAGAGTAATTAAAAATTTGAAAGAAATGGGAATTATAGCTCAACCCAAAAATGAAGATGATATACTAAATAAACTCATAAAATTAAGAGAAGTTGGGTTAATAAAAATGGCAGGAGAAGATAAAGAAGATGTTTCAGCACTTGCAGAAAAAATTAGACCAATTATAGATTTAGTTCAATCTTTAGGATTAGGTGGAGTTACACCTGAAAAACCAAACTTCTGGACTACATTAGCTCCTCATATACCTTCGTTCATTGAAAAATTAGCATCACCACTAAGGGAATATTTAGAAATTAGAAAAATAGAATTGCAACAAAGAATTCAAAATTTATCTTCAGTTCCTAATCAAAATATTCAACAGATACCTCAATCAAATATACCAATACAAAATCCTAAAGAAGAAAGCAAGGAAAATTTATTAGCTCAAAATCCAATCATTAGTGAAATTGTAAATGCGGTTCAGGAAAGAAATCATAGTTTCTTTCCAAGATTAAAAGAATTGCTTACAATCTTTATTGGTGGACATATATTTGATGCTATAATATCTGATCAAGTATCAAAAGATACAGTCTTTTCATTAATAACAAGCTCCCAGTATGGCAAATTCTTTAATAATGAACAATCAAAAATTTATTTTAATGATTTTATAGAATGGGTTAAAAAATCTGAAGTTGATATAAAAGGTAACGGTTCTTTTTATGCAAAATGTAATAAATGCAATTTAGAATTTGTTTTTACCGAAGAGGAATGGGCAATTGATAGTAAAATTTGCGAATGCGGTGGGACTTTAGAAAAAATTCAAGTAGCCGTTTAATGGAGGTTTGAAATGACTAATTATTTTAGAACTCCACAAATGCAGTCAGGTAAAGGTTTTCGCTGTTTTAATTGCGGTAAGCTCTTAGCTGTAAAGTTAAGGGGAGAATACGAGGTGTCTTTTAGATGTCCAAGATGTAAAGCATATTTATTTGTAAAGATGGGAGAAAAGATACCTTGGGCTGAAACAAAGCAAGAAGTAAAAGATGAATCTGAAGCTCCCAAAATGGAGCCTAATAGCTAAGTTATGAAGATTTTCGGGCAAGCAATATCTCAACCAGTTAAATTCCAAAGTTTAGGAAGTGGAAGTGAAGTAACTCCAAGAACAATGGAGTTAATGAGAAAAATTATAAATGATTCTATTAGAAACTATTATGTTAGAAGATGGGCTGAAAAAATAATTGAAAGAGCTGGTGAAGATGATTTATCTAAAGTTCAAGCTGTTTATGATTTCTTAGATTCTCATACAAGATATGTTAAAGACCCTGAAGGTTTTGAACTTTTAAAATCTCCTGTTGTTAGTTTACAGCTACTTGATGCGGGTGATATACCATCTCTTGATTGCGATGACCTTGTTATTTTATCTATGTCTTTATTAAAATCGATAGGTTTTAGAGTTGGTATGAGAGCTGTATCATATACTCCAGAAAAAATTTATACACATGTTTACGGCCTTGTTTATGTTAAGCCATATGGCTGGATTCCTTTTGACCTTGTAAAGCATTTAGGTTTAGGAAATGAAGCTCCTCTTATAAAGTATCATTATATCGATATGGAGATTTAATGCTTTTAAATTTTGGTCAAATATTAAATTTGTATCAAGAACTAAAGCCAGGGAATTCCTATATTTTTACTTTTTCTCATGGAAGAATATTTGAATACCGTAATGAAGATTGGGTTTTATCTAATTTAAGAGAAAGAATGTCTAACTATGGGAATATTGTTTCTGTTAGAAGACCTCTGTTTTCTGATAGATATACAATTGTAGTAATTCCTACAACGACAGCGACTTTGTATGATTGGCTTGAGGCTTTTGATTCTTCATGGAAAGATATGGGCTATTACAATTATACTTTTATTCAAGCAGAAATTGGAACTGTATCTACACAACCTGGTGGTTTAGAACAGGTTGTTCCTAAAACAGGAGAAATAGTAAGTAAAACCGTAAAGGAAGTTATTTCTCCTTTTGCTCCTTATATTATAATTTTAGGCGGAATCTACCTTCTGTTTAAAGTTGGGATTCCAGAATATGCAAAAGCTAAAACAAAAAAATATAAAAGATTGTAAAATTATTTAAGGAAATTAATTTATGCTTTCTCAAGAATTAACTAATATAGACTGGATTAAATCAAAAATACAGTCGAGAATAGGAACTTTCTTACTTTTAAAGGAAAAGTTGTTAAAAATTAAATCCACTTCTCTTGATTTAAATGTTCAGGCAAAAGCAGAGGCACTTTTAGAAAGACAAAAATCCTTAGAAGAAGACCTTTCAAAAGCACAAAAAATAATAGAACAAATAAACTTAGGTGTTTATTCTTTAAGTGATATTGTATTTTTAGGAACTACTTATTATGAAATGGAAAAACAAATTTCAGATGTAGAAGATTTAGAACAAGAATATATTTCAGGGCCAAAACAAGAAGTTAAAATGACTGGTTTTGAATTTCTTATTCTTTCTTTGATAGGAGGAGGTATAATATATGGCCTTTTTGCGGGAAAAAAATAAGACACAAATTCAGGAAAGAGATGAATTAATAGTTCATGAAAAAGAAGAATTAACTCAAACTAAAAAACAGAATAACGATGGATATGTAAGTATTTCAGGTTTTAAAGGAATATGGACTTTAGATGAAGTGGTAAAACTACTTCAGGATTTAGATTTTAAAGTGAGAATTACAATGTCCACAAAGGAAGAAGACCTTTTAATCTCAAGGGATGAATCTTCCAATCTGGTGGAGGGGGAGGTGATATAAATGGGAACTTATTTGTATAGGACAGAAAATATTACTGTTGGAACTGACCCTGTAACTTTAACTCATGCATTAGGAGTAGCTCCTGCTGGTGAAAGTGGAGCAGTTCTTGTTACCAGAAGGGCTGGCACAGCAACGCTAACAATTACCTCAACTTCTCAGATTGTTGTATTGACTTGTGGTGCAGCTGGTCAAACAATGGATGTTCTCGTAATGGCTTTTCATTCAATTATTAAATAACCTTTGTGTTAGGAGGGAAAAATGGGGATTAAAATCGATTTAGGTTGTGGTCCAAATAAGAGGCCAAGTTATATTGGTATAGATGTAGAGCCTTTTGGCCAAGAAATAATCAGAGATATAAGAAGAGGTCTTCCTTTTAGTGATGGCATTGTATCAGAAGTAAATATGGAACATTTTTTAGAACATATCCCACCAGGGGAAGACCTCTTCTTCTTGATTAGTGAGATTTACAGAGTATGTCATAATGGAGCTTTGATTCATATTAGAGTTCCAAAAATTGAATATCCCTTAGCATTTATGGGGACGCATAGAAGTTTTTGGAATAAAGATTGTTTTATAATTTTTTCTAAAAATCTTTATCCTCATAAATGCAATATTCCTGAATGTTATAATTGGAATTTTTCAATTAATAAACTTGAAGAAAATAATGCTGAAATAGTTGCGGAATTAACTGTTGTTAAACATGAAGTCCATGCTGGAACAAAAAAGACAAGTATTATTATTGTATCTTATAAAAATATAGATGATACTGAAAGATGTATCAAATCTATAATTCGATGGACTAAAGATATTCCTTATGAGATTGTAGTTGTTAATAATTCGCAAGAAGAAAAGGCAATTAAATTGCTAAATAATTTTTCGGAAGAATATAGTCATATAAAGGTTTTTCATTCTAAAGAAAATTTAGGTTGGATTGGTGGAATAAATAAAGGATATGAATTAATAAATCCTGAATCGGAGTTTGTTATTTTTGCAAATAATGATACTGTAATTACAGAAAATGGTTGGCTTTCAAGATTGTTAAGTCATTTTACTGAAGATACTGGAGCAGTTGGGCCTGTTTCAAATTACATAATTGGAAGGCAATCTATTGCTTTCAACCATACAGGTATATGGGAAGAATATACAAATACATTGATTGGTTTCTTTATGTGTATAAGAAAAGAAATAATTGATAAAATTGGTCTTCTCGATGAACGATTTGGTGAAGGTGGAGCTGAAGATCATGATTATTCCATTCGTATTAGAAAAGAGGGTTATCAATTAAAAATTGCAAGAGATGTTTATATCCACCATTCGGGCTCTAAATCATTTATGCCTGTTTTAAGTCCAGAAGGATATAATAAATTTTGGAAAGAAAAAGATAATATATTAATGCAGAAATGGGGAGAAGATGAGGTCAAGAAACTATTTTTACCTCCCTTAAAAGTTGTTATAGCAATTCCTGAAAAGACAGATTATGTTCATAGGCTTTTTACATATAGGTTATGCCAAATGGTTAAACCTTGGAATTTTACAATTGTAGATTGTCCAAGAGTTTTGATTCACGATGCAAGAAACTTGCTGGTTAAAGAAGCTAAAAGAATAGAAGCTCATTACATTTTATTTTTAGATGATGATATGATACTTCCAACAGATTTATTTGTTAGATTATTTAATCATCAAGCTCCAATAGTTTCGGCTTTAGCTTTTAAAAGAAGACCTCCATATGAACCTTGTATTTATCATTGGGAGTTCAATAAAAATAATGGAATGTTAGGTGTTAGACCTGCTTATGAACTTGTAAAAAAAGGATTAAAAAAGGTTGACGCTACTGGTTTTGGAGCAATATTAATTAATATGGAAGTTTTTGATAAAATTAAAGAACCTTGGTTTGAATTGAGAGATTATGGAGAAGATATTGATTTCTGCTTAAAATGTTATGATGCTGGAATTCCAATCTACTGTGATACTGATTTAATTGTTCAGCATATTGGAGATAATGAGTTAGTAGATGAATCTAATTTTGAAAAATCTATTTCAGATGGAAAAATTCCGCAAGGAATTACAGTTGAGATTCATGAAAAGGATAAGGTTAGAAGACAGTTAGTTTCAGTTTTATAAATAAGGAAATATGTAATGGCTCGATATTTTGTTGGGATTACAGATGAAAAAGGAACGGTTTTATGGAGAACTAATGCTTGGAGCAAAAAAGAAAAGGATTCAAAAGTTAAAAAAATACTTGACAGCATTTACTATGAGAAAAATTTAACTGGTTTCGGAAAAAGTTTAGTTGAATCAATTCGTAAAGGTTATCCAAAATTTGTTACTGTAATTTGGGATTATGGAGGAGTAAAAAGAAAGGAAAAATATCCAATTTTAGTTAGATAGCAAGGAGATAGAATATGCTTGTAAAAATCAATAAATCGATAGAAAATAATCCTCTTATTTGTCCTAAATGCGGTAGGTCAAATATTAAATCTTGGTATAGTGGTGGTAAATGGAAAGCACGATGTTTAGATTGTTTTTGGCATGGACTTTATAAATCATTAAAATATATAGAGGAGAATCCTATGACAAGAGAAGAAATTTTAAAAAAATTTGAAATTGATAAATATGGAATTATCCAAAGTCCAGGAAAATTTGAGAGTCATATGCTTTATGTTCCCTATTTTTGGGATATGGTTTTAGAAGGTTTTTATGATGATGAATTATTTGATGAATATGATAGACCAGTTTCTTTTATTAAAATTAGAGAAGAAGATTTAGAGGAATTCCCAGAATTAGAAAATATTTATGGTATTGCTTTAAGAGAAGATGATTATGGTTTTATAGATTCTGTGGAATTTAAAACAGAAAAAGAATATCGAGAAGCAATAAAAGAACTTGAATCAATTGAATCAGAATAATATTAAAGACAGAAATGCTTCATATTGGGCGATTGTTTATGCTATGTTTTCTGAATACCTTGCTTATAGAGGTTCTGCTGGGTTCAGAGACTATGGCCATTTTGAAGCTTTAAAGCAAGCAAGAAAAATTGAAAAGAAAATTAGAAAAGCATTGAGTTATACTTATCCTTAGGAGAGCAAAAATGAAAAAAGAAAAATATCCAGCAGTTATTGTATATGAGCCTGTTTTTAATTATTTGATAGGTGCAATCCAATTAATTCATTTATCAACAAAAGTTTATAAAAGAGAATGGGGCGAAACAGACCAGTTTGTTATTAATAGAGTAAGAGAAATTGCTGAAGACGCACTCAAAGAATTTGAATATAGATTAAAAAAGGGAGATATAGTAGAAGGGGAATATTATAGATTTTAAATAATAAGAAAAGGATGAAATTATGAAGAAGATAGTTAAACCTATAACTACTATGAAAGCCAAAAAAGAGAATAGCTATATTTATCACATAGTAGATAACAAGAAATGTGGTCAAGTAGTTGTTGAGCGTTATGGGTATCAGCAAATGCCAGTTGGATTTGGGTTTAGAGGAAAAGATTTTGTTGTAGATTATATAAAATATCCTATTTACAAAGGATACTGTTTGGGTTGTTTGAAAAAAGGATATTTCAGAACTGGTCCATATAAAATAAAAACGAAAAAAGTTGACCTTAGTAAATAAAATAAGGAGGTAAAAAATGGCAAAAATAAGAAAACCTAAAAAGATAGTCGCAAAGAAATATGGAAAGTTTATTCACGAAATAATTACTCCAAGAGAAGAAATCCCCGAAAAGGCAAAATTCAGAACTATTAAAATGGATGCCCACAGGGTTTCGATAGCATATTGGGGAAAACCTGTTGCGGGGAAGCATCCTTTTTATGTGCTACATAAAATTCTCCATCCAAAGAAAAAAGGAGAACCTTGTAAATTAAAAGATAGATTGAAACTTATGGGAATTAAAGAGCTTGTTTTAGGAAGAGAGTATGAAGTTGTAAGCAAATTGCCAAAATTAACTGGTAAAAGAAGAGCAGGAAAATTGATTACAAAAAATCCTAAACCAATTAAAATTTATGATAAAATTTTATCGATTGAAGCTCAAAAAGGAGATAGCTCTCTATTTCCTAAACAATATTTCAGGCATGATTTTAAAAAAGATAAAACACATGCTGAAATATGGGGATTACCAGATGGGTCATTATTAATTAAATCAAAAAAGGGTAAAAAATTGTGGAAAAATTTTGATTATTAAAAGGAGAATAGGATGGGAAAGAAAAAATTTTATCCACCGTTTAGAGTTGACCAATGGTTCGAAAGAGATAGGGCAAGTGTTGTAGTTTATGACAGCAGAGATAATGTAGTTGCTGAATGGTGGGATGAAGAGGTTGATGATATGGTAGAATCTGGGTTTTTTAAACCTCAATTTAGCAGAAAATCACCAATAGATCCTTATAGCGTAATAGATTATTTAAAAAGGATAAAAGTAATATAAAAAGGAATAAGCATTATGGCTAAATTTAAGAATAGATTTATAATTGTTGGAAGAAAAGAAGATATTAGGGATGATGAATTATATATTATAGGGAAATATGCAAATTTAATTGGTAATATTCAATCTTATAATTTTTTAAGAGATTTAAAAGACATTTTTGGTAGTAAATTTGGGAAAAAAATTATGGATTCATACAAAAGCGGAAATATGATTCCATTAAAATATGAAGATGCTATTGAAGTATTAACATTAATTGATGATGCATATGAAAGAAATGTTGGATTTAGAACTTTTTATTCAAAAGCATATAAAGATGGAGACTTAATTGTTTATGAATTATTAGTTTAAGAAAGGAGAATAAATATGGAAAATATCTCTAAAAAAACAAGGGAAATTATTAATCTGGCTAAAGAAATAAATTATGAGGCTCTAAATTATAGTTATCCACATTCTCCTTCAGCATTATTTCTTTGGATACTATCTGCTTTTGGCGGAGTTGATGATGAAGTTGATGCTTTTCATACAATAAAATTTAAAGAACCATTTCTTTCTTGGAGAGAAATGGAACTCCTAATAGATTGGTTGAATAGAATGTGGGAAATTTGTAGAAATGATGATGATATGCAACTATTATATAGAGCAATAATTAAAGGAAAGTATTAAACAGGAAGGAGGTGAAATAAAATGGCAACAGAACCTTTCTTGATTAATCCATTTAGAGTAGGTAGAAGGCGAAGGAGGGTTGTCTTAGATGATAACCCGAAAGGTTTACCTCCAGCTTTGCTATCAAGAATGATAAGAACTTATGGGCCCCGTCGTGGAATGAGAGAAGCTTGGAGACTTTACAGAATGGGAATTACAAAAAATGAACCAGAATTTAATCCTTGGGAAACTTTTACTATCCCTGAAAGGTCTTTGAGGATTTGGCGAGACCCTAAAACTGGGAGATTCGCTATTCCTCCAAGAAGAAAAAATTTGGGAGAGGAGGTGATATTAATGAATCCAAGGCGTAGACGAAGAAGAGTTAGGAGAAGAAGATATGTTCTTGATAATGCCTGGTTTGGTGACCCTGCTGGACATAGAGCCGCAGCACTAAAAGGCTGGAGAACCAGAAGAAGATTAAGAGATAATCCTCTCGGAGAAGAAGTAATGGTTATAGGAAATCCTCGCAGGAGAAGAAGGAGAAGAATCAGAAGAAGAGTAAGGCTTTTTGGTAACCCAAGAAGGGCAAGAGCCACAGCTCTACCTGCGATTTCAGTTTCCAGACCAGCTTCTTTGATAATGCCTGCACTTGTTGGAACTGCCGCCTATGTGGCTACCGATAAAGTTCCTTCTATGGTAAATGTGACTTCAGATTTACCAAGATTGGGAGTTAAAGCAGCCGTTGGCTTTGGTGGCGGTATTCTTTTATCAAGAATTGCAGGAAGTAAGGCTGGTGTTGTCTGGGCAATAGGTTCCTCAATCAATCTCATGACAGATATTTTGAGAACCTATGTATTTAAAGGGACATTATCTGGCCTCGGAGCATTTCCCCGTAGAGGATTAACTTATCGAGCTGGTGCTCCCTTAGGAGCATATCCAACAGAGTATCAATTCTCTAACTATCCTATGTGATAAACCTATCTTAAGCTCTTTGTAGCGTCCTACCTTCGTAGCCTTTGTGCTTACAAAATAGTGTTTCCATAGTGAGCAAATAATTGAAAGGAGGTGACTCGTATGCCTTTAGGACAAGCTGCAGTTCCTGCTGACCCATTACAGGCTCAGGGATTCAGGACACAGCGTGCAGAACTCCCAGAAGATTTGTGGCAACCTCTGTATGACCGTGTAAATTATCCTCAGGCTGGGACAACGCAACTGTCGTTCTTCTCAACTCCTATGGGTCAGTCTGCGACACTAATTACAGGTGTGGCCACAGCAGCATCTAAGGTCAAGGATTATCGGGATACCAATATGCAAAATGCTAATGTTGTTCCTACAAAGCTTTTCAAATTCGTGGGAATTAGCATAGCATTTATTAACCAGCTTCCTGGTGATCCTGATAATGCTGCTGACAGGGATAGGGTGAGAAATAATGCTTATCTCAAATTCAGGATTGTAGATAAGGATATTCTCTATATTCCTTTGGTCTGCATACCTGAAGTGAATCCATTAGTAGTTGGAGCTACAACTGCAACAGCTACTACTATTTTGGGTTCTGCTGGTGGAGGTGGGCAAAATGTTCCAATGTATAAGCTCCCCATTCCTGTAACGCTGAATCCTTATGAGAATTTCAGTGTAGATATTATTCTCTCAGCTGCTGTTGCTCTCAAGAGCTCTTACAGCATGGATATTTACATGATACTCCAGGGATTCATGAGGAGGCCAACTTAGCGAAATCATTAAGGAATTTCTTTTAGCAAGAAATTGCTTAAAGCAATTTCGGGAGGAAGATATGGATATACCAAAAGAGGATTTAGCTTATATGGCAGGGTTTTTTGATGGTGAGGGATACATCTCCTTTTTTAAGATAAGAGGAGAGGATTCGGTTGAGGCTGGATTAACCCAAACTATTATGGAACCTTTGCTGTTATTTGCTAAATACTTCGATGGTAATATCCATAAAGGGAGAGTAACCCGAGGGGGACTCCAGATATATAGGTTTAGAACCTCAAGTAAAGAGAATATTGGAGTCCTCCTTTCTTCCCTATTTCCTTATTTGATAGTTAAGAAATCAAAAGCTATGCTTGCGTTGAAATTTCTTGGAAAGGAGATACCTCAGGATAGTGCGGATGAGAATTTTCTTATTCCTTATATGGCTGGATTTTTTGATGCAGAGGGTTCAATATCGGTGAGAGTTCGGAAAGAAGGTAGAAAAGTTAAAGTTTATGGTAATAAACTTCAACCATTAATTGTTATGCAACAAACTTGTATTGAACCTCTTCTTTTATTTCAAAAAACCTTTGGTGGATATTTATATGAAAAAAGTTCGAGAACCCAAAAAGGTTCGCCTATATTTTATTACAGATTTAAACTTTCGCAGATTCCCAGATTTTTTGAGCTTCTTGGAAAGTATCTAATTGTTAAGCGTCAGCATGCAGAATTGGTTTTTAAGCTTCAGCAGATAAAGTTGAAGCATAATGGTAAAGACCCAAGGATTCAAGAGAAATGGGATATTGCGAAGCAAATTATAGATTTGAATTCTAAGAAAGGTAATAAAGAGAATTGTAAGGTTCTTCAACTTATTAATTAAAATAAAAATTAAAGGAGGAAAATAAGATGGCATGGAGAGAATTTTTTATATATGGAATTAATTTTAGCTCTTTAACCGCAGGAGATGGAACATCTTTTACAAGAGATATAATTAGGATAGATAGTGATGCTGATTTTGAATTTCAAAAGTTAGTTCATATCTCTACAAATGGAAATATTAGAGTAAGATTAATTGATGATTCAATGGGAAGATATTTGCTGAAGCAGTCAGCCAGTTTAAGAGATATAGCAGGTAATTCTATCCAAACTCCTTTTATATGGCCAAGACCATATCAGATACTTGCTGGTTCTACACTTACAGTAGAAGTTGCTGATGCTTCAGGAGTTTCCAATTCGTTGAGGTTATATTTTCATGGAGCAAAAATAAGACCTGGAGAGCCTCCATGGGGAGTATATGACCCAGTTAGTAAAAAGTTAATAATGAAGAAATATAAATCAGTTTTACCCTTTTTCTATAATACAGGAGTTTCTACTGTAAGCAGTGGTGGTTCTACTTATGCAAGGATTGAAGTTGATAATGATGCTCATTTCTTAATTCAGAAAATAACTGGATTTTCATCTGGTGCAATTTTACTTGAATTCAAGGATATGGCGACTGGAAAAGACTGGCAAAATATTGCAGTTCATCATAACGCTATTTTAGGAAATGGGCAATTTCCTGATGTTTTATTTGCTAACAGGTTTGTTCCAAGAGGTTCAGTTGTTTCTATAAATGTTCAGAATTTAACTTCAGAAGATGTAACTTTTGAAATTAATTTAATAGGGGTGAAGCTCTATGAATAATGTTATAAATTATTGTGATTGGAAGAGGATACCACCTGATTTATGGCCAAGGATTTTTGAAGCGATTTCTAAAGAGAAAGAAGCAGAAATAGTCAAAAGGAGTGTTCCACCACAAATATATTTGGGAACTGCAATATATCTTGGTAAGGGGTTTCAAGGAAGAAGGGTTTTAGTAACAACTTCTCCTACATTGATTATCCCTGCTGGACCTGCATATCCTTATATGATTTTAAATCCTTCAAGAACTGTTGGCTTAACTTCTTCTGGTGTTCTTTATAGTGGAACTGTCAATGCTGCTGGAAATACACAAGCTACTCCTTTAGGTGTAGCTAATTATCTGAATATGCATTTGTTTTTAGATGTGACTGCTGTAAGTGGAACATGGGATTTTGTAGCACAGGCAAGAGATCCTGAAAGTGGAAATTGGGCTGATTCGCAAGTTATTTTTTCAGGAATTACAACTACGGGAACGAGATATGCTTCAATTGGTCAATTAGGAGTAGCAACTGATTTTGCAGTTAGATGGGAACCTACTGCAGCTGGTTCAATTACATTTAGCTTATCATATTCACTTAAAGAGGGAATTATTGGAAGTGCAGCTGGTTTATCACAGACAGTATTTATAGGTTCAAATAATGGAATTACTGTAACTTCTGGATTTCCTATTTTAGAAGGGAATAAAGAGGTATTTATTGTTGGAGAGAATGTTGAGGTTTGGGCTATAGCTTATGTAAGCCTTTATGTAAATATCTTCCAATTGTAATTAATATGAAGGCAACTAAAGGAATAAGTTTAGATATTAAAATGGTATGGAATAAGCCTGCAATGAAGTGGTTTATGATTTTTTCAAAAAATGGAAAGTTTATAAATGATTTCTTTGATTGTCAATTAATATCTAAAGTGTTTCGAGGTTTAAGTAAAGAAGAGCCTAAAAGATATATTATAACGATAAAGGAGGTGATATAGATGGAAAAGATTAATATGAGTCTTACATTTAAAGTTGAAGGCAAAGAGGTATGTGAAAATACTTTTTCTTTTACAGGAACTGATATGGAGACTGTTCTCATTTGGGAAAATGCTTTATTAGAGATGGTTCAAAATTTGGTTAAGAAACAGCAAAAGGGTGAGATTTAATTTTGAGTTTTTTCTTTAAACCTTTAATTTATTATTTAGTATATGCAATATGCTTTTTAGCTTTTGTAATTAGTATATGTGTATTTTTAGTAAGAAATAATGAAGATTAAATCAATTGTTAGGGCTATTTTATTAATTTTAATATTTATATTAGTTTTTAATTTTGTAAAATTTTTTTACAGAAATATTTTTTATGTAGGGGAAAATATTATTTTACCTAAATTAGAGGAAACAAAATGAAGCTGAAATGCAGTAAAATTATCTGTTTCATTTGTATTTTTTTAATTCTGTTTATTCCTAATTTTGGGTTTTCAAAAATCCAAAAAATTATATTGGGGAATGTGTTTAAATCTGTAGAAGAAGAACCTAAATATGGGTATCATTCTTATAATTATGCTTATGGGTCAACTGTTGATGGAAATGTATATAAAGTTGATATATCAGCATGGTCTGTTATAGGTAGAATATCTACTTCTGGAACGAGCTTATATTTTGGAGATATTGACCTTGTAAGAAAGAAATTGATTTTAGGGGGGCAATTACCTGCTCCTTCTTATGCTAAAATCGCAATATTTATAAACTTAGAAACATTTACAGAAGAAGGATATATAACTTTTGAAAGTGATGAACAAAGTATTGGGTCTATAATTGTAGATAGTGAGAATGGTATAGCTTACTGTGCAGACAATAATATAAATGCAGTTATAAGATTAGATATATCTACGAGAACAAGAATACCAGGAAGGCTTATTATTCCATATGCATTTGGTTTAGGAAGCACGTATAATGGTGCAGTTGATTCAAATTATGTCTATTTTGGGGATAACTATAGTCCTCCAAGAATTCATAGAATAAGAAAATCTGATTTTTCATATCAAGGTTATATAGAGATTGGAGATGCTAATACCAGAGGAGTTTCAGGTAGAAATGCGATTGAGATAGACCAAAATCTCCTATATTTCGTTGCTATAAATATTGGTGGATATAATGATATTTTAGCTAAAATAGATACTACCACTTTTACAGTTGTTAGCCAAATTAATCTTCTATCCTATGAACTTAATACAACTTCTATTTCTGTAGATTATTTAAATAGGTTTTTATATTTAAGTTGCTCTCATTCCGCTTCTGGAACAACGAGAATAATAAAATTTGATTTATCTTCGTTTAGTAGAGTAGGATATATAACATCAACTGGCTCAATCCCTGATACTTATTATGATGGTAAAAGAAATCTACTTTATATAGCAGAAGGATTATTTCCAGTATGCGAAACATGTAATTTTTTCAAAGCTGATTTAGGAACTTTTTCAGTTACTGATGGATTAGTAATACCTGAAGGGGATACTCCTTTAACTGTTTTTTGTGATTAAAAAAGTAATGGAGGTATTAAGATGAAGATAAAATGGAAGAAAGTAATAGAAATTGGTTCAGTTTTTTTAATCGGAGGTTTTATTATTGTCTTAGCCTCAGTGGGACTAATTAAATCACAGGTTCAGCAGGTTTCAGGTCTTGCAGTAGCTGAAAGTAATATAAAATGGAATAACTTAAGAGATGCTTCGGCTGGAGATAATTTAACTGAGGGTATAGGGGCTTTTAACCTATATCTTTATGATGGAACAAATTTTGATAGGGCAAGAGGTGATACTACCTATGGACTTGATGTAGATGTTACAAGAATGCCTGCTATTTCTGGCTCTAAGACTCCCTCTGATGGATATTCGAATCCAACTGACCATATAGGAACATGGGCATTAATAGGAATGTATAATGGGTCTACATGGGATATGGTAAGGGGAGATACTACTTATGGGCTTGATGTAGATGTTACAAGGACGCCTTCTTATTCATATTCAAATATTCCTTTAAATACAACGATAGTTATAAAATCTGGAGCAGGTTTTTTAAAAGCTATAACAATTAATAAACCAGGGTCAGGCTCAACGGCTACGGTTTATGATAATACAGCTGGTTCGGGAACAATAATAGCAACGATAAATACTGCTCCTTCTTCTCCTGTTACATTAACTTATGAAGTAGCTTTTAGCACGGGATTGACTATTGTTACAGCAGGAACTACTGCTGCTGATATTACTGTTAGTTATAAATAAAAGGAGGTGATATAAATGCAAGAAGTTAATTTTGGTCAATATGCCTTACCAGTTATTCTGATGGTTATTTTAAGTTTTATCTACAAAGTTTTTGGAGAAGGAGATGGTTCTGGAGCTATTTCAAATCGAGCGAAACCTGTAATTGCTATATGTATAGGAATGGCTTTAGGAGTAATTGGAATCTTTTATAATGGAGTCCAATTAACATTTAAAAACTTTGTAGATTATTTGCTTTATGGTTTTATGACTGGTTGCTCAGCAGTAGGATTATGGGAAGGTTTTAGAGCAACTATAAATCCATCAAGAAAGGAAGGAGGTTGAAAATGAAAAGGAAAATTTTTATACCAATACTATTGCTTTTACTTTTAGTTTCATGTGCAACCATACAGGAGCAGTGGAACAAACTTACTCCTGACGAAAAGGCAAGGATAGTAATTAATGATCTTCAAACACAGTTATCAAATTTATGGGAAACAGGAAAAACCTATGTAGATGCTAATCCACAGTATCAAGAAAAATGGAAAAAAGAGATAGTTCCTATTTTCGATTCTGCTAATAAAAATTTAAAGGTTGCTATTACATTATCTAAAGTCAACCAGATTACTCCTGATGTGGTTTATCAGAATATTCAGCCAGCAATAAACTCAATTATAATAATGCTTGTTCAAATTGGAGCTATAAAGGGGTAGTATATTATGGCTTTAGAAGATTATACAATCGGTTTAGAGAAGGTTGTAGATTGGCCGTTTGTAGATAAGGATGTAACGATTACATGGTCTGAGGATTTACCAGTGCAGATTGAAACATCAGGACTTGGTAGAACAAAAATAGAGGTCTTAAACTGGTCTGATTATAGTCTTCAGTCTATTGCTACAGTAATTATTTAGGGGAGTTCTTATGGCAGACATAAGGTATTGTATTCCAACAACTTTAAAAAGAAAAGTATCAATAGATGATTTATATGCTGCTTTAAAGGCAATATTTAATGCTTTAGTTAGACCCTTGTGGATTGACCCAACAACTTCAAGAATGAAAGCAGATGTAGTTATATCATCAGGCACAGTAACTACAGTAACTACAACTACTACTCTTACAAATCTGGGAACTGCTAATGTTATTGGAATGTATATTGATAGAACAGCATGGGGACAAACTATTCGTCCTCGTATAACATAAGAGGAAACAAAAGATGACAACTACATTGGGCTTTAAAGATTTAATTGACTTACCACAATGGAGAACGCTGGCAAACTCTCTGAATGCAACGGCTGCTGGTTCTTGTATTTGTGGTGATAGTAGAAATGATATATCAAGAGATCCATATTTATATCTTTTAATTAATGCAAATACTTTTCAAAGATACAATGTCAAAAATGATGAGTGGCAAACTCTGAGTTCTCCAGCGTTAGCGGGAACTTTTGGTGCTGGAGCAGGATCGGTTTTTGTTCCTTCAGCAGGACCTTCTGGAACACTGGCAGCAGGTAGCACTACATCGTCTGTTATTCTTTCAACTGCCTTACCAGCAGCAGTTGGTGTTAATCAACTTGCTAATAGAGGAGATGGAGTAGGGTATAAGATAAGAATAATTGGTAATGCTTCGGGCTCATCAGGAAAAACAGAAGAAAGATACATTATAGGAAATACAGGAGGAACTACTCCTACAATCTATCTTGATAGTGCACTAAGTTTTACTCCTATTGCTGGAGATAGATATGAGATACTGGCTGGTAGGGTAATGCTGATGTCTGCTGGGACATTGACATCTGGTATTTTAAGGGCATATGATATTGCTACTAACTCATATATTACTTTAACCCAAACTAACCTCCCTTCGACAATTGGAGCAGACTCAGAATTTATCGTTCTTGATGAACAATTTGTTCCTAATTATAGGAGTCCAGGCGAAGGATTCTTTGGCAATCTTGTTGCTACTGGTAGCAGTTCAAACTCTATTACAGGGCAGGCAACTGGTGGGGATGCTGGGGTTCTGGCTAATGAGTATAGAAATTTTCAAATTAGAATTGTTCAAGATATAACAACCCCAACTGCTGTAGGTCAGCGAAGGATTATTTCTTCTCATACTGCAGGTCCTTCTCCTGTTTATACTCTTTCATCTAACTGGACGGTAACGCCTTCTTCCAATGCCACTTTTGTAATTGAAAATAATAACGATGTCATTCTGTCAAATGGTGGCACGCTTACAATATATTCTTATCGGATGGGTGGATTTACCGCTGACGGCACTTGGTCTTTTTCAGGAACAGTAGGAACAACTGGAGCTCTTGCTTATGCTGCAAGACTTGGTGTAGGCACACAAGGGAATTGTGCTATACCTTCTTGGGGTTTAACTTTAGATGCTGCTAAAAATGCAAGACATAGTTATATTTATTGGTTTAGGGGTGGTGGAAGCAATATTCTTGACTTGCTTGATATTGCAGGAGCAGCAGGAACTGGAGCATGGACAGGAGCAATTGTCTATGGTGGTCAGACAGGAGCAACCACATTTACCACAGGCACATCATCTTGTTATGATGGTGCAACTAATTCAGGGAAGTATGGATATATAAGCATAAATGGGACTCAAAGGTTTGCAAGATTTGATGTGATAAATAGAGTGCTTGAACCCTGGTGTTATTTACCCTATGCACAGGGAACTGCAGTTGTAGGAGAAAAAGTAGCAACTTCATTATTTATTGATGGAGCTACAAAATTAGCCTTTTTGCATACAATTCAAAGCACTGGTTCTGTATTCTGGAACTGTGCAATACAGAGATAAGGAGGAAAATTCATGAATTTAGATCAGTTAATTCAAATTATACAAAATAGAGTTTCGACTTTAGAACGAGCCTTAACAGAAAATTATTCAATGGGAAATATTGAACAGTATTATAAAATTAGTGATGAGTTAGAAGAGACAAAACTGACATTAAAACAATTAGTAAGTATTATTAAGAAAGATAAGAAGGAGGTAAATTTATGAATATCAACACACTTATCCAATCCCTTGAAAATAAATTAACTGCCCTTGAAGCAAAAAAGAAAGTGGCAATAGAAAAAGGCAAACCTGACCTTCTTTTTGCATTTGACCAAGAGCATATCGAAACCGCAACTACACTTAATCTCATAAAAAAGGCAATAGAAGAAATTGAAATTTATAGAACAAGAGATGTAAAAGAAAAACTCAAACTCTATCTTTTAGAGAATCTTCCCAATCTGGCTTTCTATTTTAAGCAAGAAAGTATAAATAAAGTTATTAGTGATGCTTTTAATAATGCCTTTGATAAATTAATTAAAGAAGAGTTTGAAGATAAGATTATTCAATTAGTAGGAGATAAAATTTAAAAAAAGGAGGTCAATGATATGAATACACAGGCTGTTTTAGTCCTTATTAATGGTCTTATACAAATTGCATTTAATCTCTGGGCTTCTGTAAGGCAAATAGAAGGAAAAGAAGCAATTCCTTCGTGGGAAGAGATTCTTGATAAAAATCTAAGGCTTCAAGAAAAGATTGAGGTTGAAAAATAATGGCTTTTCCTAAATCTGTCCAAAGAAATCCTGAGTTCTTTAGTGGATGGTGGGATGATTTTCTTTTAAGTGTTCAGAATCTATTTTCAAGTATAGAAAATTATATCAGGAATTTCTTCTCATATTTTTTATCTCAGGAAAAGGTTGAAGAAACTTATTGGTCTTATGAAGCACCTCCTGAAAGGACAATTGAAGATATTATAGAAGAAAAGGCCAGAAAATATAATGTTCCACCCAATGTTATAAGAGCAATGATACAAGTAGAATCAGGATATGACCCATATGCAGTTTCAGAGTCAGGAGCTAAAGGGCTTATGCAATTAATGGATAGCACTTTTTCTTGGCTTGGATTTCATCCTTCACAAATATTTGATGTAGAAGCCAATATAGAGGCTGGAGTTAAATATTTAAGATATTTATGGAATAGATATGGCAATTTGTCTGATGCAATTGCCGCATATAATACAGGAAAGGTTTTAAAATATAGGAAAACAGGTCAATATGTAAATCAATCTTATGTCGATATGGTTTTTAGTTTAATGTAAGGAAATAGAAAATGGCTTTTGCTCAAGAACCTAAAATTACTACAGCACCGCAAGCTGTAATATCTCTTGCAAAATTTCTTAATCCTTCTACTGCATTGACAGTTGTGGGGGCTGCACTTACTTTGTTTGGTCTTGCTGTAGAGATTTTTACATCAGCAAGTGCTAAAAGAAGAGCAAAAAGAGAAGCTAAAAGATTACAGAGATATTACTACATAGAAGCAGCAAAAAAATTCCTAAGAGAGCTTGGATATAAATGGAATGAGGATGACTTAACTGATAATGATTTATATAATTTGCAAGTAACTATAAATGAAACTGTAAATACAAATAATAAAAATATTTTAGTAAGCTGGTTTTTAAATCATGGGCTTGACCCTTCTCGTGTTTTTATAGATGTTTCTCCAATAGAACCAGAAAGAACAAGCAGAATGGAGAGATTTTTAATAATTTGTGAAACAATGAAGGCTGTGGATTATCCTTCAAGTCAAGTTGACCTTATAGAATATAATGATATAACAGCAAAACTTTTTTCAGATTTTTATAGGTTAGTAAATAAATGGGTAACGAATAACGATGAAATAGTTTCTATAATCTATAGGATGATTTATTGGATGGATGAAAATCTTTTTGACCCATACAGACTTATGCCTTCACTTGAGGATATAAAAATAATAAGAAGTCTAAGGACATCAGTTCCTATTTTTGTTCCTGAAATGTTAGGGAAAACTTATATTGAACCAGTTACTCCAGAACCTACAGCAGTTTCGGGAACTATTCCTCAAATTTTTGTTCCTACTGCTTTAGGGCCTACTTATTTAGGACAGTTACTCCCTGAACCTCAAACAGTTTCAGATGAAGCTTCGACAGGAGCTAAAATTATTTATTTATCATATGAAGAAGTAGTAAAGCAATATCCTGAGATTGGAGAAGCAGTTAAAAAAGAAACTCCAATCTCTACTGAAAAGGCTGGTTTATCTTCTTTGGCTATCCTTGTAATAATTGGAGGAATTTTATCTTTATTTGCATTTGGGAGGTAGAGATATGTTTCCAGAAAGTATTTTAAGAAAAAGGTATTTGGGAGAGCTTGGAGCAACTCCAACTGAAGAAGAGGTTGCTAAAGCTCAAAGATTATATGATTGGTGGGAAAATAGAAGTAAATATTTTGGACTATTTAAAGTAGGAGGTAACCCGTTCTGGTTTAGAGACCTTCTATATATTCTAAATCCAAGTGAGTTTCCATGGGCTCGACCTTCAGAAGAAAATGTAGTCCTTATGGATACTGGTTATCAAACTACAGCTCAAATAGCAGATAGTTATGAGAGAAATTTGAAAATAGCCTATGGAGATATTCAAAAGCAGATTCCAATTTTAAGAGAATTTATTAGAACAAGATCTTCATCGGCAAAAAAAGAACTTGAAATATCAAATGCCTGGATAATTGAAGATATAAAAAGAGCAAAGGCAGATGAAGATAAAATATATAATCTACTTTTTTATATTGGTGAAAATTATCGAACTATAGTTTTTAATTATATTGGTGGTAGAATTCCAGATTGGGACTTTAACCCTTCAAGGCTTGAAGAAGTAATTCCTACTCCTGTTCAGCCTCAGGAAGTTCAAATAATAGTATTACCTTCTTCATCTATATCAGAATATGGTAAGGAAATCTCAGCAGTTCAGGTTCAAACTGTTCAGACTACTCCATCTCCAGTAACATCAGTAGCTCCTCAACCCTCAGCTCCTGCTGTAGAAATATCTGAAGCTCCAGCAGTTCCTGAAGAGATAGAAGAAGTTAAACCTCCTATTATTGCAGGTCTTCCAAACTGGAGTCTACTACTGATTGCGGGAATTGGGGCTTTATTTTTATTTAAAGGAGGAAAAGTTGACGAGAGAGGAATTTATAAAAGAACTAAAAAACATAGAAAAAGATAGAGTAAATATTGGAGCAGATTTAGCTTTATGGAGATTAATTTATGTTTTAATTGAATATTTCAGTAATAGTTCAATAGTGGAGAAATAAGATGTTTTCGGATTGGATTAATCTTGTATCAAGTGTAATTACTGCTGGTTCAAATGTAGCCTCTTCTTTAATTCAGGCAAATACGGCAAAGGATATAGCTGAAATTCAGGCTAAAACACAGTTAGCTATACAGCATGGAAATCAAGCACAGGCTCAGCTTTATCAAAAGGTTTTAGAAAATTTAATAGCACAAACAACTTTAAATACTTCAGGAGCAATAAGGTTAAGTGCGGATACTCCGCCTTTTAATTCTCCTGAAGCTGTTCAAATTATTCCTAAAGAATCTGAAAAGGAATATATAAATCTACCTGTAATCGGAGTGGTAGAAAAACAAAAGGCTTATCTTTATGGAATTGGATTATTAGCTCTAATTTACTTTTTAAAAGAGAAATAGAGAGGAGGTTTCCAAATGTTTTATAATAATTTTGGAAAAACAGTAACAGAAGAATTAGAGGAAATTATGAAAGCTTCTTGTCCTCCTGAAGAAAAACCCGCTGAGGCTACTCCTTCTGTATGGGAAACAAAACTTGCTGGATTTCCTTTACTGCTATGGGTTTTATTAGGAGGAGCATTTTTATACTTTATTGGTAAAAAACCAGAGGAGGTGAAACCACATGTTTAACCAAAATAATAGTGAAGAGGAAATTAAAGATTTTTATATGCCTGGAGAGTCTCCTATTTTAGATGATTACTCTGTTATTTTTGAAGAGATTCCGCAAGAACAGATGTTTTCTCCAAAGCTACTGCCTGAATGGGCTTATGCTCAGTGGGCTATTCCCCAAAAAGTAAATGGAGAAATTGGAGATGGTGCTGAAATATCTCCATATAGACCTTGGAGAAGAAGAGCAAAACAAGTAATATATGAAAAATTAAAAATGCAACCAGAACAGTCTCCAGTTTATTTAACTACAGAAACTGAAAAAGAAGTTTCTGAGATACCTCAGCCTCCAACGGTTTTTCTTGATGGAGTTCCTAATTTTGATGAAATTCCTCCATTTTTAGGAAATACTTCATTTGGGCAAGTTGAAACTGAGAGAGGAATATGGGGAGAACTTATATCAGCATTAGAAAAAGCAGGAACCAGTATTCTTGAAGCTGAAAAGAAAAAATATGAAGCTCAATTAAAAGCCTATCAGGCAACGGTAGCTCCTACAGTTAAACAGCCTACTGAAGTTAGCTTAAATAAATTACTACCATATCTCCTTATAGGAGGTGCAGTATATTTACTGCTTAAAAAGGATAAAAAGGTAAAAAGATGAAAAAAAGATTGTGCCGAAATAAAAACTTTAAACCAGGGCCTATAATACCTTTGGAAGAAATTAATAGGATTTTTTGGAATATAAGAGATATTGCTGATAATTATTTGGTGTCATATGAATTTAAAGATCCATATAATTTTATCAGTTTTATAGAAGATGAAATCGATAAGTTTTATATCATATATGAAAGTGAGATTTCAAAACTTAAAAATGAATTTTAAGGAGGTGAAATAAAATGCCTAATTTTAGCCAAGATTGGATGGAGTTTTATTATGATGAGGATTGGGGAGTTCCTGATTATCCTTATGGAATAGAAGAAAAAAATATTCCTCAACCTAAGACAATTGAACAACCAACTAACCTTATTCCTTCGGGAGAAGCTAAAGCTATTACTGAAGCTCAACCAGTTACTGAAGTAAAAAAAGCTTCAATTTTAGAGCAGATACCTACTTGGGGATGGATTGCAATTGGTATTGGAGCTTTACTACTTTTTATCCAAGATAGTAAAAGGAGGTGATTTAGATGTTTTTTGGTTTAGAACAAGATACATATGAAGTATTACCAAGTGCAGAATGGGCTTATGAAGCTCCACCCTCTTATGAACAGATGGCAGTTCCTGAATTATGGACAGTTTATGAAGTTCCGACAATTAATCTTAGCTCTGTATCTACAGAAGCACAGAGAAGCTCGACAAATATACTTCCTGTCTTGTCAAATATAATTACCTCTGCAGGAGCTGTTATTGGAAAAGTTTTTGAAACCAAAGCAGTTAAAGAACAAGCTGAGGCTGCAAAAGCTCAGGCAGAAACATTGGCAAGGCTGAGGACAACTACTATTCCTGCAATTCAGCCTACTCAACCTCTAAAAATAGCAGGAATCGACTGGCCAATATTAGCTATAATCGGGATAGGAGCTTTTATCGTTTTAAGAGGAAAAAAGAAAGAAGAGCGAAGGATTAGGAGAAGAAAAAGAACAGCAAGATAGACCTATGAATGGCTTGACTATAGGAATAATTATAGGATGGGTGCTTTTGGGCATTGTTTTTCCTCTATTAAGGTATGTTTGGAGGAAATTTAATGAAAGAATAGAAGAGCTATATTTATGGAAAAAATCAATGGAGGTTTCCATTATGACAAAAGAAGAACATGAAAAAAATTGTAACCAAGTTCAAAAAGAAAATATACAGGTAATTTTTGAAAAAATGGAAAAGATGATGAAAAATCACAAAGAATGGCTCGAAGAACGACTCGGAAGACTTGAATCTGATATGAAATTGTATGTCCAGAAAGAAAGGTGATTTTATGAAATCCCAAAAGAAAGATGAAATAATTGATATGGAAATGGATGAAAATGGAACTTATCATCCAATAACCCCTTATAAGCGACCCAAATTCGAAGTCCAGTATAATGAAATAAAAGTGCCACCTGTATATCAATTTTTTGAAGGATTTGTAATTGGATTAGAGGCAATTGAAAGATTCTTAAGAGTAAGTCAGAGAATTACAAAGGATTGGTTTAAATGAGTGAATGGACTGAGAAGAATCAGTTATTTATTTCTCTACCTGTAGACCAGTTACTTGCAATAACTGCCTATGGAGAAGCAGGTTCAGAAGGTGGGGAAGGAATGATGGCTGTTCTAAATGTAATTAGGAATAGAACTTTAAATCCTGATTTTGCGGATAAAGAAATTCTTAATTCTACTGGGTCAATATATCATGCAGTTATTTTAAAACCCTATCAATTTTCGATGTATAATATTGAAGACCCAGTAAGGAAAATAGCAGAGGATTTAGCTCTTAATTTTAATGAAAGAATATTAACAAATAAGAATCTTCAAATTGCCTATAATTTGAGTTTAATGCTACTTACTGGACAATTAGCTGATAATACAGGAGGAGCAGACCACTATCATTCAATAGAAATTCTACCCAGTTGGGCAAAAGAGTTTAAGAGAACAACGCAGATAGGGAATCATATATTTTATGCTTCAGCTCCTGGATTAGGAATTACTTTTGCTGGAATTACTGAAAACCCTTTAGCCTTAGCAGTTTACTTAGGATTAATTATTGCATTTGGATATGAATACTTAAAAAGGAGGTAAATATGGGGAAATTTATTTTTGGCTTCGTTTTAGGATATATTTTATCCGATGTAATTATAAATAAAGTTCCCTCTGCATCAAAATTTAAAGTTTCTCCAAAATCATTAGAAAATTTATTTCCACCTATGGAAGTAGGACAGCAAGTTAAAGGTTTAGATTTTCCAAGATTATTAGTTAGGTATTAAGGAGGTGATTAGAAATGTTTTTTGGTGCTACACCACTTTTGATGAAAGGGTCAAAAGGAGATGATGTAAAAAAACTTCAAGAAGATTTAATAGCATTAGGATTCCAATTACCTAAATATGGTGCAGATGGTATTTTTGGTGATGAAACAGAAAAAGCAGTTAAGAATTTTCAATATACATGGGGTTTAGCTGTTGATGGAATTGTGGGTCCGGAAACAAGGACAGCTTTAGATAAAGCTCTTAATCTACTTGCTGAGGCTTCATGGAGTCCATCATTAGACCCTATGGAATATTCTCCTCCAGTAACGATAACTCCTGGAATTACTCCAGCTCAAATGCCGAGTGCTATCCAACTTTTACCTCAAAAATTAGCAGGAATTGATATAAAATGGTTTATTTTTGGAGGAACTGCACTAATTGGTATTATGCTTCTTGCAAAGCCTAAAAGGAAAAGAAGATAATGGATTTAATTAAATATCCTCCTAAGTTTTATTCTTTAATTTCAGATAAAGGTTATAAATTAAATCTCTTAGTTAGAGTGGACGGTAAAAAATATAAGATTTTTGTAAAAAAAGGTAATTACTATGATGAAGTATATGGCAGTCCAAAAGTTAGGCCTGAAAAAGAAATGGTAAGGCTTGCAAAAGCCCTTGATTCAGGCAGATTAGTTTTAACCGAAGAGGGAATCTTTGAAAGAGAGGAATTATTAGAAAATTTGATAAGAATATGTTGTGTTTGTGGTAAAATATTTGGAGAAAAAGAGCCTTATGAAGATAAATCCTATACGCATGGATTGTGCGATGAATGTTTTAAAAAAGAGATTGAAAAAATAAAGAAATATCAAAAAGAAAAAGAAGATGAGTAAAATCAAGGTAAATTTATGTTCTTTGGCAGAAAAAGATCATAAAAAAGAGAAAAGATATTATGCCCATTGGGGACATAAACCAAATACCATATGCATTGCTAAAGATTTTTATTTCTTACCGTTAAATATCAAATTAGCCCTTCTCTTACATGAAATTGGTCATGCCCTTTCGGATTCAGATTACGAACAAGAAGCAAATGATATTATTGAATATATTTCAGGAATTAAAATAAAATATGCTTCTGAAACTCCATGGGGAAAAAAACTACAATATATCTATCCCGAAGAAGTTTCTAAAGCTATTAAAATCATTAAAAAATTTATTTCTGAATCTTCTTTGAGACCTTTTCTGCGATAGAAATAACCTTTTTGGCATCTTGAGCAATACTTCCTAACGCCTGAGCTGCTGTTGATAGGTTTTTACTTAACGATTCTATCGCCGAAAGTCCTTCTAATAATTGGCTTGAATCTTCCCTTAAAATTTTGAAAATATCCTCTGGTTTCATAATTCCTCCTAAATACCCTAAAATCTTTTAGGGATAGCCTTTTTTTAAAGACTTTTTATAATACCTTACCCTTTTTACCTGTTTTTTTAAATTCAGCGTATTTATAACCCCAATTTGTTATTTCATATAAAGCTGGTCTTGTCTTAGGTTTTACTTCTTTTATACAGTTGTATCGCTTTAAAATATTAATCCTTGTGCATGCTTCAGCCCAAGGAATGTCAAAAAGTATAGCAATATCGTAAGATTGGAATACTGGTCTATTAATTTCTATTAGTTTCTGGAGTATTTCATGAGACCAGAGGCGGGGTCTTTTATATTTTCTATAATCATGCTGGACTGGAATAAATACCACCTCCTTTAATTTTAGAGATTTCTGTTAATAAATTTATTAATAACCCTCTTTTGTCAATTTTCGTAATGAAAATTAACAACTACAAATAAAGCAATTTTTATCATTTTTTATTCTCCTTTTATTACAAAAAATCTAAATTGATACCAAAACCTATGACAAACTGGACATCTAAAAGGTATCCAATTTTCTTCTTCATATCGAAATATTGTTTTACAATGTAAACATTCAAATTCAAACCAACTTTTCATTTTTTCTCCTTCAATTTCTTCCAACCAGATTTTTAATTTAGACTTATAACTTCACATCCGATTGATTTATATTCATAATAATTAATAGTCCCACAATCACATAAAACTTCAATATTACCTAAATATTCATCATCATAACATTGGTTATAAATAAGTTTCATTTTACTTCCTAATACCCCAAAAAATTATTCCTATATCAATAGGATTAGCTACTTGAATTTTTAAGGGCCACCAGATTTCAGGTTTAAAGCAAAATCCCTTTTCAATTGTAATGTTCCATTTAAATTTAAAAATCATATCAGGCTGAAATCCTACAATATCAGGAATTAAAAAAAGAGGAATTTTGTGTAACAAAATATCATTAATCCATAAAGTAATTATCCCATTCAATTTTAAATTTTGTTTATCCCGTAAGTTTATGGAATCATCTTTATTTTGAAACTTAAATATCATATTTACACCATAAATCAAAATATCAAAAAAAGTCTGAACTAATGAATTAACATTATTTGTATGGCAATAATTTTTAACAACAGAAGATACCTCACCAGTAACTGGGTCAATCATTTTTACTAAAGTGCCCACAGGAAACTCGAAAAACCTTAATGTGTTTGTTCCATCTGCAGGATATAAAACATGGTCATATAATAAATAATCATAATATTGCAAAGAATTATTTTCATTTTCCATTTTTTCTTCCTCCTTTTAATTTTTCAAACTTTGTATTTTTAAATAGATATAGCCCATAAAATAATGTTTACAATCCATAGAATCACCATAATTAACAAAGCACCAATTGAAGCTATTTCAGGAGATATGTTAGAATCGCCATTTTCAAATCCTCTAATTATGAAATATGAATAAATAATTCCAATAAATGATATAATAAAACCAGGAATTGCAAGTTTTAACATTTTATTCTCCTTTCTCACCTTTATTTGAAACCGTGCAAATTTTAGGCTGATTGCAATTTCCACACCCTCCAACATACCATGCCCAAACATATCCGCACTTTGGACAAATCCAACCTCCGAGAGTTAGTGACCTTTCCAATTCTTCTATCTTATCTTCATATATACTAATAATATTCTCAAAAGCGTCCCTTGGCCAAGACGCCTGTCCACCAGACGCTATATACTCCCGCCATTTGTCCCACTGCTTCATCAACTCTTCTTGATCTAAGAAAGACATCTTTTTTTCCTTTTTTCTTTCCATTTTTTTCTTTTCTTTGCCAATTCTTCTATCAATCTAATCTCCGCTAATTCTTTTATCAGTTTCTTTTTAAACTCATTAATACTTGTAATCAGGTCATTAAGGACTTTGTATTTAAAGTCCTCATCCTTTTCATTCACTATAAACCAATCCAACTCTGCTCCAAGTTTTCCCAGAGCATTGAATATTTTTTCAACCTTGTCTTGCTTCTTCATATCTATCTCCTTAAGGGTCAAAAACCTGTCCACACCAGGGACACTCATGCTTATAAAATGGCGGCTCCAAATATACAAAGTTTTTGCTTGAGTCTAAGCCTACTTGATGAGCAAAATAAATAAAGGGTTTTTGGCAATGAGGACAAATAACTTTTAATTTAGTTGTATAGTAAAGTGTCGTTTCCCTTTTCTTTGCCATAGTTTCTTTCCCTTTAATCAAACCTCATATGCGAAATCACGATAGCTATAAAAACCCACCAGTCAATAAACCCTGAAATAACCATCAAAAGTAAAATAAAAATTGGAATAAAATTAAACAAATTAAATTTTACTTTCATTTTTTCCTCCTATCATCAGAGCATTGAAGATTTTTTCAACTTTGTTTTGCTTCTTCATAAAAGCAACAGCTCTTCAAAAGATTTCTTCAAATTAGCAATCCTATCCCTGCAATCTTTTAGTTCATCAGATAGACCCATATAAATTAGCTTAAAGGAAGGCGTATCCTTCTCAAGAGGAGCTGACTTAGCTAATGGAAGACCTTCTAAAGTCGCAAGTAAATCTTCAAACTTTGTAATCTCTTCCTTTAACCCTTCTAAGGCTTTCATTATAATTAACGGCTTAGGTTCTCTTGATGCTGTTTCTATTGCATTCATGTTGACCTCCTTTTCCTCAACTTTATTCCTAAAAAGATTTCCACAACTCCAACACTTATAAAGCACTTCATTTGGCTCTGTTTTGCCATCAACTCTCTTAACATCCCAATTACATCCACAGTTGGGGCAAAACACTATTCCATCTGTTGAATAGCAATTTACCATTACCTTATCCCGTCTGCCAACTTTCCCCAAACAGATTCATAGAAACTATATTGATTAAATTCATCATTATCATTTTTAAATGCCCATACAAACTCTTGATACACCTTATTAATAGCCTCTACATCTTCCCCCATTTCCAGTGTATGTCTCAATACCTCTGCTACTATTTTATAATGTTTTTCCTCAAATATTTTTCCACCTTTTTTCATATCTTACCTCCTTATTTAATTAATTCTTTATTGAAAAAAGTATTATTAAAGTAATTATAATTATTAACCAAAAGATCATTTTAAAATCACTTATATCAACACTTTTTACACTTCCATCATGTCTTATTGGCACTTCAGCCCAAAAAATTAAATATAGACAAACTAACACAAATCCAATAATATAAGTTATCAAACACCAGAACATTTTTTGGTCTTCCCTCTAATCAAAATCAGCGGAGGCTCTCTTCCTTAGAGTCAGGTAGAAGGGGTCACAGGTTGGTAAGTGCCTGTGCTTTTCTCTACTGTCCTTCTCCGTCCCTCGATTTTCATCGCTGACCCTCTACACTCCCCTTATTGTGCAGACCACCTCCACCTTAAATAGTAAGCTCCTTCACTAAATTATCTCTTAATTCTTTTAATCTACCTTTAAGCTCTATCCCTTTTAAAGATTCTCTCAAATATTTTATGTTAAAATTCTTTAGTATTTCTAAAACTTTTTTAGGGTCTCTAATAACTAATTTACATAAATTTCCGTCTATACTCCAATAAAGGTCTACATAATAACTTTTAGTAGCAGCTTTACCTCCCCGAGCAATAAAAATAATTAATTCGTTTTTCTCAAAATCATATATTATCTTCATTCTATTCCCCCTTTTATTATTAAAAAATTACAGGCACATCTTCTAAAATTTTTTTCTTTGTTTCTAAATCCGCTTCAGCATAAACTTCAGTAGTTCTAATGCTTTTATGCCTTAAAATAGTTTGAACAGCTTTTAAGTCAGTTTTAGATTTATAAATCTGGTATCCCTTAAAATGTCTTAAGCAATGAATACTATATTCAGGATTTAATTTTATTTTTTTTGCATAGCGTTTAAAAATCCTACATGCTGTATATTCAGGAAGATGAGAATCTTTCCATGGAAAAAACCAGTTTTCTAACTTATATTTATCTATGTATTTCTTTATAAAATTCAATATTTCCATAGAAGGAAAAGGAATATCCTCATATGTTTCAGGAAGTTGACCTCTTTTTATTGATCCTTTAACTATTCCCTTTCTAATATTTCTCTTTAGCGTGGGAATTCTTAAATAGTAATTATTATCTTCCATAACAATATCTGAAACTCTTAACCTTACCAGCTCCCCTACTCTTAAACCAAAGTTACCACAAATAAATAAAAGCATATAATCTCTATCATTTTTTGTTACATCAAGTAGTTTTGAAAACTCTTCTTCTGTTATATGTTTTCTTGTTAAAGACTTTTTCTTATTCATTGAGCTTTTTTATATTCTGCTTTATTTTCATTTAATTTATTTTCAATCAAGTTTTTTAAATCTATGATTCTTTGAATAATTTTATCATCTTGGTAATCAATCAAATCATTTTCTAAAATATTAATTACTTGATTGATATAATACAGAGGATAAAATCCTCCTGCAACAGTATTTCCTTCAACTTGTTTTTTAGTAATTTTTTTACCTTTCCAAGCAACAAGAGTTCTTTTAATCGGAACAATTTTACCCTTATCTCCTACAGCGGTTTTTAATTCTATTAGCTCATTAATTCTTTTTATTGTTAAATGCGAAGCACTTGCAAGTCTTTCAGGCTCTATACCTAATTCCTGTCCTTTTTCAAATATTTTTACAATTTCATAATGGGAAAATTTTTGGCCATGAGCAGAATTATAAAAAACAGCATCAATAAACATATCTTGCTCTGATTTATAATTTTTTATAGTTGCATCTATTTTATCCAATTTCATTCTTTGATGTGCAATTACTCTATGGAATCCATCTACTACTTTTTTAGTTTTTGAATCTACAATAATAGGTGGTAATTTACAACCTGCCTCTATGGCATCACATAGGTCTTTTACATGCAAGCTATTAATTTGATTTCTTGGATACAAACTATAGTCTAAAATTATATTAGATATTTTTATTTCCATTTTTTACCTCCTTTAATTTTTTAAAATTAGCCTCACCTTACCATCCAAACCCTACCATAACGAATCATACCTCACCATACCTTGCCTCAAAAATTAAAACTATTATCTTTAAAAAACCAGTAACCATACCTTACCCAACCCTACCTGACCATATTTAATCATACTTTACTCTTCATAAACCTCTACAACTTTAAATCTACCAAATGGACCTCTCGTTTGAGGTCTATAATCTCCAACTCCAACAAAATTACCACCTATTTGCATTAATTGAAGAATAACTTTAGGGTCAATAACTTCCCAATCATATTCAAACTTTACATAACATCCCCAAACCAAAAATTTAGGTCTTGCCCGAATAATTCGTTTAGAGTTTTTACCAAATCCAACAACTACAGTTCTAATATCAATTTCATAATCTTTTAGAGGTTTATTCTTTTCAGGATCTATTAAAATACATTTCTCTTCATAAACATTTATTGCTCCCCAAACAATTGAAGGAGCAGAAACCTTTCCAATTCTTTTTCCCTTAGCCGCATTAGCTATACAGTTATGAAAACATATAGCAGGTATATAAAAATTATTTTCTTTGTCAATATATAATCCTTGCCTTGCCTCTTCTTCAGGTATAGGAATTCTTTTTACTCCAATATCTGAACCCTTCTTTTTCTTATCTCCTTTTTCTTCAACCATTTCTAATTCTCCCATCATTGAAGAAGGGTTATGGAGTAAAAGAGGGCTTATCCCTTCAATCTTAAAAATAATTTTTTCCCTTGACTTTACCAATTTGTTTAATTCTTCTTTAAGTATCTCTTTCATCTCTTTTCTCCTTTCTTCTTTGTTTTTAAAAAATAATCCTTACCTTACCATCCAAACCCAACCTCACCAGACCTTACCAAATATTACCCCACCTGACACTACCCCACCAAACCTAAAAAATTAAAACCAAAAATCTTATAAAACCATTAGCCTTACCCTACCCTCCTGACCAAACCATACTCTACCCGACCAAACCGTAAAAATTTAATCACTGAAAAATTCTTCCCAACAATAATCATGAACAGGTCTACCATTACCAGTTAAATAATAAAATTCAAAAACCTCTATTGGTCTACCACAAATAAAACAATTCTCAATCATCCTCGTTGCTTCCAATACTATATTTCCCATATCTACCTCCTTTTAATATTTTTTATTTTAAAAAAGCCTTACCTTACCTCCCGAACCCTACCCAACCCTACCTCAACACACCTCACCAGACCCTAATTGAAAAACTTTTTAAAATGATTTAAAAACCTAAAAAATATCTTAAAAACAATCCAAACTAATATCGTAAAAAAACTTAAAAACCCAGACAAGAATACTATACAAAACCAATCAGCCCAAATTGAAAAATCAGGTAAAGGTTCTTCAGGAGTTAAGTATCCCATTATATCTTCACCAAAGCCTTCCCAACATCATCTACTTTTTCTCCAAATTCTCTTAAGCAACGAGAACATAAAGAAAAAAGATGCTTCCAATGAGATAATTCAAAACTCCCTACTATATTTGGAAGACCACAACATTGACAATAACCTAACTTAACTTCTCTCAGGTTTAATATTTTATTATATTCTTCCATAAATTATCTCCTTTCTAAATCAAATCTTTTAAATCAATTTTTAAACTGAAGTTTCCACAACTTATATTTGCTCTTGTTCTTGGAAAAACACTCCATAATTGAGGCTCAAAATTTTTCGATAAAGGATTTTGCACGACAACAACAAATGGAACTGGAGGCTTAAGTCTACATTCTCCTTCGTTTTTAATGTTTTCATCTCTAACCCAAAAATAACAATTTTCACATTTCTTCTCAGTTTTATCTTCCATTTTTTCCTCCTTTAATAATTTTTTACAAATTGCCAATGCATTGGGTCAGGAACTTTGAAATCCCCTCCCCAAACAAAACCATAATCTTTAAAAATATTAACAATATCAGGATGCATATCTCCCTTAGTCCCTAATTGGTTAGTTTCTGGATTTATATCAATAGCCAAACCCCAACAATGTGTAGATAATTTTTTCGCTCCTTTTTGTGCTCTAAAAATATAGCAACCACCAAAATATTGACAATAATCATCAAGACCAGCTAATAATATTTCCCTAAAAACTTCCCTAAAAATCGAAACTAAAAGAAAATGACATCTAAATTTTGTAACTGAAATGTTTTTATTCCATGAAAGTTTCATCGGAAAAGGTAAATAACAAAAATCAAGTATATAGGCTTCCCATTTTGCAGAATCAAGCGAACCATCCTCAAAAATATAATCTCTTATATCTCCAAACATCTTAATCATTTCTTCATAACCTTCAGGAGTCCTTAATTTCTGAATCATAAATACCTCCTATTATTTTCTATAAAACTGTAATAAATCTTCTTTTATTGAATTTTCCATAGACTTAATTTTCTTATCCAAAAAATTTATAACTATTTCTTTTGAAAAATTATATCTCTCTCTTTTATTAAAGGTATCTCTATATTTTTTAAGCAAGTCCAATTTTTCAGTTTTTTTGTATTTTTTTATTGGTGAATGAGTGCCTATTCTATCTATAAACTTCATCTCATCGCAAATTGTATATTTTTGATTTTTTTTACTCATAATTAAAGCATTTTTAAGTAGTCTTTTAACCTCACCACTATTAAGGCCTCTTCACGGTCAGAACCTATAATTACTCCATCGTTATCGGATAACCACTTTCTAATTTGCTTGAAACCTGAGCCTCGTTTCTTTACTTCAAACTTTTTATCACCAATTGAAATATCCCAATGCTCATTTCCAAAAGCCCTACTCATACGGTTTCGATAACTTTTCAATCCTAATGCTTCCGCTTTATGTATTATTTCTCGCTCGAACCTATCGCCTTTGGCTTTGAATTTATTCATGCTTACTTCTCCTATATCTTGGAGATAACCCATATTCTATAATTGCTTCGTTTATTGCTTTAGCCAATGTGCCTTTTATTTTTGCTTTTGTCAGCATATCTTGGGCTTGTTCTTTCGCAATGTCCAAAAATTCAGATTTATTAATCAAACTACCTGTCTTTCCTTCTGTAATGCAATAATATCCATCTTCTTTATGATAAAATAGGTCAAGGTCTTCAAAGCCTTTAATCTTAACCTTACGGCCTTTAACTTTTTGCCACTTACCACTTTCTAAATGGATGTAGTAATTTTTCTTTTTTCCTCTTTCCATTTTTTCTCCTTTCTTTATCTTTAGATTTATTCATTTTCTTTTCTCTTATTTTTAGTCTTAGTCTGATAGCTATGCCAATTCCTATGCTCCTTAGCCTTCTCTTTCATTACATACAATTCATAATCCACATTAGGACTCCTTGCACACATAAGGCAATGAAGCCCTAATCCATCTAATCTATCTATTAATGTTCCTCCACACCAAATACACTTTTCCACTTCTTATCTCCTCTTGGAATTCCCACAATACAAAATAAACAATAACTTGCTTTTGCACTTTCTTCTGTCTCATCTTCAAAATAAACCATCTTAAATTTCTCTCCACATTGCTTACATACATTTTCTACTATTCCTTTTACTTTTAAGTTTTCCATTTTTCCTCCTCGAACTTTTTTTAGTCCTAATTGGCTCGCAATATTTCAAGTGCTCTTTATAAATTCTTTCGTTCATATCAAGAAATATTGCACCACAAATATTACAGACTATCAAATAATTCCTCCTGCCTAAATGTATTACCAATCCTTTTTTGAGCCATCTCAATATATTTGGGATTTAATTCAATTCCTATCCAATTTCGGCCTAATCTTTTTGCTACTACCCCAACCGTTCCGCTCCCCATGAATGGGTCAAGCACAATACCATTTTTAGGGCATCCAGCAAGTATCATAGGCTCAATTAGTTTTTCAGGGAAAACCGCAAAGTGACTATCTTTAAATGGTTGCGTAGAAATAGGCCATAAATCCCCAGGATTTTTTCCCAAAGGATGAGGATTAGGTAGGGCATTTCTTATTTCTTCATTTATAAAATCTTCATAATTTCCTAAATTTAAAATTGCCTTCAAAATATCCCAAGTATTTTTATCTGGCAAAGCTTGTCCACTAAAATCAGTTCTAAAATAATGAGCAATTGTAGTTTCTTTTAATCCTGTTAATTCTGCTAATTTTTGAACATTAAGATTTGCTTCTTTAAGTTTTTGTTTTAAATAATTTCCTATATCCAATAATTCTTTTTTTACTTTTGTAGTTAATTTCCCCTCTAATAAAACTAATTTAGATCTTCTACCTGGAGAGCCACTATATTTTTGTATTTCTTTTAATTCTCTCCAATATCTTGCTCTTGGACTTCCAAAATTTTCGGCTTGGTCTTGGGGATAATGAGTGTGTTTATATTTATTTGGATTTAATAAAATCCTTTTATTACTTAATAAAGGTCTTCTTGTTATTGGGTCGCCCAAGAGTGCTATCGGATATTTTAACCTGTCAATTGATGTTTGTTCCCAAGGAGTTCTTACCACATCTAAATCAAATGCGTATTTCTTATTTTTAACCAGCATAAAAACTGGCTCGTAGGCATTAGTAAATCTATCCTTAACAGAATTGTGAGATACTAATCCCCCATTTATCAAAAACAAACCACCTTCAACTTCAATATCAATAAGTTCTTTTTCTTGTTTTATCTTTTCTATATTAGAAACCTTCAAGGTTTTACAACTAAAACTATTTTGATATACATTAGGAATTGCTGTTTTTGTTTTTTTATTCCAATACCTACATTGTATTCTCTCTCCTTTTAAGAATTCTTTCTGTAAAGATAAAGGAATAGTTAGAAAATAACTTGTATAAATTTTGCCTGTCCTTTTATCATATCGCTTATAAGATTTATATTTTGATGCTAAAAGTCCAATAGAACTTGCCAATAAATATACATCATCTCTTAATTGTTTAGAGGCTGTTCCATAAGTAATCCTGCCATTTTCATCTATATGTCCATCACCTGCTATTATTCCATCAAATAATCCTTGTCTAAATTCAAAAGGAGAATTCAATAAATATACTTTATCCAATGATTTTGTTGTGCATTTGCCTAAAACCAATCTTTGATATAAACTTTTAATTATTTCAGAACTAAATTGAACGAATTGATAATTATCTTTATAGTAAATCTTAAAATATTGATTAAATCTTTTCTTTAATACATCTGTAAAAAACCGCATCAAATCTTTTTCGTTTTTATTAAGGGTAATTTTTCCTTGATTAGTTCCTTCTCCATTAAATCCACCCTCTGCTATAATAAGACCAATAAATTTTCCCAGTTCATAATCTAATTTTTGATTATTTATTTCCTTATATTCTCCATCTAAAAATTTTCCAATAGGCACAAATAATAATCTATCAAGTAATTTATGTTTATCTTCCCTTAAATCCCATGCTAATTTAATTTCATAATTTCTTCTTCTATTATCGTGAGAGATGGGGAATTTATGGTCTAATGAGCAAATTACTTCTCCACTTGAACCAAATAGGAATTTTATGTATTCGCTCTTCTTAACTTTCCAAATGTTTTTTATTTTCTTCCAACCAAAAGGAGTTAAAATTTGTAGTTTCTCTATGTTACAATTTATTACATCACCTAAACTATAAGGATCAATTACTCCATTTTTTGATTTAATATAAACTTCTGTATCAGGACTTAAACAAGAAGGCATATGATTTAATTTGTGCCAAATAATTGTATTCCTCAATATCCATCCCTGCTCATCTATCATTCGTATAATTAAACGGAAGTTTTGAAGATATAAACATTTTTTAGGATAATTTTCCCAATTTGGAATAAGTTTGCCTTCTCTTGCTTTCGGATTTTTGGCGTCAAAATGCCCTTGGCTTCCACAATATGAATCTCCATGATTCCACCAGAGAATTCCGCTTGGTTTTAAAATTCTTTTTAATTCAGTAGTTATCTGTAAAAGATGCTCTAAATATAGGTCTAAAGTGGGTTCTAACCCTAATTGACCATACCAGGCTCCGCATTTATAACAGAATGCTGATTTAACATTTTTATTAGAATAAATTTCTTCTTTAAGAAAATTCCCAACATTAGTAGATTTACCAGGTCTAAATCTCAAATTATCTTTAACATTATCCTCTGGAATCCATTCGTGTTCACAATTTTCATCACCATCCCAAATTATTTTTGTTTCTTCACCATAATCCCTGAGACCCCAGTAAGGAGGCGATGTTATAATACAGTCTACAAAATCATCAGGCATTTGTTTAAGAATATCCAAAGTATTTCCTTGAATTATCTGATTTATCCACTCCATATTTCATTCAAATAAACTTAATTGCCTCTCATTTAATCGCTTTTTAGCAATCTCTACATATCCCTCTTCTTTTTCAATTCCAATAAATTTAAATCCCAATCTAAAGGAATATAAAGTTTTCTCTGCATTAACTTATCTTTATGATAAAAATATTCAATATCATAAATCATCATCCATTTAACCTTACCATGCTTCTTACCATCTGCTTCTATAACTTCAATCTTTTCAATCGGTGATATACCTTCTCCTTCAATCTTATAATTTTCATTTAAAGAATTTTCAAAATTATGCATTACTATTTTTTCTAATAATTTTCTATACTTAATAATATCTTGCTTACCAGAATTTTCTTTATAAAATTTAGCACTAACTCTTTCATATTCCTCTTGTTCAAGATCATGAGTTATAGCCCTGAATTTTACATATATATCAGGAGGTTGAGGAATTCTTTTTAAAGGCTTCTGCTCTATCATGGTTCCTCCTTTTTGGGAAATAACTTCTTGCTTAATTCAAATCTTTTCTCGATTTCATCTAAAGGTTTTATTTTAACTTCATCATCCCATCTTTCTTGATTTAGCCATGTAGAAGGATAAGGTATAAATTTTCCATTTTCTCTTTTCCATTGTTCTGTTTCTTTAAATGTTTTTAAAGTAGAAAGCATTTTTTCTAAGAGTTCTTGGGATGGTTTTAATTTCATCCAAATTTTTCTTGCATATCCTTTACCTATCTTTTTAGGATATTCTTCCCAAAAAATATTAAAACGATCAATATATATATTTTCTTTTGTATAGTTTATTATATTTTCTTTTGTGGGTATCTGTTTAGATGACAGTTTTGTCATCTCTTTAGATGACACCTTGTCATCTCTATAGATGACAGTCATCTTTTTAGATGACAAAGTCCATTTGTCGTAATCCTTTTGAAATCCATAACTTAACCGATTTTTGTCATCTCTATAGATGACAATCATCTTTTTAGATGACAATTTTTTAATAGCCCTAAAAATTAATCTACGGTCAATTCCAATATCTTTTGCAAATTGAGATAAGGTTATTCTATCCGTTTTCTTCTGCCATCCATAAGTTTTTCTTAATAAATATAAAAGCACTCTATACTCATATGGGGATAAATTTATTTTCCAAAGTG
>Ga0207433_10001757_pt1 | contig 45750 bp, 47 predicted proteins | sample YelNatPaOPGAMG01_FD_187559 | JGI IMG/M metagenome (GOLD analysis project Ga0207433, IMG submission 187559) | Hot spring thermophilic microbial communities from Obsidian Pool, Yellowstone National Park, USA - OP-RAMG-01 (SPAdes) (version 3) | ecosystem: Environmental > Aquatic > Thermal springs...
CCAGAGGCTATTAAAACGTCACCTACCTCAATCTTCGAGTCAGATCTAGGTCTCATGCATTTATCGCCTTTCTTTATGGCAAGAACCCACATGCCAGTTTCCTCCGGAATGCGTGCCTCACGTATGGTCTTGTTAATTAACGGTGAATTTGCCGCTATACATGCACGCACAATTGTCTCCCGAGCTTCTTCAATCGCACTTTTTAAAACTGGGTGCGGCTCTAAACCCCTCAGCACCACTTCAGCTATTTCAGCTGCAGCGTCCGCTATTTTTTCGGCAGCAACACCGAGCCTTATTAGACCAAGAAAACCTCGAGTTTCCTCCTTTTTGAAGCTGCTCGACAGGACACACAGTTCAAAATCTGTGTGCAGTTTGTCCACATATTCCTCAAGCTTTTGAACCTCTTCTGCTAGTTCTCTACTGTCACATAATAGCGCAGAATAGGCCAAGTTAATCATCAGCTCTGACGTATCTTTTAGTTCGACAAACCGTTTAACAATCTCTTCAAACTTTCTCTGTCGATGCTTCGACACATTTAATTGCTCGACTTTAATACGCTTTCCCTCTGCAAAATTCTTAAATTCGTCTATTCCAATAGGCGCCCCTCTGGCAATTAAGAAGTCACCACTTAAGATTTTCTCCGATTCTTTTGGGTCAATTATCCAGTCCTTGTTTCTTTTAATTGCGATTATGTCAACACCCATTTCCGCGGCTAACTTTAACTCGCCGATTGCCCTTCCAATGATTGCAGAGCCTTCGTTTACTTTGGCGCGCATCAAATGTTCTTCCACTTTTTCGAAAATTTCACTTACAATTGGGTGCACACCAATGTTCTGTGTAACAATTGCAGCAATGTCAGCAGCGGCGTCAGAAATCTTATCTGCAGCAGAAGCCACAACGGAAACGCCAAGCAAATCCTCGGCGTCTTTGGCATCTCGCGCGGCAACCATTATTGAAATCTCAAGCAGGTAAGCTAACGTGTCAACATGCGCCTCAAGCTCTAGGACATCTTCTGCAAGGTCTGCATCATTAAATAGCGCTGCGGAATAAGCTAAATCAATCATCAATTCGGAGAGGTTCTTCATTTCTAGGAGAAGTTCTCTGACGGGTATAGGCTTGTATTCTATTTTCTCAAAGCGGTGAGGCATACTATTTTTGTCGCTCCAAGCGGAAATTATAAAATAAGAAATATTTTAACTATGCCCTTTTAAATAAAAGGCTTCAGCCACACAGAATCAAGGCGATAAGCAAGGCTATCGAAGTAACGCTGCCTGCAAGAGAGCTTTCAAGTGGAATAATAAAGTTGTCTGGGTCAAGTCCTTTATGAAAAGTCGCAACGGCGGTCGCGTAGGATATCAATACTATTAGCGAAATAGCAATCACGTTTGCAATCAGCATGGTCGCTGTGAAAATTAATAATCGTGAGAAGACATTGTTTATGAAAATAGATATCGCTGATAAAACAGTAAACATAACCAAAGAAGAAGCCCACGCACCGAAAACATGTGATAAATGACCCCTTATTGATGAAAGTGAAGGCTTAAGAAAACCTAAAGTAAACCTCGTTGTCGCCGTTGACCCGACAACAGACCCCACAGCACCAACCAAACTTATTAGAGCAGGGTAAACACTATAAACTTCACTTCTACCAGTCAATATAACCTTGCTCACCATATGCAAAAATGTGCCAGTAACATTAACAATAAAAGCAACAAGGATTAAAGTGAAGGAAAATTCTCTGACAGTTTTAACAAAATCTTCCTCATGGCGGTTCCTTATAAAGATATAGCAAGCCAAAGTTGCGAATGAACCGGCAATCACAGCTACTGCGTATTTGCCGAGTAAATCTGTAAGAAAGAACAAGTAAAGGACAACAACGTAGCAAACAGTTATGATGATGTTAGCTACCGTTGATATCACTGGATACACAACGATGTCTGGATCCAAGCCTTTCTTAAAAGATGTAAAAGCAATGAACATTGTAAGAAAGGAAATAACTAACCCCAAAGCCATAGTTGCAATCACAACTGTTAAAAGTTCAGAAAAATGTGCGACAAGCATACCCCAAAATAGGCTTCCAAAAACGAGAGAAACCGAACCCATAGCAAGGCACGTCTCTAAATTTATGAACACAACGGCATTGAACAAAATGTAAAATGCCCTTGTATTACCAAAAAACTTTGGGTAAATTATTCCAACATGCAATGCTGTGCTTAAACGTCCAGAAAGCAACCCGCCGATCATGTCCTTAGCGCTCAAAATTGTCGGGTAAACTGCAACAATCCACGGAGTATGGAAGAAATCAAGCTTTGAAATAACCATTAAGTAAAATACAAGACCAGCAAATATCCCGCCAACATCAAAAGTGTAAGCTGCTAAAGATTCTCTAAAAGTTCTTGAAAAAGCTCTGGAATCAAAATTGAAAGTCACCGGCAAACCGCCTCCGGTAAAAGCATAGTTGGGAGCACATTACTTAAAACAAAAAATTGAGAGTTCACCATTGTGAGGCTTAGCAGCTGAATGTGGTATTCGCTGCGGCAGAGAAACATTTTCACCTTCATCTTGCTCACCATCTTCGTCCATCCATAGGCACCCCTCGATGGGACCCCATTTCAAGGAGCCCTCAAACTTCACTCAGATATTAGCTCCTAAATCATAAGAGATGCACCGCGATTCCTTAAATAAGTTTCCAAGCGAAAACTGAACAAAAATCAATATTCTAAATTCATAACCGTTTTAATAATCTACAATTCAACATTAACAACAAAAAGTGGTGTAAACGTTGTACATTGTTTGGGTAAAAATCGATGAATCCTTTCCATGGATTGAATTAAAGGGTACGTATCAAAACAAAAGAGAAGCCAAAGAAGCGGCAAAACAAGCTCTGAGAACTGTAGAAATTAAAATAGTAAAAGTGGCAGATAAGAAAAAGCCGGTGAAAGCGTTAGCGACAGCAAGGGCAATAAGCTAATTTAAAGCGTAGCCTATTCCCTAAGTGCATGCACGTTAAGCATTCACATTTTTATAAGGTGCTATCCTTTTTGCAATCTTGAACATTCTAAACCATTCAGTGTCAGATAAGAACATTCCAGCGTAGGCTCCAGCATAACATCCTATTCCACATCTTTCACAGATTGGTTTAATCACATTTTTACCAGTGTTAGATATGACACAAGGCTGTTTTGTTTTGCCCCTGCTATCCAAATTTATAAAAAACCATTCCGGACAGTCAGCAGTCCATCTTCCACCCTTAAACAAGTTTAATTGTTTTGACGTGTTGGCAATAAAATCCGGATATTTTTCTTTTATCTCTAGTAACTTATTTATGGCGTCATTTCTTATTTTCCCGTATGGCAACCATAGCATGTCATCGTAAGAGAACGGTGTATGAAATTGGAATGTTAAGGCTTTAGCAAGGCTGTACCATTCATTTACAATGTCCTCAACGCATTTGTAGTTTAAGCTGTTTATTGTCATGTTAATGACAACATCAACCTCTGGATGGTTAAGAATGTTTTGCTTAACCTTTCTGTATGTTTTCAGACCTCTAATTGCATCGTGAATACTTTCTGTTCCGTCTATTGAAACGAAGTAGCCCACGCCAAAATCGACCAGTGGCAATGTCCCATTTGTCACTACAGTAACGTATCGCCATTTCATCTCGTTGATTATAGCCTCAATAATGTCTGGCCTAAGAAGTGGTTCACCGCCAGTTAAACTTATGGCAATTACATCACTTTTTACAAATTTTTCCCTTACAACGTTTCTCCACTCATCGGCACTTAATTCTCTGCTTGGCACCCTATTCAGCCACCAATAACAATGTCTACATTTTAGGTTACAATAATTTGTAATGTCCGCAGAACCAAATACAGGCAATTTTTTCCTGAAATATTTTATTTGAACCATTTTATAAGCAGCTTTTGCGATAACAGCTATTTTTTTCAAACTGGAGACCCACGTATAACTACAAATTGGAATACTTACCTTCTTTTTTGTTTCTTTCCTCCGCGAGTTCTCCTCGTCTGATGCCCCCTAGCTTTGTCACGGCTAGCACTCTCCTTTGCTTTCCTACGCGAATCTTGTTCTCTACTCATATCCCTCACCTTACCTCTTAAATATTTAGACTCTTCCTAAAACATTCTGTTAAACTATTTGTATCAACTCGCATTAAATAGCTTTGCCTTTCAACCGTAAAACGCGCAAGAGCAAACTTCAAACATCAAACTATCTCCTAATTGTAAATTGGCGCCGGGGAGGGGATTCGAACCCCTGCGAGCCCGAAGGCCCACTGGCTTACTTGTCCTTTATCTAGCCCTCTTAATTGCGCTGTTCGATCTCGAGGCCAGCGCGATAACCACTCCGCCACCCCGGCTGCGTTAAGAATAGGTGTTTGTTTCTAAAATTGTTTCCCATCAGCTAATAACGAGGGGTATAGCCACTTCTTCTTTTGTTTATGTTTCTTTGCGTCCCATTCATGAAGTATTTTTGTGGATTCGTTGGCAATTTTTATGGCATTTTCTTCGCCTGCTCCTAGTTTAAATTCGCCTGTACACCTGTTTGCGTATATGGCGCATATGGAGCCTGCTCTTAACCCAAAGAGGTTTACAAGTGTATATAGTGTGGCTGTTTCCATTTCGAAGTTTAGGACGTTTGCCTTCTGCAGTTTTGGAATAAGGTGCTCCATAGCTGCTAGGCATGTCGGTGTTGGACGGTTTTGTCCAGCGTAGAAATCGGCTGTTGTTGCAGTTATGCCAACATGGTAATTGCTTATTCCTAGACTTTCCGCCGCTTCAATTAGGGCTAGGAGAACTTCATAATTGGCTGTTGCTGGGTATTCTGGAATCACATAGCAGTTGCTAGCATAGTCAAGGCGCACAGCTGCGGAAGAAATAACCACATCGCCACAGTTCACGTTCTCCTGTATGGCGCCGGAACTGCCCACACGAATAAAAGTGTGCACACCAACACGTGAAGCCTCATTAACAACAATTGCCATGCAAGCTGGACCAATGCCACTTGATAAGGCGGAAATAGGAACGCCTTTATACCTGCCTGTGAAGCTTCGGAATTCACGGTGACGTGAAACTTCATTCGCGTAATCCCAGAGGCTAGCGATTTTATCAACACGCTCCGGGTCGCCTGGGACAAGCATGTATTCAGCTAAATCGCCTTTTCCACATTGAATGTGGTACTGCTTCTCTGTAGGAGGAAGCCTATGCACTTGGATCACCTAGAACAGGATGTCTGCTTGACGTTTAAAACAGTAGTGTTGCCGTCATTTTTTGGGCATAACAAGGTCTGCTATGTCTACGCTGTGCTCGTAAATTTGCCTAAGGAACGATGCGGTGGCCAATATTTGTGGAACAACTTCAAGTGATTGAGAACGTGCTACACGTTCAATGTCAGCAAAGACTTTGTCAATTTTGCTTTGCATATTGCGAACCTCTTCTGCCACTGAAATGTCATTTACGAAAAACGCTTTTAGGGCGTTTTCGTGAGCCTCAAAACAGAGCACATGAAAGTCAACAAATAACCTTCTCAGCTCTTCAGTCACTTTTGCCCCTTTCAACTCTGCTGTTTTAAGCGCAACCCGCACACATTCATCACCTATAGCCTCAACAAGGCTCGCTGCCAACCGATAATCCAAGCAATCTATCGGACTTACACCCAGCTTATCGCTCAAGCTAGGGTTCTGAATTATTGTTCGCAAAATACGCACCAAAAGGAAATAGAGGCGGTTGCTTTCGTCGTCACGAGCTACAACGCCTTTAGCTGCTTGCACATCTCCATCAATAAAAGCGTTAACGACATCCCTATGCATACCAGCAACAATAGCGTAGCCTCTACGGAGAATCTTTTCCGGCGGAAAACCGGAAGGCTCAAGTAAGCACTGCAAAACAATCTTTGAGTAATCTTCTTCAACAATCTCTAACCCAACCAAGCGCATGACATTTTTTTTAATAGTGTCGCGAATCTCGAAGTTTATGCGTTCCTTTGACTCAACTCGAATGATGTCGTAGCCCAGTAAGTATGCCCCTATAACCTCACGACTTAAATAAGGTCCAAGTTTAAGAGTAATTGTACGCGGAGGAGCTTCAACGCTGTACTGTGGATCTATAAGGAGTTTCCCATCGCTGGTTTCGAATAGGGCCACTATTCCACCACGTTGGAGGTTGTAGCGTTCAGCCCAAGACTTTGGGAGACACACAAAGAATGTGCCGCTTTGAGTTCGTTGAACCTTGCGAAGTTCACCCATCCACGTCACCTTTAACTTTGATACCTATGGCAAATAGTTTGATGTATTTAAACAAAAATCGAATATATAAATTTGGACATAAGTGTTAAAATTGACCACGAAAACTCTAATCGGTATAGACTTAGCTGGAAAGCCAGAAAATCCCACCGGGATGGCTTTTTTGAAGCAAAAAGTTGTGAAAACGTGCCTCGTTCATGCAGACAATGAAATTTTAGCGCGCATCAAATTGCTTAAGCCTTCGATTGTGGCAATAGATGCGCCACTCAAGCTTCCAAAAGCGAGAACATTTAGAATGGCTGACAGAGAACTGATAAAAATGGGATATAGAGTTTTCCCTCCGACTCTTCCCGCAATGAAAATGCTAACCCAAAGAGCCGCGAAACTAAACGAGCAGATAATCGAAGAAGGCTACAAAACAATTGAAGTGCACCCTACCTCAACAAGAAAAGCTTTAAACATGCCGCCAAAAGATTGGGAAAAAATTCAAACAATCCTCAAGCATATAGGTTTAGAAGGAGATGTTCAAGTGCGCATTTTAACACCGCACGAAATAGATGCTGTAACATCAGCCCTGACGGCATACCTTCACATCAACGATAAGGCAGAGGCTGTTGGAAATGAAGAAGGCTGCATAATAATCCCAAAAAAACAGGACTGGAGAACACTTAAAATATGAGCGAAGTAGAAAAGCTACAAAAGGCGGTAGAGTTAACAATAGCCGCAGGATACCAACTAAACAGGGACGCCTTTGAATTCTTAAGTTCAATAACTTCAACAGAAGACCCAACAGAAATAATAAGTAAAGCGCTACAGAGGATAAAAACGTTAAAGAATAAGCCTCTATTCATCGAAAAAAGTTTCTTAGAAAGCTTACTAAAAGAAAAAAAGCCCACAGAGGAAACCTTTATTCCACAACCATTAATAGAAAAACCCCCAGAACCTACTCAGAAAATATGTTTAACAGAAGCCAAAAGAACCTATCACCCCTTCGCCAAAGAAGTCGAACCAGACATAAAGATTCTCGAAGACCCAACAGAAAAATTGAGTTCAAGTGGAACGTTAGAGGATTATCTAGAGTACTTTAGGGACAGGTTTAGGCGAATGGAAAAGCTGTTAAGACAAAGAATAGACGTTAGAGGCGCAGCATCAATTATTGATGCTTTGAAAGCTCCAGCAAGCACGAAGATCAAAATAATCTGCATGATAACAGAGAAGAAGGAGATACAGCAGAAGATACTTTTAACAGTTGAGGACTTGAAGACTTCAGCGACAGTTTTGGTCCCGCAAAATGCTCCGGAAGAAGTTCTTAAAAAGGCACGGACGCTCCTACTTGACCAAGTCGTGTGTATAAGTGTGACAAAAAGCAGGAGCAATTTGTTAATTGCGGAAGACATAATTCTTCCAGATGTAGCTTCAAAGTCACCAAACAAGGCGCAGCTACCAGTTTGCGCGGTGCTTACATCTGATATGCATGTGGGAAGCACAAAGTTTCAAAGAGAAGCGTTTAACCGTTTCTTATTATGGCTTAACGGCAAATATGGCGATGAGAAACTTCGAGAAATAGCAAGCCATGTTAAATATGTTATAATTGCGGGCGACATAGTCGATGGGATAGGCGTATACCCGAATCAGCTAAAAGAGTTAATAATAAGGGACATTTATGGGCAATATAAGAAAGCGGCTCAGTTTATCGAGCAAATACCAGACTACATCGAAGTCATAATCATACCGGGAAACCACGACGCCCCACGAAAGGCTTTACCCCAACCGGCGATAGCCAACACTTTTCTACAAACTCTACAAGAATCAAGAAAAATCCATTCTCTTGGAAATCCATGCCGCATCAGCCTTCACAACGTAGAACTGCTGCTCTATCATGGACGCAGTTTAGACGACGTAAATGCGACCGTTCTAGGAATGGATATCAACCATCCTGAAAAAGCAATGAGCCTACTCCTACAGTCCCGTCACTTAGCTCCAATGTATGGCGGAAAGACCCCCCTCGCACCGGAAAACAAAGACTTTCTCGTGATAGAACATACACCGGACATTTTCCATGCTGGGCATGTCCACATTTTAGGGTACACAAACTATCGAGGGGTTCTTGTTGTGAATTCTGGGGGTTGGCAGGAGCAAACAGATTACATGCGAAGACTTGGACTAGTTCCAACACCCGGAAAAGTCCCTGTGGTTAACCTTCAAACGTTAGAAGTTAATGTCATACCGTTCATTTAAGAAACCCCTCTAGCAATTATTCTTGCAACACGTAATGGCTCTGGCACCCGCCCACAAAAAGATAGAACCCGCACAAGCTCATAAGCCCATTCGACAGTTTCACCTAAAATTTCAATGTAAACAGGTTCAGCATCATGTAAAACTTTAACCTCGTAAACCTCACCCAACTTCTTAAGTATTCCCCATCGAATTTTCCAGTCTTCAAAATGCTTCTGAAGTGCACGCTTCACCGCCCTATTATCGGGCTTTGTTCGCGATATTACTATGACGGGTTTCCCGTGCCTTTCACAGATTGCTGTGGGATCTATAACATTAAAGCCGGCAAAAGAAATCCCAGCAAGGAGAACCGCCTCAAACTTCCACCCTTCAATCATTTTCATTAGCGCTTCTGTTGCGTCCATCCCATCAACAGTAACATCCACTATTCTTACGCCTTTAATCTCTGCCCCAACAAGTAACACCGCAACAAGTTTAGCCTCTCCACTAATGCCCTTCTGGAAACTTCCATCCTCAACTCCTACCACGGGGATTCTTCGCAAGACATCTCGGCGCATACTCAATCAGACGCCCAAGCCTAGTGTCATTACCGAAGACATCTCTAATAAGACTGCGGGCGATCTCCAACCTAATCTTTTTCGTACGCCCATACCTACCCATGCTTATGACCCTAGCATTCAGCAACCCCATAGCATCAAGCTCATTCACAAGAGTACCCAAACGACGCTGCGTCAAAGGTGCAATGCCCACCTCACCACAAAGCTCCCCATAAACCTCATAGATTTCCCCCGTAATAGCACTGTTAACACCCGCCCTATCCAAGTGGTATACGCTTAAAATAACAAGTTTTGAATGCAAAGTCAAATCCTTAAGAGCCTCAACAACACGGTTATGCTCTATATGCTTCTCAGCCTCCCTCACATGCTCCTCGGTAACCACATTAGCACCCACACGCTCAGCAACCTCGCCAGAAACGCGTAACAAGTCCAAAGCGCGTCTGGCATCTCCATGCTCAGCAGCAGCTAATGCGGCACACAAGCTTAAGGCAGACTCAGATAAAGAATTCTCATTGAACGCTAACCGCGCACGCTCAGATAAAATGTTCCGAAGCTCATTTGCATCATAAGGTCTAAAAACAATCTCTTCCTCACTAAGTGAACTAAAAACGCGCGGATCAAAAAACTCCTTAAGCCGCAGATCATTTGAGATGCCAATTAAGGATAGCTTGCTTCGGTCCAAAGTTTCATTTATCCTAGTCAACTCATATAGAAGCCCATCTCCACGCGTTTTCACTAATACATCAATCTCATCTAAAACCACAATAAAGAGCACCGCCAAAGCATTTAGGGCTGCACGAAATCTATCGAAAACCTCCCCAACAGATAGCCCAGTAAAGGGTACAGAAGCCCCAATGCTTTGGCACAAAGCGGAAAAAACGCGATACCCAGACCCCGCCATGCGACAATTTACGTAACAAAACTTTACAGGTGCACCATACTCTTTTGCTTTAACCTCAAGGTGGCTTAACACGTATTTTGCCACCGCTGTTTTTCCTGTTCCAGTTTTACCATAAATGAAAATGTTTGAACACCGCTCCTTTTTCAAAACAGGCGCCACCTTCTCGCCAAGTAACCTAATTTGTTCTTCACGGTGAGGCAATCTACTGGGTAAATAATCATGTCGCAAAACGCCTCTATCCTTGAAAATCTTTGCATTCCCAATAAAGTTTGTAAACAACTCATCAAGTATCTTCGTATCACTCATTTAAATCGCCTTTCTCAACTCCAAAGGTAATGCCTACTCTTCCTTTGGAGTAATAAGTCTCACACTACAGAAAACTAAATTTTTCACGCAATAATCCTAAAAGAAGATCATAAAGATCAGAAACCGCACCCCATATTTTCCTCTGGAACTCTGTTTTACCTCTTAAAAGGTAATGTTGATTTCTTCTTTTTTAAAATGAAGAAATATACTCTGAAAGTTTAGAGTTTACCGTTTTATTATAAGAGTTATAGTTAAAAAAGTTAGATTTTCTCTGTAAGTTTGATCCAAGCATAACGACTAATTCCTCCGCAAAGTTCCAATGGAAAAATAGGGGTGCGTCAAACTATTTTAACATGTCAAGGTTTTAAATTTTGATCTTCTGTAAACAACTTACTTTAACAAAAGTGACTTTAAACTAATTTTCATTCACACTTTGTGATAAACATGTGAAGTTTAAGTGAAGATGTTTCTTTTCTAAATTCTTTCTTGTAAATGTTGCCTTTTTTATGCTGCTTTAATGTGAAATCGGCACCCCTACCCTTCTACTGGAAAATTAAGTTTAATTCTATTTTTAATGCAATTTTAAAAAATAAACTCATGTGAAACTTGTAAAAACGCAAAAATTGGAATTTTTCCTCTTTTAGCAATCGTAGGCATTATTTAGCCTTTTTTATTTAAAGTTATTCACCATAACATCTATAACTTGTTAACTACAAAGTTGTGAACACAGCTAGGTGCACAAGAGCAATGCCCGCCCGAAAGATGCGCGTCGAACTCTTCGACGAAGAAGGTAATCGTTACACCGTCTCTTTTGAAGGACAAATTACTAGAGACAAGGCTCTTCGACTTTTAGATCTTGTAGAGCTTTTGGGCGGCATGCCGTCAAGTATGAGCAATTCGGAAGTGAATAAGGAAATTTTGGAGAGAGAATTTTCCAAGTATGATAAAATGCGGACGGTTATACGGAAACATTTTCCATTAGTGTGGTTTTCCTCGCGTGATATTCAGGTAGCTTATGAGCAAGAGTTTAAGGAACCAATAGGTCTAAGCACGGTAGCAACGTACCTCTCTAGAATGACAACCAAGGGTCTGCTTATGAGAACTGGAGCATCAAGAACCCTAAAATACAAAGTGATAGCAAACTCTCCAACGGCAATAATCAAAAGGCAACAACCTTGAACTTTATGGTTATTGTTGAACCGACCCGCTTTCAGTTCGCTTTAATAGTTTACGCATCTCTTCCTTTATACTGTACTTGAACGGGATTTTAGCGGTATCTCTGTCTAAATAACCTTCCTCATAAAGCTTCTTCATTAACCGCGCCGTATGCTCTCTACTGAGCTTAATCCTATCCTTTATCTCCGGCGCCGTTTTTGGGCCTTCAGAAACTAACATGTCTAAAACTGACAACTCGGTTTCGGTAAGTGGCGCCAAGGCTTTCTCTTTTTTTATTGGAATTACCGCTTCTATTTTTGTGTCTGTAACTGCCACAGGATATTTAACTCGCTCCTCAATCGTGGAAATTCGCGTAGCTAAGTCCTTTTGTGATGCCAAACTTTCCTGCAACTCCTTGGCTATCTCTTCCACTCTTTTAGTGGCGCTCTCCTTTTCATTAACTAAAGAACCAACCTTTGCTTCTAGGGTGCCAATTTTCTTGTTGACCTCTTCAATTTCCTTTTTTGCAGCATCGCTCTTTGAGTCAATAGCATCAACCTTGTATACGACAAAACCTAGTTTCTCCGCCTCCTGCTTAAGCTGCCTATTAAAACTTAAGGTAATGTCCTCGATAATCTCCTTGGCATTTTCATATTCTTTCCGTATTTTCTGGAGTTGCCTATAATATTCGTAACAAGCACCAATTGTTAAAGCTGTCAAAATCCCCACAATCACAAAGACCTCCAGATTAAGCACCCCCGTGATTCACGCGTGATTTACTCATATAACATCACACATCACAGTTTCACGTGCAGAAGATTTAAAGTTTATGTTACCTCCCAATGCGCACTTAGTTGGTGCATGACATCACACATCACAAGCGAATAAAATAAAATATTCGCGCATAGGGGAATGATAAGGCTTGTTTTGGGTTCTTTTACGCTTTTAAGCTATTTTTTGATGCTACAGAAACAGGGTTAAAGGAGTAGACGCTTCTTTTTTATGTGACTTGTGACGTCACACATTGTCTGCGGAAGGTTCTGATAGTCTTTTTAGACCTGATTCGAGTTCTTCCCTTATTATTTTTATGATTTTTAGGCGGTCATCTACGTCTGTGGTTGTGTCTTCCATTCCTTTATGGGCTTCTACGTAGGTTTTTAGTTTGTTTGCTATTTCAATGTAGGGATCAAGAGTTGTGCTTTCAAATACTCCAAGGTATCCTAGGAGAAGGATGGTGTATATGGATTTTATGACGTTTTCTTTTGCCTGTTTTAAAGTTCTGTTGAAGGCGCCTCGACTTATTTTTGCCTTTGTTAGCCTTAAGCTTGCTTTTTCATCGTAATTTAGTGTTTTTCCAGATAAATTCTCAGCTAAAATGTCAATAAGCAGTGTTTCAAGTTGAGTTTTTGTTAAATGGCTATTTTTATAGAGAATTTCTGCTATAGGGTCATTTAAAGAGCTTGTTAACCATAAATGTATGTTTTCTTTCAGCTTCAAACTTTTCTATCCACCGACGCGTCTTATGGATACGAATTTGTATACAAGTCATCTTAAAGTTTGCTAGGAGGTATGTAAATTTTTGAGATTCTGTAACGCAAATATTTTATTTTTAAGAAACTAGTGCATATTTAGGGATACGTTTGGTTTCCAAGTTTAAGCCTTCAGAACGCCTAAAAAGCGTAAAGCCGTCAGGCATTCGCCGATTTTTTGCTTTAACCCAAGAAATGCCGGACGCTATTAATCTTAGCGTTGGAGAACCGGATTTTTCTCCTCCGCGGGATGCTATAGAGATGGGGGTGAAAGTAGCAAAAGAAGGAAAGACACATTATGCTCCTACTAATGGTATACCAGAACTACGTGAAGCCCTAGCTCAAAAGGCCTACCGTGAATATGGACTTAATTATGACCCAGAATCAGAAATCTTAGTTACTTCTGGCGGAATTGAAGCAATTTTCTTGGCGTTGTTTGGTTTTATAAATCCTGGTGATGAAGTTTTGGTTCCTGATCCCGGATTTGTGTGTTACGAGCCTTGTGTGCGGCTAGCTGGTGGTGTTCCAGTTTCTATTCCCTTGTTAGAGAGGAACGGGTTTAAGCCGTCTGTCAATGATGTGATGTCACTTGTCACAAAAAAGTCACGTGTGATTATCTTGAACTATCCTAACAACCCCACAGGAGCTGTACTTTCCTTTGATGATGCTGCCGCATTGGCTAAAATCGCGGTTGAACGTGACTTAATTGTGATTTCCGATGAAGTTTACGAGAAAATACTTTATGATGGAGCGAAGCATTATTGCCTTGCAACCTTTCCAGGAATGCGTGAACGTACATTGCTTGTTAATTCTTTTTCGAAAACCTATGCAATGACGGGGCTGCGAATTGGTTTTATTTATGGTCCTGCGGAGCTTATTTCACCTTTGTGGCTTATACACCAGCATACAATTGCGTGTGTAAACAGTATAGCGCAATATGTTGCGCTGGCGGCATTAAAGGGGCCACAGGAGTTTGTAAAGGGCATGGTTAGAGAATTTGACAGGAGGAGGCAGATGATTTACAAGAGGGTTAATGAGATTGGAGGATTTACTTGTAACTTGCCGAAGGGGGCTTTTTATGTTTTCCCAAGCATCAAGAAGTTCGGTATGTCTTCTGAGCAGTTTGCAGGATACCTTGTAAAAAATGCTCATGTGATAACTGTTCCTGGTTCTTCTTTTGGAAGCTATGGCGAAGGGTATATTCGAATCTCCTATGCAGCTTCGTACGAGCAATTGGAGGAAGCGATGAATAGAGTTGAAAGGGCAGTTAAAAATCTATGAGAGAAATGTGGAAGGTTAGAGGTGTTCAGCGCTTTTCTTTAAGGCGTCAAAAAGTTCTGGACGTAAATCTTTCAACGTTGGCGCAAAAGTTTCCACAGGCTTTATATCACTGTAGTTGACATCACACATCACAAGGTCTTCGTCATCGTATTTTGCCTGTGCTAGAATTTTCCCATTTGGTCCAACAAGTCTGCTTCCTCCCCAAAATTGCAAGCCATCTTCTATGCCGACAAGGTTTACATATGCAAGGAAAGCTGCGTTTTCCATCGCTCTGGCAACAGTTAATGCTTCAAAGAATGCCTTTCTAACTGCTGGTGAGGCTGATATGCAAACTATCAGCATGGCGCCTTTTAGGCGTGTAAGCCTGCTAACCTCTGGAAAGAAAATGTCATAGCATATCATTAGCCCTAGCTTTCCCAACTTCGTGTTAAGTGCCACTGCCTCATAACCGGGTCTAAAATACCTTTTTTCTTCAAATACGCTGTGTGTTGGAAGGTACATTTTACGATATTTGCCAATAAAGCCTTCTGGACCTACAAGAACGGCGGAGTTATAAATGGTCGCTTTTGCCTTTTCGCTTAGCTCCGGCATGCCAAAAATTACGTAAAGTCCAGCCTTTTTTGCTAGATGCTCCATAGCTTTAGTTGATGGTCCCGGTATTGTTTCTGCCAAGTTGTATATTTCGTCCCGAACAACGTAGCCAGTCAGCGAAAGTTCTGGAAAGATTATGAGCTCTGCGTTTTGCTCTGCAGCTTTCGTGATGAGGTTTTCCATTTTTTCGAAGTTTTTCTTTTTGTCCGCACGTTTACAACTTAGTTGGGCAAGGGCAATCTTGAAACTTTCCTTCATTTTCGCACGCTCCGCACACCCTAATATATGCTTCTAGGAAGTCTAAAGTCCGCTCCAACAGTCCTATATTCAATTTTTGTTGTTAATGGCATTCGCCTTTTGTGTTCCGCGTATAACCAGCGCTTCTTCACCTTCTCCACGACATCCTTTTTTATGCCTAACTGATTCGCTATTTCTTTCGTTTTCATAAAATGTTCTAAACCATGAAGAATTAAGTCCAATAGTTCATAGCTTATTCCAAGCTCTTCTTCGGCAACCTGCCCTGGCCAAAGGGCTGGCGATGAGGGTTTTGTTACTATCTCTTTTGGGATGCCTATGTACCGCGCAAGTTTCCGAACTTGTGTTTTGTATAAGTCCATGATTGGTGATAGATCTGCTGCCATGTCACCCCACTTGGTGAAGTATCCCATCATTGCTTCTGATTTATCTGAACTTCCACAGACAAGCATGCCAAACTTGTTGGCGTAATAATAAATGTAAATCATCCTTGTGCGTGCTTTTATGTTCCCCTTACAAAGGTTATCTTCAGGGTCAAAGACTGGTATTGAATTGTAAAATGCCTTTAAGGCTGGCGTAATGTCGATTTTTTCCCTTCTTAAGCCGAACTTTTCAACGACAATTTCCGCGTGTTTAATATCCTGAGCATTATACGTTTCTTTTTCTGGCAGCATCAGCGCTAAAACGTTTTTCCCTCCTATCGCTAGGGCGGATAGGGCTGCGGTTGAGCAACTGTCAATACCGCCTGAGAGTCCCAGGACGATGCCTTTTGCGCCTGACTTTACCACGTAGTCTCTTATGAAGCGTTTTATTTTCTCTGCAGTTTCGCTCCAATCTAGTTCAAGAACATCCGGGGTTAGCTTCAATGAGATACGCCTCAATGTTTTATGGTTGAAGGCAAGTATTTAAGGACAAACATAAAATAGTTGAGTGCTTTAAATTTTAAGGCATAGAAGGAAGTTGAGATGGGACGCAGAAGAAGGAAAGTTGTTCGTATACCAAAGAAGCGTTTGCCTAGATTCTTCTCTTGTCCTAGATGTGGAAAGGAAACGGTTAGGGTTGAAATATTCCGTGAAGAGGGTCGTGCTGTTGTGGGTTGTGGTAACTGCGGCTTAAAAGAGGAATTCCAGATAAAGCCAGCTCAGGCGGAAGTAGATGTTTATTGTATGTTCACTGATAAAGTATACTCAAGTGCCCGAAGCACATCAACAGTCTAGCGAGGCGCGGCGGAAGGAGCGGCTTATTTATGGTTGGACCTGTTGAGAGGTATCTGCTTGAAAAAATTGCATCAGAAGGTGCGATACACTTAACGCTTATAGACCCAGAAAAGGTAACAGCACCTCAAGCTGCAAGAGCCGCTAACAAAGCCAAGCTAAGCGGAACAGCAGGTATAATGGTTGGCGGATCAACGTTATTCACCATAAGCCACCTTGACAATGTTCTAAAGGCTATTAAACGCGCAGTAGATCTGCCCGTAATTCTTTTTCCAAATAATGTGACTGGAATAAGCCGATACGCAGACGCCATCTGGTTCATGTCACTTCTAAATTCTGTTGACCCATATTTTCTGATGGGCGTCCAGATTTTAGGCGCCCCAATAGTTAAAAAGTATCAATTGGAGCCTATTCCGATGGGATACATAATTGTGGGTGAAGGAGGGACTGCTGGTATAGTTGGCAAGGCAATTCCAGTTCCATACGACAAACCTGAAGTTGCAGCTGCACATGCCTTGGCGGGGCAATATTTGGGCATGCGCTTCATTTATTTAGAAGCAGGGTCTGGTGCCAGAAAGCCCGTGCCCCCGGAAATGATAAGGGTTGTTAAAAAGCATGTTGATGTGCCTCTCATAGTTGGTGGTGGCATACGGTCAAGAGAGCAGGCTTTGGCTGCAGCGTCTGCTGGGGCCGATGTTATTGTTACTGGGAACATTGTTGAGAGGGCTGACCTTAGGCATAGGGTATCCGAGATTATTGAGGGCATAAAACGTTTTAGGCTGTGAAGCGGCTTTGACGACCTTTGAAAATTACTTTAGCGCTTTAAAGAAAGCCTTAGGCAATGAGGGTGCATATACAATTTGGCCTGATTTTGAGCCGCAATATGATGAACATGAATATGTGTGGATAACGCTCAGGGGTTTAGGTGAAGTTTTACTGCTTAACTGCGGAATGTGTGATGGGCCATCTGACATAAGGCATAAACGTTGTGAGGAGTGCACCGAGAAGCGTAGTGAAATAGCAAAGGAAGCGTATCAAAAAGCAACTGGACATAAAAAGGATAAGTGGGGCGCGCTCTTTTTGTGTCGAATTCACACGGGATAAGTGCTGTTTGCCATAGCCATTTTTGACTTGAACTTGTCGCAAAAGCAAAAATATTTTCTAGCGGATTGTTAGGGGCTTGTGGGTTGCGGTTGAACGGACCAATGAGCGAAGCTTACCGTAGATACACAGAAAGTCTTGAAAATGAATTCTGGCGTTTACACGCTATAAGCGAGAGGGCAAGGGAGAAAGGGCTTGATCCAGCACTTAAGCCTGAATGTAAAGTTGCGCGAGACTTAGCTGACCTTGTAGAGGGGCTTGTTGGACCGAATGGTGTTGCTGAAAGTATTAGGAAGCTAAGCGAGAAACTTCCAAGGGAAGAGTTAGCCTTTAAGGTTGCTGAGGAAATAGTTTACGGCAAGTTTGGGCATATGGAAGCTGAGGCGGCGGCAGAGCAAGCTGTAAGAACCGCTCTTGCAATATTGACGGAGGGGCTTACAGCTGCTCCACTCCAAGGAGTTGCAAAAGTAAAAATAAAAACAAACTTTGATAGAACGCGCTACCTCGCGATTTATTTTGCAGGTCCAATAAGGTCCGCTGGGGGCACGGATCAAGCTCTAACATTAATCATTGGAGACTTTGTTAGACGTCTTCTAGGGCTTGACCGTTATAAACCTAAGGAAGAAGAAATTCTGCGTTTCATCGAGGAGGTGAGGCTTTACGAGCGTTCTGTTGGGCGTTTTCAATATCACGTTTCTGATGAAGAGTTGCGGAAAGCACTTCAATGGCTACCTGTGGAAGTAACGGGAACAGAATCTGACCCATTTGAAGTTTCCACTTTCCGCAATCTTCCACGTATAGAGACTAACCGTGTAAGGGGCGGAGCTCTAAGGGTTGTGAACGACGGCGTTGTTGGAAGGGCTCCAAAAGTTTACGCGATTGTTGAAAAGCTGGGCATTCAAGGCTGGGATTGGCTTAAGGAGTTCCGTAAGAAATCTGAAAAGAAATCGTCCGGATTTATGGATGATGTCATCGCTGGGCGTCCAATATTCTGTTTCGCCTCAAACCGTGGTGGATTTCGCTTGCGATACGGGCGGGCACGCAATTGCGGGCTATCCGCTGTGGGCATTCACCCAGCAACGATGCTTGTGCTTAACGGGTTCTTAGCGGCTGGCACTCAAATGCGTATCGAACTTCCAGGAAAAGGCGGTATCGCGGTTCCAGTTGACTCTATAGAGCCTCCTGTGGTGCTTTTGAGAGACGGGTCTGTTATACGTGTTACGTTGGAAAACTTCAATGTGATTAAGGATCAAATTGCTAAGGTTCTTTTTATTGGCGACATTCTGATCAGTTTTGGAGATTTTCTGTACAATAATAAAGTGCTTTTGCCTTCTGGATATGTTGAAGAGTGGTGGGCTGAAGATTTAAGACAAGCCGTTGCTGAAAAGTTTAACGGAAACGTTGAGGAAGCTTCCAAGGCTGTTAACCTTTCTCCTGACAGACTTAAGGCTTTTCTGAAAGACCCATTCACAAACAAGCCGACAGTAAAAGAAGCTATGGACATTTCATCAGCGCTGCATGTACCACTTCATCCTGCGTTTACGTTTTTCTGGTCTAATCTTGCATCGGTTGAAGATATTAAGACACTTAGGACATGGCTTGCAGATTCAAGAGTAGAATATGGAAACGGTGTTATTCGCAAAATTGTTGGAAATAGCGACATGCACGTTAAACACGCTTTAGAAACGATTTATTTACCTCACAGAGTCGTAGAAAATACCATTGTCATTGAGGGTGAAGAAGCACATGCTTTTGCCGTTTGTTTACATTATGGCTTTGCTGAAAAGGTGGATCTGCCGCTTGATAAGCCAATTACAAAAGTAATCAGTATGCTTGCTGGTTTGGATGTATGGGATAAGGCACCAACATTTGTTGGTGCAAGGATGGGGCGTCCGGAAAAGGCGAAAAGGAGGGAGATGAAACCTCTTGTTCATGTTCTCTTTCCAGTGGGTTTAGGCGGTGGTTCTCAAAGAGACATTGTGGAGGCTGCGAAAAAAGGCTCCTATTCGGTTGAAGTTGTTAAGCGTAGATGTCCAGTTTGCAACTCGTTTACTTCCAGAGTTAAGTGTCCCGAGTGTGGAGCAGAAACAGTTTTGGAGAAAATCTGCCCTAAATGCGGCAAAAACCTGAAGGAAGGCGAATGTCCAGTCTGTAAAGCACCAGCTAAATCTTACTATAGACAAGTTGTCAATTTTAAGGAGTTGCTTGAGAAGGCTTGTACTGGCCTTGAGGTTTCCACTCCGAAGGTTCTAAAAGGCGTCAAAGGTTTGACAAACGAGACAAAGACTCCGGAGATTATTGAAAAGGGTGTTCTCCGAGCGAAGTACGACTTGTCTGTTTACAAGGATGGGACTATACGCTTTGACGCAACAAATGCTCCTTTAACGCATTTTAGGCCCTTAGAAATAGGCGTGCCTTGTGAAAAGCTTAGACAGCTCGGTTATACGCATGACATGTTTGGGGCGCCGTTAACGAGTGGTGACCAAATTTGTGAGCTAAAAGTTCAAGACGTTATAATCCCTACAAAATGTGCAGAATATTTTGTGCATGTTGCAAACTTTATTGATGAACTTTTAACTAAGGTTTACGGAATCTCTTCCTATTACAATGTGAAATGTATAGGAGAGCTTGTTGGGCATCTTATCGTCGGCTTGGCGCCGCACACGTCTGTTGGAATTTTAGGGCGAATCATTGGATTTACGGACCTAAATGTTTGCTATGCACATCCGATATGGCACTCTGCAAAGCGTAGAGACTGTGATGGGGACGAAGATGCTTTGATGCTGGCTTTAGACACTTTAATCAACTTCTCCCGCGAGTATCTTCCATCACAAATAGGTGGGATAATGGACGCACCGTTGCTTCTAATACCCATCGTGAACACTGCTGAGGTTCAGAGACAAGCCCATGACTTCGATGTTGCTGGTGCATATCCTGCTGAATTTTACGAAAAAGCCTTGGAAGGAGCAGAGCCAAAAAAAGTAAGCGGCGTCATAGACCTTGTTGAGCATAGACTTGGAACCGAAGCGCAGTTTGAAGGTTTCAAATTTACAACTCCAGTTTTAAACATAAATTATGGAAACCCTGAGAGTGCTTATAAAAGGCTTAAAACGATGGTTGACAAGCTGAACAGTCAACTTGAACTCGCTGAGAAAATTGAGGCGGTTGACGCTAGAAAAGTAGCCCTTAAAGTTTTAACTAAACATTTTATACGTGATATTGCTGGTAACATGCGTGCCTTTTCCACGCAAGGTGTACGGTGTAAATCATGCAACAAACGTTACCGCCGTATTCCGCTTCGTGGCATCTGCACCTATTGCGGAGGAAAACTAACCTTAACCGTTTACCGTGGCGGCATCGAAAAATACTTTGAGGCAGCACAAAACTTGGTTGAAAAGTATAGATTGCCACGATACTACGCTCAGAGGATTCTTCTCGTTAAGGAAGAAATTAACGCTTTATTTGAGGGAAAAAAGCCGAGGCAAATCAGCTTAACAGATTTTACTTAGGAAAGTTTTTCAAGTAAATTACGCCAATAATGGCTTGGTTAAGATGCCACGGGAGGCTTATCACCCTAATGCTTACCTAACAGAAGTAAAAAACGTTAAACGTGGGCTTCAGGCAAGGACAAAAATATTAACCGCTTTAGATAGACATCCATATGATGCCAAAACAATCGCTAAGGAAGCAGAGATTCACTACAACGTTGTCATACATCATCTAAGACTTTTAGAAACTGAGGGAATTGTGGAGCGTAAACGCGGCAGACCAAATGTGTGGGAGCTTACTGGTTTAGGGCAAAAAAGCCTAGTGAACGCTTTTTGAACAACCTAAAATGGGCAGCGGCAAGGTGATTGCTGGCATTTTGGGCATCTCCAGTTGTACTTTTTAATGGTTGCACATTCAAGGCTTATGCCTACCACATTTGCAAGTGAGGCTAACCATGCAATTACATCCGCAAACTCGTTTTCAATAGCCTCTTTATCGTTTGAGTTTAGCGCTTCACCTAGCTCTTCGACTTCGCCTAAAAGCCACTCATATGTTCCAATTGCCCCGCGCTTCGAATCCTTATGATAATATAGTTGCCGCATCATATCCTGAAATTCTTGGATATGCATAAGTTTCCTTCTCCAGGCAAATATCTTTGTGAGATTTTGACTTAAAGTGTTTGCTGCCCCTTTTTAGTTATATGCACCACTTCTACACTTCGCCTTTCAAGATATTCTGCAATAAACCTTCTATGGCAATATTTTGGGTTCACCTCTTTACACATTAGGCAAACGCGCCTAGATCTAGCAAGCTTTATGAGGCGACTTATTCCTTCTCTGAAAAGTTTAGTGCGCATATGTCTCCTATATCCGCCTTGACGGTAACCTCCAAACTCATCGCCAAGCCAAACATATTCTATTCCCTGCTTGCAAAGCCACTCTTTCAAGTTTTCCTTTTTGAAGTGCTCAACCTTTGACGTTGGAAACCGTCGAACATCCGCAAGAACTTGAATCTCATGCTCTTTTAGCAGCTCTAGGGTTTCTTCTATGGAGCGGTTACCATGCCCAATAGTCCAGACCTTGCAGTGCTTTTTCATTTATAACCTTGCTTTGGAGCTGCTTAGCGAATTTTTATGTATCTGTAGGCGTCAGTTGCGTTTTCGAAGCAATAATGTACTTTTTGATAGTCTCTTCGGAACTCTGCTACGTCCGACTTGACTTTCTCTAAAGGTTCCTTGTCAATTATTACACGTTTGATGAATTCTGCTATTTCAACCATTTCAGATTCTTTCATCCCAAGCCTTGTAACTTCTGAAACACCCAGCCTTATACCGCCGGGATGCATAAAATGTCTCCCCTCCTTAATGTCCCATGGCAGCAAGTTTCTGTTGAGTATTATGTTTGCCTTTTCAAGAGTCTCCTCAATAGTGCCTCCGTCGCCATACTTTGTTATATCCATCAAAATTACATGTGATTGTGTAAAACCTTTATGTTCTGCTAGGACGTTGAATCCTCTTTCATAAAGTGCTTGGGCTAGGGCTTTAGCATTCTTCACTATTTGACTTGTATATTCTCTTCCAAACTCAAGCATCTCTGTACATGCAATCGTGACGCCTGCAACTGCATGCAAGTGATGGTTGCTCACCATTCCCGGAAAAGTTGCGCGCTTTATCTTGTCTGCGTGCTTTTCCCAAGACAAAACGCCACCGTGTTGGGGTCCAAAAAATGTTTTATGTGTGCTTAAGCTAACAACGTCTGCGCCCTCCTTCAAAGGATCTTGAAATTGCCCTCCAGCAATTAGTCCCGCTACGTGCGCAGCATCGTAACCGACGGTTCCGCCCGCCGCCCTTATGGTGTCAGCTAGCTCTTTAACTGGATGTGGAAATGGAAAGACACTTGCACCAAACATCACGAGTTTTGGTGATTTTCCCTCTGCTGCGAGTTTTTCAATTCTGTTTTTCGCTTTGTCGACATCTATGTTCAACTCCCTATAGTCTAATGGTAGATATTCCACATTTAAGCCGTGAACGGCGCCGGCTGTTCCCCCTAACTCCTTCTTACCCATGGTTATGTGCCCACCGCATGGTATGGATAAAGCCATAATAGTATCACCAGGCTCTGTAAACGCCGTATAAGTAACCAAGTTTGCGACAACGCCAGAAACTGGGCGCACATCAACGAACTCTGCCTTGAAAAGCTTCTTCATAAGTTCAATACATTTGAACTCCACTTGATCTATGAAGCGGCATCCAGCATAGACGCGTTCTCCAGGCCAGCCTTCAGCATAACGGTTCCCGAAGTCTGTTGTTAAGGCTTCTCTGACTGCTGGACTTGGAATGTTTTCACTTGCTATTAGTGGGATACACTCCTGAAACCATTTATGATGTTTCTGGAGCAAGTCAAACACGTAATCATATTCTTCACGGAACTTCGACATCGACGCCACCTTGCACCACACTATCAAGCTTCAAAATAAAAACTCTTTTGGAATATGCGTAACATTAATAATGGCGAGTATTGTAAATTAAATACCAAAATTGGAGGCTAACTTAGTGAGTAAGAAGAAGAAAGAGCGGTCGGCACCCATGCCAGCAGCAAGCGCGGGACTATTGCGATTCTTTGAAGAGGAAACTGAGGGCGTAAAGGTTAGACCTGAGCTTCTTGTTGGTTTAGCAATAGCCCTAATCGTTATCTGCATTTTGGCGCATACCTTCTTCCATTAAAAAACTTAGCGCCTTGAAGGTACGTGCAAAACCTCTATTCTCTGAACAGAATTTAAGTGGACGAATATCTCGCTTCTCTCTTCTCTTCCAGCTACTTGTGGTATTGGCTGGGCAATTGTCGAACGCAATATGACTGCTTCAGCGTCTGAAAGCCATATCCCAGAAGGTTCACGAGTGACGGCCGCGAGGACTCCCTCAAAACCATAGGATGGGTCTAAAATAACGCGTATTTTCTTGCCCAGGTTCCTTTCTAGCATATGGAATATTGTTGGTGGGATTTCCTGTTCTGGCATCTGACTCGCAAAATGTTATAGTGATCAGTTTGAGAATAAAACGGTTGCCCTTCTGCTGGTTATGGTTTCGCGCTGTTAACGAACATTAAAGTGTTTTGTTATATTTTCTCCATATTTCGATTTTTATGTAAAACTGACCGTTGCCATCTTCACTAATTATTTAAGAGGTTGTCTCAAATCCCATAATGCTTCTAACTGGAACTCGCGACATTTTAATATGTAAGCGAGTCTTCATTGAGCATTTACTTGAGATGGTGCATGTGGCAAGCAACTCCCTCAATGATTTCATGGAAAGCGCTGTTAAGCATTATTCCTCGTTGTTTAGGCTTCCGTCTTACAGCAAAATGGTACTTATGTTGACTTTGCTCTGCATTGTCGGAGGAACACTTTTCACGCTGATTGTTTTCCCTTTTCCTGAAAACTTGACTTTTGGTCTTCTTTTAGGCTCTGTATTGCTTTTTGTGACTTTGTTTTCCGATTATGCTACAGGTGGTTTAATTTTGAAACATGACATAATCTATGACATAAGAAGAACAACAGGGCTATCAATATTTAGTTGGACTATATGGATTTGCTTCATTTTTTTCGGCATTGCCACATCGCTCTTTTTCGGGTCTTCGTGGGGAGTTAAGCTTTGTTTCCTTGGTTTTTCCGCAGTGATGATTTTTCGTTTGATAGTGTTACTTTCAACATCAACAGCTAACAGTAGAAAACTTTTCATTGCAGCTGTAATTAGCCCAGTTTTATGTTACTTTATTTTCATGGCAACATGGATATTGGCTGGTTTTTACTCGCTTTTTCTTTTTGCCTTTTTAGTTCCCGCGATGGTGATAAGTGTTGTCTCAAGCGCGCTTTTTACCTACATAATAAGTCAGGTCGGAGTCGATATGCTTGGAGTTTCTGGGTTGGCAATTTTTAAGGCCTTTCTCCTTAATTGGATTGCAAACCTGAACGAACCATTCGAGGAAATCTTAGAGGAACTTGGCGAAAGCCACGATGTTGAAGTTGACCTAATAAAATTCGGCTCTGAAAAACCAAAGCCAAAGGCAATAATAGTTGTGCCTTCTGTTCACCCGGGGCCATTCAAAAATGTCGGCAGCAGCCTTTTACCATTTATGATTAAAAAATCCTTAGAGGATGAGTTTCAATGCACAGCATGTGTGCCCCATGGTTTACTCGGTCATGAGTTTGACTTGGCTTCCCAACTTCAAAATGAAAAAATGATAAGGAGCATTACTGAAAATATTCATTTCGAGGTTTCCGAGGATAAAGCGTCTCCCTTTGTAACCGTTAGTGATGGCAAGGCAACTGCGTGTTGCCAAATTTTCGGCAAAAACGCGTTCATTTCCTTTACTCTTGCTCCAAAGACAACTGAAGATTTGCCCCAAGAACTAGGGTTATTTGTGCGCCAGGAAGCCGAAAAACTAGGGTTAGAACGTTGCATTATCGTTAACGCGCACAATAGCATCAATGGAGCAATAATTACTGATAAAGCCTTAACTTCATTAAGGAGTGTCGCCGTTTCTTGTTTGGAAAAAGCCGTTTCTTCGAAGCGTTTACCCTTTGAGGTTGGTGCTGCTACGGTTTTTCCAAGGGAGTTTAGTCTTAGGGATGGTATGGGACAAGGCGGCATCACTGCCATTGTTGTTAAGGTTGGCGATCAAAAAACCGCATACGTAATAATCGACGGCAACAACATGGTTTCTGGATTACGCAAAAAGATACTTTCAGCGCTTGATTCTATTGGCGTTGACGGAGGCGAAGTGTTCACAACTGACACACATTCTGTGAACGCCCTTGTATTAGGCGAACGAGGGTATCACCCAATAGGTGAGGTTATAGACCATGAAAAATTGATCACTTACGTAAAGGAAGCAGCAATAAGCGCCTTAGGCAACATTGAACGTGTTGCTGCTGCTTCTCGCACAATTACTGTTCCAAATGTTAAGGTTATTGGAGAAAGTCTTCTTGGAAAATTATGCCTTTTAATAGACAAGACACTTAAGAAAGCGAAGGTTGCAGCGGTTCCAATTTTTACAGTTAGTGGCTTACTTTTAATGTTAATTTTGGCTTTGACTTGAGCTAACACTAATAAGAGTGAACCTGTCCATTTTCACTTCCCAATTAGAAGGGGGATGTATTGCTTAAGGAAATTAGGATTCATGGACGCGGCGGACAAGGAGGTGTCACCGCGGCGGAATTATTGGCACACGCGGCTTTCGTTGAAGGGAAATGGGTTCAAGCCTTTCCATACTTCGGCGCCGAACGTCGAGGCGCTCCAGTTAAAGCCTTTGCCAGAATAAGCGACAAGCCAATACTTGTGCATAGCCAAATTTACAACCCCGACTATGTGATTGTGCTCGATCCGATAATTTACAAGTTTGTAGATGTCGCTGAAGGATTGAAAAAAGATGGTATAATAATCGTGAATACAACAAAGAAGCCTGAAGAAATAGAGCTTAAGAGTTGTCGAATAGCAACTATTGATGCTACCGGCATCGCGCTTGAACTGAACCTTCTGGTGGCAGGTTCACCTGTCGTTAACACCGCAATTGTAGGAGCATTCGCAAAAGCGACAGATGAGGTTAAACTGGAAAGCGTTTTAAAGGTTATTAAAGAGGCGTGGTCAGGTGCTGCTGGCGAGAAAAATGCGCGGGCAGCAGAATCGGCTTATGAACGCCTGATAAAAGGATGGTGAAAATACATGCATAAAATTCCAAAAACAAGAAAGGAACTGCCTCTAACACCTTTATCAATACCCACTATTGGTAGTATGGGAAAAACAGGGTCTTGGAGAACATTTTGCCCGCAAATCAACTATGCCAAATGTACTAGATGTACGCTTTGCTGGGTTTATTGTCCAGACGCAGCCATAACAAGGCAAGATGATGATACTCCAGTAATAGATTATGACTATTGCAAGGGCTGCGGCATATGCGCTAACGAATGTCCAGTTAAGGCAATAACAATGCATAGAGAGGGAGAATAAAAATGGCGCAGGTGTTAATTGACACGGCAAATCACATTGCTGGTTACGCCGCAAAGGCGGCAAGGGTTAAAGTGGTTGCCGCATACCCCATAACGCCTCAGACGACTATTGTTGAAAAAATCGCAGAATTTGTTGAAAGCGGAGAAATGAGCGCGGAGTACATTCGTGTTGAATCCGAACACAGCGCTATGGTGGCTTGCATAGCAGCAGCCGCAACTGGCGTTAGAACCTTTACAGCGACGTCCGCCCATGGATTAGCGCTCATGCATGAAGCCTTGCATTGGGCTTCCGGTTCACGATTACCCATAGTAATGGCTGTTGTTAACCGTGCTATGGGTGCGCCATGGAGCATATGGCCAGACTTCAGTGACTCCCTTTCCCAGCGTGATACTGGTTGGATTCAGTTTTATTGCGCTGACAACCAAGAGGTCTTCGACACTATAATCCAAGCCTACAGGCTCTGCGAAGATGAGGGTGTTTTCCTGCCTGCTATGATTTGCCTCGAAGGATTCATTCTTTCACACACCTACATGCCTGTAAAAATTCCAGATCAAAAAGAGATTGACGATTTTCTGCCACCTTATAGGACCGGTTGGATTCTAGACGTCAACAATCCTCTTTCGCATGCAAACCTTGTTTCGCCTGAATGGTACATGGAGTTCCGTTACATGATTCAAGAAGCAATGGAAAACGCGAAGCGACTTATTCCTAAAATCGACGAAGAATATGGTGAGCGCTTCGGCTTTGGACACGGCGGACTTGTTGAAAAATACTTGTGCGAAGACGCTGACCTCATCCTTTTCACCATGGGAACGATGGGAAGCGAGGCGAAAATAGCCGTAGACAACCTGCGCAAAGAAGGACTTAAGGTGGGTACAGCGAGAATTCGCGTTTACCGTCCATTCCCAGTTGAAGAAATTGTAAAGCTTGCAAAACAAGCGCAAATGTTCGCGGCAATAGATCGCCATATCTCCTTTGGAATGGAAGGCTTCCTAGCCACAGAAATTAAAGCATCAGTTCTAAACCAGAAAGACCCACCGCCAGTTGCTGGTTTTCTTGCCGGCTTAGGGGGAAGAGACGTAACCTACGCGACTATTGAAAAAATTGCCAAAAAAGCGTTTAGATGGATGCGTGAGGGCGAAGTGGAAAAAGAAACTGAATGGGTTGATTTAAGAGGGTGAAAATTATGGTTACAATTAAAGAACTTCCAAAAGAGGAATACCTGCTTAAAGGGCACGCAGCTTGTGCGGGGTGCGGTCCGTCAATTTCGCTTCGCTTACTCTTTAAAGCATTAGGAAACAAGGTCATCCTAGTGGTTCCAGCATGCTGCACAACCGTGATTCAAGGGCAATATCCTTATACTTCTGTTAATGTTCCTCTCCAAAACATTTTATTTGAGTCTACTGCAGCTGCAGCGTCGGGAATAGTCGCAGCTCTGCGTCAAAGAAATCTTGAAGATATAACGGTTGTCGGCTGGGCTGGAGATGGCGGAACTGTTGACATAGGGATTCAAGCGTTATCCGGTGCAGCGGAAAGAGAAACAAACTTCATTTACATCTGCTATGACAATGAAGCGTATGGCAACACTGGAATGCAGCGTAGTGGAGCAACCCCGTACGGCGCTTGGACGACAACAACACCTTCTGGGAAAAGAGAACGGAAAAAGGATATGGCATTAATCATGGCTGCTCATAGAATACCTTACGTTGCAACCGCATGCCCATCCTATCCATTAGACTTTGTAAACAAACTTAAGAAAGCTAAGGAAATCAAGGGTACAAAGTATATTCACATTCTCGCACCGTGCCCAACTGGTTGGCGCTATGACTCAAGCAAAACAGTTGAAATGGGCAGACTTGCTGTGCTTACAGGATTATGGGCACTTTTTGAAATTGAGTATGGACACTTTAAGCTTAATCCTCCAAGCGACAGATTACTTGACAAGTCTAAACGTAAGCCAGTCAAGGAATATTTGTCATTGCAGGGTAGATTCCGCAACTTGAGAGAAGATGATCTCGAGAGGATTCAGAAATGGGTTGATGAAGACTGGGAGTACTATAGCAAATTAACATCAAGCAGTGCGTCTGATTCTGCGCCATACGGAAAAATATAAGAGTCTCAATGGTTATGATATATCCCACTATTGCCAAACACCAACAATCTAAACGCTATTTGGAAGGAAGATGTAAAATGGCGGAAGAGAAGCAGAAGAAGCAGACTGCAGAAAAAACCGCAAAAAACGTTAAGGCTGTGCAAACCGACGAGAACGTTGTGTTAATAGGCAAAAAACCAATAATGAACTACGTAGTTGCCTGTCTCACATTCTTCAACTCTGGCGCCAAGAAACTAACAGTCAAAGCTAGGGGGCGGGCGATCAGTAGAGCCGTCGACACCGTTGAGCTGCTAAGAAGGGCATTTGTTAAAGACCTGCAACTTCAGGGCGTCAGCATAACAACCGAAGAGGTCACTAGGAGCGAAGGACAAAGGGCGAACGTTTCAGCCATCGAAATTACGGTGGCCAAACAATAAAGCACAGCATAGCAAACGCTTCGGGGCAACTTGTCGGTGCTGGCTAGGGTATAATCCGTTTTTTGAAACTTTTACCATGTTGTCTAATGGCTCTTCAGAGGTAATTATATATAAAAGTTGACTTTTCTAATCGTAATCTTGCGAGGAATTAAAATGAACGCCTATCCAAAAATTGTTGTTACTCCACCTGGACCAAAAGCCAGAGAACTTATAAAGAAAGACGAACGCTTGATTTCACCTTCATATGTGCGGTTCTATCCGCTTGTTGTTGAATCTGGAAGGGGCTGCATAGTGAGAGATGTTGATGGGAACGAATACATAGACTTTAACTCTGGGCTGGTTTGCCTCAACGTTGGTCACAATCATCCAAAAGTGATTTCAGCCATAAAAAATCAATGTGACCGCTTCCTGCATTACTCCAACACGGACTTCTATTATAACGAAGTTGTTGACCTTGCAGAAAAGCTTGCTAACATTGTTCCTGGCAACTTTAATAAAAAGGTCTATTTTGGTAACAGCGGGACCGAAGCGATTGAGGCAGCCGTCAAACTTGCTAAGTGGCACACGCGCAGGCCGCTATTCATAGGTTTTGTTGGCGCCTTCCACGGACGCACGATAGGTTCCTTATCCTTTACCGCTAGCAAGCCTACGCAGAGGCGCTATTTCTTCCCAATGATGCCTGGTGTCACGCATGTGCCTTATCCGTACTGTTACCGTTGCCCCTTTAAGCTCTCATATCCAGATTGCCATTATTGGTGTGTGGATTTTATTGATGAATTTGGGCTTCAGAAGTATGTGCCTCCGGAAGAAGTTGCTGCAATGCTATTTGAACCAATTCAAGGAGAGGGTGGCTACGTTGTTCCGCCGCCAGAGTACTTCCAGCGGCTAAAGAAACTCGCCGACAAGTATGGTATTCTGCTTATTGATGATGAGGTTCAGTCTGGCATGGGTAGAACTGGCAAGTGGTTTGCAATTGAGCATTGGGGTGTTGAACCAGATGTACTGTGCAGTGCAAAGGCTTTAGCATCAGGTCTTCCCTTAGGTGCAACTATTGCTAAGGAGAAGGTGATGGACTGGGTTGGCGGTTCCCACGCAAGCACTTTCGGCGGTAATCCACTCTCATGCGTTGCAGCAAACGCAGTCATCGATGTCATTAAAGAAGAAAAACTTTTGGAAAACGCTACGAAGCAAGGTGCGCATATCCTGAAGAGGCTTGAAGAGCTTAAAGAGCAAAGCGAAATTGTTGGGGATGTTAGAGGAAAAGGGCTGATGATAGGTGTGGAGATTGTTGAAAACAAGGAAAACAAGAAACCCGCAGCAAAGCAAGCTTCCGAAATCATGATGCGCTCATGGAAACGTGGTGTTGCCGTAATCACGTGCGGTGTCTCCACGATAAGAATTGCCCCGCCACTAAACATAACAATGGAGCTAGTCGACGCAGCGATGGAGATAATTGAAGACACCGTGAGAGAAGTGGAAAAAGAAAGCTGAAGTTAGTGTTTAAATGAAAGTTCGGAGGCTTACAATAGACGATTATGATGAAATAATAGGGCTTTGGTCTAGGGCGAAATTGCCCTTTAAGCCTAAAGGTCGAGACAGCAGAGAAGCCATAGCAGCACAAATGAAGGCTAACCCAGATTTTTTCTTAGGGGCCTTTGAAGGCAATCACCTCGTTGGAGTTGCCATATTAAGCTGTGATTTGCGCAAGGGCTGGATAAACCGCTTGGCTGTTGACCCCTGTTACCAACGCCGTGGAATTGCTAAGGCTTTGGTGGACAGGGCGGAAAAAGTGTTGCGAAGGCATGGCGTAAAAATATTCTGTGCGCTAGTTGAGGATAATAACGTTGCTTCAAAAGAACTTTTCAAAAGGTGCGGTTATGTTGAGCATCGTGACATAATCTATTTTAGTAAACGGGACGGTGGCGAAGTATAAGCTTGCTTTTCTTAGAAGTTTTGTGGTTTTGCTATTACTTCTCTAATTTTTAAGTCAAAGAATCTTGCAGTATTAGCTGGCTTTATCCGCAGCGCTGTGTCTGCACCTCTTCCTGTACCAGCAATCGCAACAACATCTCTATCGACTGATATTAAGCCTGCATCTGCCGCCATCAACGTGATTTCCACGCAAACTTTGGTTCCTTCACCCATCAGCCTAAGCACGTTAGCGATAATCTCTAAAGGTTGGAGAGTTCCGAAATCCCTCCGTATTGCACGTTCCACGCTGCTTAGAGCATGAGTGCCTGTGAAAATTTTTGCACCATTAGAAAGAATTTCCCTCTTATATTCCTCTTGTAGTTCTGTCTGTCCGGGTTCTCTGAAACCGAAATGGTGCGTGACTATTACCACATTGTGGCCCTTGAAGATTTTTGTTGCTTTGGCTCCAGTTGCACCAGTTGTTGAAGCAACAACTATGTCTCTTATGCCTTCGTTCTCAACATAAGACTTGACAGCATTTAATAGAGTTTCTGTGTTTTTTGCGCCAGCTTCCTTAAAATAGGTTGTTTTCCTTTCAATTATGCTCATTTCAAGCTCTCCTTATTGCGAGTGGTTAGTTTATCGATGTAAGTCCTTTTTCCTTAAAGGTTTTCTCTTTAACTCAGTTCCACAAACTTCGCATCTTTTTAGTCTGTAATCTGCTGGATATTTTCTGTGGCATGCTGGGCAGTACCTTTCCCATTCAAGTTGAAAGCGTATGCCAAACGTTGCAAGTGAAGTAAAGTCTATTTCCATGCGGTTTGCAACGTTCTGTATTGAATAGTCATCCGAAGCAATTAGTGGGTGATACCCTTCATTTTTAAGTTCTAGAGCTAAAGCCAAAACTTGCAAGTCAACTTCTGAAAGGAAAAACTCGTCGCCAACCATTGTTGCTGAAGTCTTCACTTTATCCAAAAACGTTTTCTCAGGCTTTCGCATAATTATTTTTCCGCGTTCAATAGCGGTGTTTAATCTAACCCTTGTGAAGGCGTTTCCCTTTAACTCTTCCCTTACAAGCGGCACAGTGTACTGCTTCTCGCTTATTGAGAATGGATCAAAACCAGCAATGAAAGCGGACGTATCCAGAACTATGGCGCGTTTGGTTTCAACAGGGCTTGCCATCAACTTCCCTTAAAAAGGAGTCTGCTCTTCAATCGCTGGTAAAAGTTTTCTCTAAACCTCACAAAACGAGTTTCGTTATCGGATCGCGTTATTTTTATGCTTATAGTTTTTCCCTTCACGGTCTTACGGTAATGTCCATCCACAACAACGAGTGTCTTTTTAGGTCTAACCACATCAACCGTAAGATGTGAATCAGCTGGGAAAACAATAGGATAAAATATGCTTAAAGGGCATACGGGCGTCAAAACAAACGCGTCTAAACTTGGATCTAGAACTGGGCCTCCAGCAGATAAGGAATATCCCGTGGAGCCAGTTTGTGTGGCAACCATTACTCCATCCGCTTGTAGGTTGAGTATAGTCTCTTCATCTTTGAAGATCCTAGCGTAAAGTAGCTTTGCTGGTTCGTCGGCTGATATTAGCACTTCATTTAGGGCTTCTGGGAATTTTTCATCGTTTACAGTTATCGACAGCTTCATACATCTTTCTATTGTGAATTCTCCTTTTAGGCACTTGTCTATTGCGTTAAATGCTTGTTTTGGCGTGACTTCTGTTAGAAAGCCTCTTACGCCCATATTTATTGCAAGTATTGGCGGCTCTGGCTTTGAAATTGAAACGCATGTTCTCAGAATTGTTCCATCCCCGCCAATCGTAACTATGAGGTCCGCTTTCATCTTTTCTAACGGAACAGTTTCCACTTGTATGCTTATTCTTTCTGCAAGCGTGTCTTCTATTTGCACCTTCACTCCCTTTTTCGTCAAATACTCTGCCAAATCGTCTGCGAGTTTCACAGCTTTTTTCTTATCAAATCTAGCTACTAATCCTACGCTTTTTAACAAGGGCTTCCACCTTTTAGTATAAGCGGCACCTTAATCTATATATGGGTGTTGTTCAAAATGCTGTAGATGGAAAGTAAAAGTGGTGTTGGTGAGAATGTGAGTAAGCCTGTTGATGTTGGGAGCCTTAGAGTTGGTGGTTACCTAATAGTTGATGGTGAACCATGCCGCATAGTGGACATAACCAAATCGAAACCTGGAAAGCACGGTTCAGCCAAAGCGCGAATAGTCGCTGTTGGAATTTTTGACGGCGTTAAGAGAAGCCTAGTTAAACCAGTTGACGCAAATGCTGAGGTGCCAATAATTGAGAAAAGAAGCGGACAAGTGTTTGCTATTGCACCATCAAGCGTTCAAATAATGGACTTAGAAACTTACGAGTATTTGGATGCACCTTACCCTGAGGAAGAAGACTTGAAGACGAAAATCGCCCCAGGTGTTGAGGTGGAATTTTGGCGTATACTTGGCAAAATTAAAATTGTTAGGACAAAATAGATGCTAACCGCAATAGAAGCTTTTCAGCTCCACCAGTCCCATTCGAGCTTTTTAAAGCCTAAATAGAGGATTAGAAGGATTACTCCCCAGCTTAACGCGATGCTTGCAGCCTCTAATATTAAGTTGGCGCTTAAATAGGTGTGGCTTGCCCATGCGCTTATTCCGCATAAGCCAACGAGTAACAGAACGAAGATTGAAAAGTGAATAGCCTTTTCAGTTGTCAAATTTTTCACCTATTTGCCCTAAATTTGTTTCAGCTTGTTGTTAAAACTTTCCATTAAACCTTATCTTGAAGATACACGTAGAATTCTTTTAAGCCGATGATGCGAGAAGAGCCGTCTGATTTGTGACGACATTTAAAGGCTGAGGCTTACCCTTAATACGCCCCCTATGGTTTTTGATACCCCTATACATTTTATATTCGAGGCGAATTATTCCAACGCGGACATAAACAAGTAGCAGTGAACTAAGAAACAGTTACATGCCGTGTGGCTCTCGGTTTCGGGATGTATTGTAGTTTTTATTTGATGATTGGTTGCATCAAAGTGCCGAATGTGGTGTGTTGCCAGGAATTTCAGTTATTCTATTGGAATTTCATATTCATGTTTGCGTGGCAAGCGAATTTCAAGTATGCCTCTTTTGAAGCGCACTTCCATCTTGTCCATGTAGACTGGCACGGGTATGCGCGTTTGGCAGTGGAATGTTTGGAACTCACCCTTATAATGGGTTATGCCAAAATCGTTAAAACTTATTTTCCGCTTCATTTTAGCCGAAATTTCAATGGCGTCTCTGCCTACTGGCTTAACGCGAATTGTATTCTCTTCTGTGTAGGGCAAATCAACAGTCACGATGACCTCTGTTGGAGACACAGATATGTCGCGGAGCGGTTCTATTGTGCATGCTTTTCTGTCCCAGCTTGGTTTCTCAAGCAGCGATTCTCTTAAGCGTCTAACAGATTCCTCTAGGTTCTCAAAGTATTCATCAATCAGATCGAAGATTGAGCGTCTCTTTCTTTCTGACATTTTGCTTGCCCTCCTAGGTTATGTATAGTGGCATGTCGTACTCCTGCGTCTTCTTCATCTTAGAGAGTTCTTGCTGGGTGCGCCGCATAACATCTCTAGCCTTCAATCGAATTTCCTCGCCCTTCTCAAGAAGCTTTGAAACATCCACCTTTAACCCAGTTATCTTTGTCAGCCCCTTCAATACTTCTGCCGCGGCCTCCGGGTCTGGATAATTAAAGAAGCATTGGGCAAGTAATGTTATGGCTGGCAAGCCTATGTTCGCGCAACGTTGTAGCATTATTGCTTGTGGACCAACCATGTATCCTTCTTTCAGTATCTCTATGCCTAAATCTTGGACTGTTTTTAGCACTGCTGGGTTTGATGCGGCTGCAAAAATTTTTAGTTCTTCAACATCTTGCCTTTCCTGTATGGGAATGCCGCTTAATGAAATCATCATTTTGACGTTTTTGCTCTTTCCCCAATCAATCAAGGCGTACATTATTGGGTAAATGACATCCGCTGGTATTGCAGTTTCGGAAACTGCTAAAAGAATGTCGTGGTTTCCAAAAATTCTTATTGGTGAATGTGGCAGTCCCTCATGCAAAACTATCAATGGCGGCAAAAGTTTTGAATCAACGTATGCAACTTCCTCCAAATTGTTAAGCTCCGAAATTAGGTGAGAAGCAGCTATAACGCCTACTAGCCCCACATCTGGAAAGCCGAAAAGCATTATGCAATCTTCTGGGATTTCCTTCTTTTCGATAATCTTTACCTCATCCAAACTTGTTCTCCTCGATATTTCTTTTAGATGCCCTATGTAAAAGGTTTATGGAATACATATTTAAAGGTGTGAACATTCTTAGTTCTGGAGAAAAACATGGCTTTAGAACGCTTAGGTTCCTCACTCTACGAAGCTTTAAAGAAGGTTTTCAGAGCCTCTGTTGTTGATGAGGCTACCATTAAGGAGCTTGTTCGAGATGTGCAGAGAGCGCTACTTCAAGCAGATGTAAACGTTAAGCTTGTGCTTGATATTTCAAAGCGTATAGAGGAAAGAGCGCTAAAAGAAAAGTTGCCCCCAGGCATTTCTAGGCGTGAGCACATCATAAAGGTTGTTTATGAAGAGTTAACGCGTTTCCTGGGCGAAAAACCTGTTCCAGTTAAAATTGAGCCTGGGAAAAGAAAGGTAATAATGCTTGTTGGCATACAGGGGTCAGGCAAAACAACCGCCGCGGCGAAACTCGCAAAGTATTTCCAAAAAAAAGGCTTAAAACCAGCATTAATTTGTGTGGACACCTACCGCCCGGGCGCTTTTGCGCAACTGCAGCAATTGGCAAACAGAATCAATGTTCCGCTATATGGAAATCCAACCGCCAAAGACCCTGTAAAAATAGCTCTTGAAGGCTTAAAGCAGTTCAATGAAATGGACATCATAATCATCGATACTGCCGGACGACACAAGGAGGAGCAAGAACTAATCAAGGAGATGGTGATGCTTGGAAAAAACATCAAACCAGACGAAATAATGCTTGTGATTGACGGGACAATCGGTCAACAAGCAATGGTGCAAGCGAAAGCCTTCAACGAAGCAACACCCATAGGCTCAATACTGGTTACAAAGCTTGATGGTTCAGCCAGAGGTGGAGGTGCATTATCAGCAGTTGCCGCCACTGGCGCGCCAATAAAATTCATAAGCACAGGCGAAAAGATAGAGGACATAGAGCCTTTTATTCCATCAAGATTTGTTGGAAGACTTTTGGGAATGGGCGACCTTGAAACTCTTCTTGAAAAAGTTAGAGAAGCAGAGGTAAGGGTTCCAGAAAAGAAGGCAAAGGCGATTCTAAGCGGAAAATTCACCTTGACAGACATGTACGAACAGTTTGAAGCAATGAAAGGCATGGGCACTTTCAGAAAGTTGTTAAAGATGCTTCCAGGGATGTCCTACGATATACCGGAGGGCATGCTTAACATGGCTGAAAATCGTCTTGAAAAGTGGCGCGTCATGATCCAATCAATGACGAATGAAGAGAAAGATAACCCGAAGATTTTTAATGCTTCGAGAATTCGACGCGTTGCTAGGGGCTCTGGGACAAGTGAGAGGGAAGTGAAGGAACTGTTGAAGCAGTACTCTTTGATGCGCCGCATGATGAAAACATTGAAACGGAAAAAGAAGCTACCTTTCTTTGGTAAAGGGTTATCTCTCGATTTTAAGTGATTAACCCCGCGTTAAGAAGGCTTTTCGAATGGATGTTTTAGAAAAAGCGTTAGAAATGCTCCAAAAATATCCTTTGTGCGACAACTGTTTAGGAAGACAATTTGCCCTTTTAGGGTATAACATGGAAAACGATGAAAGGGGAAAAGTGATTAAACTGGCTTTAACATTCAAAGCGCACGATTTAGTTCTTTTAAAAGACAAGGAGGGTCTAAGGGTTTTGAAAATCTTGGCAACAAATGGGTTCTGCCAAAAAGCGGAGGAAATTATTCAAAAAATGAAAAGGCGCATTTCTCGTAAACGTTTGCCTAAAAACTGTTTCCTGTGTGAAGATAAATTCCAAAGCCTTGAACGCATAGTTCAAAAGGCTACTGAAAATTTGAGTGAGTATGAGTACCGTAGCTTTTTGGTGGGTGTTGAACTGCCAGTCCATGTTGAGGAGCGAGAGGACGAGTTTAAAGCAGAGTTTGATGTGAGCTACGGCGAAAACATGAGAAGCGAGTTCGGAAGACTGCTTGGTAAAAAACTTGCAGAGCGTGTTAGAAAAAGCGTCGATTACTCTAAGCCTGAAATTGTTGTCCTCATAAACCCGATAACGGAGGATGTGAGGCTTCAGGTTAACCCGCTTTACATAGCTGGGCACTATAAAAAACTGGTTAGGGGTATTCCGCAATCTAAGTGGTTATGTTCAAATTGCCGTGGGAAGGGATGCGAAAAATGTAATTGGACCGGGAAAATGTATATGGAATCTGTCGAAGAACTTATTGAGAAACCATTTATAGAAGAAACTGGCGGTTCAAAAGCCTCATTCCATGCGTCTGGGAGAGAAGACATTGACGCAAGAATGCTGGGTAAAGGAAGACCATTCGTAATAGAAATTTCGCAACCAAAAAAGCGTTTTATAGACCTTAAAAGGCTGGAAGAAGTTGTGAACTTGCAAGCTGAAAGCAAAGTCCTCATCTCCAATTTGCGTTTCGTGGATAAGTCGGTTATAAGAAAACTTAAGAAGGGTGAAGCTTCGCAAAAGGAGTACCGCGTAATAATCGAATTTGAAAAGGATGTTACTGATGGTGAACTGCGCCTTTTAAAGGAAAAATTAACAAACGCCCTAATAAAGCAGCGCACTCCTCTACGTGTTTTGCATAGGCGGGCTGATTTGACGCGGGAAAAGTACATATACGAGGTTAAAGTAAAGAGGTTGTCACCTAAAAGGGTTGAAATGAAAATAAAATGTCAAGGAGGACTCTATGTTAAGGAACTAGTGACTGGAGATGAGGGAAGAACAACGCCAAGCGTCTCCGAATTTCTCAAAAACAAAGCGAAGCCTATAAAGCTCGATGTTCTAAACGTAATTATGAACCATTGAAGGTGAAAAAATGAGAAAATCAAAAGGCTACCGCGCGGGAACACGGAGGCTTCTCAGGAAAGAGCCTAGAGAAAGAGGAAAAGTCAAAGTCAGCAAACTGTTACACGAATATGCGCCTGGAACCCGTGTAATAATAAAACTAGATCCAAGCGTTCAGAAAGGGATGCCGCATAGGCGTTATCACGGTAAAGTCGGTACAGTCATCGAGAAGCGTGGACGAAGCTACGTCATAAGCGTCACGCAGGGCGACGCTGCCAAAGAAATTATTGCTAGACCTGAACACCTAGAACCATACGAGGGTGATTAGATGTCAAAGAGAGCAGTAACGGAGAAGAATCTTACGATTCCACAGGTCAAGAAGATGTTAGAGTCCATTGGCGAAGAAAACTTCGATCAATTTCAACGGCGCACATATGATTATGTATCCAAATTTTCGAAGATGGGCGCTGAGGCGGCTGCAAAACTGGTGGAAAAGCTTGTTAACGAATTTGGTCTTGACGAGAATGAGGCTGTTCAGGTGGTTAACTGCGCTCCGAAAAGCATAGAGGAGCTCAGAATCTTCTTGGCCGGAGGGCGCAAAATCATTGAGACATCAAAGTTGGAAGCCATAATCGGTCTTTTGAACGAGCATCGAAAATGAAATAGGCAATTTCACCGTAATTTTAAAGAGTTAAGAAAAAGTAAAGGCGGCTATGATGGAAAAGAGATACGAGGAATATGCCTACGTTCTAGATTTTCTGCCACATGGCAGACCCGGCATACGAGTAACTGGACGGGCTGGTTACAGAGCGGGAGCTTTAGTCCAGCTTATTGGAGAAGAGTTCTTCACCCTTTTAGAGGCACTTGCCAAGGAAGGCGTGGCTTTAAAGGCGCATGACCGAGTTTATGTTGGAAAGGACTCAAGGGAAGAAATTACCTACATTATTGGGCGGGTACGTTATGACGAGTTGACGGCTGCTGCAAAGATGGAGCTTCCGTCAGTTGTGAGTAGGATAGTTTTGAACAGGGAGAAATGGTTTGTAAACTTCTTTAATACTGCACGCGCCATCACGCCTAGAATGCATGCTTTGGAACTTATTCCTGGCATAGGCAAAAAGTATATGTGGCAAGTTATAAATGAGCGTGAAAAGAAGCCCTTTGAAAGTTTTGAGGATTTGCAGAAGCGTACTGAGCTGCCTAACCCCGTAAAGTTGATTACGAAGAGGATTTTAGAGGAACTTGCTGGCGAGACTAAATATCAGTTGTTCACGAGAACGCAGTAACATAATATGGCAGATGGCAGTGGTTAATGTTTGACACCAACCTTCTGGAAGAAACGAAGCTTTTGCTCCGAAACTATCGAATTGTTCCGAAGAGACGTTTAGGGCAAAACTTTCTTGTTGATCCTTCAGTTTTTCAGTTGATGGCTGATTACGCTTTTTTGACGAAGGAAGATGTTGCGTTGGATGTTGGGGCTGGTTTAGGCTTTTTGACAAAGTTTTTGGCTGAAAAATGCAAAAACGTGTTGGCTGTTGAATTAGATGCAAGGCTTGTTAAAATTTTACGTGAGCAGCTTAAACTATGCTCTAACATAGAAATAATTCAAGGTGACATTTTTATGGTTCAAATTCCCACGTTCAACAAGATTGTTTCAGTTCCACCATACAACATTTCTTCACAATTGCTCATGTGGCTTTTTGGCAAGAATTTTGAGTGCGCCACTCTTGTTTTCCAAAAAGAGTTTGCCCAGCGCTTAACAGCTCCACTTGGAAGCGAGGAGTACGGTTGGTTAACAGTCATCACTTATTATAATGCGGAGGTGGAGCTTTTAGATGAGGTTCCAAACTGGATGTTCCACCCGCAACCAGAAGTGAACTCCCTTATTGTGCGTTTAAAACCTAGAGTGCTTCACCCATTCCCAGTAAGAGATGAAAAACTGTTTCAAAGGCTAACGCAATTTCTTTTTACACGGCGAAACAGAAAAGTTAGGAAAGTTCTCCAATCATTTATTAAAAACGCTGGCATTTCACCCACAAAAAAGATGTTCGACTTGCTAGACTCCTTTGCCCTTCAAAATAAGAGGATTAGAGAGTTGGCACCTGAAGACTTTGGAGCTTTGGCTAATGCTCTCGCAATGTAAAACAGCATTCTTCGCAGATAGAGTCTTTAAAATTTACGAAAATGTTTACGAACCGGCAGAAGACTCGTTTCTATTTGCAGAAAACTTGAGCGTTAAAAACGATGATGTTGTCCTTGATGTGGGCACTGGATGCGGCATATTGGGAATAATCGCCGCAGAAAAAGCTTCAAAAGTTGTTGCTGTTGACATAAACCCATATGCTGTTCACTGTGCAAAGGAAAACGCTAAAATAAACAATGTTGCAAACAAAATGGAGTTTATTCAAGGCGACCTATTCGCGCCTTTAAATGCAAAGAGGATTTTTGATCTAATTCTTTTTAATGCTCCATACTTGCCTACCGAAAAAGTGGAAAAGCCTACATGGATTGAATATGCATGGTCTGGCGGGCTTGACGGGAGACAAGTTATTGACCGCTTTATTTGTGAAGCACCAAAGTACCTTAAGAAATCTGGACATGCACTTTTAATGCAATCCACCCTTTCTGGAGTTAGGGAGACATTGCAAAAATTTGAACATAATGGGTTTAAAGCAAGAGTTATTGCAGAACGCAACTTGCCCTTTTTTGAAAAGATAGTGCTTTTTGAGGCAATTTTGAGGCTTGCGTAAATGTTTATTTTGATACGACGTAATGCCCAAGGCCGCCCACAATCAGAACATCATCAAATTCTGTGAATGCGACGAATCCAACAATTTTCTTCCTCAATTTTCGTGATATAAGCTGGGGGGTTCGTACACCGTAAAGCTCCTGTCAAATGTTACTTGTTTTCTTCACCCAAAAAAAGTTTGACAAAATCTTGGGGTACATCCGCGCGCGCATCCTATACTGCCTGCTCCTTTTAACTGTTTTCGTCAAAAAATATATAATATGTAAGTGTTACTAATGCTAGAAAATGCTTGAGGATTTAGAGCATGTGCATATTAGGTAAGGATAGACTGAAAGAACTCATTGAAAACTACAAGTGCATCTACCCATATGATTATAATTTGTTGGATGGAGACAGCTACGTACTAACAGTGAAAGAGGAAACTACGCTTCATTATTTGGAGCATAAAAACCTAATATCATACGAGATAGTGTTCATCCCGCCAAACTATGTTGCGCACTTAACAGCAAAAAGCAAGTATGGAAGAATGGGATTATCCTTCCTTAACGCCGCAAAGGTTCACAGCGGTTTTGTCGGGAGACTCGCCTTAGAACTTGTAAACTTGAGTAATGACAGATGCCCAATCACCATCAAGCGCGGAGACCCATTCATGCACATAGAATTTGAAACAAGAGAAGGCGAACCTGCACCCTACATGGGAGAATATCAATTTCAATATTTAACTGACGAGGAGATACGAATGTATATTCCAACACTGCGCAAAGTTTTTCCAAATTATGATGAACTTGCAAAAATATGGCTTAAAGACAGGAAACTATAACTGCTGATTTAGAGACATGATTTTAAATTCATAACTTTAATCAAAACGTGTCTTCAGCAAATTGTTTAAATAAGACGGTTATGGTATGCTGAAAGGGAAACCATATGCGCGCAAAGAACTACAGAGAAGTGAAAGGGCAACCCTACACTAGAAGAGAGTTCGTAAAGGGTTTTCCGCAACCTAAAATAAACAAATTTACCATGGGAGACACTAAAGCACAATTTGAATATGAAGCTAAGCTCATAGCGCTTGAAAAAGCCCAAATTCGTCACAATGCTCTTGAGGCAGCGCGTGTAGCAACAAATCGTCTCCTTATGGAGAAACTTTCAAACAATTATCGTTTACAAGTTCATCCTTACCCACATGTAATCTTAAGAGAAAACAAAATGATTTTTGGCGCGCACGCGGATCGCCTTCAAGATGGAATGCGAAGGGCGTTTGGAAAGCCCATAGGTACAGCAGCTCGCGTTGAGCCTAAACAGACAGTTATTACGGTTTGGGTTAACTCGGACGGTGTTGAAGTTGCAAAGGAAGCTTTAAAGCGCGGAAGCGCAAAGCTTCCAATTCCATGTAGGATAATCATCGAAAAAATGCAGAAGGAAGAGGTGAAAACACTTGACTGAAATGAAAAACGATTTAGTAATATGGTTTGAAAACCTAAGGAGAACGGATATCCCATCAGTTGGCGGCAAAAATGCCAATCTAGGCGAAATGATCAGCGCAGGCATACCCGTTCCGCCGGGCTTCGCTGTGACTGCGTATGCCTACAAGAAGTTCATTGAGGAAACTGGGATTTCAGCAAAAATTTATGAAATAATTCGAGAAACCGTTACAAATCCAAGCGATCCGAAACAGTATGAGATAGCCTCAAAAAAGATTCGTAAGTTGATAGAGGCAACGCCTGTACCCAAAGAAATCGAGAAGGCAATCAGACTAGCCTATGAGGAATTGTGTAAGAGACTTAACATAAAGGATGTTTTTGTCGCTGTGCGGTCAAGCGCTACGGCTGAAGACCTGCCTGATGCATCTTTTGCCGGGCAACAAGAAACCTATCTTAATGTTAGGGGCGTTGGCGAGGTTGTTGCGAGTACCCTAAAGTGTTGGTCAAGCCTTTTCACACCGCGTGCAATCTTTTACCGTTCAGAGAAAGGCTTCGCCCACGAGAAAGTCTTCATAAGCGTCGGCATCCAAAAGATGGTGAACTCGAAAGCTGCCGGCGTCATGTTTACCATAAACCCTGTGACTGGAGACTCAAACGAGATAGTGATTGAAGGTAACTACGGGCTTGGCGAGGCTGTTGTTTCTGGTGCAGTAACTCCAGACGACTTTATAGTTGACAAGAAAACATTAAAAGTAATTGAGAAACGCATAGCCAAGAAAACCGTTCAGTATATTCGAGACCTCAAAACTGGAAAAACAGTTCACGCGGAGGTGCCGCCGGAAAAACAGGAGCAGCCATGCATAAGCGATGAGGAAATACTTAAACTTGCGGAACTGGCAAAGCGCATAGAAGAACATTATGGAAAAGCTCAAGACATTGAATGGGCAATTGACAGCGACATTCCATTCCCACAAAACGTCTTCATAGTGCAGTCAAGACCAGAAACCGTCTGGAGCACAAAAGTAACACAACTCCCAGAGAAAGCTGAAGTTGCTGCTGAAAAGCAAGCTGAAATGCTTAAGGTGGTTGTTAGAGGAATAGCCGCTGGCAAAAGGGGATTCGGCGTAGGCGTAGCAAAAATTGTTTTGAACCCGCAGGAAGCAGCAAAGGTCATGCAGAAAGGCGACATTCTAGTAACGGACATGACGAACCCAGATTACGTGCCATTCATGAAACTTGCAGGCGCAATAGTGACAGACAAGGGTGGAGTCACATGTCACGCAGCAATTGTCAGCCGAGAACTCGGCATACCATGCGTTGTCGGTACAGAAAATGCCACTAAACTTATGTTTTCAGGTAAAGAATACACCGTAGACGCGAGAAGCGGCGTCGTTTACGAAGGAGTTTTGCCGACATTAACAGAGCAACTCGCGTCCTCTACTGGAGCTGCTTCACCGACATCTCACGCTGGTGGAGTAGTAGCATATTCGGTGCCTGTGACTGCAACTAAAGTATACATGAATTTGGGTGTTCCAGAAAAAATTGAGGACTACAAAGACCTGCCTTTTGAGGGCATTGGTTTAATGCGCATAGAATTTATCCTAGCTAGTTACATAGGTGAACATCCACTATACCTTATTGAGACTGGGCAATCGCAAAAGTTCGTTGACAAACTTGCTGAGGGAATAGCCACAGTTGCAAGGGCTATACAGCCACGTCCAGTAGTTGTACGCTTCAGCGACTTCAAAACTAATGAGTACAGAGAGCTAAAAGGCGGCGAAAAATACGAGATTGTTGAGGCAAATCCAATGCTTGGATGGAGAGGATGCAGCCGCTACATAAGCCCATGGTATGAAAAGGCCTTCAGACTTGAATGCCAAGCAATAAACAAATGTAGGAAAGAATGGGGACTTAAAAATGTCTGGGTTATGCTTCCTGTTGTTCGCACAGTATGGGAAGCCAAGAAATGCCTCGAGATTATGCGTGAAGAAGGCTTGGAAAGGTCAAGGGACTTCCAAGTTTGGTTTATGGCTGAAACTCCCTCCATAGCGATACTTGCAGATGAATTTTCGAAGCTTTGCGATGGTTTCTCAATAGGCTCAAATGACATGACGCAAGGCATATTGATGATCGATAGAGACTCTGAACGTCTCGGACAAATGGGATACTTCGACGAAAGAGACCCTGCAGTAAAAAGGATAATCGCACACCTAATAAAAGTTGCCCACGCAAATGGATGTACAGTATCAATATGTGGGGAAGGCCCATCAAACCTGCCAGACTTCACGGAATTTCTCGTAAAAGCCGGAATTGACAGTGTCTCAGTGAACGCCGACGCCGTCATAGCGACCAAAAAACTCGTTGCAAGCATAGAACAAAAAATAATTCTGGAGCAGCTTGCCGAACAAAAAGAGCGAGCCCTTGGGCGTTCACAAAGAAGACCAAAACGTGAGTGGGAATGGACGCCCGAATGGGAAGAAGCAACCAGTAAAAATGACCTTTCTCCTTAATCTGACCTTAGCTTTTTTAGAAATTTCGGACTTGATTAAATGAAGCTTTTCGATTTAGAAGAAGAAAGAGTGAAAAGAGAAATACAGAAACTTGGGGCAAAATGCGTTTTAATTCAACTCCCAGAAGGCTTGAAACCAGAAGCACCACGCCTAGCAAAAATGATAGAGAAGACTGGAGCGCTGCCAATAATTTCTGCAGACCCATGCTACGGAGCATGCGATTTAGCAACTGTTGATGCTGAAAGCCTAGGAGCCGACCTTCTAATCCATTATGGGCACTCTAAAATGCTAAAACATGAACGGGTTCCAACAATTTACGTCGAAGCTAGAGCAACGGTAAACGTGGAAGAAACTGTTGAAAAGGCTCTGCCTCTGCTTGACAAGTGGCACAAGATAGGGCTAGCAACAACAGTACAGCACGTGCAAACAATTGACAATGTCAAAGATGTTTTGCTTCACGCTGGAAAAGCTGTTGTTGTGGGCGATGCTGGACAACTAAGCTATCCAGGGCAAGTGATCGGGTGCAATTATAGCAATGTAACATCAATAGCGAAGGATGTTGAGGTCTTCCTCTTCGTGGGCGGCGGGCGATTCCACGCGTTAGGTGTTGCACTCTCAACATCCAAACCTACGATAGCTGCAGATCCATACGGGCGAAGCGCATTTTCCATCGATAAGGACGCTGAAAAAATAGTTA
>Ga0207433_10001758_pt1 | contig 45742 bp, 45 predicted proteins | sample YelNatPaOPGAMG01_FD_187559 | JGI IMG/M metagenome (GOLD analysis project Ga0207433, IMG submission 187559) | Hot spring thermophilic microbial communities from Obsidian Pool, Yellowstone National Park, USA - OP-RAMG-01 (SPAdes) (version 3) | ecosystem: Environmental > Aquatic > Thermal springs...
TTCTTGCAAATGTCACATGCTACCATCTTCATATACCATCTCACTTTCTGCAACTACGATATAGGCTTGCGGAGCAGCCCGGCAACGCTCCGGGCTTCCTGGACCATCCTCCTTCATGTTGTGAACTCAACCAGATACCGCAACTGGTTCTGGTCTGTCTTGTAAACAATCCACTCATTGTTCATCACACCGCTGTCTCCCGCCTTTCCAAAAACGCAGTGGTGACCTGCGGGAGGAGACGTATAACCGCGAGGGCCTGGAGCCACAAAGGCATTCCCAAGAGCCACGTCGGCTACAAACATGAATGCGTCATACCCGCGAACACTCCCACCACCGCCCGACCAATATGAGCCATGGAGGGAAGTATACCCAGCACTCTTCTTCCAGTCGTCAGCCCAATAGATGCCTGGCCCGAACATAGCGCCAGTAAAGCGCAGGTTGTCGGTCCGAGTCCGACCGGTGGCTATGCTCATAAGTCCACTACCACCAATTACTTGCGTCAGATCAATCCGCCGGCCAGAATTGCTCCCAACGCCGGCGGCTCGAAAAGTTAGCACAAAAGTTAGCATCGTCGTCGTCATCCGACCCTGTTCATCAGTCTGTCGGAGATCGCCCTGGCCTGGGCTACGGCATCCTTACGGATCTTGGAATAGTACTTGATCGTGGTCTCGATGGAGGAATGTCCCATCAGCCGCTGGACGGTGTGGGGTGGCATGCCGCCCTCCAGCCAGTTCGTGCAGCAGCTCTTGCGCAGGCTGTGGAATTCGCAGCGTGGTACTCCGGCAACCTCACACAGGTGTCGCCACTCCTTGAGCATGTTGTTGAGGATGCTCCTGAGCGGTGGCCACTTCCCGGCCTTCCGCATTGCCATGACGTACTCGAAACGGCGCGGCGGGACGAAGACATAGGGGTTCGAGGCGACGGCGGTCTCCCGGAGCTTCATCAGGTTCTCCCTCGCCGAAGCCGCGAGCGGGATGGTCCGCTTCTCGTGGTCCTTGGTCGTCCAGGGGATGAGACCGTCGGATTTCTTGGACTGAACGGTAATCTCGCCTCTGACGAAGTCCACGTCGGACCAGGTCAGGTGTTCGATCTCGCCGCGTCGGAGCCCGGCCGTGTACGCAAGCGCGATCATGCCCTTCCATCGAAGCCACTTGTCCGGATTGCGGGGGCTGCTGCCGCGCGCGTCGGCCCTCGGCTCCCTGGTTCCGCCCTGAGCGATCCATGCATCGCATTGGTCGAGGACCCGTGCGATCTCATCCACCTGATACCAGTGCCATGCCTTCTCCTCGCTTCTGAGCTGCTTGCGCTGGTTCTTCGTCGCCCATGGGTTCGGACGGATACCCTCGTCGTTCCAGATCCGACGAAGGCAGGAAAGGTTCCCGAAGACGGTCGCCGGGGCGACCTCGGTGCGCCGAAGCTTCACGAAGCGCTTGGCGTCGTTCGGGCCGATCGCGGCCGGCGGTCGGTCCGCGCCGACGATCCGGATCAGGGCGTCGAGGGCGAGCTTCAGCGACTTCAGGCTCGCCGGGGAGATCGTACCTTCGGTCTCCTCGATGTACCCGGCCGCCCACTCTCCGAGCGGCATTACCTCGAAGCGCTTGCGCTCGGGCTCCGGAGGGGGCGGGTTTCGCAGGGCCTCGCGCTTGGCCCAGCGAAGTTCCTCCGCCTCGCGCTCGGTCAGGCGCGGCCCCTTGCACCATGTCGGTTCCTGACCATCCCTGGCCGGCGCCCACCATCCGATCGTCTCGGTCTTCACTGGATGGCCGAACTGCAGCCTCCAGGTCCAGCGTTCCTTCGTCTCATCGATGAAGTGCCGGACCAGTCGCACGGAACAGGACTCACTCATGGGGGTTAACCTCGCTTTCCCGAACCAACCCGTGCAGTTGGTGATAGACGTCGAGGATGTCTCCAGACCCTCACGGGTGCCGGCAACTGCACGGGCTGGGTCGGGGGATGGCATCATCAGGTGTGGTCCTCGATCTCATCACGCCTGCGTTGTACCAAATTCAGGTCTTTTCCGCAAGGTGTTAGCACAAACTCCCTCTTTTTGCGGTAAAACCGGCGATTGGCGGCGCGGGGTCTCTTCCGTTCGTGGCTGGCGCGCCGGCTCACCCAGGCCAGGACTGCTTCCTTGGGGTATCGGTGGATGCACTTTCCGTCGGGCCCGCGGAAGCTGACGTAGGGCAGACCCTGCCGCCATCGCTGGTGGGCGAGCCACTTCGGGTCGAAGGGCATGCGTAGCAGCTCGCAGAGCTCCTCGGGCGTCATCAAGTCGGCGCTCATGACCACACCGTCGCTGTCGGCAGGTCCAGAAGGTCCCTGGGGTCCTGCATGATCTTGTCGCGCGGGGGGATGAAGTAGGCCGGCGGTCGGTCCCCGTAGGCGCGGAGGAACCGGTCCTGCTTTCCGCTGCGGCCGAAGATCCATCCACGGACCCAGAACTCCGGGTATTGCTCGCACGTCACCAGCACGAACGGCATATCGTCGTCGTCGTTCTTGCGCAGGATCAGGCCCAGGTCGTGCCTCTTGCGCGTCCGCACGCCCCAGGTGCCGATGTCGGGTTCGCCCTGGAAGGCGTTGTTCCGGACGGGGTAGGCGAGCCGACGCCACTTGCGTACCGCCTCCTCGCCGCAGGCACCGAGGATGCTCTCCTCGAATGCGTTGGCCTTCGGCCCTCCATGTCCATTCGAGCAGTTCCCGCGCAACGCCGCCAGTTGTCGGATCACCCCGTTACGCGCGCCCCGCTCCATCTCATCCCAGCCCAGCCGAATCAGGATGCCATCACGCATCATCGCACCTCCCGAAGAACCACTGCGCCGCATACGTCGTATACGCGTCTCCTCATGATTCGTTCCTCCTTCTGTGCCACGATTATCGCTTCCTGATGGGACGTTTCCGGTGTTTCCGGCGTTCCCGCTTTGAGAGCGATGCGATCGCCCAGTCCAAGTCCTTGTAGAGCACGTCGATCTTGCGCTCCGCCTCAGCGAGTCGATGCTCCAAGTCTCGAACCTGAGCTGATCGATCGGTGTCCAGAACCTGGAGCCGGTCGAACTCCTGGTTGAGCCACGCGAGGTCCGCGAGCATCTGGAGCACAACCTCCTGGATGTGCCAGATACCCAGGGTCTTGCGGACACTGAGGACGATAGCCTGGAGCGGCCTGGTCACAGTCCCCTCCTCTCTCGGTCTTCGCGCAATTGCTGCCTCAGATCCCGGGCCCATTCCGCGAATTGGATGCGCGTGCATCGGCTTCCCCACCAGCAGCCGGCAATGAAGCCGACGGTAAACCCGGTCCATGCGGCAAGCATCAGCTCAGGTGTCATGCCTCGCTCCCTGGCTCGTCCGTCTCGAATGTCTCTTCCGATGTCTCGGCCAGCAGGGCCATGGCCTCCTGGTGGACCTGCTTGCGCAGCCGCTCCAGTTCGCCGGCCAGGCGCCGCCGAAAGGCCGCGTGGATCTCCGGCACGCAATCCGAGAGGGCGAGCTGAAGGGCATCGAGGATGACGGTCTTGCGCATGGCCTCGCCCCCTGAGATTTCGACGATGGGGTAGTCCTGGGTGGACCACCTCCTCGGCATGATCGTCTGCTTCGCCGCCTCGTCGCCCAGGTCGCAGAGGATCCGGTAGTTGGCGATCTTGTCGCCAGGGCTCACACTTGCTGGCATCGTCAATCCTTTCCGGGCCAATGGCCCATAGTGAATGATTTGTCCGTCTCCGGGACGCCGATCAGATCGACGTGGATGGCGTACATCTCGTACTCGGCGATCGTCTCGGTGTCCCATTGGTCGATGCGTGGGATTCGTGTCTCTCCGGTCCTCTGCCAGCGAATGAGGGCATTCTGCCATCGCCGCCAGCGCTCCGCGCAGAGCCGCCGATTCGGACCGTAGAATCGGATGGAGGCGTCGAGTTCGGCCTTCGCCCTCATCACCTCGATCTCGTCCTCGCTGGCGGCGCGGAGGCTCATGGCGATCCGTGGATTCGCATGAGACCACTGACAGCGCCAGAAGTCCGCGTCCGGTCGCGGCGCCGCATTTGATCTGGAAGCCATCAGGCGGTCGCGGGCTTCCCGGAAGTCCTTGAGGTGCGGTGTCCTCCTCTGGCAGGTGCACGCGACCTCTTCGATCACCAGGCCGGCATCGCGGAGGCCGAGCCCGTGGAAGACCTTCCGGAACCAGAGATCGATGATCGCCTCATTCGACTCGTTCGAGGGGAAGAAGCGGGCGATGCCCGGGATTACGTCGCTCAGGTACTCTTGTCGCGTCATGGCTTGGACTCCGGCAGCTTTCCGCCCATTCGCCGAATCGTCTCGTTGAGCTTCTCCTCCGGCGTCATTTCCCACGGCCGCTTCTTCGGGGCTTCTGGCCTGGGCCTCGGGCTCTTGAGGATCGCCCTGAGGTATCGCAGGGCGTTGCGCGGATTCGGACACGCGGAGACGGCATCCCGGATCGCGTCGAGGACCTTCGCCTCGCCGTACTCCTGGACCATCGCCCCCAGCTCGTGATACCCGGTCCCGCCCGACCACCGTCCCGGACTCCAGCCGTTCATCGCCGCCTCGATTTCCAGACTCACCAGGTCGGGAAGGTTCGTCTCCGGTTGGGGCTCTGCTTCAGGCTCGGGCTCTGGTTGTTTCGCCACGAAAGGGGGGGAGGGGGGATAGATCTTTCTCTTATCTTTATCTGATATTGATCTGATGCGTCTGGACGCACTGGATGCATCTGGATCAATCTGGACGCATCTGGATGCATCTGGATCAATCTGGACGCATCTGGATGCATCTGGATTCCCCCGGCCTATCTCCGGAGACCCGGGGTAGGGGTCGTATCGCCTGATCCTCTTCCCGTTTCGCGGCGTCTGCATCCGCTCAAAGTCGGGCATGTGCAGGTGCGGGCCCTTGGACGACTCGTACCGGATGAGGAGACCGTGTTCCACCAGCTCGACGATCCATCGCTCGATCTGCCGATACGTTACGGTCCGCATGGGTGCAGCCTTGGCCTTGAGCTTCCTGGGGTCCGCTACCACGTTTCCGAAGTCGTCCACGACCAGAAGGAGCCTCCAATACCAGAACTCCGCGCCGATTGAGACCGCGTTGATGCGATCGCCATGCAGCGCAACCTCGTAGAGGCGCCTGTACCGGCCATTGCGGAGATCCACCTCCGTGGCCATGGTGTCCTCCTACTGTTCCCGCGCCAGCTCCGCATCCACGACGATCGCCGCCAGTTTCCGCGCCTCGGCAGCGTCGGCGGGCGCAATCCAGTATTCCTCCGCCAGCGAGGACGGGCTCACCCGCTGCTTGCACGTGCGGATCCCCAGGACTTCCGGCATGGCGAGGATCGCAGCGCGAATGTGCACCGTCGCTGTCGGTTTGTCGCTACCCAGGATGTCCTCCGCCAGGAGCCGAAGCGTCACGCCGCACGGCTCGTGGGGCAGGTACGAGAGGACCTTACATAACCATCGTTCGTCTCGAAAAGCCGGCATCCCTGCCACCTGGTGCTAGATGGTGATCCGCCGCGATGTGACCGCCGCCATCACGTCCCTGGCTTGTTTCGGGGTCAGATCGGCCGGCGCGCACCGGAACATCGTATTGCAGTAGGTCACAAGGCGGGCCATGGCGGCCTCGACGGTCGTGTTGCACATCTCGGCGAGGCGGACGGACGCCGCCGCGATCAGGTCGGCTTCCGCAGGATCGGAATTGGGTTTCCGCGCCCGGCCGTTTCGGGCGTCGCCCTGCGCGTGACCTGCCTCCGACGCAGCGGTTGCCGCGTCCTGCTCGCGGTCAACCTCTGCCGCCTCCGTGGACGCCTCGGCGCCGCCGGCCAGACTCCTGGCCAGAGCCTTCGCCCCGGATGGGATCGGGGCCTTGGCCTCCGACTCCTCCTCGCCGAACAACTCTGCGACCGTCGTCTCACCGTCCTCCAGGCTGTTCCACGCCCCCAGGAGGGTCCTTCGATCCTCCTTCGTAAGAGCCGTAAGTCGCTTTCCCAACAGCTTCTCCAGCATCTCGGGCGAGACGTTCTTCGTGGAGAACCTGGCGACGATGTTCTGAACGGTCTTCTCGTCCAGATAGGAGTCCAGCTGTTCCTCCACGCACGCCTCCAGCTCGCTTCGCAGGCCCGGTGGAACCATCCGGTTGATGCACTCGCGAACGAGGATCGACTTCTTCGCCTGCGCAATCACTCCGTAGAAGCGGTCATCAGGAATCTGGTAAAGGGTCCCGTCGCGCCGCCGCATCATCTTGCTGAGCACTACGGAGTCGCGCCAGATACGGCCGTCATGAAGGTCGATGAAGGATGCGCTGATCCTCACCTTCTGAGCGTCGATATCCTCGATGCTCGTCTCGATGCGGTTGTACTTGTAGGCCGCCGCGATGGCCTCGGCGGCGCGGATCGAAAGCCCCCTGGCGATCTTCTGCGGAATGGGCTTGTGGCACTTCCAGCACGTGTCCTTGTAGCTCGAATTGTCGGATCCGCACGCCGGGCACTTCTCCATCCGCCCCACGGGTTTTGCGTACATCGCCGTGCTGGCGAATGTCCGGTAGGTGCGCAACTGGGCCTTGATGTCATCCAAGACCTCCTGGTGGTTGCGCGGGTGACTGGCCGACAGGGACTGGATTGACTCGTTGTCCATCTTCACAATCGCCAGATCCCTCGGCAGCCCGGCTACTGCCTCCACAGGCGTCTGCGGCGGGGAGCCTTCCGATTGCCTCTTCGTAATCTCGTTCATCCAATAATCCTTTCAGAAATGTGACGATCAGGGCCCGGACGTCGTTGTCGTCGCACTGCCCATCCTCGGGCTTGCGACGCCGAAGAACCCGGACCGAACTCTTCTCCTGAAACCGCTGCGCGATCTCCGGAGCCTCCGCACGCAATCGCTTGACGTTGATCGCGTTGCGCTCCTGCTGGAAGTAGGTCCACACGCCCCAGCGGCCCGCGTCGGCGATCTCCGCGTCCCCCATGTAGCGTAGCAGCTCCGTCTTCGCCTCCCGGAGCTTCTCGTCCACGACGCCGGCCAGATATCGCAGGACCTCCACTCGCATGGCCGACGTCTCCGGAATCGCGACGCTCTTGTCGGGTATCCGCTGCATCCGCCGCACGATCTCCTCCGACGGCAGACAACCCGGCGGCGGGATCCGGGCCTCGACGTGGTCGGCCCAGAATTGCTCGATCCGCTCCAGGATCATCTCGCCAAGGTCAGCCACATAGGGGATCTGGTAGAGGCCGAAACCGCGCCCGCCCAGAAACACCGCGACGTGGCACCGGGTTGGACGGGATTCCATGGCAAGCATGTGGCCGTGGCACTGCAGGATGACGCGGGGAGGAACCTCGTCGCTGCCGAACTCGCCCCAGTTCTCACGGATGGGGCCGTACAACCCGGCCGTCTTCGCCTCAAGGGGCTCGCGGGTCTCCTGAATGATGGCATCAATGTGCGCCCCGAGATGTGTCCCCTTGCGGCGGCGAAAGCAATTCACCCTCACCGATCCGAGTTGTTCTTCCGCGTACTCCAGGACGGCCCGTTCGAAGATCCGACCGGCCTGCATCGCCTCGTTCTCTGGAATCGAAGCGGCCTGACGCGTCTTCTCTAACCAGACGTCATAAGCGGTCCTGAATGGGTCCTGGCCGAAGAGCGGGGCTATGTCCGTACTGCCGATGTAGCGGCTACGGTCCCTTGCCTGGGCCTTCGTGATTGGCACAAATCACTTCCCTTCTCCCCTCTCGGCGGGCACCATGAACGGCTCGACGTCTTCCCGGCGGATCCGCCAGCCCCAAGTGAGCCGACGGGCCGTCGGGATCTTCCCCTTGTAGATGTACGCCAGAACCGTCCGCTCGGTCACCCGAAGCAAACGCGCTACTTCTCGAACCGTCAGAAGTTCCGTATCTGCCATGTCAAACTCCCTGTGTTGGGCGGGCATAATAACAGATAGTCCATGAAAGTCAATAGGCAATCTGAGAAAAATATGAGATACCAGGCCAGATTCGGTTTTTGTCATTAAATAACATTGATTTCTTGACTTAACCCGCCTGCTGTGGTAAAACGGGTAGAACGTACGTGGGGGATTCTGATTCGCGCGGCAGGATGAAGCGAGAAAGGGTAGTCACGCATGACGAGGAGGGACAATAGTTTCGGGGAGTATCTTCGGCGCCTGCGGCTACGTACCGGTCTGAGCGTCGTCGAGGTCGCCAGCAGGGCGAAGATTGACCCCTGCACCTTCTGGAAGAACGAGACGGGTAAGGTCCGGACGATGCAGGCGAAAACCCGCCTGCGCCTCTGCAGGTTCTACGGCATCACGCCGGAGATGATGATCAACATGCAGATGCCGGGCGAGTCGCCCTCGCCGCCGGCTGACGGTCGCATGGTGGTCGTCGAGATCCACGCCACGCCGGACGGCGATCTGGTCATCCATCCCGGGCCCGGATTTATCGAGACGATCCTCCGAAGACTCGGGCGCGTTCCCGGCGGGTCTTGACGAGCCGCAGGAGGACGACGGCCAGGAGGGCCAGAAGGCCCCACGGAAGCCACCGGTCGTAGACGCGGTTGTCGGTCTTCTGGATGTTCGCCAGCCCGTTCTGTGTCGCCGCCTGGGCAGTCTGGACCTTTCGGCCGACCGCCTCGATCGTCGTATCGGCCGCCGCCTGAATCTCGCCAACGATCTCCGTCTTGACCCCCGTCAGGTCCTGCCGGGTGACGACGTCGGCACCCGCCTCGTGGCCGGCCTTCGCGATGCAGGAGGCACAGAGGAGGGAGATGCAGAGTCCGTATCGCATGAACGTCTCCATTGCCGGGCCGCGAACGCGGCCATCTTGTTCACATCCATCTCGATCAGGCAGTCGTCCGGGTGGTAAATGTGCACATTCTTCCGGAGGTAGCGCCCGAATCGAGTCCAGAACTTCGCGTGCCGGCGGGAGACCGCCGCGACGATCCGGTCCTTCCCCGCCAGTAGCACGCCGAACGCGAAGAGGAAGGGAATCGCCTTGCGACTCAGGGCGGGATCTCCCGCCTGCATGACCAGGGCGCTGACCTCGACCCACCCTGCCGGCGGAAGGTCCGCGTATCGGGGCAACGCGGACTCCGCCGGCTCCAGCAGTGAAAAAGATACGTTGACCATCCTACACGGAACGCACTATTCACTGGGCTTCGTCGTCGCGGCATTCGCTGCGATCTGTTGCTCCAGGGCGGCCTTCATGTCCTCCAGCTGGCCCATCTGGACGTTGATGAAGTCCTTCGTGATCTGGATCTGGCTCTTGATCCGGGCGAGGCGGTCGATCACGCCGGCCGGCACGTTGACCATGTTCGTGGCCTCGTCCACGACTTGGGCCAGACCGGTCAGGAACGCCGTGATCCCGGCATTGGCGGCCTCCTGCTGCTTCACGAAGGCGAGCATCGTCTTCTCTAGCGATTCAATCGTGACACTCGGCTTGTTGGCTACGCTGATCTTCTCAATCTTCAGCGTGCCGCCCCCCGAGTCGGTCTTTGAGGCATCGACACCCTCGACGTTCAGGTCAAGGTCGGCGGAGCTGGAGAGCTTCCAGCCGCCCGGGCCCTCGAAACAGGTCGTAGGCTTGAAGAACGCGCAGCCGGCGACCATGAACACAACCGACAAGGGAATCAGGAAACGAGTCATTGGACACCTCCTGCCTGGTCCTCTTCATACCTATCCGCCGTATCGACCTGCGGCCCGCGCCGCAAGTACCGTCGAATCCGTCAGCGGATCAATCCAAGCCGTTGCGCCCGCTCCCGCACGGGTGCCGCCTCGGCCGGCGCCCTGGAGTGGATGGCGTTCCAGCACTTGCTCCTGATGATCATCCCCAGCTTCTTCGTGCGTTCTTTCTCCGTAGCGGCCTCCCAGACATCCATCGCCTGCTCCGCCGGCAGCCGGGTGACGTAGCGCTCCAAGGGGGACTCGCCGACCGCCCGACGGATCTCGCCCGCCATCCTGGCGGACATGATCTTCTCCCGGAAGCGCCGCACGAGTTCCCTCTCCAGGGCATCCGTCCGCCCGGTGGTCAGGAGCTCCTTCCGACCCGCGTTGATGAGCTGCGATCGGTCCATGGAGCGATCGGCCTGTTCCTGCGTCCGACCGGCCGGCATCTGGGCCCGGGCGTAGTCGATCGCCATCTGCATGGCCTTCGTGCGTGTCAGGCTCGCCGGGGCGGGGGTGATGCCCGCGAAGGACTGGATCGCCTTCGCCCAGGTCTCGCCCGTCCGCCGTAACTGCCGCATGTTGCGGATACTGAACGGCTCGAACTGACCGGCGGCGTAGATGGCCAGGTCCTGGAGCTGCTTGACCCATGGGTCATTCGCGTTGCGGATCTGCGTCCCGTAGAAGTCTTCGTTCCGGAGCATCTCCGCGACGGCGCTCAGGATCGGGTGAATCTTGTGCGTCGCCGTGACAAGGGGCCGCTTCGCCCATGCATAGAGGTCCTTCATGTAGCTCGGGATCGAGACCCGCTCGGCCGTACCGTCCGGGTTCGTTCCGCCGGTCTTCGGGAAGAAGTAGTCCTTTGGCTCGTCGGGCCACTCGCCCGTGCGGAGGTACTGGTACAGGGCCCCGTACATCCCGGCGAGGATCGGCAGCGCGATCGCGTAGTACATCCGCTCCGTGAGGACGCGCCCGCCGGCCCACTTGCGCCCGATCGCTGTGAACACGTCCTTGCCCGCCCCGCCCAGCTCGCGGATGGTCCCCAGGTTCCAGCCCACCGACCGAACGGAGATCAGGGAGAGGTCCTTGAACGCCCGGTTCCAGGCCAGGTTGTCGTAGACGAGCTGGCCGAGGCGGTTGTCTACGGAGTCCCAGATCTCCTGCAGCTTGCGCCGGACTTCCTCGTGCGAGGCCTCCGGGCCGAGACGGTTCAATTCCCACCTGGCCTGATCGAAGAATACGCCCAGCTTCTGCCGTGGCACGAGGTGCCTCATGATCGGCCTGGCGAGGTACTCGACGATCGCCCCGGGCGCCCGGAGCGTCATGTTCAGGAGGGACAACCCCTTGCCGATCACACCCCGGTCACGCATCTGGCGCCAGGTCCGCCAGAAACCCTCCACGGCGGAGTTGTGGTAGAAGGCGTCCATCTCCACCCGACCGCCCGCCGAGACGACCGCCTCGACCATGGCCCGCATCTCGGGATCCGCGATCTCGTCCAGCTCCTTACGGTACTCCTGTAGAAGCCGCTGGCCGCGCAGGACGTTCTCGACGGCCGCGTAGGGCGTGACGCCCTTGATCAGGTCGAAGACGCCCGTTGGGTCCAGGTGGACGATCCGCTTGAGCCCCAGGGCGAACTTCGAGATCATCGCATCGAGCGTGGTGAAGCCGGCGTGGAAGCCGCTCAGCCCCAGTTGCGCCTGGTTCAGGAGGTTCGCCGGCTTGCGGATGATCTCGTACCACCATCGGCCCTGAAGCCCCGGCGAGAGGTAGTTGTTGAGGATCTTCGCCGCCGGCTCGGGCGCCCAGTAGTGGCCGAGGATCCGCATTCCGGGGACGGGCATCTTGGCCGTGTTCTCGCCCAACAACAGAGAGGGCTTGATCTTTTTGAGGTCCTCCAGAACCGGGTGCTCGCGGATGAACTCTTCCATCCGCTCGTAGGTCCTGGGAGCGATCTGCTTCATCTCGTCCCGGAGATAGAGGTACGCCTGGATGACCGTGGCCATCTTCTCGCCTTTGCGCCGGACGTACCTCCGGAAGGATTCGCTCGCGTCGGCCCTGCGGCGCATGTCGGCCAGCCGGCGGATCTCATTGCCGATCACGTTGTTCTTCCTGAGGAGCTGATCGCCGCCGAAGAATCCCCACATGTCGAACATCTTGTCCAGATTGTGGCCGATCTCGTGCATCAGGACTGACTCGGGCCCGCCGAACTTCGTGACGGCGAGCCTGTCGCCCTCCGCGTAGCCCCAACGGTGCCTGCCGCCGATCTTGACCCGCCGCTCCAGCCGGATCCCCAGCTTCTTCGCCAGGGCGGCGAGTTCCGTCATGACCGCCTCGTCGTAGGCTTCCTTGACCTCGATGTTCGGCGGCGCGTACACCGTGAACAGCCGGTCGTCGATCTTCGTCCAGCCGTCCGGTCCCTTGCTCGTAGCGTATACGAATTGCAGGAGCCCTTTGGCCTGCAGGTCCTGCTTGACGGCATGGGCCATCAGGTAGCGGTCCATCTCGTGGATCTTCAGGAGCGTCAGGTCCACGGGGTTCGTCGTTACGAGTTCCAGCCCCATCTCGATGCCGTCGCGGACGGTGGGGAGCTTGCGTTTCTTCAAGAACGATGCGGGGCCCCGCAATGGACGGCGTCCGAAGAACTTCGCGAACGCGTCTGCCGCCTTGCGAGGATCCTTCCAGATATGCGGGAAGTAATGCTCGATGAAGTGGGCCTCTCCGCCTTTGACGGCCAGAACCTGTTTCCATCGAGCTTGAAGCATCCCCTGCAGGAGGTCCATCGCCGCCTGGATCTGGGGATCGGCCTGGGCCGCGCCGGTCTCCGCCCGGTGGATGATGTCGAGCTGCTGGTCCGTCGGCATCCGCTCGAAGGCGTTGCGGAGAGATTCGAGTTTTTGCCGCGCGGCGATCCGCTTCTGGGCCAGACGGCCGGTGCGTTCGCGAAGGATCTCCATCGTCGCCCGGGCCTGCTCGCCCCTGGTCATGGGGGAGATGACCCCCCGGATGTCGTCTGCCGCCTCGGCGACGGCCGTCGCGGCCTTCCGAAGTTCCCCCGTCGCCTCGCCCCATGGCGCGGCCGTGGCGATCGCCGCCATCGCCGAGGTCCCCTCGCCGCCACGCTCCTCTGCCTGTTCCTCTTGCCGTTCTCCTTCCGGGCGCTCCTCATCATCCCCGATCACGTCGTCGGCGGATGGCAGCAGCTCCCCCGGCTTGGCCATCTGCAGCTCGACCATGATCTCCTGGAGCTGCCGCCGCTTCTGATCCAGGATCTCTCCCTTCTCGAACTTCCCGGCATGCTTCCCCCGGATCTTCTCCACGATCTCACGGTTCTTCTCGATCTGCTGTGCCAGCCGGAGCGGTTCGTCCTTCAGGCCGGCCATCATGTTGAGAATCCTGGTTATGTTGCCGGAGGGGCTCTCGCCCAGGATCACCGACGCCAGGCGCGTGCTGCCGTACCACAGGGTCGCGTGGTGGCTGACGCCGTCGATCGTCTCGACGGCGGAAAAGGACAGGTCAAGGCCGTTGATCCTGCCGGCCCGGACGTCTGCCTTTCCGGGCTGGGCCGCGCGCATCTTCTCATCCAGCGGCTTCTCCGCGTCTTTCCGCTTGCCGTACCTGATGCCGTCAATCTCAAGGTCGAAGTCCTGGCCGGCGGGTATCTTCGCCTCCTCCTCCTCGATCACCCTGGCAATCTCCCTGGCTTCCGGGGCCCTGCGCTCGAGGAACTCGATCCTGTTCTCATAGGACAGGATCTCTCGCTTAAGCTGGAGTTGCGCACCACGGAAACCCGCCTCTTCCGCCTCCAGCCTCTTGACCTCTGCGTTGAGGCGCACGTAGTCCATGAGCCTCGGGTTATCCGTGGCGATGGCCTTCAGCTCTGCGAACGTCAGCGCGGAATCACCGATGTCCTCTCCGCCGGAGCCGTGGCCCTGGATCACCTGCTCGATGAACGCCGCCTTGCGCTCCAACTGCTGCCAGAGGTAGGCGTCAAACGAGCCCTTCGTGATGTACCGGATGATGCGGATTTCCTTGTTCTCGTTGCCGAACCGCTCGATGCGGCCCCGCCGCTGTTCCAGGTCGCACGGACGTTGCGGTGGCTCCAGGTCGTGGGATGCGTAGAGCTTCGTCTGGATGTTCGCCCCGGTACCCAGCTTGCTTGTTGAGCCCATCAGGATTCGGATCCGGCCGGCCCGGAACCGCTTGTAGAGATCGGCGGTCTTGTCGTCCGTGTCCGCATCATGGACGAACGCGATCTCCTCCGCCGGCACGCCGCGCTCCACCAGCTTCCGCTTGATCTCGTCGTACACGCTGAACGATGACCGCCGGATCGCCTGCTTGCGCCCCGTCTTGACTGGCACGCCCAGGTCGCACCAGATCAGTTGCGTCAGCCGGTCGGCCTTCGTCTGTTCCCAGATTTCATGGACGGTCTCGACGCATCGGTTGATCTTGCCGTTGGGGTCCTCGCGGGCGGAAGCGTCCAGGAGCCGCATGTCGAGTGCCGCCGCGCGGCCCTCGGACGTGATCTTGAGCATGTTGTCTTCGCGCGGATCAACACGGCCGGACCGAATCGCGTCGGCCCGCCGGCTCAGCTGCTGGATGAACTCCGTCAGCTCCGGAGTCGCATCGCTGACGATCTCCTCGGCCTTGCCGCCCCGGACGGCAGGCCGGGGCAGCTTCACATCTTTGGCCGTCAGTACGTCCGCGAACTCGCGCCACATCTGGCCAAGCTGTTCCTCGTTCGCGAACCTGGCAAATCGCGTGTTGATGCGGAAGTTGGCGCCGGCAGGGTCCAGCTCCACACCGTTGACCGTATCTCCGAAGAGGTTCGCCCAGTCGTCGAACGCCTCGATTCCGTGGGCCTTGAGGACCTGGGGCTGGAGGTAGTGCTGCAGGACCCACATCTCGGCCACGGTGTTGGCGATGGGCGTTCCCGTGGCCATGACAACGCCCCGGTGCCCGGTGGTCTGGTTGAGGTACTGAACCTTCATGTCCATGTCGAAGGAGCGCTGCGTCCTGCTGTGCGGGACGCCAGCCAGCCGCGTCATCTTGGTCCGGAACCAGAGGTTCTTGAAGTTGTGGGCCTCGTCCACGAACATCGCGTCGATGCCCAGCTCGTCAAAGAACGGGCCGTCGTCCTTCTTCCATGCGGCGCCCATCTTTTCGAGGAGATCCTCCAGCCTCTGCTTCTCGGCCTCCAGCTGCTTGATGTAGTCTCGCTTCTCGCCCTTCCTGGCCTTGGCCTCGTGGATCTTGGCCTCCAGATCGTTGATCGCCTCCTGGTAATAGGCGGTCGTCCGCTCTGGCGACAGCGGAATCTTCTCGAAGCTGGTCATCGGGACGATCACGGCGTCCCAGTCCCCCGTGGCGATCCGGTTCATGAGGGTCATCCGCCGCGCGGGCTCAAAGTCACGCTTCGTGGCGACGAGGATCCGCGCGGTCGGGTAGAGCAGCATGAACTCGGCGCCCCACTGCGCGACCAGGTGATTCGGCACCACGATGATCGACTTGCGGGCGATCCCAAGCCGCCGCATCTCCATGGCGGCGGCGATGCCTACCCAGGTCTTGCCGGCACCGACGGTGTGGATCAGGGCCGTGTTGCCGCTGGCGATGATCCGCCATACGGCGTTCCTCTGATAGTCACGGAAGATCCGCTTGGCCCACTCGCTCATCCCAGGAAAGTCCAGGTGGGAACCGTCGTAGCGGGGATCGACGAAGTTGTTGAACCGGTCGTTGTAATCTCGCAGCAGCTTCGTGGCCCGGTCGTGGTCCTGCCAGAGCCAGTCGATAAAGGCCCGTTCGAGGCGGTCCCCCTGGGCGCGGGCCGTGGCGGTTTTCTCCTGGATGATAACCTTTTTTTCCCGAACGATGATGGGCCGGCAGTTGAGCTTAGCCCGGAGAATCCGGATCGCATCGTACTCCGGAATGCCGTACTCGTAGAGGCTCGCGTAGGTCGCGGCAACCGACCCGAACTGCCGCTCGACCACCCACGTCCCGTCCGAGTCGATATGGTCAATGCTGACCTTCTCCTTGAGAATCTCTCGGCAGAACTGCTCGTAGTACTCAGTCGGCACCCAGACGGAGCCCAGGCGGGGCGTCACCATATCCGGGCCAAGGTCCTTGGGCTGCACGGCCTCCAGAGCCCTCACGTTCGCCTCGAAGCGTGCGTCCTTCTGCGCCGCCTCCTGCGCGGCCTTGAGCTTCGCCCGCACGTTGCCGGAGAGGTAGAGCGCGGCGATCTGCCACCGCCCCGTCTCCGGGTCCTCGTAGATCCGGCCGGCGAGGTCGCGGGTCAGTTTCTCGCTGGTGAAGCCAGTCAGCCCGCTCATGTAGTCCAGATCAACGGCGCCGTAGTACGCCAGCGAGGCAACGAGCGCCTCCTCCGCCGTATCCGCGTGCGTCTTGGGGACGTAAGGGTACTGCGTCCGCTCAGAGAAGATCGCCGCCTTCTCTGCCGTGTTCCTGTCGGAGTCGTAATGCTCAAGGCTCCAGAGCATCGGTGCGTCCACGTCCCGCTCGATCGCCCGTCGGTTCAACCTGGAGGAAAGCGGCCCATAGGACTTGACATAGTCGTCGTAGACGCGGTTCAGCTCCGCCCGCGCAGCGGCGATCTGTTCGTCCGTGGCGTCCGGCGTGATCTGGACTCTCATCAGCTCGCGGGCCGCCTCCCGAACGGCGATCTGGCCCTCCACACGGGCCTTGGCGTTCTTGACTCCGTTCGGGAAGTTCATGTGGACGAGTACGTCGCCCTGGCGCTGGTAGAGCTTCCCGTCGCGGATCGTCAGGTTGCCCTCCCGCGCGGATCCAAAGTCGGCGCGGGTCTCCGGTTCGGGGGGCCTGGACATCTCCAGCGTCTTGACCTGAACGTCGTCCAGCCCGCCGGCCTGGAGCCGCTCCCGCATCCGTCCGATGATCTTGGCGATCTCTTCGCGGAGATCCTGGCCGGCACGGGGCTCGACGTTCATCTGCTTTCCGCCGTGGGCCGCCCGCCCCGGGTGCATCGTCCCGGTCCATGCCAGATCGCCCAGGATGTTCTCCGGGTGTCTGGCGAAGTACTCGTTGATCGGGAACCCGTTGTGCTCGCCCACCTGGAAGAACGGCTCTCCGCCGTATGGCGTCCCCTCGGCCCTCTTCTGGAAGACCAGAATGTCGGTCACGACCTCGGTCCCGGCCACGCCCTTGAACGCCGTGTACGGCAGGCGAATCGCCCCGATCAGGTCTCCGCCCATCTCCGCCATGGCCCGCCGTGCCCCGGAGTCGATCGCGTCCATCGAGTAGCGGCTCGTGATGAACGCCACGACGCCGCCGGGGCGGGTCTTCTTGATCGCCTTGATGAAGTAGAAGTTGTGCAGTGATTCGCGGTATCTGCGGAGCCGGCTGTCCGTGTGGTCGGTGATCTTGATATTCCCGAAGGGGACGTTCGAGATCATCAGGTCGAAGTGGCCATCGGCCAGCCGCACATCCTGGAACGGACTGTGCGTGATGTCGGCATCCTGGTAGAGTTGGGAGGCGATGCGGGCCGGGATGGAGTCCATCTCGATTCCGGCCAGTTGGCTCCGGTCGATCAGCTCGGGCGGCATGAGGCCGTAGAAGAAGCCCGCGCCGATCGCCGGCTCGGCGATTTTTCCGCCCTTGAAGCCTGCCTGGACGAGCCCCTGCCACATCCCCCTGACCACGGCCGGACTCGTATAATGGGCGTTCGGGGTGGACCTCCGGGCCTCCTTCCATTCCTCTTCGGTCAGCAGGGCCCGGAGTTCCTCATGTTCCTTCTGCCAGTCCTTGTGTATGCCGGAAAAGACGTGGAAGACGCCGCCCCAGCCGACGAACTGCGTGAGGATCGCCTGCTCCTCGGGCGTGGCCTTGCGGCCCTCGGCCTCGATCTTCTTGAGCGTCCGGATGGCCCTGACGTTGCGCTTGTACTTCTCCTTCTCTCCGCTCCGGTTGATCGTCTCGGCGTCCTGATCCGTGATCAGGTAGTGGAGTCCTCGTCCGGTGTCTCTTGATCCTCCTCCGGCAGGAGGATGAACTCCCTCTCCGCCAACTCTCTCGCCTCCAGGATGCTCAGGCCATTCTTCACCAGCTCCTCCCACAGGTCCTCGGCGCGGTTCTCGGCCTCCAGAAGGTGGTCGTACAGCGTGCCCGCCTCCTCCATCGCCTTTACCATCTTCGGCCGATACTCCCTCCAGTGTCTCTCCGCCTTCAGGCCCCAGCCCCCCAGGTCGTTTCGACTCGCCATAGCCAGCCTCCTTCAGGATATCCGCGACGCTCCCGGGCTCGTTAACCTGAAAACCAAGGCCCGGAAGCGCGGCCCACCCGCGTTCGATGAACGGGGCGAGCCTAGCCACATAATGGGGTCTCCACTCCGCGATTGCAAGCACGGCGTCGGCGAAGTCCAGAACCCCGCGCTTGGCAAGCCTCACCAGGAGCTTGCCGGTCGCCGTGAGGATCTTCGGATCGATACCGGCCCTGAGCGTCTCTGGCCCCAGGAGATCGTCAAGCTCCTTGAGCGACGCCTCGATTTCCTTGTCGATGCGGACCTTTGCGCCCTTGACGCGCTTACGGGCCCGGGCGATCCGGCCCTCGCCGGTCTGCGTCCCGGTATTCCCGCCGGCGGGGATCGGTGGCGGCGCCAGGCCGGTTGTGGCGATCCCTTTCTCGATGGCGCTTTTCACCTGATCGACGGTCGCCCGGTCGAAGATCCCCTCCAGCTCCCCGCGGGCCTCCGCAATCGTAGCGCTCCCTGTCGTTATGGCCAAGCCGCTGCGGACTTCGCTGACCGACCATCCGTCATTCGCCTTGTGGAGGAAGAATGAATCTCGAAGCTCCGGATCGACCACGTTGCGTGGCCGGATAATCCTGCCCTCAACCGGCTGCCACCGGACAGACTGATCGCCCTCGCCCTTTACACGAATGTAGAAGATGCCAGGTTTGCCCGTCCGCAACCTCTCTCCGATCTTCGGCTTGGGGGATGGGGCCTTGGCCTCTTCCTGCATGGCGGCCAGGAACGTCGCCATCTCCTCTTCGCTCGGGGCCTCAACGCCGACGGGTTCCGTCTTCGGTTGGGCTTCGATCTCCGCCCCGGCGCCGGTCTCTCCCTCCCCGCCTGGCTCCCTGGATTCGCCTGACGGAGGGGCTCTTGGGGTCTCCGCTTCACCCGCTCCAGCCTCCTCCTCGGTCTCGCCGGCCTTCTGACGCTTGTACTCGTCTTCCACCGCCTTGTAGAGCAGATCGTAGAGAGCTTCTTCCTGGCTGGGCGTCAGGTCCTCCCGTGTCTCGTTCGGGAGGCTCTCCCATAGACTGATGCTTATGTCCTCCTGGTGAAGCTCGTCGATGTTCTTGCGGACTATCTCTGGAAGATGCGCGAACTCAGGCCACGCGAGTTCGGCCTTCTCCGGCCCGATGATCGCGGAGGCGGCGCGCACGAGGTCATCGGCCGTCTCGGCGCGCTCGGTCTCGGCCTCCATGCCCGGAAGGGCGTACTGTTGACGAAATGCGCGGACCCGGCGCAGTTTCTCTCCGATTTTCGGTCTCGGTGGCATCTCCGGGCTGCTCGCCGCTTCCTCCTCTGGCGAGCGTCGGGCCTCGAGCGCTAGATTGCCCCCGACTTCCGGCGCCGCTGGACCTCCCGGCGGATGCGCTGCTTCCACGACATTTTCGTCGGGCGGTTTGACTTGCTCGCCCGCTCCGGAAGCTTCTTGCCCTTGGACGCCTGATTCCACTCGTCCACGTTCACCCCCTGGCTCTCCAGGTTCGCCCGGTTGGCGTTGAAGTACTTCCTCTGGGCCTCGCTCTTGTAGGGCATTGATGATCTCCTTACTTGACATAACCCTTTCGATGGCCTGCTGGATGCTCTCGCGCACCCATGGATACTGCATGGGATCCATTGCGATGTCGAACGCATCGTGCAGGGAGGCCAGCGACTTGACGATCGGCGCGTCCTTTCCGGCAGGGATATCTTTGTCCCTGGCATGCAGCGCGTCGTAACGCGCGACCATCCTCCGGATCGCGGAGACGATGTCCGGACGGCGATCTACGAGGGGTTTTCCAGCCGCCGGACCGCCTTGCGGATGCGGGACCTCATGGACGGGGGTTTCGGCCCGCCCTTCGCTCTGCGGCGCGGCCTCGACCTGGGCCTGGGGCTCGGCGCCGCCTGCGCCTGGTTCTGGAGCATTTGGCCGAACGGGGACGGCCCCGACTGCGCCGACGGCGCCAACGTCGGTTGCGACATCGGGACGGCCATTGCCACCGGCAGTGCGTTTCTGTTCCTCGGCATGTTTCGCTACCTCCTGTTCGTATCGCCACCTGAGCCCCTGGGCGAGGAGCTTGCGGTCCTCCTCGTCGGGGATCAGCTTGCCCAGCGGGAACACGTTTCCCCGCTCGGGGTCGTAGCCATCGGGCATCTTCACTCGCCGGCCGCTCTGGCCGGTGTCGATGATCTGCTTCGCCTCCGCCGGGAACGACGCCATGAAGGCATCGGCGCCTTCGGTCCTCCAGTAGTTCGCCCGGCTCCGGGCCTGCGCCGTGGCGCCGCCGACGTGGACAGCCCCAAGCGCCGCGCCGGGTGCCATCATCCCGCCGATGGCGACGGCGGTCTCCGGAAGCTGCTTCATCTGCTGGATGAACTGCGCCATCCCGTCGTAATCGATGTTGGGATTCCTGCTGAGGGCGGCGGTCACGTCGCCGATGATCCCGGCCGCCGCCGGCTGAAAGACCTCCTCGCTCATCTCGCCGGTCCAGTTGCGAAGGATCGCCTTGCCGTATTTGAGGAGGTTCTTCCGAAAGCTCTGCGTGACGAGGTTGCGCAGCTCCAGACCGGGCAGCATCGCGTCGAGCGGGCTGACGAGCATCTCGATCGCCGCATCGGCCGTGCCGGCGACCGCCCCGGCGATGCGGGCCTCGTTGTCGCTGAACCCAGCCGCCTTGTAATCCCTCGCGTACCCCGGCGCCTGCATCGCCGCCCACGCCGCGATCGGCGCCGCAATCCCGCCCGTTGCGGCCTGGACACCGGCGGCAGCGCCCATGGCGGGGAGTGATTCGGCCATTCCGATCAACCCGCGACGGATCAACCCGCCCGTCTGAAGGCTGTCGGCGGCGCGACGTGCCTCCTGGGCCCGAACGTAGGTCTCGAAGCCATCCCTGGCGATCCCGCCGCCGGCGAGCGTCTCCAGGTTCTCCGTGATCACGCTGATGCCGCGCTTGAATCCTTCGACGAACTCATCGATGAACGGGCGGTTCTCGGGAGTCGTCATCTCCCGGACGGCCTTCAGGAAGAAGGGCACATCCTCCGGCCTGACGGACCGGACGGCCCGCGCTGCGGCGCGGGCGGCATCCTCGCCGCCGGAGAACCGCGACGCCAGGGCGTAGAGATCCCGAAGCTTGCGGTATTGGATCTCCGGGAACGCAGCGCCAGGAAATGCCTTCTCGAACTCCTCCTTCGTGGCCTTCTCCCGGGCGATCTCCTTCTGAGCGCGATCCATCGCCTCGGTCGGTTCACTGGCCCGCTCCATCGCATCACGTCTGGCCCGTTCCCCCAGCCAGTCGCCGGGGTTGCGATGTTGCACGGAGGGTTTCGGGGTCTCGCCTTGCGGCTCCTCGTCCGGCGACGGTTCCCGGTATCCGATAATCTCCGGCTTGGTCGGCGGGGCCTTTTCGCGAAGCGGTCCGGTCAGGATCATCCCGGAAGCCGTCGGCTTCGACCAATCCGGCGGCTTCTCCCGATCCACCTCATTCGAGACGTGCCCCCAGATCGCGTCGATGAAACCAGACGCCTCGTCGGTCTCTCGGTTGACCTTCTCCCAGATGTCGTCGGCCGTGAGCGTCGCCATTTACTGAAGCCCCAGCTCCGTGAGTTTCGCCATGATCTGCGCCGGGGGAATCCCCGCGTTCCGGCACGCCTCGATGAATCGCCGCCGCTTCTCGGCCTGCTTGGCATCGAGTGGTTTACTCGGGGGCGGGATCTCCATCGGTTGCGGCTGGGCCGTCGGAGCGGCGACCGTCGCGCTCGGTCCTGTCTGTTGGGCCACAGGGACGTTTGGCGTCATCGGCGCGAGGCCGCGCCGCCGGCGATCCAGCTCCAGGGCCCGCTTGAACGCGGAGAAGTCCGGTCCGAACCCGGTCGTCCCGGCTGCGGCCTCGGGCCTGGGGATCGGCGGTCCAGCCGGTGCCTGTGCCGGTGCCGGTGCGGCCGGCGGTCCAGCCGGTTGCGTTGTCGCCGGCGGGCTCGGCGCGGCGGCGTCCTCTCTCGCCTTCAATTCGGCCAGCGCAGCCTGTTCCTGTGCGGTCTTGACCGCCATGGCGTAGAGCTGCTTGTACTGATTCAGCGCCGGCGAGAGCGTGACATTCATGCTGCGCGGCGTGTAGCCGGCCTGCAGGAGGATACGCATCTTGTCCTGGTCGCTGATCCTCTCCACGCCCCATCGCGCGAGATTCGCCTGCGGGTCCGCGTCGAGGGCATCCCATATCTTGGTGAACTCGTACTCCTCCGTCCCGGGCGTGGTCTTGGCCTGGATCCGCTTGAGGTCGTTGATCGCCCGGTTGTAATGCTCCTCGGTAGGGACGGCCTTCTGGTTGCCGCTCTCCTCTGCAGCGATGGCCTGAGCACGCTTGATGACCTCCGGGTTCGTCGCGTCGATCGGCTTGGGTGCAGGGCCGATGCGCTCGTCTCTGGCCACCGGCTTGATGTGCCTGCCGCCCGGGAGCATCCATCCGGCGAAGATCCGCTCGCCGGTCTGCTCGTCGGTATAGTAGAACCGGAACTGGTCCATCACCGCCTGGACCGACGGTTTGGGCGGCTGTTTGAGGGACTGCGCCATCCGGTCGAGGCGCTCGCTCTCCTCCTCCCATTGCTCCGCGCTCAACTCGCCCGCGTACAGGGCGTCATCGAGCGAGGCGCGCTGGGCTTCCACGTCGGCCAGGGCCTTTCGCTGGGACTCCGAATCCCCCTGGACCTGGCCGAAGAGCTGGTTCCACCATGCGTTCCTGGCGTTCTCCGCGTCCTGAGCAGCCTTCTGGCGAAGGTCGAACTGCTGCTTCTGCAGCGCCATCCGCTGGCCGATATCCATCATCCGTCCGATCAGGGCGATCTGGTTTCGGGCCTGCTCTTCGCGCTTCGCGGCCTGAATCCGCGCGCCCTGCATCATGGGCTCGATATACAGGCTCGCGAAGGCGTTCGTGGCCGCCGGGCCGACGAACGGGTTGTCGTAATGGTAGACGCCGTTGGGCATGGGAAGCTCTCCTTAGGGTCCCATGATTCCCGGGATATAGATTCCGGCATTGTTCATCCCACTAAGGGTGCTCATGATTCCGTTGCTGTAGGCGCCGCCGAATCCGCTGAACAAGCCGCCGCCGGCGCCAAAGGCTCCGCCCCAGAATCCCGGGGTCATCATCATGGCGCCCATCTGGGCATACGGGTTTCCGCTTCCCATGCCGGCGCCGACGATCGCGCCGGGAAATCCGCCCGCGGCGAGGCCGATCAGCGCGCCAATGCCGGCCCCGCCCCAGTCCCATCCCGGGGGTTGCGCCGCCGCCTGCATCTGCTTGTTCGCCTGGATCATCCCGCCAACGTTCTGGAGGCCCTGGCTGAAACCCTCGGCGAGCGGGAGCCACCAGCTCGCGTTATTCGGCGTCATGGACTCGATTCCCATCCGTGTCGAGACATCCTGGCCCATCAAGGCCAGCGGTTCGCGCCATGCGTTGGAGTAGAGACTGTTCATGGCGGAGCCGAATCTGTAGGCGAGATCCTCCAACTGTTGGGACTCTCCCAGACCCAGGTTCAGCGCCTGATTCGCCCGGTTCTCGGCAAGCCCGACAGCGCCGAGTCCGAGTCGCTCTTGCGCAGCGAGACGGCCGAGGTCGAGCTGGGTATTGGCTCCGAGACCGGCAAGGCCGAGGTTGGCGCCAAGGCCGACGCGCCCCTGCATAAGTTGCTTCCGTGCCGCGAGGGCGTCGCCGGACAGGGCGGTATCGAGCGCAATCTTCTGCAGGGCGAGTTTGTCCTTCACCCGGTTCAGGTCGGCCGTCTCCTCCCGCGTAATCGCCGCGTTCATGGTGGGGGCGATGGTCGTCCCGGCGAGCCCGCGACGTATCTGATCGTTGAGGCCGGCCGCGCGCTCGCGCTCCCATTTCTCCTGGGTATCCCTGACCTCCTGGTCGCTGAGACCTGCGAGCGTAGCCATGTTCCGGGCATATCGGTCGGCGTACCCCTCGTTGATGCCTTGCTCGCCCTTCGCCCACTCTCCGACCGACTCGCTCTTAAGTCTACGGTATCCTTCCCCGGCCCTCTGGACGGCCTCGTTGTAGGATGTCTGCAGCCCCTGGGCCATCGTTTTGAACTGATCCATCAGGGCCCGCGTATCCTCGGATTGCTGCGCCCGGGTATTCTCCCAGCCCTTCTGAAGGAAGCCGATCGTCGAGTTGTTGAGCTCCCTGAGCCTCTCGATGTCCGCCTCATTGCCGGAGGCGATCAAGGGAATGGCGGCGCGGTAGTACTCGCCCCACATCCTGTTGAGTTCATTCTTCCGATCCTGATTCTGCGCGTTCTGGTATGCCACGTCGAACATCCCGGCGATCCCGGTGATGAAGGACGGAAGGAACCCGTACATCCCCATTGACTTGGCGCTCGTCTGTGGCGCGCTCTCGCCGCCGAAGCCAGGCGCACAGAGCCGAAAGAGGTGTCGGATGAGTCCGCGAAGCATGACAGGTCTCCTACAGTTCGCTCCCGGTAACCCGCCAGACGTTAACGCCTCCGCTCCGCACGGCGCGGAGGATGGCGGTATCTCCCGCGTGCGCAAGCGTAACGGCCGCATGGCCGTATGGTGTTATCGAACACGTCCCGCCGCCGGTCACGTCGATACAGCAGACCAGGACCTGACCGACGAAGGACGGCACCCCAACCGTGCGGGTCTCCGGGGCCGCACCCACGATCAGCAGGCACGTCCCCGATGTGGTCGCCCGGATTGCGCCAGCGTTACCCGGGTCCGAGATTACCGTGGCGACCGACTCCATGCAGATCCTCTGGATGGCGGAGCGGATTTCGATGTCCTGGATCACAGCCGCAATCTCCCAGCCGTCTGAATGCCCGCCGCGACGGACTCAATCGCCCATGGGGCCGAGCCGCCGGCGCCCAATTTCAGGAAGAAGGCCCCGCCTCGTCTCCTCGGTCTGACCGTGTGATTCAGGCCCTGCCGGTCCCAGGTGCCGGACGCTACGGGCGACGATCTGGCTGCCTCCTCGGCCGTTTTGCCTACCAGCAGCGACCAGTTCACCGGCCCGCTGCCGGCCGCCAGCGTGCCGACGACCTCGTTGAGGATTCCGTCCGCTACGCCTTCGACGCCCATCTGGATTGGGCCGTAGAGCACGTAACTGTCGATCGCCGTCCCATCATCCGTAGCCTGATTCGACTGAAACCGCCGCAGGTATCCGTCCCGGCCCCCGAGAACCACATTGCTGTGGCTCATACTCAGACCCGTCCCGGCGGTGATGGACAGCGGCTCCTGGGCGTTCGGAATCTCTACGGGCCAGAAGCCCTTTGTCTTCCAGTCCAGGAACCAGTGCCGTCCGGACGATCCGGTTGGCGCAGTCAGGAAGATATGGACGCCGTCGTCTCGTGCATCGTATCGCATTCCGACTGTGTAGAACGAGGCATTCACGTTTATGAGTTCGTCCGGCATATGCTCCTGGGAGATCAGCGTCGGGTAGGCTACAGGACCTGGCGCGATGACGGCGAGCCCCATGCGGCTCAGAAAGATCGTCTCGCCGGCGCTGCCGTGGCACCATGCGGTGGGCGAAACCACCCCGATGTTGCGCGCGAGGTTGCCGATCATCCCGCCGTCCGCGAGATCCCCGCGCTGCACCCAGAGCGACGTGTCGCACCCGTAGATCAGGTAGTCGTCCGAATGCGGCATGATGGCGACAATCGGTTGTCCAACCTGTTGCGATTCCGTCGATCCACCAACCGCGCGCCCTGCGTCGAGTTTGCCATAGTCAAAATCAAACGGGTTACCCACCCTGGACTGGTAGAACACATGCGGACTGGCTGGATCTCCGGCGAGGACGAGTCGCCCGCCGAAGAGGCAGATCGAGCTGCAACCATGGGGAACGATCCCCTTCCCCGTCTCCGCTTCCCAGAGGTAGAGGGCATTCGACACGCTGTCATAGTATTTGGGCCTCCGGCAGATCATGACGCTGCATGTGCCGGAGTATCCGACGGAGGACGAAAGCGTAATCGTTGACGCCGTGACACTGGCGATCGTATACCAACCGGTCACGATGCCCGGATTGCTTCCGGCATAAACGTAGACGGCATGGTTCGTGGCGTCGATGCCGTAGGCTGTCCAGTCCACACCGCTTTTTGTCAGTTCCTTGTTCCCTGCGCCAATCGTGATCGCCTTGTCTTCATAGGCAACCCCATGATCCGCGATAAAGACCCGGCCCAGTTGCGGGGCAGCGAGGAGCGTCCGGTCGTCTGCAAGGCTGACCGGTACTGACTTTCCGGCTGGCGTGCTGTATTGCGGTATCTCGACGAGTCCGCCGCCTTCGAGTTCCGTGTAGAGCTTTCCGGCAGCGCTGGCCACGATGGCATCGGCCGCGATTGCCCCAGTTGCTGCGTAATAGGACCACCAGACCCCATCCACCTCTGTGTCGATATACGTCCCTCCAGGCAGAAGGAGGCCCATTCGAGAACCGCTGTTCTGCAGGCCGGTCAGATTTGCCGTGAGGATCGGCGCGGCCCCCAGCGTGGAACATGCCACCCGGAGAGTGTCACGCTCGACCATGACAGTCATGATCGCGTTCGTATTGGGGATCGACGAGGACACTTCACTGATCTGGGTCACGACTGCGTTCTTGCACTCGTAAACCCAGATCCTGATGGGTCCACCGTAATCTCTAAGGAAGAATAACATGATTGATGATCGAATTGAGGGCGCATTGTCGTCCATTCTGATGTAAAGATAGATCTGCGCCGAATAAGTACGCAGCGGAACCGGTCTCATCTCGAATGCGAAGGAATAGGGCCTGGAGGAATCGAGTCCCAGATGCGTAAGTGAGGCCCCTCGATCGTTTGAGCCGCTGTGGATCGTCCCTCCGGACGGGACTGGCGCCGGCACGGCTACGTCGGCCCCCGAGATCGTGTTAGCGGCGTTTTCGTCGAGGTACGTACTTTTGGAGCCGACCCAGGTATGATTTCCTGCGATCCGGATCGTACTGCTGTCAACCACTGCTGCGATTGGGAACGTCCCGACGCCCTCAATCGTCACGGTCTGGCCCGCCGCGACCATCCAGGCGCAGAAACGCACGCCAGTAGTAGCTGTGATGACTGTCTGGTCGGCCACGGGGTCGTACGTCGCGCCGGTCGCGTAGAAACGCAGCCGGAACGTCTTTCCCGCGAAGGTTCCGAACGTATTGGAAAGCCTTGCGTGTCGAGCATCGCTGGCCTCACCCACTGCATTGCCAACACCCGTTATCAGGATGATGCAGGTCCCATAGAGACAGTCCTGTGTGGTCGTGACGTCTGTGTAGGCCAGCAGTGGGCCCCAGAGATCGTTATCGAGTGGCGAGGTATCGAATGTGTCCAGGCCTTCCGTATACGCATCGGTACGTGACCCGCGAAGGGTGGTCAGCATCCGTACCGCGCGGTTACCATCGACGCCGAGCCGTGTGGAGAAGCACTTCGCGAGCCCTGGCCGCGAGCCGCCCCGCCTCCGGCGTTCGAGGACGTCGTCCGGGCGGACGTTTAGTGCGTCCGCACAGGTGTAGGGCGGCTGGCGCTGGAAGCCGAAACGCCGGTCCAGTCCGCCAACCGGGAAGACGATGTTCGTCAGTCCCTTCGCCGGCATGGAGTTAGCCCCGTCAGGATGGAACCGTCGGGATCGACTGCCACTGCAGGGCGCCGGTGCGCACGAGGATGCAGCTTGTGACCGTGGCCATCGTCAGGGCCGCGTTCGCCGACCCGGCATTGATGGCCGAGCCGGTATCGGGGTAGACCTTCAGGTTGCCCGCCCCGGTGTTCTTGATGATGCAGATCGTCCCGACCTCGCACTGGGGCAGGATGACGCCCTCCGTACCGGTCCCGGCCGTCGTGGTGAATCCCGGTTCGACCGGAGTCGCGCCGGACTGTGTCGTCCCAGCCGCCGTCACCGTCCTGCATCCGAGGCCCTGAGCCAGTTGACTCAGGATGTTGTGTCCGCTCATGGTCTTGCTCCTTTATGAAAATGACGTTCACCGTTCAGCACCTGGGCGCCCGATTCGGACCGTTGAAACATGCCTGAAACTCCATCAGATCGGCCAGGTCCACGTCTCCGTCGCCGTCGAAGTCGAAGCGCGAGCCTGCCGCGGGTTGCGACGCAACCGGCAAGGGCACGTAGCGCATGACCGCGTAGGACTCGCCACAAACCAGTTGGATCGACTCGCCTGGCGCAAGGACGCCGCGCGATGGCTCACACGAATACATCTCCCAGACCAGCGCATCGGTCGCGCGGTCGTTGCACAAGGTTGCGAACGTTCGGACGACCGTGTAGCCGTCGGCATCGGCTGACTCGGCACCGAATCCGCCGCTCGCCGTCATATAGGCGATCGCCGTGAGGATCACGAAAACGACGACGATGACCAGCGCCCGTATCATTAAGGTAGCCACCCCTGGCTCCAGAACGTACCGTCGTCGGCGATGCCCTTGATCCACCGATACCCCGTCCAGTCGTATCCAGGTCGCAGGCCCATCCGCGAGAGCATCATCGGCATCGTGACGAACTCGACCGTCCCATCCCTGATCATGGCGTCGATCTTCGCCATGACATAGGCGAGTGAATCAGGCGTCATGTGTTTGCTCGCGAGTTTCCCTGCGCCGGCGTCGTATCCGTGGGTATAGATGACGTGGAACGGATGGTACCATGCGTACCGATTGAACATCAGGTCGATGAAGCGCGTATAGATGCCCCACGAACGTACCGTAACCGCCGTAGTCTCCGCCGGCAGTGGATCGCCGGTTCCGCCGGTCACAGTGATATCGTTGCCGGCGACCTGCGACACCGTCATGCCCGTCCGCGATCCGCCAGACCAGCTCACCTTGACGATCTCGTCGCCCTGCTGTATCCCGTGGCCCGATCCCATCGTTATGACGTTCGGCGTGGCCGACATCGTTCCGCTCTTGTCATACCCGCTACCGGCGTGCACGCCGAAGCGGGCGACGTCATACCGGTTGACGGGAGGCCATGCCTCCGGAGTCTCCGTCCCCTGCGCCGTCGCGTAGGCCGGAATCAGTGACTGTATCGCCGAATGGTTCGGCGTCGCCGTATTCCCCAGCCATGCTCCACGCCAGACCGGATGATAACCGTGACGCTCCAGGGTCTTGATCGCCTTCATCGCGTTCGCCCGCACAGTCGCCGCCGACTGTCCCACGTCGTTTTCCCCTTTGTAACTGTGCCAGGACACGTCGTTCCCGTTCTCCGACGCGTACCGCGCGAGCTCAGACCACGAGATCACCGCATCCCCGCTCAACGAGCCGCCCATGACACCCGGGCACGTCGCCAGCGTGGCCGGGATCTTCCGCGCTCGAAGCGCCTCGTAGATGCCGCCCGCCGCGAACGCGCTGCTGTAACACGCATCCAGGACGAACAACAGTCGTGTTTTCTTCGGACACTCGACGTAGACGTGACCGATCGTCAGGTTCATCGACGCATTGGTAATGGCCGTCACGCGCACGTAGTACAACGTCGCCAGCACCGCTGCGATCTTGGTATCATCCCATCCGCTTAACGCGAATCGCCGGAAATTCCATCCTGCCGATACGGTGCCCAAGCGGTTTCCAGTGTTCCAATAGGTCGTCCCGGCCGCGTCGCTGAAAAGCTGGATCGCCAGGTACGTGATCTTTCCAACATCCGCACTATCCACATAGAACCATATCCCCATCGCCTGAGGCGGCGGCAGCGTGCTCGGCGAGTCTTCGGAGCCCATGGCCCAGCGCGCCGTCGCCGTTACGGCGCCGGACATCTGCATCTGTACGGCGCTCCCGCCGATTTTGTAGTTGGTGGTGTCCATCGCGAGCGTACAGTTCGACGTTTCCACGATGTCGGGCGTCTGCCCGTCGGCTTCGTCATACTGTCCTCCGATCAGCGTGACGATTCCCGCATCGTCGAACCCCGTCCTGTCCTGCTCCCAGAACGTCCTGGCCACGCCCGACGTCCCTATCGTTCCCGTCTGCGAGAAGATCGGCATCAGTGTCCCTCCTGCCAGATGCCGGCGGTCTGGACGCCGTCCCCGGCGATGTAAAGCTTCCGCAGATTTCCCTCGAAGTCGTCGAACTGGATCGACTGCATCGGCCAGAGGATGTCCATGTCATTTACGCTCGCCGGGGCCGAGTCGGCGTAGGCGATGTAGATGTTGGCCGTGGATGACGGGTTCGTGACCGTTAGTCTGCGAGTCACCGGCAGGATTCCGCCGGTGACAAGACTGTGGATCGTGACAATGCTGGCCGAGATGTCGATCCGCTCATACGCGACCAGCGCGTGCAGTGCATCGCACATGGGTATTACTCCAGCGTGTAGCTCACCCCGGTCTCCGTGTTCGTGTAGATCCCGGGCTCCGTGTCCCGCCAGCGGACGGACACTCCGTCCGAGTTGTCCGCGTTGTAACCCAGCTTCTCCGGCTTCGTCCGCATATCCTGGGCCATCGAGGCGGCCAGCCGCTCCTGGAACGCGGCGGCATGTATCCCCCGCTCGTCGTTCGCCCGCTCCTCCGCCACGGCGAGGCAGCTTTCCAGGACCGTCTCCGCGTGCATGAGCCCGCCGAACGGGTATTCGTCGTCCTGCACCGCGTCGGGCAGGGCGTTGTACCGGTACGTCAGGACGATCGCCCTGTCTGGGGTCGGCCAGAAGGTGATCTGCCATCGCGTCCCGTAGCCTGCGGTGAACGCCCTGGGCGTGATCGCGGCGAGATGCGGGGTCCCCGTGGCGCTGGCGAACTGCTGCCGCTTGCGGATCTCGACCTCCGGGACGATCTCGATCGGGGGGTACGACGTATCGGGCGGGAACGTCATTTTCCCGATGATGCCGCCGAAATCAAACGGCAGATCGTATGTCGCCGTGGAGGCGGCGGTCGTCAACGAGGTCGTCGGGTGCAGGAAGCTCCAGGCGTAACCGGTCACCGGGTAGGCGAAGCGTCGGACGCCGGAGCGGAAGATCCTGCGGATCTCCGCGACCTCATCCGTCCCCCAGCCGGCCGAGTCGTAGCCGTAGCCGAGGAACCGGCCGATCTCTCCGCAGATGTCCGCATACGTCAGGGCGAGCGTCGGTTGAGGCGGGTGGATGGGGAGGTTGAGGAGCGCAACGGCAGCGGACATTGTTATCTCATTTATAGAAGATGTTGAGTATGATTTCGTTGGCGGCCGGCGCCGTCTCATCGGTATCCGCGATGCCGGTGCTGACCGCGTAGCCAATGCCGCTAGTGAAGGCCACGCCTATCGACGACCGGAACGCGACGACCGGCATCGTAGTCCCGCCGGTCAACGGAATGCGCATCACGATCAGAGAGGAGTCCTCCGATGGATCGGGGACCGTGGCCTTGTTGTAGAGCCGCAGATATGCCACGTCCGCGTTCTTGTTGGCCGCCAGAATGGCATAGACCTGGCCTGCCGATGACTTTATGTTGTAGGCATTGATACTGTTGTCACAGAGTCTCGACCGGCAGAGGAGTCCCCCGCTCTCGGCTGGGATTGCCACTGTATTGAGCGTCCCATCGACCGTAAGCGATCCGTTCGCGTCCATGATGGGCAGCGGGTTGTTGATATTGACGTCCGAAAGGACATCGGAGGAGACCGTCACGAGTTCGACGCGCTGGACCTGTTCGCCCGTGGCCATCTGGTCGCTGGCGAGCTTCTCGCCGCCGGCCCCGAGGTTCAGTTGAATGTTGTCTGCCATTTTCTAGCACTCCGCGATCTTGAGATTGGGTCCTGTCCCGTTGCCCCCGTAGACCTGGACTCCAGCCAGGACGTTGCAGGCCCCGTGGAGCATCGCCTTGGCCTGGGCCTCCGCCCTGGTCAGCGTCCCGTCGATCTGCGCGTTGGTCATCCGCGGGTCCTGCCGCATCTGGATGAACTGCTGGGTCAGCGCGAACTCGATCATGTCGCCGACCTCCTTGACCAGCGTCGCGCGGTCGCCCCCATCTGGCAGGACGACATGGAGGAGTCTGGCCAGGATGGCGCGGACGAGCGTCCCGATCACGTCGATGTTGATCGCGACTGGCGGCGAGACTCGATTCGGGTGCGCGTTGGGCAACTGTGCCATGACTGTCCCTTCCAAAATACGGGATACCGGGGCGGGCGAAGAGGACTAAACTCCCGCCCCGGACCTCCCGCAGATCAACTGAACTGGGCGCAACGAATCCAGTCGAGCGAGAACGTGTCGTTCGCCGTCGGAGTAGCGCCTGTGTGAGCCGCGAACAGGAGGCCCAACCCGACCGTGTCGAAGGTCGTCAGGCCCGCGATGGTCGCGTTCGCCAGCCGGGTAGGCAGCGGGTTTCCGTTGACGTAGAACGTCACGCCGTATCCCCTCGGGTCGTAGACCATACCCAGCTTGACCCAGACGTTGTTGGCCGTTGCGGCCGTACCGCCGCCCACGACGGCTTCCGTATCGGCCACCGCCGTCGTCGAGGTCGCCCGATCGGAGTACCCGGTCCGGAACGTATAGACTCCGTCTGCCTCCTGGTGATGGAAACCGAGGAAGCAGGAGGTATTCGAAATCGCCCAGCCCGTCGAGTCGGCCGGCAGCGGGACCGTGGCCGTCGGGGTCAGGACGGCTGCTCCCGTTTCGGCCAGACCCAGCAGGATCGCGTTGAGTCCGGTCGTCAGGTTCAGCGCGCGGAATCGCGCCTCGAACATGAGTTTTCCGCTCGTACTCGGCGATCCGGTAACCCGGAAAGGCGCCGACGGGGACGCGATAACGGCCGCGAGGTCCGCCGTGGCGGCCGTGGTAGCCGTCAGAACGCCGGCCGGTTCGGCCGTATAGGTGAACGGGAACGTTGTGGAGCTGAACATTCGCCAGCCGCCGGCGTAGCCGAGCGTGGAACAGACCCCGCCCATGAGGAAGTCGTCGAAGATCTCGATTCCGTAAGACGGGTTGCGCTTCGCTTCCGACGAATCCCAGTCCGCCCAGATTGAAGGGGACGGACCTCTCCCGGTATCCGCCGGCGCGCCGATCAGTCCCTTTTTATAGTCCACTACCATGGTCATTGGTCATTCTCCTTTTGCGCTAGGCATCAGGGGTTCTCGAAGCGCATGTGGCGCCGCTTGTCCTTACATACCAGGTTCCAGGTCAGGTCGATCGTGGTGAACAGCACGGTATGCTGTTCCGGCGCCGGCTTCTGCGCCGCCTCGACGAGGTATTCGCCCTTGAGGAAGACCGGATAGAACTGGCCCCAGTTCACGCCGATGACGGGGTTCTTGCTGGCGCTCGCGGAGAGGCTGTCGAGGTAGGGGGCCCACTGGACGGGGGCCTTTCGGAATCGGACCTGTCCGTCCATGCTCGCGACATCCCTGCCGAGGTTGTCGTTCTGGGCCTCCAGCAGCTCTTCCATCCTGGCCAGCGTGGCGTAGTTCGTATACCAGACGTAGCGGTCGCCCCGGTTGTAGTCGCTGATCTCGACCGGAGGCGTGAAGAACGTCTTCGCGGCGCCTTCCCTCATCTTCTTGATGAGGTCGCTCTTGGAGACGGACGTGTAGGTCGCGCACCAGTTGTACCAGCGTGTTGAGGAGCTGGGCGTGATGCCCGCGACCGTCGTCCAGCCGCTGGCCGGAACACCGCCGGCGAAGGCGCCAGTGGAGCTGGCGCCGTAGGCCGTGATCCAGTAGTCGAGGCCGTAGGGCATGAGGTCATCGGTCGTCGAGGGCGGCATACTCCAGCCGGCCTTCTCGATTTCGGTGGCCAGATCGATCATGCCCTGGATCCGGCGGTTGCGGACGATGTCCACGATCTTGGCCGGGTCCCTGTTCATCGCGATCTCGCGCCGGTCGATGGCGTAGGCCACAGTGCAGTGGCGCCACGGGATCGAGGCGATTCGCATCGAGTCCGCGACGTTGATCACGTCCTTGGCGAACAGCCCGACGTGACGGGCGTTCTTGTTGAAGTCGGTCATGACATTCCATTGAATGCCATAGCCCGATCCGAACTGAACCTTTTCCTTTTTGAGGATCTTGGGCAGGAAGATGAACTCCTGCAGATCCGTCGTCAGGTCCGTCCATTTGAGACGGCCCAACTCCTTCTGGGTGGTGGTTACCAGATCCAGAATGTTATCTGCTTGCAGTGCCATGACTGATTCCCTTCATCGCCGGCGATCGCGATCAGTCGAACTCCTCCTCGGGTTCAACGTCGAGGCCCTGGTCGCGCAGCATTTGGGCCACCTTTTGCGTGGCGGAGCGGATCGGGTCCGTCGTCTTTCCGTTGCGCCCGGAGGCTCGTGGAATGAACTGCCCTTCCCGTTTGGAGAGGGACTGTCCGATCTTCCGGCGTGTTGCCTTGTCTATATGATCCGAAAACTCCATTGCGAGGGCCCGGCGGAATAGCTCGGGGAGATCCGGCACCCTGGCGTTCGGATCTCGCGCCAGGAGCCCGTTGCGGATCGTGTCCATTGCGTCGGCGATCTTCTTGCGGTTGAGGAAGTGGGGATTGTCCATCCCCAGCGACTGGCTCCTGCCCTTCCCGAAGATCTCCTCGTAGGACGGGCCGAGCTTGTCGATTTCCTCGTCGAACCACTGGACGAACGCCTGTTGCTGCTGCGTCCGCACGTAGTTTGCCGCCTCGGTGTACTGCTTCTGCAGGTGCTCGAAGCGGGCGTTGTTGTGCTCGACGAGGCGCTCCAGGAAGTCCACCAGTTCGGGGTCCCATGCCTCCTTGTCGAGCTTGGACTCGAACGCCTTCAGCGGATCGACGGGGGCTTTAGCGCCCGTGGGCGGCTCGGTCTTCGACGGAGCCGTCGGTTCCGTCCGTTCCGGTGTCGTTTCCGCCGGCGGCGGCGCGGCGTTGGCCTTCCCCAGGGCCGCGCGGAGGACCTTCGCGAGGCGCGCCGGATCTCCAAACGCCTTCGCGTCTTCCTCGCTCAGTCCAAGGTCTTTCGCCATGTCGAGCAGTTCCCGGGGAAACGCCGAATCGTCCCTGGTCGTTTCCTCCGGCTCGGGCTTCTCCTCTTTGCCGACATCGCCCTGGAAATCCGGCGGGGAATCATCGTCCGGTTCCACGATGTCGAGGTCATCGACCGCCGGCTCTCGCGCGTCGGTCGGTTCGGTATTGAGGGAAGTCGAATGGGGGGTTTGCTCTTTTGCTTCGTCGGCCACGTCTGGTCTCCCAAAGAGGGGGGCCGCGCGATCTGCCGCGCGGCCCCCTGACGGGCCACGAAGGTTCAGGCTTCTTGCGGGTAGCTACTCCGCTTCAGCCGATCGGTTGCCGCGCGACGGATCGCGCGGCCCCGTGTCCACGTTCAACCGTATCAATTTCCCCTGCCGATGCAAGGGGAAAACTCAGTCATATCCGCTCCGATCGAACATCCGGTGCGCTTTCAGGTATCGCCGCCGGTGCCCCGGACTCCGGAACTCGGGCCGGCCATCCGGAAGATAGTGCGTCTCCACGCCGTGGCGCCTGTCAAAGTCCATGGCCTCCTGGATCTGGCACGGGTGGACTGCCGCCGCGTCGGAATGGATGGGCCAGCGGGCCTGGACGTTGCGGTAACGGTGTTCCCTTCCGTGCATTGCCGCCAGATCGAGGTAGGCCGTTATCCGGCGCGGCCCGACGTTGATCCGCGTCGTCCGCGGCGCGGTCCCGATCGGGTACTGTTTCTCGATTCTCTTCCCGTCCAGCGTTGTGTAGCAGTAGATCGCCATCAGCGATGTTCCCTCTGATTCGACGCCCGCCACTCCATGAACTCCTCCAGGCCCGCGAAACATGGCCGCTCCAGGAGTTGCTCGTGGATCCTCTTGAGCAGGGCGATCTCCTCCTCCGCCTGCCGGGCCCGGAGTTCGGTCGTCACCTTGTTGTCGGCGATGATCTGGGCCGTCTGGTGCAGGACTTCGAGGAGCTTTCGGATCATCCAGTAGAGAAGGCCCAGCAGAAGTAACGAGAAGCCGGCGAAACCGTACTGGAGTACGGGCGTCAGAACGTTATGCATCTGTTGTATTTCATGTTCCATCAGTTACCCCGTTGGGCTGAAGGTCATGGCCCGCTCTGATAGCTGGGCCCCGGGCGATCCGCCCTGGCCCGCTGCCATGGCCATCGCCGTGAGGACTTGATCTTTCCCTTCCTGCGTCGCCGCCGGCCGGTTCTCCCGGACGTAGTTCCGCGTGGTGACCGGGGCCTTGTGCGGCACCTCGCCGACCGGTCCGGGCTGTCCGTAGAGCGGCGGGCCCTGGAAGATCAGGAAGTCTTCCAGCTCGTGCAGATTCGTGTAGGATGCGAAGGTCTTCAGCATCGCCTCGACGTTGAGGCCGATCCCATTCTGCTGGAGGAGAGGCATGAGTGGCATGACGATCGTCTGGAGGATCTGCTGCAGCATGGCGACGCGCTGTCCAGGCGTCTCGTGCTGCATGGAGTACGGGTCAACGCTGAAGTTGTAATCGAGGAACTCTCCCTCCTTATCTGCCGCGGTGAATCGGGTGGTGATCTCGCGGCGAAGGCCCTTGACGCGGTAGGTGAGCGGAAGATCGATCAGCGGGTCGGTCCAGAGATACCAGGCCAGATCCCTGAGGATGTCCCTGGCGCAGGTCAGGACTGCGTCCTGCATCCCGGCGAGCCGCATGGATGCGTTCGCGTTCAGGAGCCGGTCCTGTCCGACGGTCTGGGACGAGATGGCGAGTCCGCCCATGGCGTTCAGGTTTCCGCCCAGGTAGGCGAAGAGGTCCCGCATATGGACCACGAGGGCCATCGTGGATGGCTCCAGCCCGCCGAACCGGTACTCCCTGGTCCCTTCCGGGTGATCGAGTCGAAGGACCTCGCCGTCGTTCGCCTCGATGATCCGGGTCCCGTCCTCCGTAGCCGCTCCGCTTACGCCAAGAAGCGTCTTCTGGCGTTCGGCCTGTCGGGCCATCTTTCGGAAGAGCCGGTTCGTCAGGTCGTGCAGATCGAGGAGCAGGGACATCGGGCTCAGGGGTACGATCTGGCCGGGGACTTCATTGAAAATCAGATACTTGTACGGCCCTTCCGTCGGGCCGTCCCATTCGTGGATGGCGATCGGGTCCCCATCACCCTCCTGGGGCAGGGTCATGATCAGGTTGTCCTTGGGCAGCCACACATCCCGGAGCCTGACCACGTCAAGGTAGGTCTCCACCGGCGATTCCGCGCCCCTGGAGAGTGTTCCCACCCGCTCGTCTCCGGTCTCCGTGGTATCGGTGATCTCATCGGCACGGAGCTTATTGCGCCCATTGCCGTTGAAGAATGGGTTGTCGCGGACGGCGGCGAGGGGCAGGACGTAGTCGTTTCCGACGAAGTGGCACTCCTCCATGGTCCTGGCGGAGATGTCGAAGAAGAAGTCCTCGATGTCCACTCGGTCCACGAAGGGGCGGCCCACCGGGCGCTGCCCGTCGGCCTCCGCCATCCCCGTCTGCTCCAGCCCGATCTTGGCCACGCCCATCATGAAGAGGGCATCGATCACAAGCCGGCGAAGTACCTGTTCCAGCCGGATCTTCCTGGCGAGGTAGTTCACGGCGAGCTGCAGCTTCTTCGCCTGCATCTTGAGGCCTGGATATGGAGTCGTTACGAGGGCCTGCGGCGCCTTGGCGGCGAGGTTGCGCGCATAGATGTTCACGGCGAGTTCCAGAAGGTTGACCGGGACCTTCTCCCTGGCTCCGTTGTCGCCGTAGTGACCGCCGACGTATTGTTCCAGGAACCGACGGCGCTGCTCCCGAAAGGGCTGCAGCTTGCGCCGGGAGAAATGGATCGCCTTGCGGAGGCGGTTCATCTCCTGAGAAGAGAGAGGGTTCATGCGGTCCCCTCAAGGGGAGCGCACGGCCAGGGCATGGTGCGTATCGAGGCCGTCGTGGATCTCGTCGTCGTACATGCCATCCGAGCCGGCCGGACGGTCGTCCGGATACGACCGGCGGATCCGATTCAGCACGATCCGTCGGCAGTACGGACAGTACCGTTCACCCTTGATCCGGCCGGGCCGATGGCACAGTTCGCACCGTTTCTTGCCCGTGATCCGTTCGCTCGCTTTCATTCGCATAGCCCAGTGCCCTCTTCACACTGGCGGGTAGTGGAGTTGCACCACTCTTACCGGTTTATGAGGCCGGTCAGGTCTACACCTAGCCACCCGCACCCATGAATCATCCCCCGCTACCAGCCCCGAATACGCGCACATCTACCGCAGCGTCTCGAATACCTTCAGTGGTTCCGGGTTCGCCGTGAAATACGCCCGAACGTCATTCGCGAACGCGATGGCCCTCTGCTCCATCGGAAAATACTGGTGATCGTAGAGCATATGACTGTACAGGAGGCTCTTGATCCGCCCGGCGATCCATTCGAGGAGGTTCGGGACCGCCTTGCCCGTCGTGTTCTCCCAGACGTGGTGGATCTCATGCGCCAGCGATGAAATCCCCGCCGGCAGACTCAGGTCCCAGATATTTCCACGGATCAGGCCCGTGTGGTTCAGGGCCCCCTCCATCATGTGAATCGTGTCGCCGATCGCGTAGCCGGCCGTCGGCGTCGATCTCCCGACCAGCGTGCCCCAGAAGGGTGATTCGATCACGATCTTCGTTCGGTTGATGTCCCACGAAGGGAAGAAACCACCCAGCACCCTGCAGATTTCCGGGTGCAACCTGCCTTTGTCCCTGGCATACTGTTCGATGGCGTTCATCACCAGTATTCCTCCGCCATGCGAGCCGCACGCCGCTGGTTCCGCCGCCAGATGAACGTGCCCGGCTCCACCTTCTGCTCCGGCTTCTTCACCGACACGCCAACCTCCTTCATCGCCCGCCAGCACAGCGCGTCGGCGATCACGCGATCCCCATGGTTCTCCTTCGATCCCGTCGGATCGTCCGAGTGCGCCGCCCGCGAGTGCATCACGCTCCCGTTCTGGGTGAAGACATACGCCCGGCACTCATCAATCGCCTCGTAACTGTGGTTCCGGAACAATCTCGCCTCCAGGGCCTTTCGGTACTCGCCCAGGAGACTCAGCTTGTTCTCCTTCGTGGCATACCAGCCCGGGTTCATCGAGGCCTGCCGCACGACGCTCCGCTCGTTCTGCCGCCAGAAGATGTTCCGATACCCCGACTCGATCACCGCATTGCTGAAGAGTCTGCCGGGTCCATTCGCCTCCCAGATCAGATACGCCCCGCCGAACTCCGTCATGTCACCCCCGAAGAGGCGACACATGGCCACCGCCAGACGGCCAAACGTCGTGGGATCAATCCGGGGCGACGCGTATTCCGCCACTTTGTCCCCCGTGAGTCGATCCACCACCGACAGAACCGACTGACTGCCCCATCCGCCCCCGCCATCCCCAAGTACGTTCTGACCCGTGGCGATGTCGGCCCCCACGACGTATCGCCGGTCCGATGGGAATCGACCCTCCCCGTCCGGCTGGATCCAGAGGCGAAGCGGTCCACCCTCCCTCCTGATGAACCGCGATCCCTTGAGCGAATCCATGTCATAGTCGATGTCGCCCACGGCCACGGGAGGCCGCACATCCTCCTTCACGATCCGATCCAGCACCACGGCGTCGAAGAAGGTGTAATCGGAGCCCAGGTAATCGATGTCCAACTCCTGCGAGATCTCCTGCGGATGAGCCCGCCGCCTGCACTCCGCGTCGTACCACGGACTCCGCCACTTCCCATCCGCATCCTTCCACAAACCCCACCCCTTCTCCGGATGCAGCCGCCAATGCAGCGTGATCTTCTCGGTCCCGTCGTGAGCCTTGCGGTAAAAGGCGTTGCCCATCCCCTTCGGCGTGGACACGAAGAAACGACACCGCGTCGCATCCGCCGTAGCACTCAGGACCTCCGTCCCGTTCTCCACCGCCGCAAACTCGTCCAGAAGAATCGCCGTCAGCCGCGCACCACGCGCCACGTCCTGATTCGTGGACTCGCCGTCAAACACAGACCCGTTGTCCTCATTCTTCAGGTGCATCGACTGCCGAGTCATCACCGGCAAAAGCCACTTCGGCTGACACTGGTGAAAGAAATCCAACTTCCAGAAAAGCGTCCGGGGATCATCCGGCTTGTCAACATACTCCTCCTTGCGGGACACCAGCAGAAACGAACGCCGAGGCAGAAAATGCCACGCGTGCTCCATCGCAACAAGAACCAACCACGAGACCCCCATATCCCGCGTCTTCTCCACCACCAGATCACGCCGACCCATCACGTCCTGAAACTTCATCAGGGCCGCATCCTGAAACTCGTACGTGATGAACGGAACCGCCGGAACGTCCGACCTCGGGTCGTATGTCCACCCGAAAACGTTCACGTAGAAAAGAATGTCCCGCGCACAGGCCATCCACAACGACCGCTGCAATGCACGGTCGTTAGCCGCGGCGAGTAAGATCCGGCGTCGGAATGCGAGATTCGCCGCCCGCGTCTTCGGAACCATCCGATAAAGCGGTGCCGCCGCTCGCTCGCTCCACGTCCTCGATAAGCTGAGTGATGTGCCTGCCATCGTCCGCGTACCGCTCGTCCTGCTCAACCTGCTGCTTGCTCGGCATCACCTTCGGCAAGACCGTCAAATAAAAATCACTCATGTTCGATGGGTGCTCCCTCGCCCATCGCCACATCGCATATGCACCCGCACTCGGCGCACCCTCAGGATTCTCCTCCCCCATGTGCTCGTAAGCCCACAACACACCCTTCGCCAACTCCTGAGAACCTAACCCGCGAATGGGAGCCGGGCGAGGGCCGATCCTACTCGGCGCGGTCTCCTGAAGATCAGGTTGGAGGGACCCTGACCCTACATCGCCCCCGCCCGGCTTGGGTGCCGCCGTCTCAACTCTCCCAACCCCAGTACCAACCGCCTCCACATCCTTCGCCACCTCACCACTCTCCACAACCCCCGTCGCGCCCGCCAGCATGGCCTCGTACTCCTTCATCAACCGAATCCATGCCTGCGTCCGCTCCACCCCAGATTCAACCAACTCCTCACGACGCCTCACAAACTCAGGCCAACGACCCGCCTCCCGCATCCGAGCCTCAAAAGACCGCTTCGTCGTTAACCACCATCGCGATGCCATACCCCACGCCATATCAAACAAAACCAAATGTGTCAACAAAAACCGACCAAAATCAAAACGATCAACCTAGCCAAATGTCCGGGACCCAAAGAACATGAAAATACAGAAACCAAAAACGAGGGCGCGGGGGGAAAGGCTAACTGACCACGCCACCCGGCCTCCGTCCGGGGGCGTGGTCAAAAAACCTGAGGATGGAAGTTCCTCTGTCGATCGCGACCGATGCAGAGCGACAGACGACGCAGACGATCGAACATCACTAACCCGCCGGCTAACTCGGCTCGTGGGATGGGCGATAGGAATGACCAAGTAGGGGATTACCCGAGCACTAGGAATACGCAGGCCACCCAAAAAATGAGGACAAGCGCCGTCCGATTTACCCCTTCACCCGGCCGCGCGGGCGCAACAAGCCGCCGGCCGGCCGTTCCGCCCAGTTAGCTTCCCCTCCCCCTTCTTCCGATCGGCCGCTGCTGCTTCACGGGACCCCCTCAAGATTTTTTCTGGATTTTCACGGATTAACCTGAGTTCGGCCATGACGAACATCTCCGTGGCTCTGGGAGTCCTTCCACTGTGGCGACGCGTGGATGGGATTCTTTCCTCGCTATGGACTTCGATCGGTAGCAAGGAGAGCGTATCATGTCAGAGTACGTAATCGTATCGCGGCACCCGGCCGCGGTACAGTTCGTCCGGGAAGAACTTGGTCTCGGCGAGGACGTGCCGGTCCTCGCGACGGCGGACGCCGCTAACGTCCGCGACAAAGTGGTCGCGGGCAACATTCCGCTGCACCTCGCGTGTCTGTGCCGGTACGTCGTGGCCGTGGAGTTCGACACGCCTCCGCGCGGCGCGGAGTACACCCTGGAGGACATGCGCCGGGCCGGGGCGCACCTGAAACGGTACAGGGTGACACGGATCGGATGAGTACTCGCGTGGTGTAAGTGGTAGCACGCCGTCGTTACGACGACCGGGGCGGATATCCCAGCCGGCGGCATGATGGAGACGTCCTGACGCCGCACGGCTGCCCGGTCGGGCGGAGCGGAGGTGTGGGTTCGAATCCCACCGCGGGTGTTGCAAGCCCACACCGCCGGGGCGGAACGGCGGAAAAGACAAGGCAAGCACAAGGAGTCCATAATGTTGCAGGTACGACTCACGAACCGGCGTCCAATTGCGATCAACGAAGACCTGTGGCCCATCATCGCGGAAGCGAAACGCGAATGGTACAACTCGCAGCATAAATTTCAGGCCACCCGCTGGTGGACTTCCGAAATTTCGGTCCGCCGGCACAAGGACGATGGACGGGCCATAGTGTCTGCGTCCTATTGCTACAGGACGCAATGGGCCGAAGAGCGCGACGAAGAGGTGCACCGAGGTGAGATCCTGCCCTCCGGCTCCGACATGTCGGCGGTCGAGGAGGCCATTCGTCGCGTCTGCAATGACCTGTCGGAGTCAGGAGCGAAAGAGGTGGGCCATCTGCAAGACGAGTGCTTGGCCAGTCTTCCGGCTGAGCGCGTCTAGGCTCACCGGTTCTGCGCACGGGCGGCTCGACGCACGGAGCCGCCCGTGCGCGATGCGTGGTATCCACAGATGTCGCGTCTGCTATCGTTTCTCTCCCCTGGAGGCAGGTAATGAAACTCTACAAATTGACCGATTGTGACGGGATGACCATGAACGAGACGCGGTGGGGACCTGGTGTCACGCACACGGCACCCGGAGATAGCCCCATCTGCGGGCCGGGTTGGATACACGCGTGGCGGTGCCCGCTACTCGCGGTAATCATGAATCCGGCCTTCGGCCGATTTGATCCTCGGACGATGCGGCTCTGGGAGTGCGTAGGTGAACCGGTAGTCGATGACTATGTCAAAGTCGGTTGCACTACGCTGACGACGCTGCGCGAGATCCCGCGTCCCGAGGTGGAGCTGGACAGGCGCGTCCGGTTCGGCATCCTCGCCGCGAGGACCGTCTGGAGCGAGAAGGTGTGGATCGATTGGTCGGAGTCATGGCTCTCCGGCATCGACCGCAGCGCAGAGGCCGCACAGGAGGGACGCCGGCGGGCGGAGATGGAGGACTGGATCGGCTGGCGCGCGGCATACGCAGCGGCCGAGGCCGCGGAGTACGCGGCCTACGCGCGCGACGGGATTAAACGACCTGTGGACGGAGAGGATGAGGCCGAGTACGCCGCGCGCGTGGCCGCAGAGGCCGCTGCCGGAGCAGCGCACATCGTACGGTACTCTGGCGAGGGTAGCATCGACCTTGTGGCGCTGGCGCGGGAGGCAACTAGATGAAACTGTGGAAATTAAGCGACGGTCAGACCCAATGGCGGTCCGGTGTCACACAGGTTTCGACCGGGCGCGGCCGAATGGGCGAACCGGACTTGATTTACGCCTTCCCAGACCCAATGTTGGCGGTGTTCATGAACCCCACGGCGGGCACGACCATGAGGCTCTGGCAGTGCGAAGGGGAGCCTGTATTCTCTGATGGTCTCCAGATCGCCTGCACGAACCTGCCAATCGTGCGAGAGGTATCGCCGCCCGAGGTGACCCCGGAGATGCGGGCACGGTTCGCCATACTCGTCGCGCAGCTCGCCTTCCGCGACCGTGAGTGGGTGACGTGGTCGCATGCCTGGCTCTCCGATCGCGAGCGGAGCGCGTCGGCGTCCGAGCGCGCAGCGCGCGCGGCGCGCGCTGCGATCGCCGCTGCAGCGCGGTACGCGGCATGTGCGCTCTCCTCGGCCGCGGATGTGTCGGCTGCCACGGACGCAGGCTCTCTGGCTCTGCGCGCGGATGCGGCATGCATCGCTGCGGCGGACGCGGCCGACGATGCTCGGGCCGCATCTGCGGCGGCATTCGCAGCGGACGCGGCGTGCGCTGCGTCGCGTGCAACGAATGCGGAGGAGGAGGCATACGTCGCACGGGTGGCGGCGTATGCGGTTCGCGCGGCGATGTCCACCAGTTGGATCGCCAAGGACGCGACCGTTGACCTCGTCGCGCTCGCACGGCGGGCCTGCGGCCTGCGCCGCCGCGCGCCGAAGCAGTGATCTGCCTCCTTTCCGTTCCCACTGGCCGTCCCACGCCGGCTAGACCGGGAACTCCTCCGACATCGTTCCATCGAGCTCACGCCCGCCGTGGCGCGTGAGCTTCTTGAGGAAGAACGGCACCCGCTGCTCCTTACACCAGGCGCGCAAATCGCGTACCCACTCCAGCGAGAGCGGACGCGCACAGGGCCCGGTCTCGGCCCCGCAGATCACCCAGTCCGGACTCACGTTGGCCACGACCGAAGGGGACAGGTCGATCGGACCCAACATCGGTTCGCAGCTCACGAAGCGTATGATCGCCGGCGTCGCCGCCAGGAAGGGCCATCGCTCATTGACACGCTGTTGGTTTTCGGCCGTGATGCCGAGCCAGACGTTGGGCCGGACGGGCTCATCGCGCAGGAACCTGTGCATCTCGTCGGGCCGCTTCGTCAGTACGAGATACGTGTGCTGCGGGGCCCGGATGAATCGGTTCCACACCTGGATCCGGAAGGAATCCGGAACCTTCGGATGGAACAAGTCGCTCATCGAGCAGACGAAGATTCGTCGCGGCCTGCGCCAATGCAGCGGGATATCCAGACGGTCCTCGTGCAGGGTGATACCCCAGTGCAAGCGGAACCGACGGTGCATCCGTTCCGCGTAGCAGTGCTCGCATCCATCGCTGACGGGCGTGCAGCCGGTGACCGGGTTCCAGGTCGCGTCGCACCACTCGATCTTGGTCTTGTGGCTCATCTTGTTGATCCTCCTGGTTTGGTGGAGATCGAAAAGACCGACACCACAACGCCTGGGTGGCTGATGACGGACTCGGCTTTTCCCTCCTGGACGTACACTTTGCAGGCCGACATCCCAATCACCTGGGCGTCATCATACCAGAATACGCCCGTGCAGGCGTCCAGAACGGCACGTACGAGCTTGTCGAGGTCAGGTTTGACGATTACGCATGGGCGTTTTTTGGGGGGTGCGCTCTTCGGTCGAGGGAAGGCGAAGGTCATGCTGATATGAATGGGGTCCCGCAGGGGTGGAACGGACCAGACGCGCGTGGCGAAGTATTTGATGGCAGCCTCCCATTCCTTCAGGCGCGGATTGTCGGAGAGCGTGACAATCTTTCCGGTCTTCGCGTGTCGAAAGGATCGGGTGCTCCCCTTGGTGGAAGGTACACCTGGCACTTCGAATCGGACGTGCATATCAGGCTCCTCGTCTGGTGTCTGGAGTTAGCGCGAAAGTTAGCACGACGTTGGTACGTACCGCATACAAATCGGGACGCTCCAGGATACGTACCCATCCAGGAGGCCCCAAAACGCGGTTTTGCTCGGCCTTTTTCCGCACGAAAGCCCGGCGCAATGGATTTGTAAAGCGCAGGCTAATACCTTTTGGCTCGTTTAGGCTGCGAGGCGACATGCCTGATCGCAAAAATCACGCTTCCGAAAATGCGAGCTTTTGCACATCATCACTACATCTCGCATTCATCGTCGCGAGATACTGATGTTGTGAACTCAGATACCGGCTTCGGAATCATAGTGTCCACATCTCGTATTTCGCACGCCTTCTGACGCAGCAGCATCACGATCAGATTGTAATATTGCCCGACGCGATAGGGATGTTCCGTGTTCGGCCTGTATATGCCGAGCTTGGCGGCACACCCTTTACATATATCCATCTCATATTCTTCGTCACACCAGTTGATATGGGGTGTCACACACTCGCATTGAGCGGCTGGCGTCATTTTCTTGCAAATGTCACATGCTACCATCTTCATATACCATCTCACTTTCTGCAACTTAGCACAAAAGTTAGCATCGTCGTCGTCATCCGACCCTGTTCATCAGTCTGTCGGAGATCGCCCTGGCCTGGGCTACGGCATCCTTACGGATCTTGGAATAGTACTTGATCGTGGTCTCGATGGAG
>Ga0207433_10001764_pt1 | contig 45665 bp, 42 predicted proteins | sample YelNatPaOPGAMG01_FD_187559 | JGI IMG/M metagenome (GOLD analysis project Ga0207433, IMG submission 187559) | Hot spring thermophilic microbial communities from Obsidian Pool, Yellowstone National Park, USA - OP-RAMG-01 (SPAdes) (version 3) | ecosystem: Environmental > Aquatic > Thermal springs...
TGCCCCTTTCCTTCGGGGAGCCACTGGATGGCCCCGTCGATGTCATCCCCGGAGAGCGTCGCCTGCCAGTTGCCTTCGTTCTGCTTTGCCGATACGCCGAGTTTTCCGAAATGCTTTCCGAGAAAGGTGAGGGCATCGATGTCGAGATCCACGCCTGCCAGGGAAACGGAACTTTTCCCTCCTCCGCTTTCGTCCAGGATGTCGCGCCACCTGTCCGCATCGAGCGATTTCAGCGAGCCGACAATCCATATTCCCGGCGTTTCGGGAAGTTCTGTGGGCAAACCCTCGTCGAAATAGATCGTGCCGCGGTCGATCCGGCTTGAGCCGTTTTTCGTTCCGCCGGCGAACTGCGCGGCCACGATTTTTCCATAGGACAAGGTCGTGAGATTCCCATTGGGTGCGAGCGATTTCTTCTCCAGGCGTGTCGGGGTGATATCGGATGCATTCCTGGAAAAGGGGTAAGGGAGATCAGAGGAGAGTCCCTGCAAGGTGGATTCGATCAGGATGTCGGTTTTTTTCTGGCTGGCTGAAATCGTGCCGTGCCAGGCAGAGCTGCCGCGGAAGTGGCGGGCGAAGGGATTCGCGATGTTGTCCGGGCTGACCCTTCCGGAAGCTGCGATTTTCAGGCTGCCGTCCCGATCGGTGGAGACGTTGATGACGGCGGGGCCGCCGAGAATCACCGCACTGGCGTTCTTCGCGCTCAGCGCGGATTCGGAAAAATCCAGGCGCCCGTTGAGGTGCGCCATGTCGGGCATTCCCGGTCCGGTAACCGTATCGTCCTGGAACTGGTAGCTGCCGGACACCCTGGTGCGCTCGATCTTTTCGAGGGGAATGTCGAGGCTGATCTTCAGGTTGCCGTTTCCGGTCGAGCGCATCCCTTCCGTGAAGCCGCTGGTGTATTGCTTTAGCGGAGACTGGTCGATGACTTTCAGGAATTCGTCGGTCGGGCCGGAAGCTTCGCCCTCGGCATGGAGAACGGGATTGCCGAGGTCGGGAATGATGGCCTGGCATGACGTGAGGTTCGTGCCGAGGATGGCCCCCTGATGCGAGGTGATTTCCATTCTCGAGCCCTGAAACAGGATGTCGGCCGAGACTGAAGTCATTTCGGGCCATTCCGGCGCATAGCGCAGCGTGGCATTCTTGACCTTGAAGGCGGTCTGGAAGAGTCCGGTTTTGCCATTGGCAAAGGGGAAATTGTCGAGGCTTCCCTTGAGCCTCATCTTCACTTCGCCGGCTTCCCCTCCCAGAATCGCGTTTTTCACCCAGTCCCTGGCATTGCCGGCGACGACAAGTGGCAGATAGCGCCAGACCTGGCTTGCGTCGGCGCGGGTCAATCTTCCCGTGATGTCGGCGTAATTGTTCGCGCTGGCATAGGACCCGAATGCGTTTCCGGCCAGGCTTCCATTGGAAAAGGAGAGGTTGTCGAAGGTTACGGTTTGCCCCTGCTTGCCGTTCTGCCATTTCGCCTGTGCGATCAGCACGTCAAGGCTGATGGGCGCTTCGAAGAGTTTGGGCAGGACGAATTCGGGGTGGCGCGAGTCGAGGCTGAAACTGCCGCCGTTTTCATCCCCGTCGACATGGCCGCTGATCCCCTTGAACACATTTCCGGAAGTGGCAAAGCCGAGGTTCGAGAACCGCCCCTTGATGCTGTAATGGGCGGGCAGCTGGCCGGGTTTCTCCCCGGCTGGGGGCTGCCACGGCAACAGGGGCGAGCCGCGCTCCTGTCCCGTCCATTTGACCTGGAGATCGCGCAGTTCGCCATGCGGAGCAAGCGATGTCAGCATCTGACGGACCTTCGAAGGCATGGGAAAATACTCCGAAAGCCTTGAAAGCGTGTCGAATTCGAGAGAGTTGGCGCTGATTTCTCCCTCTTCGGAGCTGAAGCCGTGTGCCGGGACGGAGCGCAGCAGGAAGTCGGTGGGATGAATCGATTCTCCCGCATCGGTTTCGAGGGCAAGTCGCTGCGTCCGGATTTCGTAGCCGCCGTCCATGTCTTTCCAGGCGATGCGTCCGCGCAATGTTCTCATGCCGATTTCAGGCAGGCTGCTGCCCAGTTTTGCCCTGACTTTGGAAAGCCTCACGTCTGCGGTAAACGCTTCCGGCTTCTCCTGCGCGAAATCGAGCCAGACCCGCATTGCGCCGCTTCCCCCGAGAAGCTCCTTGGGAGCAGGGAGCCATTTTCCGAGTGTCGCGGTGTCGGCATAATCTATCCTGGCATACAGCTTGCCGCGCCAGGCATTGAGATCGCTCAGTGACTTGCCGAAAAGGTTTCCCCTGATGTCGATGGGGGAGGAAAGATCGGCAGGCGGTGTGGCATGCAGGCCGAACAGGTGATGCTGCCGGGAATTGACGAGCGCGAAATCGACCTGATTCAGCATCAGGGGAGGCGCCCCCATCTTTTCGTCTTCCCAGAGGATGAAGCCGTTCTTGATAAGCACCTGGCTCTGGTGCAGCAGCCAGTCGGATACGCCGGAATTTGCCGGCCCCTGGTTGATGGGGATGCTTGCGACATAGATCGTGCCGCTCTTGTCGCGTCTGATGCCGAGCCTGGGCTGATCGATTTCTATCGAGGCAAACCGCACTTCTCCGGTGAGAAAGGTCATCCATGACAGGTTGCTCACTATCTTGTCCAGAGTCAGGGCGGCCTGGCCGGATTTGTCGAATACCCTGACATTGCGCAATGTCAGGTGGGGATGGATGCCTGCCCAGTCTGCCTGAATGCTGCCGATGGCGATGCGTTCGCCGATGGCGGCTCCGACGGTTTGTTCGATGTCGCTGCGGTAGGTTTCGATTTCCGGAAGCAGCCAGTAGCGCAATGCCAGAATCGCAGCTGCGATGACGAAAAATGCTGCGATCGAGGATGCGACGATCAGGCGGACCGTCCAGCGGTGCGTCAGAATCAGAAGTTTCAGCAAAAGAAGAACCTGCTATGGATGCAGTGGTGAAATGGATTCATAACAGTTTGTTCGATGGGCGATCGTGACATAAAGTTCAACCCGCCAGCTTGAACCCCGTGCCGGGAAGCGGATACACTGGATTTTAGCCTTTTATTGGATGAATGGATACATGCCGGAAAAAGCAGCAATCCTGATTGATGCCGAAAAGCACAGCCGCTATGTTGCAAGGCTCGCTCCGCAATGGAAGCTTGACTGCATCTTCGACAGGCCCTTTCGCAGGGAGGAAATGCAGTCCTTCCTGGAAGCCCGGAAGGCTCGGGACGAGGCCGAACTCAATCGCAGCCTGAGGGAATTGAGAAAGAAGGTCATGCTGAGCCTCATCTGCCGGGACCTTTCGGGCCTTGCCGACATGCGGGAAGTCGTCGTAGCCATGTCGGACCTTGCCGAGGTCACGATCGGGCATGCCCTCGCCGTGCACGATCAATGGATGCGGGAGCAGTTCGGGGTGCCGGTCGGTGAAATCAGCGGTACGCCCCAGATTCTGCACGTCGTTGCCATGGGCAAGCTCGGCGGTGAGGAGCTCAATGTTTCCTCGGACATCGACCTGATTTTCGTCTATCCGGAAGACGGGCAAACATCGCGTTCCCTGAGTTGCCGAGAATATTTCGCGAGGCTCGGCCGCAAGCTCATTTCAAGCCTGAACGAACTGACCCAGGACGGTTTCGTGTTCAGGGTCGACATGCGCCTGAGGCCTTATGGGGAAAGCGGCGCGCTGGTTGCGAGCTTTTCCATGCTGGAAGATTATTTTCTGACACAGGGAAGGGAGTGGGAGCGCTATGCCTGGATCAAGGCCAGGGCGGTTACGGGAGATCGCATCGACGACCTGATGAAAATCGTCCGCCCCTTCGTGTACAGGAAGTATCTCGATTTCGGCGCTATCGGCTCCATGCGCGAACTGCACGACCAGATCAGGCAGCAGGTCAGAAAACGCGAAATGAGCGACAACATCAAGCTGGGCCCGGGAGGCATCAGGGAAATCGAATTCATCGCGCAGGTCTTCCAGCTGATCAGGGGCGGGCGCGACAGTGAGCTTCAGGCCCGCCCCACCCTGAAAGTGCTCGGGCTGCTGGCAGGCAAGCACATGCTTCCGGAAGAGGCTGCGAATGATCTGAAAAATGCCTATGTTTTCCTGCGCAATCTGGAGCACAGGCTGCAATATCTGGACGACGCGCAGACGCAGACGATCCCGGAAAACCCGGATGACCGGACCTTGGTCGCGCAGGCGATGGGGTTTTCCGATTACCCGGCTTTCCTGATTGCACTCGATGCGCACAGGATGCGGGTGCAGTTCCAGTTCGAGGAGATATTCTCCGAACCAGGGCAGGAGTCTTATCAGACATGGGGCGCGGGCGGGCAGGAGGCGAGAGAGAAGCTTGCAGGACTGGGCTACGTCAGACCTGAAGAAATGCTCGGGCTCCTGCAGGGGATTCGGGAAGGCAGCCGCTACAGGCATCTTCCCTCGGCCAGCCAGAAGCGCGTCGACGAACTGATTCCCCTGATGGTGAAGGCCGCTGCCGCCCAGCCCGACCCGGACCAGACTCTGAGAAGGACGCTCGATCTGCTGGAAGCGATCAGCAGCCGATCTTCCTACCTCGCCCTGCTCAAGGAATACCCGCATACGCTGGGTCAGGTTGCCGGACTGGCGGGCGCGAGCCCCTGGGCCAGCGATTACCTGCGCCAGCACCCGGTGCTGCTCGACGAACTCCTCGACACCCGGACGCTTCACAGCCCGCTGGACTGGGAAGGGCTGGAGAAAACCCTCGATTCGAAGCTGAAGGAGGCCGAAGGGGATACCGAAGCGCAGATGGGGATATTGCGCGATGTCCATCATTCCGCGCTCTTCCAGCTGCTCGTGAAGGACCTCAACGGGCTCTTGAGGCTCGAGATACTGAGCGACCACCTGAGCCATCTGGCCGATCTGATCCTGGAAAAGGTGCTCGAATCCTGCTGGAAGGGCTTGAAGGGGCGCCATCGGGAGCGGCACCGGTTCGCCATTATCGGCTACGGCAAGCTCGGCGGGAAAGAACTCGGCTATGCGTCCGACCTGGACATCGTGTTCCTTTACGATGACGACCACCCGAATGCACAGGAAATCTACGCGAGGCTCGCGCAGCGCATCAATACCTGGCTCACCAGCAGCACGCCGTCGGGCGTGCTTTACGAAACCGATCTGAGGTTGAGGCCGAACGGCGCGAGCGGCCTTCTGGTGAGTTCGGTCGCCGCTTTCAGGAGCTACCAGATGAGCGATGCCTGGGTGTGGGAACATCAGGCACTGACCCGGGGGCGGCATGTCGCCGGAAATGCGCAGGTGGGAGGCGAGTTCGAGGAGATCAGGATCGGCGTGCTGATGCTAGAGCGAGACATGCCGAGCCTGAGAAGCGATATCCTGTCCATGCGGCAGAAAATGCTCGAAGGGCATCCGAATCGCACCGGTCTTTTCGACATCAAGCACGACAGGGGCGGCATCGTCGACGTCGAGTTCGCCGTGCAGTTCCTGGTGCTCGCCCATGCGCACGATTACCCGGAGCTCACCGACAATGTCGGCAATATCGCCCTGCTCGGCATGCTGGGCGAAATCGGGCTGATCCCGGCAGAGATCGCATCGGGCGCACAGGACGCCTATCGCGAATTCAGGCGGATCCAGCACAGGCTGAGGCTTGCCGGGGAAGCCTATGCGCGCATCGAAAGAAGTCGCGTCGAGCAGAAAATGAATGCCGTGCTCAGGCTGTGGGAAAAGGTGTTCGACCAGCGCAGCTGATTGATGAGGATCGCGATTGCGTCTGACAATGGATATACTTGAGCTTTCATGAAGGAATCGAATTGCGCCTGAGCAAGATTGCCACGAGGACCGGAGACGGGGGCGAGACTGGGCTGGGGGACGGATCCAGGGTGGACAAGGACAGCCTGCGTATCGCCGCCATCGGGGATGTGGACGAACTCAACAGTTCGATCGGCCTCGTGCTCTCGGAGCATTTGCCCGATGGCCTGAAGGCGCCGCTTCTTGCCATCCAGCACGATCTCTTCGAGCTCGGGGCCGAGCTTTGCCTGCCGGGGCAGTCCAGGATCGGAGCGGATCACGTTTCGAGAATCGACGAGAATCTCGAGAAGACGAATGCGGGTCTTCCCCCCCTCAGGGAATTCATTCTTCCCGGGGGGGCGAGATCGGCAGCGCTTTGCCATCTGGCGAGGACGGTCTGCAGAAGGGCGGAGCGTTCGCTGGTTGCGCTCTCCAGAACAGAGCAGGTCGGACCCGAAAGCCTCAAGTACCTCAATCGTCTTTCGGATTTGCTGTTCGTGCTCGCCCGCCTGCTCAACAGGGAAAGCGGCAGCGGAGACGTGCTGTGGCAGCCTTCGGGGCCGGGCCCTGTCACCTGATTCATTACGTTCGCACCCATCGGGCAAGTGTCAGCAGGCCCTAGTATTCCTGGGCAAGGTAGGACTTGATTGCGATTGCCGATGCGATGGCCACCGGAATCAGGGCGAGGGCTCCGCAGATGACCATTTCCAGACTTTTCCTGTTGCGGCTCAGATGTTTTCCCAGGAAATCGGCGGGGATGGCGCATAGCAGCAGCAAGCTGGGGATGAGGGCGGTGTCCGCATAGGCGTGACCGATCAGCATCAGGCTGGCCAGGAGCGTCACGGCGACAGCCGTTCCGGCATGCCCCAGGGGAATGCGCGATTTCGGGAAATTGAAGGCGAGTTGCCAGCCCAGAACCGCTGCAAGAACCCCGCCTAGCTGTCCGAGCATGGTGCTGCCCGTGGTTGCGCTGACGATTGCATTGCCTGCGGCGACGAGAAGCAGGACAGGCCCTTTCCTTCCGTCCAGGGCGATCCAGAGTCCGAACCAGAGCAGGGAGGACAGTGCGAGTTGCAGTGCAGGAAATCCCGTCTTGAAGAGGGGGAGCAGAATCAGTGCGCTTCCTGCGATCGACAAGATTCCCTGCAGGGCAATCCTGATGTTGTGGGAGAAGCCAGCCAGGTCGTCGAATGAAAAGATCAGGATATTCGTGGCCAGCAAAGCGGGAAGCCAGCCCTGCGGCTCGATCGGGGGAAATGCAAAAGTCCCGTAGATGAGCGTGTATCCGACCAGAAAGCCGGTTCCCGTCGCGATCGCACTGACGACAGGTTTGAAGCGCGCATCGCCCGGGAACAGGCCCAACAGCATTGCGGCAAGGGCCGCCGCCGATGGCCAGAGGATCGTCTCCCTGGCCATCGAAAGGAGCATCGGAGCCATTTTACTGCCGTTTACCCTCGATGTTGAGCTGCACCTCGATGGCGTCCGAGATGCCGTTCAGCATGTAGTTCATGCCAAAATCGCTACGGCGAATAGTGGTTTTCGCCACATAGCCAGAGCGATATCCGCCCCAGGGGTCGGGTCCTGCGCCGACATGCCTCAGGGTGAACGTGACGGGCCTGGTCACGCCGTGCAGGGTCAGGTTGCCGGTCAGCGTACCTTCATTGGCGTTTTTCATCTTCACGCCGGTCGAGGTGAAGGTCATGGTCGGGAACTGCTTGGCATTGAAAAAATCCGGCCCCAGCAGATCCTTGTTGCGCTTGTCGAAATTGGTATCCAGGCTGTCTATGGGCACTGCCACTGAAACCTTGTCGGCTTCCTGATGCGCGGCATCCACGGTGAAGGAACCGGATATGGCGTCGAACCGCCCAGGAAATTCGCTCACGCCCATGTGCCCTACCCAGAACTGGACCATGGAGTGCGTCGGGTCGATCTTGTAGGTGCCGGCAGGGCTCGAATTCTGCACCTGGTAGGCATCGGCCAGGACAATGCCGCTCTGAAGTGCCAGTGCCGCGGCAAGCGTTGCAATCGCTTTGTTCATGCTTTTCCCCTTACTCGATGGTCAAATGGGTGCCGTCGCAGAACGGCCTGTTGCCGGATTTTCCGCAGCGGCAGATCCCGACCTTCTTGGCTTCCTTCAATTCGACCTGATAGGGCGTGAACTCCGAGCCCTTGTGGGAGCCGTCGCAATAGGGAAGATTCTTGGATTTCCCGCAGGCGCAGAAATAATAGGTTCCGGCTGCGAGATCGAGGACGAAAGGTTCCTGCTTCATGTCGAACTCCTTTTGAAATATGATAAGGAGATTGAATGTTAATACAGAAACAATCCAAATGCAAACATTTTCTCAGAATGTTTGTCTGAGTTTCTCCAGAGCCGAACGGATGGTTTCGAGTTCTTCGGCACTCAGTTTTCCCAGGCGCTTTTCGAGGTATGCGCCATGGGCGGGAAAGGCTTCCTTGAACACCTGCTCGCCCTCCGGCGTCAGCACGGCGATGAAGCTGCGCCTGTTTTCGGGCGGAACGATGCGCTTCAGCAGGCCCTTGTTTTCCAGTCTGTCGAGCACCCCGGTGAGCGTTCCTTTGGTGATGAGCGTTTTTTCGGCCAGTTTGCATAGCGGCATGCCTGGCGTGTTTCCCAGGGTGCAGATGACATCGAACTGCGGGGGGGTGAGCCCGAGTTCGCGGATATGCGCTGCGGAATAATGCGTGAAGGCCTGATAACAGCGGGCCAGTTCACGTATGACGGGGAGAAAGCTCGGTTTCATGATGGGCGCTTATGTTAACGATATCGCTATTCTAGAATGTTTTTTCGACTTCGTCTCAAGATATTCCGGTAAGTGCCGACATTGAGAAGCAGGCCGATCGTGCCGAGGACTGTTCCGGTGCTGTTTCTGGGTTGCCGGGGTTAAATGATGGGGGGCATGGGATGCTCGGCGAAGCTTCCCCTGCGGGCTTCAAGCCCTTCCTTGCGGATGAGCCATTTTTCGACGGGGGTGACGGGGACAGGGGAGATGCGCATATTCGACAGCCATCGCCCAAAGCGCTGCGGGGAGCTGTATCCACATCGTTTTCTGCCATTTCAGCGCCAGGAATGCACCGAACAGCGCAAAGACCACGAATAAAAAGTGGAGAAATACAACGAGATCGGCGAGAATCCTGCAGTTCATGATTTGATTCTCGTCCAGAGAGAAGGGTAGCAATTGGGTAAGGATTTGAAATCCATCGGTCGTTTCCAGGTCGAAGGACTGCTGGGCGAGGGTGCGCAGGGCAGGGTTTATCTTGCACGGGATACCAGACTCGGAAGGCAGGTTGCAATCAAGCTGCTCGCGATCGATGCCGGTTTCCAGGGATTGCTCGACGAAGCGAGGATCGTGGCCAGGCTCAGGCATCCCAATATCGTCACGCTTTACGATGCAGGGGAGTACGAGGGCGCGCCCTATCTGGTATTCGAGTACGTGGAAGGCGTGACTCTGGCGCAGAGAGTCAAGAAAAGCGGCGCCTTGCCGACGATGGAAGCGATCGGCATCGCGCTCCAGATCCTGGATGGACTGTCCTGTGCGCACGGCCAGAAGATCATACACAGGGATATCAAGCCGGCCAATATCATGATCGATGCGGCTGGCGTGCCCAGGATCATGGATTTCGGGATTGCGCAAAGCATGGCTGCTCCCGATGCTGCCACGGAGCTTCTCGGTTCTCCGCTTTACATGGCGCCGGAATATGTTTCGAACAGGAAGTCGAGTCCGCAGTCCGATATTTTTTCGCTCGGCATGGTCCTTTACGTCATGCTGACCGGCCGACATCCCGTTGAGGGAAGCAGCGTCGAAGAAATCTTGCGCAATATCGCAACCATTCCGGTTCCGCCGCCCTCTAAGCTGATGCAGACTCTGGACGAGAAACTGGACAGTCTGCTTTTGAAGGCGCTTGCCATCAAACCGGAAGACCGCTACCCGGATGCCGGGAGCCTGATTTCCGGATTGAAGGCTTATGGCGAGCCTGCGCATGCGGACGGCGATGGCAAGCAGAGCACCCTCGAATTCCTGCTTAGAAGGATGCGGCATACATCCGATTTTCCCGCGCTTTCTCAGGCGATCAGCGCTGTCAACAAGATCGCTGCGTCCGACAAGGAGAGCGTTTCGAATCTTTCGAACTTCATCCTGAGGGATTTTTCGCTCACGAACAAGCTGATCAAGCTGGTCAATGCGGCGACCTACGGCCAGTTCGGCGGCACGATCAGCACGGTATCGCGCGCTGTCGTCATCCTCGGCTTCAATACCGTCAGGAACGTTGCGATCACCCTCCTGCTGTTCGAGCATCTGCAGAACAAGTCCCAGGCGCTCAAGCTCAGGGACGAGATCATGTCCACGTTTTTCAGCGGCGTGCTGGCCAGGGAGTTTGCACCGAAAATCGGCATCAGGGATGCGGAGGAGGCCGCCATCTGCAGCATGTTCTACAACCTCGGGAAATTGCTGGCCACATTCTATTTTCCCGAGGAAGCGCTGGCGATCGGCAATCTGGCCGAGAAGATGAAGGAAGAGGATGCTTCCGCCTCGGTCCTGGGCATTACCTATGAAGAACTCGGCATCGGAATCGCGCAGAACTGGCACTTTCCGCCAAGAATCGTATCCAGCATGCGAAAGATCGGCGACGAGAAGGTCAGGAGTCAGGATTCGGATTCAGGCAAGCTCAGGGTGCTGGCCAATCTTGCCAACGAATTGCGCCGCATTGCGCAATCCGGAAAGCATGAGGACAAGGGGCGCGAACTCCATGCGCTCGCTTCGCGCTACCATGCGGCCCTGCCCGTTTCGGAAAAGACGCTCGGCAGGGCCATAGAAGAATCGATGAAGAAATTCATGGTCGAGATCAAGATCCTCGGGCTCAACAGCAAGGACAGCATTTTCCTGAAGAATGTCAACCAGTGGTCCGGCGCCAGCTCCGAGACGAAGCCGGTCGAAGACGAATTCCAGAAAACGATCAAGGTCGAAAACGCAGTCGATGTGACTCCTGCAAGACAGGATTCGGGTAGCATGCTGACAGCCGGCATCCAGGACATCACCAACGTGTTGCTTGAAGAGTACGACCTCAACGACCTGCTGCGGATGGTGCTTGAAACGATATACCGCAGCATGAACTTTTCGAGAGTATTGCTCGCCATCAAGGACGCCAGGCAGAATGTCATGGTGGGCAGGTTCGGCCTGGGGCAGGGCGTGGAGGAAATCGTGAAGCGGTTCAAGTTTCCGCTTTCAGGCCCCAGAGACGTATTTCATGTGGCCCTGGAGCAGGGGCTCGACATCTTCATTTCGGATATCGACGCCGAAAACATCAGGGAGCGTATCCCGACCTGGTATCGAACCAGCATCGATGCGAAATCGTTCATCCTGTTTCCCCTCATCGTCGACAAGCGGCTCATCGGCATGCTCTATGCCGACAGGGTGGAAGCCAATCTTCTGAAGATCGAGGAAAAGGAGCTTGCCCTTCTGAAAACCGTGCGCAATCAGGCGGTTCTTGCCATCAAGCAGAAGCTCTGATCATTTGGGCTCGAATCGGATCACCTGCGCATCGCCTGACGGCGGCTCCTGTTTCGATGCGAGTGCGCCCAGCGCTTTCGCGAAATCACCCTGCAGTCGCTTCATGGTCTGGACAGCTTCCGGAGAATAGTAGACGGCTTCATAGGGCACTGCGTCACTGAGCGCATCCCTGCTTCCGGGCCTGAATCGGTGCCACGAGATTTCTATGGTCCGGCTCCCGGTGCCGTCGACGAAAATGAATTCTTCGCAGTCGAGAACGGCAAGGAACTGCATGCTTCTGATCGGAACGAAAACGGGGCCGGCATTTCTTGCGACCATGAGCCTGGCGAGATTGTAAAGTTCTGCAGGCAAGGTACGCTCCTCCCTGGAGAAGGCCTCATCGGGCCTGTAGAAAACTTCTTCGCTCATGGGGATTCCTTCCAAAGCTGGAAATTTACCCTGCCCTTCGGAGAATTGCCAAGGAATTCAGTCTGAGCAGGCGCGCCGATTCCGGACTGGCCTGGGTTATAATCGACAATCTATGCCGCTTCCAACCTCATCAGACATCGAATCTGCCTTTTCCGAGGGCGGCTCCCTGTCCCGCGCGATCGAAGGCTTCAGGTCCAGACCTCAGCAGACGGAAATGGCAAAGGCGGTTCTCGACGCGATAGCGAAGAGCGGTCTGCTGGTCATCGAGGCGGGGACGGGGACGGGAAAGACATTCGCCTACCTCGTGCCGGCACTTCTTTCGGGCGGGAAAATCATCGTCTCGACAGGAACCAAGACGCTCCAGGATCAGCTCTATACCCGGGATATCGCCGCCATGCTGAGCGCCCTCGGAATCTCGGTCGAGACGGCCCTGCTCAAGGGGCGCGCAAACTATATCTGCCATTATCATCTGGAGCGCACGGGAAGGGAAGGAAGGCTCTCTTCAAGAGAGGACGTCGCCTATCTCAAGCGCATAGAGCGCTATTCGAGAAACACGCGAAGCGGAGACAAGGGCGGGCTCGTCGAAGTGCCCGAGGATGCGGCCATCTGGCCGCTTGTGACTTCCACCCGCGAGAACTGTCTGGGGTCGGAATGCCCGAATCACAAGGAATGCTTCGTGATGGAGGCAAGGCGCGCCGCCATGCGGGCCGATCTGGTGGTGGTCAATCATCATCTCTTCTTCGCCGACGTGATGCTGAAGGACGAAGGCGTGGCAGAGCTCCTCCCCGCCTGCAATACCGTGATTTTCGACGAAGCCCATCAGCTTCCCGAAGTCGCCAGCCTTTTCCTCGGCGAAACCGTGGGAACCAGCCAGATGATCGAGCTTGCGCGCGACACCAGGCTGGAAGCGGCAATTTCGGCGAAGGATTTCGCGGCATTGCCCGAAGCTGCAGCGAAACTCGAAAAAGGCGCCAAGGATCTCAGGCTTTCCGTTCTGGAGGCAGATTCCAGGCTGCCCATTGCCGCGCTGGACAAGGACTTCTTCTCCAGCCTGGAGGCCTTGACGGGAAGCCTCGATGCGCTTTCCAAGCTGCTCGAACTCCAGGCGGAGCGCAGCGAAGGCCTGAAGAATTGCCGGGACAGGGCGATCGAATTGCTGCGCAGGACGAAGCACTGGCGGGATGACGCTTCCGGGGAATTCGTCCGCTGGGTGGAGGTTTACAGCCAGGCGATGCAACTCAATGCCACCCCCATGTCGATCGCGAAGCTCTTTTCCAGCCAGATCGAGGCAAGGCCGATGTCGTGGATTTTCACCTCGGCGACCCTGGCCGTGGGCGGAGATTTTTCCCATTACCTGGGGCAGATGGGGATTGCCGAGGCGAAAACGCTTTGCCTGGACAGTCCCTTCGATTATCCCAATCAGGCGCTGCTTTATGTGCCGGATGAGATGCCCGAACCCAACAGCCGCGAACATACCCGGGCGGTGGTCGATGCCGCGCTTCCCCTGATTGCTGCGAGCGGCGGACGGGCATTCATGCTGTTCACCAGCCTGAAGGCGATGCGCCTTGCCCACGAATTGCTGAAGGAAGCATTCTCGAAGGAAAAGCTCGATTTCCCGCTTCTGCTGCAGGGGGAGGGAGCGAAAAATGCAATGCTTGAGCGATTCAGGCAACTCGGCAACGCCGTCCTCCTCGGCAGCCAGTCCTTCTGGGAGGGCGTCGACGTGCGGGGCGAGGCATTGTCGCTGGTCGTGATCGACAAGCTTCCCTTCGCTCCCCCGGACGACCCCGTGCTTTCCGCCAGAATACAGAAGATCAATAAGGAAGGCGGCAATGCCTTCATGGAATTCCAGCTTCCCCACGCGGTCCTGACCCTGAAGCAGGGAGCGGGCCGTCTGATTCGCAGCGAGGAAGATCGGGGAGTGCTCATGATCTGCGATCCGAGGATCGTCTCCAAATCCTATGGCAGGCGGATCTGGCGCAGCCTGCCGCCGATGCAGCGAACCAGAAAGCAGGCCGAGGCAGTCGGTTTTTTTGCCGTGAGCCATGCATCGCGGCAAGATTGAAAAGTGCTTGCAATCTTGCCGGCAATGTCCCCATAATCGTTTCGGATAGAATAGTTCAATAAAGAACAGCCTGGTCTGACAGATTGTCATGCCACCAAGGGGGGCGGATGAAACGATTATGCGCAAGGCTATCATATCCATCGTCCGGAACTCGTCTCGTGAAAGGAACAGGAATGAAAAAAGGGCTGCTCGTGCTGGCCATGCTCCTCTCTCAGGGAGCATTCGGGAAATGGGAGGCCTATGTTCCGGCGAAACTTGCAGATGGCGTGAGCATCGCGTCGCACGCAGGGCACGGCGGATTCGTGGTCTTCAAGCAGGACTATGCCTTCAGCGCGAAAGTGGTTTATACGGGCGAGATCCGCCCCACTTCGGTTGCCGGGAGTCAGGTGCTGAGCGGATTTTTCGGAGTGGACCGCGATTATCCCGTCCAGGACATGAAATACGGAAACGAAGTCAGGGTGACCGAGGACGGCAAGGATTACTGGATGCCGGTTTCCTTCGACGTCCTCACCGACATGCAGAAGAAGCTCGGCAAAGGGGAAGCCTTCACCGCCTACGTCAGACTGCTCGGGGAATCCGGAAGCAGATGGGTCTTTCTCCTCGACGGGTTCAGTAGCGCTTCTCGAAAGCCCTGAATTCCGCCTCGAGCTGCCATTGCAGCCTGGCCTTCTGGTTGGCGTCCAGATAATCCTGACAAAACGCCGAGAGCATTCGCCCATACCGCACATCCCGCTCGCATTGCCTGACGGGGACGAATTTCGCGGCATTTGCCCAAAGGCTTCTCCCCGGAATGAATGCGTATTCCAGGCTGTTGCGCGCGAGGTTCCTCAGCTCGGGGTAGCCGAGATGGTCCTCCAGCGAAGCCTTCAGGTATTCCGTCGAAATGTCGCTTCTCAGTACCCCCGCATCGCAGCTTGAAAGCGCAACGGGCACGCCGTATTTGAGGTAGACCGGCAGCGGATTCGCATATTCTCCGAGCACGGTGTCGGTCCTCCCGGGACAGATATCGACCAGCACTTTCTTCTTGGCGAGCTTTTGCAAGAGCCCGGGCGGTTCGCGCAGAATGTCCGAACCCTGCCCGATGCGTTCGGCATGCCCCAGCATGACGGCCTCGCTGACATGGAACGACAAGCCCTCGGGCGGCGCAAGATCGAGATTGAGCTCGCCCGCATTCACGGCGACATGCGCTTTCGGATAGACGGATTTCAGGAAGTCGAGCATCTGCATATGCAGGCTGAAGTCCGGCATCGACTCGTCTTCGGCCCCCGCAAGCAAAATGCCCGAAAACCCGGAGTCCGGACGCGAGGCCAATTCCAGCCCTATTGCCATCTGCGCGAAAACTTCTCCGGGCATCGCATTCCTGGATACGCTGTAGAGATAGCGGATGGATACCTTGCAGCCCGGATCGGCTGCAATCGTGCCGCATTTGAGACGCTGGTCTTTTTCCGATTCGGCAAGCTTCATTTCCTTCTGCGATGCCGCTGCGATTGTGGAGAGCCCGTTGTTTCTCAGGTTCTCCAGGGTATTGTGCAAGTTGCCGTCCCAGCCCAGTCTCTTGCCCAGCGCCAGGGCGGCTTCGCCATCAGGCGCGAGCGCGACTTCCAGATAAAGCACGTGCTCTTTGGCCGCACGCGAAAGCATTTGCGAGAGCATGGCTCCCGTCATGCCTTGCGTGGCCTTCTCGAATTTTCCGAAGCTGGAGAAGAAATGATCCCGGTTTTTCCCTGCCAGGCCCCGCATCGACCAGGCATTGAGCGTTTTCCGGTAGAGCGCAGGGTCGGCAAGCACTGCCTTGGCTGCAAGCTTTCCCTCTCCGCAAGGCGGCATGGAGAGGCTCATGTCTTCTGCCATGCACAGGCCTTTCTTGGCCGCCCAGGCTATCATCGACTCCGCATAGACCGATCCCGGCATTTCCGCATCGAGCTCTCCTCCCTTGGGCATGGCGAGCAGGAAGGCGAGTTTTGCTTCCGGGTCTGCCGCTTCGAAATAATGCGCAATCTTCGACTGAGGCGGGAGATGCTTTGCCGATGCAACCGAAGCAAAGCAGGCAAGCAGCAACAGGACGAAAGTCTTCATGCCGATTCTCCCCAAAGATCGTGCTCGTCCGAATCGGCGATTCGGACGGTTGCGAATTCGCCTGCCTTCAGGTCCGCAGCATCCGGAATATAAACCAGGCCGTCTATTTCGGGCGCATCATACATGCTCCTGCCCACGGCCCCCTCTTCGTCAACGGATTCGACCAGAACCTGCAGGGTGCTGCCGATTTTCGCCCGCAGTTTCCTTTCGCTGATGGCCGACTGGGTCGCCATCAGGCGCTCAACGCGCTCGATCTTGATTTCTTCCGGGACAGGATCGGGCAGGGAATTCGCCGCAGCGCCTGCCACGGCAGAATAGGGAAAGCATCCCACGCGGTCGAGCTCGGCTTCTTCCAGGAAGTCGAGCAGCGCCTCGAACTCGGCTTCCGTCTCCCCGGGGAACCCCGCGATGAAGGTGCTGCGGATGGCGATGTCGGGGCATGTTTTCCGCCATGCCCGAATGCGTTCGAGGTTGCTTTCGCTATTACCGGGGCGCTTCATGAGCTTCAGTACCCTGGAGCTCGCATGCTGCAGCGGCATGTCGAGATAGGGCAGGATTTTGCCTTCCGCCATCAACGGAATCACTTCGTCGACATGCGGGTAGGGATAGACGTAATGCAGCCTGACCCAGACGCCGAGGCTGCCCAGTTCCCTGGCAAGTTCCGTCATTCTGGTTTTGACCGGACGGCCTTCGAAGAAGCCGGTCCTGTACTTGATGTCGACCCCGTATGCGCTGGTGTCCTGGGAGATGACGAGGAGCTCCTTCACGCCGGCCTTGACCAGCGCTTCTGCCTCCTTCATCACTTCCCCGATGGGGCGGCTGACAAGGTCTCCCCTGAGGCTCGGAATGATGCAGAAGGTGCAGCGATGGTTGCAGCCTTCCGAAATCTTGAGATAGGCGTAGTGCCTCGGGGTGAGTCTGATGCCCTGGGGCGGGACGAGATCGACGAAGGGATCGTGCGGTTTGGGGAGGTATTGGTGGACTGCCTGCATGACTTCTTCGAGGGCGTGGGGACCGGTGACGGCAAGCACCGCAGGGTGCGCTTCCTTCACCATGTCGCCGCGCGCGCCGAGGCAGCCGGTGACGATTACCTTCCCGTTCTCGTTCAAGGCTTCGCCGATCGCTTCCAGCGATTCCTCCACGGCGCTGTCGATGAAGCCGCAGGTGTTGACGACGATCATGTCGGCGCCCTGATAGTCGGGCGAAATGGCATAGCCTTCCGACCTCAGCCGGGAGAGGATGTGCTCGGAATCGACAAGCGCCTTGGGGCAGCCGAGGGAAACGAAGCCTATTTTGGGAGCGGACATGTGAGTCGGATCAATTCAACACGATGCAGATCATATCATCATTATTCGGCCAGCAGTCCGGCAACCAGGATCGAGCCTATGCCGAGCGAGATCAGCACAACCTGCTGGACCGTGGCGCCGATCTCGGTGCGCTTGTGCAGTCCCGGGATCAGGTCGGCCACGGAAACGTAGATCATGGAGGATGCGGCGAGCGCCAGCAGGGAAGGAATCAGCCCCTGCATGGATTGCAGCACGGCGTAGGCGAGCACGCCGCCCACGAGGGTCGCGCCGCTGGACGTCAGATTGAACAGGATGGCCTGTCTCTTCGAATAGCCTGAATGCAGCAGAATCATGAAGTCGCCCACTTCCTGCGGAATTTCGTGGGCGATGATGGCGATCGCGGTGACGATGCCGAGATGGATGTCGCTCAGAAAGGCTGCGGCTATCAGGATGCCGTCGACGAAATTGTGGAAAGTGTTTCCGATCATGATCATGAGGCCGCTTCTGCCGTGATCGTGCGATTCGTGCGCTTCGCAGTCCTCGGCATGGCAATGGCGCCACAACACGAGTTTTTCCAGGATGAAGAACAGCAGTATCCCGAACAGGATGGTTGCCGTCATCATTCCCGCATTTTTCGTCAGCCTGAAGGCTTCAGGCAGGATTTCGAGGAAGGCCGCGCCCAGCAGCGCGCCAACTGCATAGCTGACGAGCATCGGTACCCAGGATGCCCGCAGGCTGAGGGCGAAGGATCCGGCAAGCGCCAGGCTGGCAAGGCCGCCTACGGTGCTCGTCGTCACGATCCAGGAAAGAACTGACATGGACAACATTCTGTTTTACGGGAAATTTTCGATTATAACCGATGCTTCACGCTTCTTCGAGCCAGATGAACGATCCCATCCTTCCGGTATTCCCGTCGCGCCGGTAGGAAAAGAAGCGGGAAGACTCATTGCGGGTGCAGAAATTGCCCCCATGGATGTCATGGATGCCGAGCCTTGCGAGCTTCATCTTGGCAATGGCATAAATGTCGGCATGCCATTTGCCGCTTTCCCCGCGCCTGAAAGCGTGGCTCTCGTCGGGAAAGGCATCCAGCACTTCTTCCCCGACCTCGAAGGCATCCTGCCCTATCGCGGGGCCGAGGTAGGCGCAGGAAGCGTCCCGCATCGCCTGCACGGTTTCCTCGACTATGCCGGAAGCGAGCCCCCGCCAGCCGGCATGGAGGGCTCCGACGCTTTGCCGGCCGGCAATCAGGATGGGGAGGCAATCGGCGGTCAGGATGGCGCAGACGACATTGGGTTTTCGGGTGAATGCGCCGTCCGCATCAAACGAAGCCGGATTGTCCAGATCGACGACAGCCTTGCCATGCACCTGATTGAGCCATTTCGGCTCGCCGGGCAGAAATTCCCGGATTCTTTTCCGGTTTTCCGCAACATGAGTCGGGTCGTCTCCGACATGGCTGCCGAGATTGAGGCTGGAATAGGGGGGGAGGCTTGTGCCACCCTCTCTCGTCGTGATCAGGGCTTTGACATTTTCCGGAGCAGGCCATTGCGGGACGATGAAATTCATTTCAGCCTTTCCAGCAGGTGCGAGATGTCTTCGGGGAGAGCGGATTCGAATGTCATCAGTTCGCCGTTTTCGGGATGGGCAAAAGACAGCCGCCTGGCATGCAGCGCCTGCCTGGGGAAAGCCGACAGGAGCGTCGAATTTTCGGAAGGAAGCGGCTTCTTTCCGTAGACCGGGTCGCCCACGAGAGGGTGGCCGACATGCTGCATGTGGACCCTGATCTGGTGGGTCCTGCCGCTTTCTAGCGAGCATTCCAGCAGGGTGCATCCGGAAAAGGTCTCGATCACGCTGTAATGCGTCCTGGCGGCTTTTCCGCTGCCCACCACCGCCATTTTGGTGCGATGGGTGGGGTGGCGGCCTACCGGCGCATCGACCGTTCCATCGTGCTTCACGATGCCATGCACCAGTGCGACATACTGCCGCTTCACGGTTCTTCCCTGGATCTGCCGCACCAGGCTGGTCTGCGAGGGGAGCGTTTTCGCCACGACCAGCAGCCCGCTCGTCTCCTTGTCGAGCCGATGGACGATTCCCGCGCGCGGGATCGCCGAAAGCGATGGCTCGTGGTGGAGCAGGGCATTCAGCAGCGTGCCTTCCCGGTTTCCGCTTCCCGGATGCACGACGAGGCCGGCTGGCTTGTCGATCACGATCAGGAAGTCGTCTTCAAAAAGGACGGAAAGTTCGATATCTTCCGGGGCATGCGGCATTTCTGCAGGGTCGGGGGAGTCCGCGATGAACACGGATTCCCCTCCCCAGACTTTCTGCCTGATGTGGCAGGGGCCGCCGTCGAGCGTCACTTTTTCATCCCTGATCCACAACTGCAGGCGGCTTCTCGAATGGTCCGGAGCCAGTTTTGCGAGCGCCTGATCCAGGCGAAGCCCTGCAAATTGCACGGGAATCACGAAATTGATTCCCTTAAGTGTTGCCAAGTTTGGGGTATAATCTTGAGGTTTTCCGACGGGATCTTTCATGAGACATAGTTTAGCGTTAATTCTGGCCCTGATGTTGACAGGCTGCGGACTTTTGCCGAATTACAAGGAGGAAGTGCCTGAATCCTGGTCCGCTGAACGAATCTACAAGGCGGCCAAGGAGGAAATCGACAATCAAAACTACGACAAGGCCACGACCTATCTGGAGAAGCTCCAGTCCCGCTATCCCTATGGCAAATATGCGCAGCAGGCCCAGATCGAACTGATCTATGTGTATTTCGAAAACAAGGACGAGGCCTCGGCGATAGCGTCCGCAGACCGCTTCATCAAGTTCCACCCGAACAGCTCGGCAGTGGATTATGCCTATTACATGAAGGGGATAGCCAATTTTATCGGCGAGACAGGGGTCATTTCTTCCATCGTTCCCAAGGACATGAGCCAGCGGGATCCGAAATCCGAAGTGGAGGCGTTCGACGCTTTCAAGGCGCTGGTGAACCGCTTTCCGAACAGCAAGTATGCGCCCGACTCGAGGCTGCGCATGCAGTATCTGGCCAATTTGCTGTCCATGCATGAAATTCGCGTCGCCGATTACTATTACAGGCGGGGCGATTATGTCGCCTCCATCAACCGGGCGCAGACGGTGCTGAAGGACTATCCCAAGACCCCGGCCACCGAGAATGCGTTGGTCGACATGGTGAAATCCTACGACAGGCTCGGCATGGACAAGCTGCGCGACGATGCCAAGCGGGTTCTCGACAAGACCTATCCGCAATGGGACAAGCAGGTCATTTCCACGAAGCAGAAACTGCCCTGGTGGCAATTCTGGGAATAGTCAGGATCTCCTCCAGCGCTTGAGGAGCAGGGAATTGCTTACCACCGATACCGAGCTCATCGCCATCGCCGCGCCTGCGATCACCGGATTGAGAAAGCCCATGGCTGCAAGCGGAATTCCCAGCACATTGTAGACGAAGGCGAAGAAGAGATTCTGGCGGATCTTCTTCAGCGTGGCTTTCGACAACTCGATGGCATCCGCCAGGCTTCCGAGATCGCTCTTCATCAGCGTGATGTCTGCTGCCTCTATCGCGATGTCTGAACCCGATCCGATTGCGAAGCTGACATCGGACGCGGCAAGGGCCGGGGCGTCGTTGATGCCGTCGCCTGCCATGGCGACGATTTTCCCGTTTTCCTTCAGCTTCGAAATCTCGCCTGCCTTGTCCCGGGGCAGCACGTTCGCGAGATAGTTTTCGATTCCCGCTTCGGTCGCGATGGCTTTCGCGGTGTCCGCGTTGTCTCCGGTCATCATGCAGACTTCGATTCCCATGGCCTGCAGGCGGGATATCGCCTCCTTCGAAGTCGGCCTGAGTTTGTCGGAAATGCCGATCCATCCGATCAGGATGCCATCCCGCGCGATGCCGACCCGGGTTCTCCCGTTTGAGGGCACATCGAAGACGATGCCCTTTTCTGAAAGCAGGGCAGGGGAGCCGAGCCAGCATCTCGAACCGTCGATCACGGCAGTGACGCCCCCTCCCGGAATCGCGGCAAATTCCGAGGCGATGAGCGGCGCAGCCCCTATCTCTCTGCCCTTCTCCAGGATCGCCTTCGCAAGAGGATGCTCCGAACCGGATTCAAGCGCCATGGCGATCGACATCAGCGCCTTTTCGGCGATGCTGATGCCGTGGATGTCGGTGACGGAGGGTTTTCCTTCGGTCAATGTGCCTGTCTTGTCGAGGACCAGGATTCCGATTTTTTCGGCCTGCTCCAGCGCCTGGGCATCTCGCACCAGGATGCCCGCCCTGGCGCCCTGTCCGATTCCGACCATGATCGCTGTCGGGGTGGCGAGCCCCAGCGCGCAGGGGCAGGCGATGACGAGGACTGCGACAGCATTCACGAGGGCTTCGGTCGGGTGACCGGTGAGCCACCAGAAACCGAAAGCGAGGAGGGCGACGGATACCACCGCCGGCACGAAGATTCCGGAAATCCTGTCGGCGAGCCGCTGGATCGGCGCTTTCGAGCCTTGCGCCTCCTCGACCAGGCGGATGATGGCGGAGAGCTGGGTGTGCTCCCCGACTCCGGTGGCGCGGCATTTGACCGATCCCGTCTGGTTGAGCGTGGCGGCATAGACTTTCCCTCCTTCCGTCTTTTCCACCGGGATGCTCTCCCCCGTCAGCATGGATTCGTCGATCGAGGAGCTTCCGCCGACCACGATCCCGTCGACGGGAACGGTTTCACCCGCTCTGACAAGGAAGATGTCGCCGACTTCGAGGCTGCCCGCTTCGACATCATGGATCTCGCCGTCCCTTTCCACATGGGCCGTTTTGGGCGCGAGCTTCAGGAGTTCTTCTATCGCGCCTGAAGTCTTGCCCTTGGCTCTCGCTTCCAGCATCTTGCCCAGCATCACGAGCGTGATGACGGAGGCCCCCGCTTCGAAATAGACATGCAGATCGAGGGAAAGCAGGGTCACGACGGCGCTGAAGAAATAGGCGACGCTGGTGCCGAGAGCGACCAGAACGTCCATGTTGGCGCTTCCCCCCCTCAGGGCATGCCAGGCGCCGACATAGAAGCGCTTCCCCGCCCAGAACTGCACCGGGGTGGCCAGCATGAACTGGAGCAACCGGGGAATGTGCAGGCCCGCCATGTGCAGCAGAAGCGGTGCGGTCAGGATCGCCGCAACCAGGAAAACTCCGAGATCCCTTTTATAGGCTTCTTCCCGCTCCTTTTTGCGGCTGTCTTCAGCCCTGGCTGGCGATGCGGCATAGCCCGCTTTTCTTACCGTCTCGATCAGCTTTTCGACCTTGACCGAACCGCGAGGGAAAGTGACCAGCGCCTTTTCGGAGGCGAAATTGACGTTCGCTTCCACCCCTTTCATGGCATTGAGGGCTTTTTCTATGGTGAGCGCGCAGTTGGCGCAGTGCATTCCGGAAATGAGCAGATTCACCTTCTCCTGGGGAACCTTGAATCCTGTCTTGCGCACGATTTCCACGAGCTTGTCGGGGGAAGTGCTTTGCGGGTCATATTCGATGTAGGCCTTTTCGCTCGCGAAGCTGACGTTCGCGCTCGCGCCTTGCACTTCGTTCAGGGCCTTTTCAACCCTTCCCGCGCAGTTCACGCAATGCATCCCTTCAACCGGAAGCTCGATCTTTTCCATATCCCGATCTTAGCCCAGCTGCCGATGCATTGACAATCGAATTACCAGGGAATCTCCAGGCCGTCGTAGGCGATGAATTTGCCTGAATCGGCCGGCGTGATCCTTGCGAGCACCTGACGCATGCCGGATACGCTTGTTTCAACCGAAATCAGGGCGGAAGGCCCTCCCATGTCGGTCTTGACCCAGCCCGGATGCAACGCCACTGCGGTGATTCCGGAAGGCCTCAGGTCTATGGAAAGGCTTTTCGTGACCATGTTGGCGGCAGCCTTGCTGCTGCGGTAAAGGTATTCGCCGCCGCTGTCATTGTCCGCGAGGCTGCCCATTTTGCTGGTGAGGGTGGCGATGGTCTTCCGGCTGCTGCCTGCGACCTGCCGTACGAAGGTTTCAGCCATCTTGAGCGGCGCCATCGTGTTGATCTTGAATGCCTGCATCCATTTTTCGTAATCGGTGCGGCCAAAGCCCCCGGAATCGGGGTAGATGCCGGCGTTGTTGATCAGAAGGTCGATCGATTCTTCCGAGAGCAGCTGCCCCAGGCGCTCGATCTCTCCATGGTCCGAGACATTCAGCGCATGCATTTTCACCCGTTCGGGATGCCGGGCGAAAAGCTTTTCGAGTTCCGGGGAAGGGCTGCGGCTGCAGGCCAGCACGCGCCAGCCATCCATTGCATATTGTCTGGAGAATTCCAGTCCGATGCCCCGATTCGCGCCTGTGATCAATACGGTTTTCATCATTGCTCCAAGCCCGGTCCCGGATGGGGCGCCTGGCTGCCTCGTGTTGGGAAATGTGCTCGCGCAGGGCTTCGTCGAAAGCGATCGCCACTGGAATCTGGGTGAATTATAATCCGAAGTCAATGGAAATTGCAGGTGCGAGGGCTGCTGCACCGGCCCGGCTATGGGCGATGACGAACGGAGGGGCGATGGATATCGAGCTCTATTTCACCGTGATGGCGGGGATGGTGCTGGCTTTCTTCCTGATGGTCGGCGAACTCGTTGCGCTGCGCAAGGTCGGGTTCAGGCTTTATTCGCGCCTGCAGCGCATGCGCAGCACGGGCAGGAAGCTCAGGCTCTATGCCGAAATGGGGATGATTTGCCTGTTTTTCCTGGTCCAGCCTTTCATCGTCGGCTGGCTGGTGATGGGGGCGCTCGACAGGTTCAATCCCCATTTTGCCGTGAACATGGTGCGCGAACTGAGGAGCTTCGCTGGGTAGCTCAGTCCGCGGGGCGCATCTGGGGAAAAAGGATCACGTCCCGGATGGAGGGACTGTCCGTGAGCAGCATGACCAGCCTGTCGATGCCTATGCCTTCTCCCGCGGTCGGGGGCAGGCCATGTTCGAGCGCGCGGATATAATCGGCGTCGTAATGCATCGCTTCGGCATCTCCCGATTCCTTCTGCCTGACCTGATCCATGAAACGTTCGGCCTGGTCTTCCGGATCGTTGAGTTCGGAAAAGCCGTTGGCGATCTCGCGCCCGGCGATGAACAGTTCGAACCGGTCGGTGATCGAAGGGTCGCCATCGTTCCTTCTCGCGAGAGGGGAGGCTTCCGCAGGATAATCGACGATGAAGGTGGGGTCGAAAAGCAGGTGCTCGGTGGTTTCCTCGAAAAGGGAGAGCTGCAATCCGCCGATTCCGTCCGTTTTCCTGTGGTGCGCGCCGAGCTCTTCGAGCTTCGATATCAGGAACGGACGGCTTTCCAGGTCGGAGGCATGGTAGTCCGGATGGTATTTGCGGATCGCCTGGGAGAGCGTGAGCCTCTCGAAAGGCTTGCCGAAGTCGAGCGCTTTGCCCTGGTATTCGAAACGGGTGCCGCCCAGGGTTTTTTTCGCGACTTCCCTGAAAAGGGCCTCGGTGAAATCCATCAGGTACTTGTAATCCCGGTAGGCCTCGTAGAATTCGATCATGGTGAATTCCGGGTTGTGCCGGGTCGACATGCCTTCGTTCCTGAAATTGCGGTTGATCTCGAAGACTTTCTCCATCCCGCCTACCACCAGACGCTTCAGGTAGAGCTCAGGCGCGATCCTCAGATAAAGCTGCATGTCGAGCGTGTTGTGGTGGGTGACGAAGGGCCTTGCGGAAGCGCCTCCCGGAATCGGGTGCATCATCGGCGTCTCGACTTCGAGGTAGCCCTGGGCAGCGAAAAATTCGCGCATCGCCTGGATGATTTTCGAGCGCGCAACGAAAACCTTGCGCGTTTCCTCGTTGGTGATGAGGTCGATGTAGCGCAGGCGGTATTTCTGCTCCTGGTCGGTGAGGCCGTGGAATTTTTCGGGCAGGGGGCGCAAGGCCTTGGAGAGCAGCCGGATTTCGGAGACTTCGACGGAAAGTTCGCCCGTCTTGGTCTTGAAAAGCTTTCCCTTCGCGCCCAGGATGTCGCCCAGGTCGTAGTGCTTGAAAGCCTCGTGCGCCTCGATTCCCGTGATGTCGTTGGCGATGTAGAGCTGGATCTTCCCGCTCATGTCCTGCAGGGTGGCAAAGCTCGCTTTCCCCATCACGCGCTTCAGCATCATCCTTCCGGCGACGGATACCTCCAGGGATTGCTCCCTGAGCGCTTCGTTTTCAAGCGAATCGTAAGCCTGGTGAAGATCGGCCGCTAAGTGTTTTCTTTCGAAGTCGTTGGGGAAGGCGATGCCTTTTTCCCTCAAGGCTGCGAGCTTGGCGCGGCGCTCGGCCACGATCTGGTTTTCGTCCTGTTGTTCTGCCATGTCTGTATGCCCGCAAATCGAAGGGGTTTCCCCCGGAAAATGCCTGCAATTATAGCATCGCGCCCACAGCGGCCGCCAGTTGCGAACGCGGTAAGCTTGCCTTCCGAAATGCGGTGATCAGGACTTCCCTAGAAGTCCATCCCGTCGCCTTCCCTGGCCAGGCGGTATTCCAGTCCTTCGGGCGGATGCTTCTTCAGGACCTCGGCGAAAATTCGCTCCAGATCGCCGTCGCTGCGAGTCGGTTCGTGATGGGTGAAATACAGAATTTTCGCACCCGCATCCCGCGCGAGCCGTATGGATGTGTCGAAGGTGCCGTGTCCCCAGCCTTTCTTTTTGGCATACTCCTCATCGGAATAGCTCGAATCGGCGATGATCACGTCCACGCCCCTGATCGCATCCAGAATGCCGGCTTCCCTTTCCTGGAGGATCTGCCGGTATTCCTCGTAACCGGCTTCTTCGGGGGAATAGATATTGTAGGGCGGTTCGTGGTCTCCAGTGAAAAATACCGATTTTCCGTTGCAGTCGATGCGGTAGCCGAAATTCACCACAGGATGATTGAGCAGTATCGGCGTGACCGTGGTGGCATCGCCTATTTCCACAGGCACTCCCGGAGTGAGCGTGAAATATTCTATGGACGCCTTCAGCTCCGCTTCCCTGATGGGGAAAAAGCTGTACTGCAACTGCACGTCCATCACCTGCTCCACGCCGCGGCCTGAAACCAGATCATACGCGCCGTGAAGCCGCAGGCGGTTTCCCGGAACGAAAAGCGGGACGAAAAACGGCAGTCCATGGATATGATCCCAGTGGCTGTGCGAGAGGAAGACGTTTGCGGTAACCGGCATTTCGCCCAGCAGCGATTGGGCCAGCTGAAAGATGCCGGTCCCCCCGTCGAGAATGACGAGTTCTCCCGAGTCGGTGCGAATTTCGATGCAGGTGGTGTTGCCGCCATATTTGACGGTTTTCGGCCCCGGGACAGGTATCGAGCCGCGCACGCCCCAGAACTTGATCTTCATGAGCTTCCGATCCGCGAAAACATTTCCGCCTCTTCCTTGATTCTGGCGAGATCCTCCGCGGTGATGTCCTCCAGATTGCCGCAGCGATTTGCCGCGAGAGCGGGGAGTTCCTCCACGCAGGGACTGCCCGAGAAGCCGAAGTCGGCAGTCTTGCTGATACGGTTCGCCGCCATCACGCAGGCCAGCACGTCCGAGCCCTGATCCGCATCTTCGTGATGATGCCGAATGGCTTCGACGAGCGGCACAGGAAACTGCCATTTCTCGGCCAGCATCGATCCCATCAGGCAATGGTCCGCACCCAGAATTTCCCTTTCCGCAAGGTGCAGCGGGATGTTCTCGTTTTTTGCGCGGTCCAGGGCCAGCTTGAATTCCTCGGGCATGAACTGCGCGAATACGACTTTCCCGAAATCGTGCAGAAGGCCTGCGATGAAACATTCTGTCGAATCCGTCTTCGGGGATATTCTGCCGCACAGCAGTTTGGCAATGCCGGCAACAAATAGGGAATGGCGCAGGTATTGGTCGATGTCGAAATCAGCCCTGTTGTGCCTGGGAAGAACCCCTATGGCAGCGATTCCGAGGGCCAGATTCTTGACGGTATTGAAGCCGAGGTAGACGATGGAGCGATCGATGGAGGTGATCTTGCTCGGCAGACTGTAGTAGGGGCAGTTGAGCACCTTCAGGATCTTGGCAGCCATTACCGGATCCTTCTCGATGACGGATACGATGTCCTTGGCCTGGCAGTCGATGTTCCTCGACAATTCCAGAACCTTTTGCACGCTCTTCGGGAATGCCGGCATTTTCTCGGCGGCGGCTCCGAACTTGCCGATCAGGTCTTCGGAATGCGCAGACATTTTCTCAACAGCCCCTTGAGATCATATTCAAACGCCCTGTTTCAGGCTTGCCGCGATGAAATCGTCGAGATCCCCGTCCAGGACGGCCTGGGTATTGCCGACTTCGTGATTGGTGCGCAAGTCCTTGATGCGCGATTGATCCAGCACATAGGAGCGGATCTGGTGTCCCCAGCCGATATCGCTCTTGGTGTCTTCGAGAGCCTGCTTCTCCTCGTTCTTCTTCCTGAGTTCCGCTTCGTACAGGCGCGCTTTCAGCATGCTCATCGCTTCGGCCCGATTCTTGTGCTGGGACCGGTCGTTCTGGCATTGCACCACGATATTGGTCGGGATGTGGGTGATGCGGATCGCCGAATCGGTTTTATTGATATGCTGTCCGCCCGCGCCGGAGGCCCTGAAAGTGTCTATTCTCAGATCGGCCGGGTTGATCGTGATTTCGATGGAATCGTCTATTTCCGGATAGGCGAACACGCTGGCGAAGGAAGTGTGGCGCCTGTTTCCGGAATCGAAAGGGGATTTCCTCACCAGGCGGTGCACGCCTGTTTCCGTCCTGAGATAGCCGTAAGCGTAGTCGCCTTCGACCTTGAGCGTTGCGCTTTTTATTCCGGCGACCTCGCCTTCGGATTCTTCCAGAACCTCGACCTTGAAGCCCTTCTTCTCGCAATATTTCAGGTACATGCGCTCCAGCATCGAAGCCCAGTCCTGCGCTTCGGTTCCGCCGGAGCCCGCCTGGATGTCGATGAAGCAGTTGTTGGGATCCATGGGATTGGCGAACATGCGCCTGAATTCGAGCGCCTCGACTGATCTGGCGACTTCCCTTGCGTCCTGGTCTATGCTTTCGAGCGTGGCATCGTCCCCTTCTTCCTCGGCCATTTCAAAAAGCGCCATCGCATCTGCCAGCGCCTGATCGATTTTTCTCAGGTTGAGAACGATTTCCTCGAGGGCCTTCTTTTCCTTGCCGAGTTCCTGCGCCTTCTTCTGATCCTCCCAGACTGCAGGATCTTCGGCGAGCCTCGTGACTTCCGTCAGCCGTTCTTCCTTGGCAGTGAAGTCAAAGATACCTCCGTAGTTCGGATTCCCTCGCCCTCAGGTCGTGCAGCCGGTTCGAAATGGCGTTGATCTGTTCTGATTCCATCATGCTTTCCTTTTTCAAACATCCGATTATACATTATTCGGAAATGCATGGCCGCGAGCGCCGGATGGTTACATAATATTGGAATTTGGCATATTCTGATTGCATGATGTTGGTCAGATAAGTTTCATACCAGTCGGACGAAGCGATGAATGCCAGAATTTGGTTAGTTTGCGCGCTCTTTTTTTGCAGGGAGGCAAACGCATTCGATTTGAGCGATCCCTTCTCGACTGAAGGCTTGACCGCCGCTCCCTGCAGTTTCAAGGATGCGGGAAATTCCCCGCTTGGCTTGGCCGACGTGGTCGAGCATGCGCTTTGCAACAATCCCCAGACCAGGGAAGCATGGGCCAATGCCAGGGCGCAGGCGGCCCAGGTCGGCATTGCCAAAAGCGCCTATCTGCCGACCTTGAACGGCAGCGTATCTTCCAGCGAAAACAAGAATTCATCGATTCTGAGCCGGCTTCAGGGAGCAGGCAGTTCGGATTTTAGCCAGACCGGAACGACGCTCTCGTTGAGCTATATGCTCTATGATTTCGGCGCAAGACGCGCCGCGCTCGACAATGCGATGCAAACGCTGATCGCACTCAATGCAAGCCGGGATGCGATGATACAGACTGTTTTCCTGGCTGCGGTGCAGGCCTATTACCAGCTTTTTGCAAGCAGGGCGGCGGTGGATGCCGCTCTGGAATCCGAAAAATCCAGCCTGGAAAGCCTGAATGCGGCGTCGAGCCGCTACAAGATAGGCACGGCCACCCGCGCCGACCAATTGCAGGCGAAGACGGCCTATGTCCAGGCTGTGCTCAACCGGATCACTGCCCAGGGAAACGAAAAAACGGCCGAAGGGGTGCTCGCGAATGCAATGGGGCTGGAAGCGGATCATGTTTTGCGGATCGCGCCCCCCCTTTCGAGCCCAGATGAAAAATTCGAGCAGAATGTCAGCCACCTGATCGACGAGGCCAAAAATTCGCGCCCGGATCTGAAGGCGGCGCAGGCGCAACTCGAAGCGGCGAAGGCCAACGTGGATGCGGCGAAGGCTTCCGGGATGCCGAACATCTCGCTTTCGGCCAGTCAGAACTATACCCATTCGAGCATTTACGACCCCTATCGCAGCACATCGGTCGGCCTGACCCTCAATATCCCGATCTTCACGGGATTCAATACCACCTACAGCATACGCGCCGCCGAAGCCAGGGTGGCCGCGTCCAGCGCCCAGCGCGATCAGATCGCCATGCAGGTCTCCCTGGATGTATGGCGCGCCTATCATAATCTGGTCACGGGGACGGAGACGCTGAGATCGACCCAGGCCCTCCTGGAAAGCGCAACGGAGTCGGAGCGGATGGCCCTCGGACGCTACAAGGCCGGGGTAGGAACCATCGTCGATCTCCTGACTGCAGAGTCTTCGCTCGCAAGCGCAAGGCAGCAGCGCGTGCAGGCGACGTACAACTGGCAGATAGACAAGGCCACTCTGGCGCAGTCCATGGGCAGGCTGAACGAAATTCCGAAGAAAGTCGAGTGAACGACATGCGAAAGAAAATCATCCTGCTATCGATCCTGATTCTGGCTGCAGGCGGCGGATATTACGCCTGGCAGAAGAATCGAACCCTGCCGCTGGCGCAGCAATACAAGACGGCCAAGGCGGAGAAGGGGGATGTGATCCAGACCGTCTCGGCCAACGGCACATTGAACCCCGTCATTCTGGTCAACGTGGGCACCCAGGTTTCGGGGACCGTGAAGCGGCTTTATGCGGATTTCAACGATCATGTGAAGGCAGGGCAGATTCTCGCCGAACTCGACCCCGCCCTTTTCAATGGCAAGGTCGGCCAGAGCGAAGCGAATCTCGCCAATGCCAGGGCGAGTCTGGATCTGACCAGCGCAAACGAGGCGAGATCGCTGGCCTTGTACAATCAGGGCTATGTGGCGAAACAGGACCTCGATGCCGCGATCCAGGCGAAGCGGGCTTCCCAGGCACAGGTCAGGCTCGCCCGTGCGCAGCTTGCCCGAGACCGCACCAATCTGAACTACTCCATCATCCGCTCTCCGGTCTCAGGAGTCGTCATCGACAGGCAGATCGATGTCGGGCAGACCGTGGCGGCGAGCTTCCAGACGCCGACCCTGTTCAGGATCGCGCAGGATTTGCGCAACATGCAGATCGATTCGAGTTTTGCCGAGGCGGATATCGGCCATATTCAGGTAGGACAGGAAGTCCGCTTCACGGTGGATGCCTTTTCCGGCCGCTTCTTCGCAGGCAGGGTTTCCCAGGTCAGGCTGAATGCCACGGTGCAGCAGAATGTCGTGACCTACGATGTGGTCGTCTCTGTGGACAACCCTGAGCAGATTCTGAAGCCCGGGATGACTGCCTATGTCAACATCGTCATCGCGCAGAGGAAGAGCGTGCTGCTCGTCCCCAATGCCGCCTTCCGCTTCAAGCCTCAGGGAGAGCAGAAGGCGGGGTCGGGGACGATTTACCTGATCAGGAATGGGAAGCTTGCCGCCGTTCAGGTGAGCGCCGGGATCACTGACAACAAGATGACCGAAATAATCGAAGGGGATGTCAGGCCCGGAGACAGCGTTGTCACGGGGGTCGCCACGCCTCCGGATGAGGGGTCGCAGAGTTCGTTCAGGATGAGAATGCTCTGATGGACCCCATCATCAGGATAGAAGGCCTGCACAAGGAGTATGAAACAGATGCCGGGCCGGTTCCTGTTCTGAAGGGCATAGACCTGTCCATCGATCCTGGCGAATTCGTCGCGATCATGGGGCCTTCCGGGTCGGGCAAGTCCACTTTCATGAACATTCTGGGTTGCCTAGACGTGCCAACACGCGGGAAATACATTCTCAACGGCAGGGATGTCGGGACTTTGAACTCCGACCAACTGGCGCACCTGAGAAACGAGGTGATCGGTTTCGTCTTCCAGGGATTCAACCTGTTGCCCAGAGCCAATCTCGAAGACAATGTCTCCCTGCCGCTGGTGTATGGCGACGTGCAGAAGTCCGGGAGGATTGCGCGCGCGAACGACATGCTGGAGAAGGTCGGCCTTGCCAAATATGCCCGGTCCCTGCCCAATCAGATATCGGGCGGTCAGCAGCAGCGGGTCGCGATTGCCAGGGCGCTCGTCAACCGGCCGAAGCTGATTCTGGCGGACGAGCCGACTGGAAACCTGGATACCAGGACGAGCGGGGAGATCATGGCTCTTTTCAGGCAGCTCAATGAAAGCGACGGCATCACTGTCGTTCTCGTCACGCACGAGCCGGATATCGCGACCTACGCGAAGCGGCTCGTGAAATTCCTCGACGGGAGCCTGATTTACGACGGCGAAGTTTCCGAGGCCCGCACATGACGGTACAGATGCTGATCGAGGCATGGCGCGCGATGGGCGCCAACCGGCTGCGCACTTTTCTCACCATGCTGGGCATGGTGATCGGGGTGGGGGCAGTGGTGCTGATGCTCGCCATCGGGCAGGGGGCGCAGTATTCGGTCAGCCAGTCCATTTCTTCGATGGGAAGCAATCTCTTCATCATTCTTTCCGGCTCATCGACAAGCGGTGGGCTGAGAATGGGGCTGGGTGCGACCCCGACGCTCACGGTAGCCGATGCCCAGGCGCTTTCGGAATTGCCGGAAATGTCAGCCGTGGCGCCCGTCGTTCCCGGCGTCGCCCAGGTGGTGTACGGATCGAACAACTGGAGTACGCAGGTTTTCGGCACGACGCCCGCTTATCTCACGGTGCGCAACTGGACCATTGCGCAAGGTTATCCTTTCGCCGATTCTGACGTCAGGTCAGCGACGCGCGTCGCCATGATCGGGCAGACCGTTGCGCAGAATCTTTTCGGGAACGAGGATCCCGTCAACAAGACCATCCGGATCAAGCAAAGCCCCTATCTCGTCGTCGGTCTGCTGAGTGCGAAGGGGCAGAGCCTCGATGGACGGGACCAGGACGACACCATCCTGATTCCCGTGACGACCGCGCAGAGGAAACTTTTCGGCACCCAGTTCCAGGGAACGGTCCGCTTCATCATGGCGCAGGCCGTTTCCGCCCAAATGATGCCTGCTGCTGAGCGGGAAATGAATGCCCTGCTGCGGCAGCGGCATCATATCCGGGAAGGAGCGGACAGCGATTTCACCGTCCGCAACCTGACTGCGCTCGTCAATACGGCGGCCCAGGCGACGCGCGTGATGTCGATCCTGCTCGGGGCGATTGCCTCGATTTCGCTTCTGGTGGGCGGAATAGGCATCATGAACATCATGCTGGTTTCGGTTACGGAAAGGACGCGCGAAATCGGCATCCGGGTCGCGATCGGTGCCCGGCAGCGCGACATCCTGATGCAGTTCCTGATGGAAGCCATCATCATTTCGATTGTCGGCTGCACGGCAGGCGTCGTGCTCGGCGTGGGGGGCGCTGCGGCAGCCAATCATTTCGCGGACATTACGGTGGTGATCACCGGCGCCTCGATACTGCAGGCGTTCATGGTCGCAGCCTGCGTGGGGATATTTTTCGGCTTTTATCCTGCGAGGAAGGCCGCCCGCCTGAAGCCCATCGAGGCGCTCAGGTATCAGTAGTCCTTCAACACGGATTTGAAACGATGTTATACTGGAATGACACCGGTTATCGTTCTTGTTCCCGGTGCGAATAAAAATCCACAATTCTTTCGGAGAGACTACAATGCACGACGCACTGAATAGCTATGGTTTTTATGTTCTGTTTACCCCGTTTGTGGTTCTTGCCCTGATGATATTGTTTTCCGGAAACAGCCCCAAGTAAGCCCGACGGCTCTCCGGCCCGGGCCGGAGAGCCGCTTCATGCATGCTGGCATGGCGAGATGGCTGATCATTTCAGGTGCGCTTCTGATCCTCGCTGGCCTCGCATGGCCCTGGATTTCGAAGCTGGGTCTCGGTCATCTTCCCGGGGACATCAGCATCGAAAGAAAGGGTTTCGGATTTTACTTTCCGATCACCACCAGCCTGCTGGTTTCGGCAGTGCTTTCGCTGATTTTCTGGCTGCTCAGAAAATAACGCCTCCCCGATTGAATCGCGGCTGCTCCCGTTCAGAATGAATTGAAGATGTCCCCGACGACGTCTTCCGCGATGCCGATCCCAGCTCCCAGCCCCAGGCCGCTGACCAGATTGCCCATGAACCCGCCGTTGCCGAATCCCGAGTTCCAGCCCTGAGGCTGCATCATGGGTTGCGGGTGGGATTGCATCTGCTGTTCCAGCATCTGAATGTACTGCCCCATCTGCTGCAGCATTTGCGTGGTCGACTGCTGGTAGCCCTGTACCGAAAGCGCGATCGAGCGCAGGTCCATGGAAAGGTCTCTTGCCGTCGCCTCGTCCTTCGATTCGGTGCGCAGGCGTTGCGCAAGGGACTGTATTCCCTGCTGAATGCTCTGGGACTGCTGTTGCAGCTGCATGGCCTGCTGCTGTGCCAGCTGATAATCCATGTTCGCCTCCTCTCTTATTGCACTGCAGTGATTTCGATAGTGATGGTGTTGCCGGGAGGGTAGCTCATCACTGTCGAAGCCTGGTGTCCGGCATAGATATAGTGGACCTCGTAACCACTGATTTCCTGCCTTTGCACGTCGCGGCAAACCTGCTGGGTCTGGGGCGCCGCCTGGGCCTGGCTGTTCTGGAGGCGGTCTCCCGTGATGGCGCCGGCGATCGCGCCGAGGGCTCCTGCCGCCACTCTGCCGCTGCCTTGACCCACCTGGGAGCCGAGCAGGGCGCCAGCGACGCCGCCCAGGATCGATCCGCCCATTTGCCGCTCCTGCGGTTGAGGCTGAACGGTGGTGGTCACCATGTGGCATTCCTGCGTCGTGTAGTTTTGATATATCGGGCGCGACGAAACGACTTTGGCCGTGTCGGTGAAGTCCGATGCATGGGCTGCAGCGGCAGCAAACGACGTCAGGCCGAGTATGACGGCGATGTTTCTCATGGTTTCTCCTTTCAAGAGCAGCGAATGCTATCCATTAGAGGGTGCGATTGAAAATTAGTTTAACATCGAATCGAAAAAAACGGTGTAACTGTATGTTACGGAAAACTTAAGCCAATCTGAACAAACTGGGGCACGGAGGGTGAAATCCTGTTTTCCCCTGTGCTAGTCTCACGCCATGGATCTGACAGAACTTTTCCGCTTCGAGACCGACCTGCTGCAAATTGGCGCAGGCGAGCCTGTTTTCAAGGTCGGAGACCCTGGCGACAGGATGTACGTGCTGATGAAGGGCGAGGCCGATATTGTGGTGGGGAACGTCATTGTGGAAAGGGCCGCTCCTGGCGCATTGCTCGGGGAATTGGCGCTGGTCGATGCCGCTCCCAGAACCGCAACGGTCATGGCAGTTACGGATTGCAGCCTTTTGCCGATAGATGTCAAGCGGTTCCGGTTCCTCGTTCAGGAAACGCCGAATTTCGCCCTGCATGTGATGAAGGTTATTGCGGAGAGGCTGCGCAATATGGATCGGCGCCTTTTTGAAGTGCAGGGAACCAGTGCCTGACGATGAGTTGCAGGCTTGCCGAGCCGTTGAATTCGTTGACGGACAGGGTGTAGATCGCGCGAATTTCTTCGGGAAGCGGTTCGGCATGGAAGAAAAACATGGCGTCGAAAAGCTTTCCAGCCAGGCCGAGCTTCAGCTTCAGGTGCTTTTCTCCCACGATTCTTTGCTGCTCGACTGAAAACAGGCCCTCGAATTCGGGTTCCGGAAAGCCCTGTCCCCACACTCGGGATTGGATTCGGCGTGCGAGTTCGAGCGTCATTTCGTTTTCATCCAGAATGCCGTCCGTTTCGATGATGCGTTCAAGATCCGATTCCGAAAGCATGGATTTTGCGATTTCCTCGAATGCATGGTCGAAAGCCTCGAAATCCGCTTCTTTCAAGGTGAGCCCCGCCGCCTGCGCATGTCCGCCGAATTTCAGGATGAGCCCGGAATGAAGTTTTGAGACGAGGTCGAGTGCATCCCTCAGGTGGAATCCCGGGATGGATCTGCCGGAACCCTTGATTTCCCCGTTGCCGGATCTCGCGAAGGCGAAAGCGGGGCGGTGGAACTTTTCCCTGATGCGCGAGGCAAGTATGCCGATGACGCCCTGATGCCAGGCGGGATCGAACAGGCTGATGCTGTATCCGGGATCATCCTGGATCGACTGCAATGCGAGCAGCGCTTCTTCGTGCATCTGGGATTCGATGGATTTCCTTTCCCTGTTGAGTCCGTCGAGCCGCTCTGCGATTTCGAGTGCATGAGGGAGGTCGCGGCTGATCAGGCAGCTGATGCCGAGCGCCATGTCTTCCAGACGGCCTGCGGCATTGAGCCTGGGACCCAGCATGAAACCGAGATCGAAGGAGGAGGCTTTCTGGGGTGTGCGCTTGGCGACGGCAAGGAGCGCCAGAATGCCGGGGTTCGCCTTGCCTTCGCGGATTCGCTTGAGCCCCTGGGAAACCAGGATCCTGTTGTTTCTGTCCAGCCTGACGACGTCCGCTACCGTGCCCAGCGCCACCAGATCGAGCAGGGCTGAAAGGTTCGGAACGGCATGGCCGCGTTTTCTGAGCTCGGCCCGGAGCGCCAGCATGACATAGAACATGACGCCCACTCCCGCGAGATTCTTGCTGGGGAACGGGCAGTCCGGCTGGTTCGGGTTGACGATGCAAAGCGCTTCCGGAAGGGCTTCTCCAGGCAGATGATGATCGGTCACGAGCACCGGAATGCCCAGTCTTTTGGCTTCCAGAACCCCTTCCACGCTGGCGATGCCGTTGTCCACCGTGATGATCAAATCGGGATTGCGGGTTTTTGCCAGGCGGACGATTTCGGGCGTGAGGCCGTAGCCGTATTCGAAGCGATTCGGAACGAGATAATCGACGATGGCGCCCATTTCGGAAAGCGCGAGCATGCCGACGGCACATGCCGTTGCTCCGTCCGAGTCGTAGTCCGCAACGATCAGGAGGCGTCTCTTGTCGCGGATTGCATCGGCCAGGATTTCCCCCATTCGAGCGGCGTGCTTGAGCTCGGCGAAGGGAATCAGGGCGTTCAGGCCGCAATCGATTTCCTCCTGGGAAATGACGCCCCGCGCGGCATAAATCCTCGCGAGAACTGGATCGATGCCGCTTGCGGCAAGCGCTTCAAGGGCTTCTGCAGGATAGGTGCGGGTGACGATCTTTCTCATTTCAGATAATCCAGCAGCGGCCTGTTCCTCTTCCAGAATTTCCACAGGTCGCGCGGGCCTGCCTGAAGATGCAGGCCCGCCTCGTTGTCGACAAGGCAGAGCTCCAGGCCGTTCTGCACGGCCAGGCGGAGTGGTTTGAACCAGTGGGCTTCGAGCGACCTCAGCCGGGCATCCCATTCGTTTTCGTCTCCGTAGCTCGACGGCAGCGCCAGGCTTTCGAGAATGACAAGATGCTCGCCTTCTGCCAGCGCAGCAAGCCAGCTTTCCGCATGCTCGGAAACTGGTCCACAGGGAATTCCCGATTTTCGCGCAAGCCCCCCTGCGACCGGATTGTCGGATGAAATCGATGCGAAACGGGGCGCCCCGACTTTCGGGGCGGTACCCCCTCCCCAGAGCCAGACGCTGTTGATCGGCAGCGCCCGGGTTTCGTTGACGGGATGCCCGTGCAGCAGCATCTGGGTTTCGTTCATGATCTGCTTGAGGCGCATCGCATCCAGGCCTTCCGGCATGAAGGCGTCGATATCCCTGCCGAGGACTTCCGGAAGCGGCCATGTCGAAACGTCGGGCGTGCCGGGCAGCCTCAGGAGCCAGACGTCCGGGCGCTCCCTGACAAAAAGCAGGTCTTCCGGTGCGAAATGCCGGTTGAGCGCATCGAGCAGACTGTCGGCCTCGCTTCCGGAGATCGCAAGGCTGTCCGCTCCCAGCAAGCCGAGGTGATCGCGCCTGAGCTGCAGGTGGACAGGGTCGGCGCGAAGCCAGTAGCCCGGGGCATCCTTTTTCAGGGTCAATGGCGCGACCGGCCAGTCCTGCTGCGCTTCGACCTGGAAGGCGCGGCATAGCCATTCGTCTAATCCCTGCCGGGAATTTCTGGCAAGTCGACCCCGGGCAAGCAGGGTTTCGAGATTAGGCAGTGCTTCTATGTTGAATCGGGGGGCTGGCCAGAACAGGTTGGGAATCAGGAGATGGCATTTCATGTCGTCCAGTTTAATCGAAATTTGTGGGCGCATCATCCTTGTGTCAAACTTCTTCTTTTTCAGAAACGATCACCGTGCTGCCTTACGAGCTTTTTGTCGGATTGCGCTACACTCGCGCGAAGCGGCAGAACCATTTCATTTCGTTCATTTCGTTGATTTCGATGGTCGGCATCGCCCTCGGGGTTGCCGCACTGATCGTCGTACTTTCGGTCATGAACGGATTCCAGAAGGAATTGCGATCGAGGATCCTGGGCGTTGCCGCCCATGTCGAGATTTCCGCGGACAACAATCTGCTCCTGAACTGGCAGAAGGTCGCAAGCGTCGCCTCGAAGAATCCGCAGGTAGTGGCATCCGCGCCTTATGTGCTCGCCCAGGGCATGCTGTCTCTCGACCAGTCGGTGCAGGGAGTGTTCATCAGGGGCATATTGCCTGATGAAGAGAACAGGGTGGCGGATATCGGCAGGCACATGAAGAAGGGAAGCCTTGCCAATCTTCGCCCGGGAGAATTCGGCATCGTGCTCGGCTCCGAGGTCGCGCGTTCGATCGGCGCTTCCCTGGGCGACAAGGTGATCCTGATTGCGCCCCAGGGACAGGTGACTCCTGCAGGCATCTTGCCCCGCCTCAAGCAGTTCACCGTGGTGGGCATATTCGAAGTCGGGATGTTCGAATTCGACAGCGGGCTAGCCCTCATTGACCTCAATGATGCGCAGCGGCTCTACCGCATGGGAGATGCCGTCACCGGCGTGAGACTCAAGCTGCGCGATCTCGATCTCGCTCCCCAGGTATCGGAACAGCTTTCCGGGAAGCTGCCGAATGAGGATATCGTCACCGACTGGACGCGCCAGCATGCCAACTTCTTCAGGGCGGTGAAGATCGAGAAGAACGTCATGTTCATCATCCTGTTCCTGATTGTGGCGGTCGCCACCTTCAACATCGTGTCCACCCTGGTCATGATGGTGACGGACAAGCAGTCCGACATTGCGATTTTGCGCACGCTCGGCTCCTCTCCTGCCAGCATCATGAAGATCTTCGTCGTCCAGGGGGCGCTGATCGGGGTGATCGGAACGGTGCTCGGCGTGTTCTTCGGGGTGGTGATCGCATCCAACATCGACGTCATCGTCCCGTTCATCGAGAAGGTGTTTCACACCCATTTCCTGGCGAAGGATGTCTATTATATTTCGGAAGTGCCTTCCAGCCTGGAGGGTTCCGACGTCATTTCGATCACGGTGCTTTCGCTGTTCTTGAGCTTCTTCGCAACGCTCTACCCCAGTTGGCGGGCGTCCCGCGTGAATCCGGCGGAGGCGTTGCGCTATGAATGAGGTGCTTTCCTGTCGCGATCTGAAGAAAGTCTATCTGCAGGGGAAGATCGAAGTGCCTGTGCTGCTCGGAATCGATCTCGATGTGATGCCCGGGGAGAGCGTCGCGGTGATCGGTGCATCCGGTTCCGGAAAAAGCACCCTCCTGCATCTTCTGGGCGGGCTCGACTCCCCGTCCTCAGGGGAAATCAGGATCATGGGGCGGAACATCGAGAAGGTTTCAGAATCCGAGCGGGGTGAGATCAGGAACCGGTCCCTGGGGTTCGTTTACCAGTTCCACCATCTTCTGCCCGAATTCACTGCGATCGAGAACGTTGCCATGCCGCTTCTCATCAGAAGGATGGGGAAAGCCGAGGCAGAAGCAAAAGCTGCGCGAATGCTGGAAAGGGTGGGATTGGGGAAGCGCCTTCAGCACAAGCCGGGCGAGCTCTCGGGAGGGGAGCGGAGCCGCGCCGCGCTGGCCCGCGCGCTTGTGACGAACCCTGCCGCAGTGCTCGCCGACGAGCCGACGGGAAATCTGGACCGGCATACGGCCGAATCGATGTTCGACCTGATGCTCGGGCTCAACGAAGACCTGAAGACCAGCCTCGTCATCGTGACGCACGACGAAAATCTCGCCAACAGGACGAAAAGGGTGTTGAAGCTCGTCGACGGCGCATTGGTCGGGCCCTAGTATTCCACGGGAACTGGGTCGAGGCTGCGCCATAGATACCAGGTTGCCACCGAGCGCCACGGTCGCCAGGGCTCCGAAATTTCCAGCATTTCGGGCCTTCCGACAGGAGCGCCATGCTTGTAATGGAGTCCGATTGCGCGCTGCAGCCCCAGGTCGTCGAGCGGCAGCACATCGGGTCGCAATGCCTGGAAAATCAGGAACATTTCAGCAGTCCATCTGCCTATGCCGCGGACCTCAGTCAGTCTCTTGACGAGTTCCTCGTCTTCCAGCGCATCCCATCCGTCGAATTTCCCGAGAGAAAAGCATCTGGCCAGATCCTGCAGATATTCGACCTTCCTCGAGGACAACCCGCAGGTTTTCAATGCGTCGTTCGCGATGACATGCTCGGGCGTGATGGCCTGGAGCTGCCCGACCAGCTTTCCCCATACGGCATCCGCCGCCCTGACCGAGATCTGCTGCCCGACGATGGACCGCGCGAGCGTGGAAAAGGGGTCGGCACGCCTTTGCAGGCTGATGCCGGGGTGGCGCGCGATGATTCCGGCGAGCGTGGCATCGTGCCTGGAAAGCTCGATTTTTGCCGCATCCCAATAGATCGGGGTCATTTTCGCCTCCTTGAATCCGGATTTTATCCGAAATCAGGATAAAATAGCGCCCATGATGAATGCCATTTTCAGTTTGCCCAGAGCGGTATGGTTGCTCGGGATGGTGAGCTTTTTCAACGATTCCGCGAGCGAACTCGTCTATGCCGTCCTTCCCCTTTATATCGCGTCAGTCCTGATGGCAGGTCCCCGGGCGATGGGGCTCATAGAAGGCGTTGCGGAAGCGACGGGCAGCCTGTTCAAGCTTGCCTCCGGCGTGCTCTCGGACAGAATGAAGTCGGGCAGGAGCTGGGTGCTTGGCGGCTACGGTATCGCGGCAATGGCAAGGCCGCTCATGGCACTGGCTTCCTCCTGGCCTTTCCTGCTGGTTTTGCGTTTTGCCGACAGGGTGGGAAAGGGGCTCAGGACTTCTCCCAGGGATGCGATGCTCGCAAGGAGCGTGGAGAAGGAACAGCGGGGGCTTGCCTTCGGTTTTCACCGGAGCATGGACAATGCCGGTGCGGTCCTCGGCCCGCTGCTTGCCGCGCTGCTTCTGGAATTGCACCTGCCGATCCGGCATATCCTGTTGTGGTCGGCAGTTCCCGGAGCGGTGGTGCTGCTGCTGGTTCTCTGCCTGAAGGAGCCGCAGCGCGTTCCCGTTCAGCATGCCGCTTTCAGCTGGAGGCTAGACGGGTTTCCGGTTGCGTTCAGGCGCTATCTTGTTGTGCTCGGTCTGTTCACGCTCGGCAATTCTTCCAACATGTTCCTGCTTCTGAGAGCGAAGGATCTCGGCTTGCCCGATTACCAGGTGCCGCTCCTCTGGGCGCTGGTTTCTTTCTCGGCGATGCTTTTCTCCACCCCGCTTTCGGCGCTTTCAGACAGGCTGGGAAGGGTCAGGCTGATCGTTTCCGGCTGGGGGATTTACGGAACCTTCTATCTGATCATGGGGTTCGACGGAATTCCCCTGCTGCTCTGGCCGCTGTTCGCTTTCTACGGACTTTTCATGGCGGCCACGGAGGGCGCGGAAAGGGCTTATGTCGCCGATTTCTCGCCGTCGGACAGGCTGGGCACGGCATACGGCTGGTTCAACCTGGTCACGGGCTTCATGCTGCTTCCGGCTTCCATTCTGTTCGGCAGCCTGTGGCAGCAATTCGGTTATCAGGCGGCTTTCGCCTTCTCGGGCTGTTGCGCGCTGCTGGCTTCCCTGTTGCTCAGATTCTGGGTGAAGTGATGCGGATTCCTGCTGCGTCCTCGGTGTAGTATAGTGATAATCTAATATTCCAGTTCGGGTGAACGAAATGACTGAAGAACATGCTTTCGCGCAATACATCAGGACGCTCGGCAAGGGCAGACACGGATCGCGCTCCCTCGCCCGCGGCGAAGCTTTTGATGCCATGAGCATGATACTGGCCGGGAAAGTCGAGCCTGTCCAGCTCGGCGCTTTCCTCATGCTGCTCAGGGTGAAGGAGGAAACCGCAGAAGAGCTGGCCGGGTTCGTGGCTGCTGCGAGAAAGTCGATCCCTATGCCGGCGGAAATTCCGAAAATCGATCTGGACTGGTCGAGTTACGCCGGGAAGCGCAGGCAGCTTCCCTGGTTTGTCCTGTCCGCGCTGCTGCTGGCAAGCCACGGCATCTCGATCCTGATGCACGGCAGCAGGGCCGGCGCTGACAGGGTGCAAACCGCGGATGCCCTGAAGGCGCTCGGCATTTCGGCCTCGGTCTCGATGCGCGAGGCGTTGGACCGGGTCGATGGAAAGGACTTCGCTTTTCTCGGGTTCGACATCCTGAGCCCAGGGCTTCAGGCAATCATGAATCTGAGGCCGCTATTCGGGCTGCGTTCCCCGGTGCACACGATCGCAAGAATGCTGAATCCCGCTGGCGCTGCCCTCTCCATTCAGGGCATTTTTCACCCCGGCTATCTCGATTCCCATCAGCATGCAGGGCAACTCCTCCAGGAGGATATCGTCGTCTTCAAGGGGGAGGGAGGCGAGGCTGAAAGGAATCCCGATCTTGCCTGCAAGGTGAGGACCGTGCTGGGCGGAGAAATGGGCGAGGAAGAGTGGCCCGCGCTTTTCGCATCGCGCCATGTGAAGGACGAGGAAATGGAGGTTTCCCGCCTGGCCAAACTATGGCACGGCGAGACGGATGACGAATACGGGAAGATGAGCGTGATCGGCACTGCGGCGATCGCGCTCAAGTCGCTCAGGCAGTTGGGTTCAATGGCGGAAGCAGAAAAAATGGCAACGGAATTCTGGGAAAGTCGCGACAGATCCTACGTCGAGAGGGCTGCCTGATGGATTTTTTCCCCATTTTTCTCAATCTGAAGAACAAGGCTTGCCTTGTCGTGGGCGGGGGCGAGGTTGCGGTCAGAAAGGCTTCTGTCCTGCTTCAATCGGGCGCCAAAGTGAAAGTGGTGTCTCCCGAACTCTGCATGGAATTGCGCAAGCTGGAAATCGAGCATTTGCCTGAAAGGTTTTCCGATACCCATCTCGATGGCATGACTCTCGCGATTGCGGCAACCGACGACAGGGCAGTCAACGTGGCAGTATCCGAAGCTGCCAAGCAGCGCAACATCCCGGTGAATGTCGTCGACAACCCCGATCTTTGCAGCTTCGTCATGCCTTCCATCCTGGATCGCTCGCCGCTCATCGTCGCCTTCTCCACGGGCGGAGCATCCCCGGTTCTGGCAAGGCTCCTGCGCGCGCGATTTGAATCCCTGATCCCTGAAGGTTACGGAAGGCTCGCCGCATTCGCCTCGCGCTTCCGGGACAAGGTCAAGGCGAAAATTGCCAAGCCTTCGGAAAGAAGGCTGTTCTGGGAGGAAATTTTCGAGGGCAGGGTGGCCGAGGAAGTGTTCATCGGCAACGAGAAGAAAGCCGAAGCCCTGCTCGAAGAGCGGATCGAAAAGAACGAATCCCATCGAGGGGAGGTCTATCTGGTGGGCGCGGGTCCGGGGGATCCCGACCTTCTGACCTTCAGGGCGCTGAGACTGATGCACAAGGCAGACGTTGTGCTCTACGACAATCTGGTATCCAAACCCATTCTCGAAATGACGCGGCGGGATGCGGCAAGGATTTATGTCGGCAAGAAGAAGAGCGATCATGCGATGCCGCAGGAGGAGATTAACGAGCTTTTGGTGAGGCTCGCCCTGGAAGGCAAGCGGGTTTTGCGCCTGAAAGGGGGGGATCCATTCATCTTCGGGCGCGGAGGCGAGGAAATCGAGAAACTGTCGAGCCGCGGCATTGCCTTTCAGGTCGTTCCCGGCATCACGGCTGCATCCGGCGTTTCGAGCTATGCGGGAATACCGCTTACCCACAGGGACCATGCGCAATCCTGCGTTTTCGTGACAGGCCACCTGAAGGACAACAGCATGGACCTCGACTGGGAGATGCTGGCAAGGCCCAGGCAGACCGTGGTGGTTTACATGGGGCTTACCGGCATCGACTTTCTTTGCTCGAAACTTGTCGAGCACGGCTTGCCTGCTTCAACGCCGGCTGCCGTGGTGCAACAGGGAACGACGAGAAACCAGAAGGTGCTGACGGGGACCCTGGGCAACCTTGCCGAAGTCACCAGAGCGGCGAAACTCACTCCGCCCACCCTGATCATCGTCGGCGGGGTGGTGAGCCTGAGAGAGAAGCTGTCCTGGTTCGAGCCTGACTGATGGAGAAAATCAGGCTTTCGAAGTTGATGTCGGAAAGGGGAATTTGTTCCCGCCGCGAAGCGGATCATTTCATTTCGAAAGGCTGGGTTTTCGTCGATGGCGAGCGGATCACGGAGCTCGGGACGAGAATCGACCCTTCGCGCAAAATCGAGCTGGCCAAGGAGGCCAGGAGGATTCCTGCCGTGACCATCCTGCTCAACAAGCCGGTAGGTTATGTTTCGGCTCAGCCCGAGAAGGGTTACCAGGCGGCCGTATCCTTGATCAACGCGGCTTCGAGATTTCGCGGAGATGATTCGCCGCTGAAGTTTGTTCCCGAACAACTGAAGGGGCTTGCTCCTGCAGGACGGCTGGACATCGATTCGACGGGCCTGCTCGTGCTTACCCAGGACGGCAGGGTAGCCAAGCTTCTGATCGGCGAAGATTCCGATATCGAGAAAGAATACCTGGTCAGGGTCGCAGGAAAGCTGGATGCCGGGGGGCTCGCGCTGCTCAATCTGGGGCTTTCCCTGGACGGTTCGGCATTGAAGCCTGCCAAAGTTTCCTGGCAGAATGAGGATCAGCTGAGGTTCGTTCTGAAGGAAGGAAAGAAGCGGCAGATCAGGCGGATGTGCGAATTGGTGGGCCTGAAGGTGGTCGGGCTCAAAAGGGTCAGGATAGGCAGGGTAAGGCTGGGCGATCTTCCTGCCGGGAAATGGCGTTATCTCGGGGAAAACGAACGCTTCTAGATCCGGGGTTCGGGCGGCTCTTGCCCGCTGCTCAATCCCATTTGCTCCCTTTCTCTTTGATCCTTCTTTCCATTTCAAGCTTCATGATGTAGCGCTGGATGGTCGACTGCGTGTGGTTCGTCATCTTGAGAAACTGCATTCCGGCCCGCCTTTTCTCGACATTGTTCTTCAATGTGATGTTGAAGATATCCCTGGCCTGCAGATTGACCAGAACTGTTTCAGCGCCCGGCAGGGCGAGTTGGCAATTTTCGTACGATTTCGTCTGTTCCAGGGGGGACATTTCTTCCGGCGTGCCGAGGAGGCCGATGCCGCCTGCGCTGATGTCGGCGACGGTGGCCTTGATGCTGCTGCCATCGGGCAGTGGAATGGTGCAGATCACGGGATCCAGGGTCGGGGTGGGGATCCGATAGAATTCCCTTCTCTGCAGGCGCACGATGGCCTTGGGCAGTTTGAGCACGAAAGCTGGCTCGTCGTCCAGCAGGGCAATTTCGATGCGCGGGATGCTGAACTGAACCTTGACGCTCCGCAGGTTGGAAACGAAGGTGAGCTTTTTGCTGGCCTCGACCTGCTCGTTCAGTTCTTCGTTGATATTGCAGTCAAGATAAATCAGCTCCTTGACAGCGCTGACCTTCAGGACGGCGGTCATCATGGATTGCCCACCACCATAGAAAAGGGCAGCAGGCACCCGGCTTTCCTGGATATCCTTGAGAATCGAGACGATTTCGGTTTTCGAGCGAAGGTAGTGTTCGCTGTCTTCCGGAACTGAAGTCGGCTGCAGCGCTGGCGAAATGGCGTGGTTTTCTGACATGGCGTTTCCGAAATTATATCAGTTCGGAATTGTAGCGCAACTGCAGAATCGGCTTCCCTTATTTTTCTCCAATAACCCTGCGGTGTTATTTTCATGTAACCCTTTAGGGTGCCATAGGCTGCGACCTTTCGATTCTAACCCGCGATGATTTTTGGCTATAGCGCGTTGCTATCGCCAGCAATAAATGGTACTTTTGTACCCATTATAAAAGAATGGTTTTGTGGGGAGAGGTCGCAAGCATGCGCAATATCACGCTGTTCAAATCGGAGCATCACCGCTTCATTCTGCTCAACGAGAGCGAGCCCGGCGAGGAAGACGGGATCCGTTCCAACCAGTACCTGGTCGTTCACGACGAC